>Ga0194118_10000760_pt1 | contig 51534 bp, 70 predicted proteins | sample TA2MahsurfametaG_2_FD_148662 | JGI IMG/M metagenome (GOLD analysis project Ga0194118, IMG submission 148662) | Freshwater microbial communities from Lake Tanganyika, Tanzania - TA2015013 Mahale N5 surface | ecosystem: Environmental > Aquatic > Freshwater > Lake | place: Tanzania: Lake...
ATTAGAAGAAGGAGGCAGAAATGCCTAACTGGGTAGATACATCACTGGAAGTGTTTGGCTCCGAATCCGAGGTTCGTCGGTTCGTGGCTGGTATTGGGGACAAGAAAATCATCAAGTCATATCTCCCTGTTCCCGAGGAACTGGAAATCAAATCAACATTCGCTTTCCAGCCCACCGAAATCCCGACAAAGTGGCAGGAGTGGGTTGCCAATGGCGAGTGGACACAGGAGGAGTACGACGAGCGTGTCCGTGAGAACAACGAACTTGCGGAGGCTCAGAAAGCAAACATCGCCAAGTACGGACACAAGGACTGGTACGACTGGCAGTACCACGAGTGGGGGACCAAGTGGGGCGACTGCCATACCGATATCCATCCAATCACGACGAAGGATGACGGAACTGGAAGCGTGTGCATCACTTTCGATACCCCATGGGGTCCAGCAGAGACGGCATGGGAAAAAATCTCCAAGATGTTCCCATCTCTTACATTCGTATTCCAGTACGACGAGGAGGCTGGATTCTTCGCAGGCAACCACGTCTTCCGGGATGGGGAGATTGTCTTTGAGGGAATGTACGAGCCTTGCTCATATGAAGGCGATATTGATTGGGACGACGACGACAGCGTTGAGGAGTACGAGTCGTGGAAGAACAAGAACATGGACGAAATCGCAATGGAGATGGACGACTTCCTGAAAGGGGCAACAACGTGAACATCTTTGAGAAGATTCCGACATTTGAGGAATGGTGTAAAGCAAACGGGTTTGACCCCGAAGATGACGAAAACTACAATGCCTATTGCGAATGGAAGGACGGCGAAAGGTGAAAGTATCAGACCTACGGGAAAGACTTTCCAAGATGAAGGACGACGATGAAGTGTTTGTCCTCATGTTTGAAAAGGGGAAGTTTGACTTTGACCCCGACGATGAGTTGTGGTTGCCACCCGAGAAATGGGCTCAAATAGTTTGGGAGTTGGAGGAGATTCAGTTCAGTAATCTTTGGGAAGATGTACACGGTGCAGTGCTGGACTACGCTGAAATCAACCCAAACTTCCAGGAGGAGCCATTGTGAGCGACAAAATGAGCAAAGAGGAACTGATGGGGTTACTGGATGAGAACTACTACACCTTGGGAGTGACCGGAAGTGAAGCCGCCTACACAATCCTCTCTGATTTGAGCCAAGGTAATCTCTCACAATCCTTTGAGGAATGGGGGATAGAGCCCCATGAGTTCATCATGGCGTACAACGATTTGATTGATAAGTGGATTGAGGAGGGGAAGATGGAAGTGGCAGCGATGGAGTGGTACGGGTGGTACCACGGCAAGCAAGAGTCATAGGGCTCTCGAGCCCCGGGGGAGATGCAGGCCGAGATATAGACATAGACGGGGGAGGACAACGCCGGTGGTAGCTCGTTTATCTAAATATCCCTATTTCCCATATTTCCAAGCCGACGGTGGTGGATGAGAGACTGGAATACACGACCAGATGGCTTTCCATCATAAAATAGGGAAAATTAATATTCTCGAGGGGTGTAACAGAGTTTTTTCGAGAAACTGTTACCCCCCATCTGTAATGTGAGGCACATGCCAGGACTTAAATTAGTACTAAATCAACAATTCAGCGATTCAGAGAATAGTCGTCTCTGGGCTAGGGCGAAGAAAGCGAACGGCCTGAAGGAGGACGACTCTGGGTGGCTTATCCCGAAAAATGAGAGGGATGCCATTCATGAAAGAATGCGTGCTATCGGCGTTCTCGAGAAATGGCAAAAAGATGGCTGTCCTGGCAATCCCCTGAAGTTTCTACGGCACTACGCAATACTAGAGAACACCATCGTTGAGGTGGCCAGAGACTTTTTGGACATGGATGTAAATCCAGAAGAAGTAGCCGAGCAGGTCAAGACCGAAAAGCGTTCCGACAAATATGACGCATTTATCGAGTGGACCAAGGACAAAGTGTTTGAGCAGTTCACTACAGAAAAATTAGTAGAAATCTCTGGTTTCTCATACCAGACAACACTGAAGTTTATTGCTGAATCTCCGCATTTCCGCAAAATCAAAAAGGGTCTGTGGGAAATACGCGACCCGAAATCAGACAGAGAAGCCGGCATCTGAAAATCAGGAATCGTTTATTTCTGATTCGAAATAAATCTTCTTCTAACTGGGACTCATACCATCTCGAGCCCCGCTTACTTATCCACAGCTTTATCCACAGGCTGTGAATATCTATCACCGGGGCTCCCGTGAAACTGTTACCCCTCCTGCGTACCTTCTCCATCACCGAACTGCATAGACACGGGGATAGAGGCCCTAGAAACTCTTACCCCCCCTAAGTAAGTTCTCATTTGCAAGTCAACTACTGAAAGAAGGAAGGAACAATGACTGCAACAACTAACCCAACAATCACTCTCCCCGAGTGCTGGCAGGCACTGGAGGACTGTCTCAACAACGGCATTGACCGTGTGGTGCTCTACGGCCCCTCAGGCATCGGCAAGACATATGCAGGCCTCAACATGGGAGACACAAGTGGCGGTGCCTACCGTCTCGTTTGTACCGAGGACATGACCAACATGGATGTAACTGGAGCATTTATGCCCGATGGAAGCGGTCGCTTCGCATGGGTCAATGGCTCCGCTCTGAAAGCATGGGAAGGAAACGGCATCGTCGGCGGTCGCCTCATCGTGGATGAGGTCGACAAGGCATCGGGCGACGTGTTCGCCACCCTGCTTGCCATGCTGGATTCACCCGAGTCCGCATCATGGGAGCACCCCGAATCGGGCCGTGTTCACCGTCCCAAGAGCGGATGCTCTGCAATCATGACGACCAACGTCGAGAACATGGAGGAACTGCCGACCGCATTGGCAGACCGCTTCCCCGTCCGCATCCGCATCAACACTCCGCATCCGTCTGCTCTGCTCACGCTCTCCGAGGACCTGCGTGAATACGCAGTGCGCATGGCAGACGCTGGTCCCCGTCGCATCTCGCTCCGAGCGTTCAGGGCCTTCGACCAACTCCGTAACGGTATCGGTGCTCCGAAAGCGGCAACTATCGTGTTCGGCAGTCGTGCTGAAAGCATCTTGGATGCAATCGCAATCAATGGGGTGAAATGACAATGGATTCCAATCACAACATAGTCTCCGAGCCTGAATGGCTTGGAAGGAACGACACTGGCAACGGCACGTGGGTTGTAACAGAGTGCAATCCTCGCCGTGGCGAACCGTACACAAACCTCATTGACCGTGAGATGAAAGTGCCGATGCATGACACCGCTCTCGCACGTGCAATCCGAGCGCATGAAATGATGCACGCCAAGGTTTCACCAGTCGATTCATTTCCCATGTGGGTTGCTCGTGGTGTCGCATCCGAGAAGGCGTTGATTGCTGTCGAGGAACTGCGAGTGAACTTTCTCTGTTCCAAGACTGGATTCGACGTGAAGGCGAATCTCGCAGACGGTGGAGAGACCGCAGACGGTGAGCGTGTGGCCTGCACAAACGACTGGATTGGTGCTGTTCATATGTCAATCGCAACTGCTGGAACCGCATCCAACAAACTGTTCCTGAACGGCATCCGTCGCCACAATCGGATGTGGGGTGATGCTCTCGCCGACATTTCCAAGCGAGCAGTGAAGGAAATGAAAAAGGCCCACAACACACGCACGCTTGCTTCGACAGATGTAGAGCAATCATCGGGATTGTTCCCGTATGGGTTCTCCCACACTGAGCGACTTGCCGAATGGGTTGACCGTCTCGCTTCGATTCCCCCTCAGGAACTGAACGACGACAAGGGTGAGGCGAACGGTGGGAGCGATGGAGCCGACGACAAAGGTGGCAAAGACGATGAGACGGGAGATTCCCCTGCGACAAGGGCCGTTCACACCAACCGTGGTCGTGGTCGTCCCCGTAAGGGTGAGGGCAAGCGACTCACTGGTATCACTCCTAGTGAACACACTTATCGCATCCCAACTTGGAGCGAGATTGAGATTGAGAGACTACCGATGCCACTGCACACCAAGGGAAACATTGGCAAGAAGCGCATCGCTTCCAATGTCGGTCGTTCGCCTCGTCGTCTGCATCGCTATATGACTGACCCTGAGAAGCGTGTGTTCGACAAGGTGAGCCGTGGTAGCGGTGGGGTTGTCGTGATTGATGCATCGGGTTCGATGAACTTCAATCATGAGCAGATTCGGTCAATCGTCGAAAATGCGCCGGGGGCGACCGTTCTCTCTTACTCCGAAATGCAGGCTGGACCCTCTGCTTATGTTCTCGCCGATAAGGGACGTATGTGCTCGGAACTTCCTAAGCAGGGTGCTGGCAACGGTGTCGACTTTCCTGCCTTGGAATGGGCGGTAAAGAATCGCCAACGTTCATCGTCTCCCATCATTTGGGTTACCGATGGTGGTGTCTGTGGAAAGAATGATGGTTTCTCCAATATTCTTGCGATGCAGTGCATCAACTTCTGCAAGAAACACAACATCATCGTTCTGCCCTACGTCGAGGAGGCGATTGGTGAACTGCGCAAGATGCGAGCAGGGCAACGTGGACGTTCTCGCTGGCCCATGATGCTCCGACAGGCTTGGAGAGAATCAATGGGAACTGAAATGCCCGAGCAAGGATAGGGAGGATTTATGCCCAGGTATCGGGTTACGTGGGAGATGGTCTATGAGGATTGCGACTCCCTGGAGGAAGCAGTTTCTCAGGCCTACGGCAACCTCGCAGAGATAGCACACGACCCAACGATTGGGGCCAACTTTGTCACTGTTAGGGACATGGATGCCACTGATGTGTTGCCCACGGCGATTGAGATTGACGTTGCTCTCGCTCTCTACAATCAAAGACAAGAGGAAATGGCGTGAACAAGGTCTCCACACCCTGTCATCCCCCATCATGGAATCGTGGGCCATCGATGGAAGGGTGATGGGTGGGGTTAGGCACAAGGTCGGTTGTGCTCCACGTGGTTTTCTTTCCTTCTTCCACGGTATGGAGCCTGCCGACCAAGTGTCGACTGCGGTCGACCCGATTAGCCCCTTTGATGTACCGGGGGGCGGGGCTTACTTCTTGCCTCTTTTTTCATTTGCTAGCGATGCTCTCCACCATGCACGAGAAAATAGAAACACGAGAGAGATTACAAATGCATCTACCAACGACAGTTTCCAGTTGATGGCCTCAGAGTCATGCAAGATATTTAGAACGATGACACCAGCGCCTGCGTACACTGAGGCGGTGGCCAGGGTGAGCAGTACACCAGCGATGAAGATGGCCAACGTGAACCCCTTTATGGCGACATCTTCCGTCACTTCTTTTGTCTTTTTATTCTCATCCCTGTTCGACGGTGGTGGAAGAGGGTTACCGCCACGACGAAGTCGTTCATCTTTGCGCATTTGCCCGCTTCACTATCTGGTGGATTCTCTGTCTGGAGAGGTCAAACTCATCTGCTATTTGGCTCAAACTCGCGCCGGCGGCCCGCAATTCGTGGATTTTCACATTTCTTGGAATATCTGTCGCCGGCCCTGGGCGCAGCGGCCCCCACTCCCAGCCGAAAACCCTCTCGAGCTCGACGATTCTTTGCTCGGAAAGTTGATTTTTGCGTTTTCTTTGCCGCACATATCCCACCCAAGCTCCCAGTGCAATTTCTGTTCCTTCGATAATTTCAATATGAACCGCCGGAACCCGGCAATGGCTATTTCTTTCGGAAAATTGACGAAGGGCCGAAATATATTTTATAAACCTGGTTGTATTGTCCATGGCCAGGATAATAATTCAGGACCCCTATTTTTTAGTGCAACTATTTCCTTTGTAAAAATTCCAACTATTCTTGACAGGGCCAATTGAATATAGTAGGGTTGAACAAACCAGAAAATGGCAGGGAAATACTTTAAAATGCCCAGATTCTCAGATGACTTTGAATCAGACTCTTTTGATTTTACTGATTCCAGCGCCCTGGGTAGGTCTATGTCTCGCCTGATATCTCATGACCCCCTGGTCGCGGCCAACCTGCAGGAGGAAATCGATAATGCCTCTAATAATCCAGACGACAACGTTCTAATTGTTGGTACCGACGGTGACTACACGATTACTATCATCATCGTGCCCGAATCGACCATAGGCAATTCAATTGGGCCAGTAATTATGCCTTCTTCCGATTCTCGCAAGATTCTTGCAGCTGTTTCCAAGGAGGCAACTCAGCGCCGGGCTGACCAATGTCTGGCGATGGTGGACCCCATACTTGCTCAGCAAAAGTGGGAGGGGATGGTTTCCTGGTTCTTCGACAAAACGCTCGAGCTTATATATGACGGTTCTGCCGTATTTGTTCCGAACGAGCTCCCTGATTTTTGAAAGGAAAATCAAGAATGTCATTCAATGGAAAGCCCGCGAGCTGGAATCTTGCAGCTCAAATATGCATGATTGAGATTTTTCATGGAAATCCGATGCTGTGTCTGCCGTCCGCCTCCATTGCAGCAATACGGAAAAAACTGGATTTCATGATTAGCATTGGGATGTCTGGAGGCAACGCCGAATATTCAAATATGGATTTTTCTCGGTTCTGGCGGGAGATTGCCTGGATTACGCACCGGGCGGCCGAAAATGCAGGAATTGCATTATTTCAAAATAGACCGGTTGAGCTAGCGACGCACATCTGTAAAAAACAAGCTGATTATGGCCACGACAATATTTCAAGATTTGGACGTATAGGTCTCCTCGTGAGAGTTCATGACAAAATCGCGAGATTAGAGAATTTGACTTCGAAAGGCGTCGAGCCCCAAAACGAATCGCTCATCGATAATTACATAGATGTAATTGGGTACGCAGCAATCGGGATGATGGTTGAGAGAGGCTGGTTTAGTCTCAGCCTTGACAGGGAGGCGTTAGAGGCGGTGGCTTCCCAGGGAGTCTAGACCGCGTTGCGCCACCTACAAACCCAACTTCGTTGACTACAAACCCGGGAAGCCCCGCCGTACCCCGTTGCCAAGGAAAGGAGACTTGACACCGGGGCCTCGACACCATACCACACAGGCGTGTCTCGGTAATGAAGCTCCGGATAGATTTATCCAGAACCTTCTGAAAAAAACCGAAAAATTTCATTTAGTGATGTTGACGGTGGTGGATGACCGTGCTATGGTCTCAACCCATCCAGCGAAAGCTGGGTGTTTGAGCTCAAATCAATGCAAAGCCGGCAGTTGCCTCACACCTACGGAATGCGAGGCTCTACTTAAGGTTTGCCTAAAACGGGAAACGAAAAAATAAAGGTTCCCCCGGACCCCCTCCAAAGGGTTTCTTCGGTCTTTCTGTTTTAATCGGTTTTTTAATCGTAGCCAAATACATCAAAAGAGTTTTCTAAGTTCTGTTTTTAATAACTCAAAAAATCAGAAAGAAAATTTCGCCAAATGAACTTGACAAGTTATTCCTACCAAACTAGATTTCAATTGTGCCCAGGGGACTGTCTAAAGCCACGAAAGAAAAGCTTGCAAACGCTTCCCTGGTGCCCGAGGAAGATATTCAAAAAGTCTTCGATTACTGGGTTCAAACATTTTCAAAAAAACGTGCCGTGCTCGACGAGAAAAGACGAACAGCCATTGGCAGCGCAATCTTCTTTTATGGGGTTGACACATGCTGCGACGCCATCAAGGGCTGCTCGATGTCGGACTTTCATATGGGCCGGAACGCCCAAAACAAGAAATACACAGATATTGAGCTCATTCTGCGGGATGCGCAGCACGTAGAACGATTTATTGGATTTTTACCCGACGACGTCGTTGACAGCGGCCGCGAGTCCTGGTAGAAGAAAGAGGAAAAGGGTGATTTTTTCAAAAAAGACATCAGCAGCTCGGCCGGCAAAGAAGTCCAGGAGCTCGAGACGAAATTACAAAAAAATGCTTAAATCATCGGCCGGCGGCCCGGCGGCCAAAAATTTTAAAAATCACGGAATGGAGTTCTTTGATGTCAATCACTGAATCACTAATACCTGAAACATTTTCACCTCAGGCCTACCCGTTATATGCCTGGCTAAGCATGCCGACGGTATACGCGGAGTCGCGGACCGAAATTACCGAAATTACCTGGCAGCGCTTGAAGTTTCTGATTGTCGGCTGGGGCACATATCAGGGACACATAGAACCCATGGTCTGGTACGGCAACGGATTCACTACAGTGCCCCTTAATTGCATTACCCAGGATTATCACGACGCGCCATACATGGAGGAGAACCTCAGCTGGGAGGAAGTCCGCGATTGGTTCGGAGATGCATCCATCCTGATAGATATTGGGGTATCGGAACCCGGGTCTCCAGCCTACGAGGCACAACAGCAGAAATGGGAGAAGATTAACAGACTGCTTTTCGCCAGGGAGGGTGCGGAGCTTTTCAGGGAAATCCCGGAAGGTGAAACAGTTTCAACTAAGTGTTATAGAGTTTCACACCTAGGTGACGGTGGTGGATGACGTGCCAGATTGGTTTTCGGATAAATCTATGGGAGATGTGTACAACAATGTGTACTGGAAGGCTTACGGGCCGGCGGCCAAAAATAAAGAAAAAATAGAAAATAAGGCCTCCACGCCTACCGGTAATTCCGCTGCACCTCTTCTGCTCAGTGAGAACACCGCAGAAGAAGCGCTGCATTGTGTACTAATCGTGTTGTACTCAATTACATACGGCCGCGACAACGGTTTCACAGAAGAAGAAATTACCGAATATTTAGAAAACAAGTCATGGGAGCAACTTGCCAATCAAGGTCTGGATATGGCACATATGCTGTACAAGGAAATAATGGAGAAACGAGATTGAATAAGAAAGAGCTCGAGGAGCTGGTTACCCAGATATACGCCACGTACCGCGAACAGATATATGAAGTCGACAAAAAGACCATTTTTAAAGCTTGGTACGCCCTTCTCGAGGACCTGGAATTTGAGGATGTGATGGCCGCGTTTTTGGAATTAGCGACTTTTATGGAATTTATGCCGAGGCCGGGCGCCCTCCGCCGGGCGGCAATTGACAGAAAACTCGGAAAAAACGAACATCTCGATGCAGCTGCGGCGTGGAGCATTTTGCAGGAAATGCGAAAAGCGGCAGATACCGGACAGTTCTACCAGGGAGAAAGACCCAGAGCCCTCCTCGATGCGCTATCCCTACTAGGGGGTAGCTCAGCAGATTTATACACCAACGGCGATAGGGACACTTTTGTTAAGGCATACAATAAGGCCGTGCAAAATCTGGACATAGAAAAGTACCGACCAAAGACACCCAACAATAGTTGGGCAACTGACGGTGGTGGATGATATGCCAAATTGTAGTTGGGTAACCAAAGTGTGGTTACTTTAATGAGGGTACTTTAATGGGTAAAGAAGAATCAGGGTCTCTTAGTTTGGAGAACCTAGAGAAGTTCGTCAATGGGATGAACATCAGGGATGGCTGGGCCTGCGAAACTTGCCTCTACTTCAAGGAAGAGGTAAATCCGGACGGAACCCACACAGCTCGAGGCGAATGCCGGCGAAGCAATCCGTTACCGAAACTCGCGACTCTCGAAAATTCCGATTATGAATCTTCGAAAGCAGTATGGGCAGAGGTAAGAATTTCTGATTGGTGCGGAGAGTACATTCGCCGCAGATTCTCTTGAAGTACCTGCTCGGCTGCCTGATTATTTATTGGGTGTACAGAAATAAATTCATACCGCCGGCACTCAAAATAGTGATGTACGCATGCGTCGCGGGGGTTGTGTACAGTATCCCTTAATGAAGCGGAATCCTGGACGACCAGTCGTACAACCAACCAAGCCTTATTCGACGGTGACCATAAGGGTCACGAAAGAATTCAAAGAGCGTCTGATTATTCAGGCCGAAGCGGTTGACCTTACCCTAACGGATTATTTAGTATCACTTGTCGAGCGTGACGGTTTCTGAGCCCCGTGTCGTACAGTGCGCAAATCACAAAAGACCCGATTTCCGGAAAGATTTTCCGAGTTGCATATTCGGCTCAAGGGTCGTATGAAAAACGAGATTATCGATGCGGCGGCGCGTACAGGCTTGACAGTCAACCAATACATTCTTACGGCCATTTACACTCACCTCCGACAAGAGCGGGACATACCGCCGCCCACTACAGCACAGTTTCGAATTCCTACGCTAGAGGAATCAATTGTCGCATACATGAGGGGGGAAACAATTCTACAGCCATGCGGTCAAGAAAAATGCGAACAAGTCTTGACACACTTAGATGGCCTTACGTTCTGCGATACGTGCAACCTGCGTATCCAGTAAAAAATAAAAATTCAAAAAATCCAGACGGAGAGAAGAAAAATGCCCATTAAAGACATTCATAAGCGTCGTGAGTACGAGCGTGAGAGAAAGCAAAGAAAGCGTCTCGAGGCAATTCATGCACTTCCCGACGACCAGAGGGACAAAGCAATAAAGCGTAACGAGTCACGCCGTTCAAAGAAAATGCGCTGGGAAAGAGTTTCTAATCTCCCCACATCTGAGCAAGTGTCGGTCTGATAGGCCGTATCTTCCGTCTTCTCTGTTCGGCTGCCAGTTGCCTACTGGTGAGTCCTGCCCACACTCCATGCATATCTGCAGGGGGAAACTCTAGGGCATACTCCAAACACTCTGCCCTAACAGGACACTCTGAACATATTCGTCTTGCTTCAGCAATGTAGGTAATATCCTTATGTTCTTTGGGAAACATTAAATGGGTAAGTCCCCTACAAGCTGCCTGATTAAACCAACTTTTAACGCCAATATACACATTCTCTATTGGTTGGGAACTTTTATTACCATTATTTTGTTTACCCACTAAAGTACTCCCTTTGTGTGTCTACACAATTATTAGAGCACAGATAAAAAGAACCTGTAGATAGAGATTTAGTAAACTGCACCGAGGAGGGAAAGTGCTAATCTTTGGTTATGCCAGTCTTATGGGGACACCCGAAAGAAAACGACAAGCCGAAGGATGACGAGCCCGTGGGGGACATATATCAATACGCCAAGTGGTTCCGGATACAAGAGCATGACTTCCATATCGAGAACAATTCCGGAGAATGGTGCTGTTGTGCTTGGCCCACTAATTCTGATGAGCATCTGTATGGGTATTCCAGCCCCAACTTTCCGACCTATGAGGAAGCTCTTCAGGACTGCTACCAGGGTCTAAAAAGGATTCTTCAGGAGTCTGGTGCTACTGCTCTTCCCCTACCTAGTGCTTACCTCCCTATGGGAGATTAATAACACTGGTTTTAGAAACGTGGCCGCAAATGAAGCGGCGCTTGTTTACTTAGCCCTCTTGCTGGCTCTACTCTTCTTGGCGGGAACATTCTTAACCGCAGCTGGAACTGGGGATTTATGGGTTTTCCTACCATCAAATTCTTGGACAAACGTCTGGAACGGCGAGCCCGTATAGGGGTCAAATCTGCTTGCTACAGCAAGCGCTTTATTCACGGCCATCTTTGCCTGTGGTATGGCGAGCTGCTTCTTGCCGCCAGTTATTGCCTGAAGCGCCCCTAGGGCGTAGGAAGAGCCGGTACCGATTGCATATATTCCGTTGGTGTCACTCGTCCAAGAATAATCCCCATCAATAATGTAAAGAGTTCCATGAATAATCGTGATTATCTGAGATGAGTGCTCGGCGATATGGTCGATGGAATCTCTTTCCGGTAGCGCATATCCCTGCTCTTCGAAACAGGCCCTGAGAGCTGGAACAAACTGACGGGTGATGAACTGGTCTAGTTTCTTTCCATAGGCGGTCGCTGCTGGCGTAGGAGGGGTAAAGGCGTGATGTAGGATATTTATTGCGCGGACATCTCCGGCAGCACCTAACACATACTTGCCGTTTGTTGCCAATTTGGATGTTCCGGCCCCCAAAGTTGTTATTTGATACGCCATCCCGGAGTCATCAAATGAGGAAATTCTGCTATCCGTGCCTACTACAGTAAAACCATCCCCCTGAACCCCAACGACCGTTGTCATAATTAGACCCCATATTCCTTACCCCTGAACATCATCCAGCCGTCGTATATCGGTGCTACCTCATAGCAGAACTTATGCTCTCCTGAGTCCTCAAACGTGACTACTCCAATACCCTGCTGCCAATTCTCATGACGGGTGAGTGGTCTTCCGTCCAGGTCTACGCCGCCCTTGGTCGACGGAATGGCACCATCTATCCTTGCTAGGCACCCTGGAGATGCGGCCATTATCGTCCGGGGACCATCAAAATCTTCCCTAGTCTTAAAGGCTGTCTCGATGCGATGAATGTGTCCGTATATCACCGAGGTCTTTTCAGCATTTAGATATACATGGGCTGTTGAGCCAGAAGACTTAACCCTGTCACCGTGGATAATCCGCAATTTCTTATTTATCCAGTAATCGGCGGCCGGATATCCCGGGAAGTACTCAACGCAATATTCCTCCATCCTGCATAGGTATGGAATAGAAAGTACCGGCCATGATTCTGGTGAATTGCCCTTCCTTAGACCATACGCGGCCACAGCATTCTGAACAATGTATTTCGGCATGCGCTCTTCGTGGTTTCCTGCCAACCAAATTATTCTGGCATGTGGCGCAGCGTTGCGCATCTGGGCACAAAACATTGTTGCCCTGTCAATAGATGCCTGAGTTGTTTGAGCGTAGGCGGGATACGTGATGTATTTACCCATCTCGGGAAGGTCAAGGTTGTCTCCAACACAGACAATCAACTCGGGTTGTATATCTTCAATCAGGGCAATCAGGATGTCTAGGGCCTTTTCGTCGTGCGTTGGCTCAAGAGTTCCGTCGAAATTGCGGTAATAACCTATTTGTATATCAGGTGTGACTATGCACGTTTTGAAGCCCTTAGTCTGCTTCGATTTTGTCTTTGTCTTTTGTATTTGTATGGAAGGGCCCTGTTGGACAACTGGCCACTCTGGCCCACTCTCCCACTTGGGGCTGAATTGTATTGCAGTCAGGTCCTGTACTTCAGCTTCCCCCAGGTCATTCTTGATAATGGATTGATAGACGGATACTCGCTTAATCTCACCAATCTCGTCCAGACTGATGTTTTTACGCTCGAGCATGTCCGCTATTGCGCCGAGGATTTTCTTCTGTTCCTCAGCTCTACGCTTTTCCCCTGCAATCTTGTTAAGAGTGGATGCCAGCTTGGTGTCCTTATTTGTCTTATTTGTCTTATTTGTGGCCATCAGCCGTTCTCCTTCAAACAATTGTCAATAGTTTCCCTAATACAGCAGGACGTTTCTGGGTTTTTAAAGCACTCGCGTTTTACCCCAATTACGTCTCTCCCCACGGAGAGATTGCTTGCAGCGAGCGCCCTGGCTATCGACATTGTCGTTGCGTCGCTAGTCATGGCAATTATTAGGGCATCTGAAGTCTCTTTTTCCAAAGACTTAACTATTGAGCCAATTTTGCAATTCTTTTTTGAATTACCACTGATTGCTTGAAGCAATGCGTTTCGTAATGCATCTGTTTCCACCAGGACCCCCGGAAGTTGTAGATGTTGTAAACGCGAGTAGTCCACACGCGCGTCTACGGATGATACTACACTATGGCAACATAGGGATGTAGGAGCGACCACATGGGGAACGACAAATCAGCCGCAGTGAGAAAAGCGCTAGAAGAATCCCTGCCGGTTGAGATGGTCGACCAGGTCCTAAAAACTCTCGATAAACAAAAGGTATTTAGGTACCACAATGAAGACGATATAAATCTCGTATCGACAAATGGGAGGGTTCTGATTGCCCTCCTTGAAGATAGCACGATGACGCAAAGGGCACTGTCGGTTTATCTGGGACTAAGCGAAACGATGATTGATAAAACGCTTAAAACCCTTATGGGTAAAGGGCTTGTTACAAAGACAAAAATACAACGACAAAATACCTACGAAGTCAATATCGAAAAACTGAAAATCCATCCTGATATACATCACCTGGAAGGCGTTATATCGGACATATTTAAGGTACGCAGGGTTGTCGAGGAAGAGCCTTTCTAGGTATATTCCTCCCAAATGACAAACACCTGCAAGCACAAATTTTCATTTAAAAAAGATTCTTCTACGCACTACGTTTTACAGTACGTAAAGTGGAAGGGGGGGATGGCGGATGTAAAAGACGCTGCTTCCCTGTTCAGGGGGAAAGTTCAGGACCAATCAAAGGCAAAAAGGTCTGCCGAGGTTCTCGTCAAAGATGGATGCTTAATCCCGGTCTCTGGCGATATACACGCCATCACGCTCAAAGGTCTGGAAATTCTTCAATATTTTGTCCAGATGAATCCCTCCCGGAAGGAAGGCCGAGGCTAACTAGCCACGCGCTGAAGACTTCATCTTTTATCGGCATGACCCAAATTTGGCAAGAGTCAATATCTTTCTTGTTTCCAACAAGAGTCCAGCAAACTTCCATCTCGGACTCAGCCCTACATGAGCCCACGTTGCACTCAAGGCCGAATCTCATCATAAACCACTGAACTAAACAGCCATAGTCTTTTTCATAACATTCGCCGTCTTGTCCGCAGGGGCAAAATACAGAGTCAACAATAATTTCAGATTTCTCTATTTTTAGACTGACGATATGCCCATCTCGGTGCCACATCATTTCGTCAAGTGCCATTAAATCAGCCTTTGGATAAATCTAAAAAAATAAGCGTATCCCTTTACAGGCCGCTCTTAGCACTAAGTTAGCACTATTTATTCATCCGTAGTGCTACTCATCATCTGCGGTTTTACGAGTCTTTTTTCTTGCAACTTCTTCGTCGGAGACGGCACCCTTTTTATCAAAACGGGAGAAAACTGCGTTTATTTCGTTTGAGGTAAGTTTTCCGTCATCAAGGAAGGCCCTCGATAGACCCTCAACCACGGTAGCAACTCCAGCAATTCCTGCCATAAGTATCGCTTTTGCCATACTTACGCCGGCAACCGCACCCGCTCCTACTACGCTTAGACCTGACGCGGCAAACGTCGCCAGCATTCTGAGAAGGATATTAGTAAATGCCCGGCTTTTCACTCAGCCTTTGATTCGGCCGCCGCCGCAGGCTCCGGAGACTCCCCCTCCGCACCCTCAGCAGCCTCTGCTACTTCTTTATCCGCCTCTACGGCTGAAGAATCAGTATCGGGGGCGCTGACCTTTGCTTTTCTTGGCTTAGATGCCGTTGAAGCAGGAGATTTAACTCCTTTTCTTTTGGCTGCTCTATCTTCTGGTGTTAGCTTTCTCATGTCACAATACCTCTGAATCTTCTGTTTTGGTTTCTACTGCTTCTTCGACTGTTTCCTGTGAAGCGAGTTCTTCTTGTTTTGGCTCCTCTACAACCTCGGGAGCAGTTTCTTGAAGGGTAACTAAGAATGTTGGTGTTTCCGACTTTTTGGGCCTGCCGCGCTTTGGTGAATTTGCAGAATCGGCAGCAATTTGTTTTGCCAGTTCATTGAGAACTGCTTTTCTTAATGGGCTTATTCTGTTGTCGCTCATTTTGGAATCTCCTGCGCTTTGGGAATCGTTGCTTCTACGCATGTTATGGAGCAGTACATCAGGCAATTTTCCGCCAAAACGTCGCCTTTTATGCGTACCATTCCTCTAACAGTCTTCTTTCCACAATTATCGCATTTACAATACGCTCCGGCAGAACCTACATACTTGATAAGTGTTCCGTATAGTGCAGGGTCTAGCATTACCTGCTTTGGGGCTTGTGTTGGTGGCTGTACATTTCTCTTTTTTGCGGCCATAGCAATTTACTTAAACCTTTTTAGTAAATTTCCCGCGCGCGTGGTCGGCTATGTGTTCATCAAGTTTCAACTCTGTTCTGTCAAGGCCTTTCTCGACCCTGTCGATGGAGCGACCAAGATTTTTTCCTAGCGCAGATATTTCGCGCATGACCGTGTCGTGGTCAGATTTGTTTTCTTTACGGTTTTTACGTGTTTGTATTAAGGAATCGGCAATTCCTCCTACGGCCGTAATTGCAGCAGCTATAACAACACCCTCAAATAACATTTATGCCTCGCCGGGCTTGGGGAGTGCTCTCCATGCTGCTTCAAACTTTGCGGCATCATTGGCCATCTCTGGTGATAGTTCTATGTGCAACCACTTGCCGCCTTGCGAACCAGCGTTGTCTTTGGCGTCATAAATTTTTACGCCTTTTTCGCCTTCACCGCGACTACAGCGATACCCGCGACCCCAGCCCGGCTTCTTATCATTTACATTTGAGTCATACGCATAATCGTGTACTTCCTCAATGCCGAGTTCCTTCGTGTATTTCATGAACCAATCCCATGCCTCAACAGCCTTCTTACGGTGCATGAACGCTCAGCCACTTTGGGTTATTTGGGTCTTTGTCGGCCGCAGGATTTCTCATGCGCCTGTTGACGTAAATCCCCAAATTAGAAAAGCCCCACCTCTTCTTACAGAGCTCTAGAAGCTTCTCGGTGCCGGGCTTGGCGCCATTACCGTTGCCGTCAGAATTTCCCGTGTACTTACGTGGCATATTTATTGCCTCCTAAATGAAGCGGAACAACCAAAGTATTGTACCCCAACTGATAGTCAATAAATAAAAAGGATTTATAAATTGATGATTTTTTAGACTCTATCGACCGCAAAAAATAGTTGTCGAATCACAATGTTTAGTAGATATCGGTAGTAATTCCGACCGAAGAAAATCTGTTTTTACTCAGTCCGAGCTGAGCAGTTTATATACATAGTGAACAGCCGTCGCAGATATGGTTATCCACATTGCGACGGCCTGTGTTGTGCCAGAAAGTGTGACAATCACAATTATGCTCCCGGCTAGCGTCCACGCTAAGTCGGCAGTTATGTCCCATATTTTTCTGAGAAAATTCATCGTTTTCTCCACCCCCGGCGTCTTCCAGATGTTTTAGCTTTTTTAGATGATTTACTATCCCCAGGACCAGTAGGCGAATCTCCACCGCCGCCCCCACCGCTACCGCCGCTACCGCTGCTCGGCTGTGATGAACTGGGCGAGGATGAAACTACGGAACCTGTAGTTATTACTGATGTAGATAATACAACACCAGCAGCAAGCACGACTCGACGTGTTCCGACATCGACTACTGAACCCTCGGGGACATATGTATCAAATCCGTCACCATAAACGTCGATTGATTCTTCAAAAGCAGATTTTATTTCATTATCTGCCGAACTTAGAACTTCTGACAATTTGGTTTTATCTTCTTCTGTTAGTTCTACGGTGTTAATTGAGTCAAATATTTCAGATGCCTGTTCTTGGGAAATAGATTCCAATACTTCTGGAGATGTTGCCAGCTCTTGAGCTATTTCTGTATCTATTTCTCCGGACTTAACAAGAGCATCAATCGCTGCAACAATCTGTTCTTCTGTTGCCTCACCACTTGTCAAAACGTCAACAAGTTGTTCTGCCACCTCTGCAGTTATCCCAATATCACCAGAAGCAATAGCGTCAACTACTGCGTCAATGACTTCTGGAGTTACTTCTCCATCTAGTACTTCAGATAGATTCTCAGTTGTTACTTCAACTACTTCATTATTTTCATCCTGCGGCGCTTCATTTTTCTCGTCTGGCGCTGGTTCAGGTACCGTTGTTTCAGTACCTTGGATTCCCTTTGCTCCATCCATTTCCTCCGGCTGGGTTGTAGTTGGTTCAATAATATCTGGAGGAATTGTGGTGACTGCGACAACTATTGTTGTAGTAGCTTCTGGTTCAGTAGTTGAAACAATTTTCTCTATGGTTGTAGTTGTTTCTGGATAAACAAAAGTTGTAGTTGTTTCTGGGTCTGGTGGCTCAGGTTTTGGTTCAGTAGTGCTAGTGCTAGTGGTACTGCTGGTAGTGCTAGTACTGGTGGTAGTGCTAGTGCTGGTAGTGGTGGTAGTGCTGGTAGTGCTAGTACTGGTGGTAGTGCTAGTGCTGGTAGTGGTAGGTGGAATGGTAGTTGTGGTAGTGGGCGGAGTAGGGTCAATCACCACAGCATCAACAGTTGCTTGGGGTCCGTACATACAGGACCCAGCACCCTCTCCGACGCATGGGGCCGTCCCTGCCTGAATCTTAAATCTCACTGGTCCGTATCCAGTTGTTCCAGGCCACATCCACGGGCCGAGGCTGTATGAAGTATTTACGGCGTATGTCCACACTCCCCAACCACCAGCTTCTACCCCATCAACGAGGTCATAAAATAAAATGTTGTACATATATGGGGCAGTGTTGCTTGGTGTTGGGGCGTTCCAACTCAAAACAACATTTCCATCGTTGTCTGCTACCGCTGTGAGATTTTGAACAGAGTTAAAGTATGGCGCTATCGTTGTAGTTGTAGTACTGGTAGTAGTCGTGGTTGGTACAACGACAGTCTTCGTAAAAGCAGAGGCGGGAACTACCTGCCACCCCGAACCTATATCCCAGTAGAGAGTCGTATTGGCTCCGCCACCATTTTCGTAATACCAATATGTGATTGGCTTGGAAACTCCAGCGCTAAAAGAAACGTACTGTGACGGGTTGCCCCAGCCGCCCTTGTCAACCCAGTTGTTGTCTATCAAAACATTGTCTATATAGAGTTTGGTTCCGTCATCCGCAGCGGGCAAGAACCTAAACGAGCCAGTCACGGGCAGGGTTATGTGACCTTCATACTTAACAATAAAGTCTTCGTACATGTTGAACAGCGGTGCATTGTCAAAGTTCTGATTAATCTGAGTGAGAGTGGTGGTTCCAACGACCGGGCGACCGCTGACCGTGGGGAGTGGAGGCGAATTGTTGTAGCCAAAGTTGTTGTAAACGGTTACACTAAGTCCTGGTTCGGCTTGGGCAGAAATACCGCCAATTCCTACCATAGGCGAAATAAATGAGCCGCCAATCGTCGCAAGTAAAATCCAGCTGCCACTTCTGCGGCGAAGTTTCCCGGGGGACATAGAAACCTCCTGAATTTAAATCTTACCACTTATTAAAAACTTCTAAATTTAACGCTTTGTGATAAAATTCAAGGTGGCGAAGGAGAATTCATGAATACAAAATTCGCAAAAGAAGCAGCAGAGAGGGCAGTAAGAACTTTCTTCCAGGGATATCTGGCTTACTGGATGGTAAATGGGGCGGATTTTGACAGCCTGATTGCAGGCGACAGCTTAAAGGCTGGAGTCGTTGCCCTTGCGCTATCAGTAGCCATGAGCCTTGGTTTAAAAAACGTTGGGCCAAATAAAGGCTCAGCGAGCGCCGTCTGATTATTCCTAAATCAAAAGGCATTCCTCATCTACAATAATTTCATGCGTTTCTAGCAGCAGAGGAGCTGGCCAAACATGCTTTCAGGCGTTTACAACATAACCTGCGAGCAGGGAGCTACGTTCGTAAGGCTGATTGAGCTTGAGTATCCAGACCCACTAGAACCAGATGTGTATCTAGATTTTGACCTATCTGGATTTACCGCTCGTCTTCAGGTACGTCGAACTATAGAAAGCTCAACATTTTTTGTTGAACTAACGTCCGAAAATGGTGGGATAGAAATGCAGCCGGGTGGAATATTAAACGCAATGCGTGTATATATGGATGACGAACTTACTTCAACAATTCCATCTGATGGTGTTTATGACTTAGAAATAGAGTCGGCGGCCGGGGAAGTGTCAAGAGTTATAAGAGGAACATTTACTCTATTGCCGCAGGTAACACGATGAGCAACGTTCCCAACAATGTAGTCATAGTTCAAGATGTTCCCAATCAGGTAATAGTCAACCAAGACGCACCGAATCAGGTAGTCGTCAGAACTGGCGGACAGGCTGGAAACACAAGAAGACATACTCATTCGCAGGCAATGGCCTCTACTGAATGGGTGATTAACCACACGCTCGGAGGGAAGCCATCCGTTACTATCGTCGATTCTGCAGATACGGTAGTAGTTGGTGAGGTAACATATAACAGTAATTCGCAAGTGACGGTAACGTTTACTGCGGCTTTCTCCGGATATGCATATCTAACATAAAGGCGAGGCCAAATGGCGACTAAATTCGTAACAAACTTAGACCTCGTACAGAATCAAATCCTCAATGGTCGGTTTGAGTCTGTCGCCAGTGACCCAGAATCTGGCAACTTTGAAGGTCGCCTAATATACAACAGCACCGAAAAGACAATAAAAGTCTACACCGGTTCTGCATGGAGAAAGATGCTCCATGGTGTCTCTATCGCTGGTGATTCTTCTTCTGCTCTAAGCGTTTCTGAGTCAAATGGCGCTATTACCCTTACGCCAAATCTAGCAACCGGTTCAGATGACGGAGTTATGTCCGCAGAGGACAAGGCAAAGCTTGATGCCGCAACAGCCTCCGATTCGATAAGCACCCTGGTCATTCGTGATGCCAACGGAAGATTTCAGGTTGCGACTCCTGTAAGCGGCCTCGACGCTGCAAACAAGTCTTATGTTGACTCTGCCCGCACTGGCCTAGACGTAAAAGCATCTGTCAAGGTTGCTACCACTGGTGCTATCACTCTTTCTACTGGCCTCGAAGCTGGCGATACAATTGACGGTTACACGCTTGTTGCAGGTGACCGTGTTCTTGTAAAAAACCAAGACACCCCATCCGAAAACGGTATTTATGTAGTCGCTGAGTCTGGAGCACCAAGCCGTTCCGACGACGCTGATTCTTCTGCAGAAGTCACTCCAGGGCTATTCACCTTCGTCGAGCAAGGTACTATCAACGCTGACTCTGGATGGGTTCTGATTACAGATGCACCAATTACTCTCGGCACAACCGGTCTATCATTCTCGCTCTTTTCCGTTGCTGGCAACATTCTGGCGGGCGATGGCCTCCTAAAGACGGGAGACGTTCTTTCTGTTCGCGTTGATGATGATGCGGCAAGCCCAACTCTCGAGATTTCTAGCGACAGGTTGCGCATCGCATCAACTGCTGCAGGTAGCGGTCTAAGCGGTGGCGGCGGTAGCCCGCTTGCGGTTAATGTCGCTGCTGCTGGCGGTATAGAAATATCGTCAGACAACTTACAAATCAAGGTTGACGGCGCAGTTAATGGACTAGAGACAACATCGAACGGCCTACATCTAAAGTCAAATATGGCTGGCACAGGCCTTACATTTACTGCCGGCGTTTTGTCTGTCGACGCAATCGACCTCGACTCGTCAAGCGGTGGGGGCGTAACAGGGCTACTGCCTATCGCTAACGGCGGTACAAATGCCTCGACAGAGTCGCAGGCTCGCACAAATCTTGCCGCTACTTCGCCAACTGGTGCAAATACCAATACGCCAGTACTTGCCCGCGTAGCCTCTAAGGTAATCGGAGATGGTGCAAGCACCTCATACGCAGTGACCCATAATTTCGGAACTAGAGCAGTTGTTGTTCAGGTGTTCGATTCTTCCTCGTATGATACCGTAATTGCGGACGTAGTTCGCACCACAACAGATTCAGTAACTGTGACGTTTTCTTCCGCTCCGGCATCAAACGCTTTTACGGTTGTTGTAACAGGCTAAGGTTTACATAGCACCTCGAGGGGTGCCCAAATAGAAATCAGTTGAGGCTGGGTTCATGACAAGATTCGTAGGCACACCACTACGTGGAATTGAATTTTCATCTCCCAGTGACGAAGCGCTCTCTGCTCGTGTTGTAAGTGACGGCGTTGCACGGATTAGAATTGATGCCGGTGGCCGAATTACCTGGTCTAGTGGTTCTGCGACTGGCGACGTTAATCTGTATCGCGATAGCGCAAATACTCTTAAATCCGATGACAATTTTGTCGCTGCTGGCGGAGTAACAACATTTACAACAAACGGTGTCCCAGCAGCTGCAAGTCCTGACGGCACTATTGCTGTTGACACAACTAATGATGTTTTCTATTACAGAAGCGGCAGTGAATGGCTGCAAGTGTCTTCTGGTGCGAGTGTTGTTATCTCTCCCACAGAACCCGCCGGTGCATCCTCTGGGGACCTGTGGTTTGACTCGGATACAGAAGTTCTCTACATTCTTAATGGGGCGACGTGGGTTAGCGTCAGTGGTTCGCTCACCCTTTCCGAACTGGACGACGTTTCAATCACCGCACTCGAGGTTGGGCATGTTCTCAAGTATAACGGTACCAACTGGGTTAACGACCTAGAGGCAGGGTATAACAACGCTCACACTGAAATCATTGGTGACGGCACAACGACACTGTTTGTGCTCACTCATAATTTTGGGACACGTGACATTTTTGTTCAATGCCGCAACAATGCTTCGCCATATGAAAACATTAACGTTCGCTGGGAAGCAACAACCGAAGACACGGTCACCCTTGACTTCTCTGTAGCGCCTTCAAGTAACGCAGTACGAGTCAATATCTATGCGAGTGTCGGTGTCGTTGGACCAAGCGCATACTCGCAAACAATTGGCGACGGAACCAATGTCGACTATGTCATTACGCACAACATGCAAACCCGCGATGTTGTCGTGTCGGCACGGAATACTTCATCCCCGTACGAAGTCATTGACATCAACTGGGAGGCAACAAGTACCAACACAATTACTGCTAAGTTTCAGACACCTCCATCGAGTAACTCAATCCGTGTATCTGTTTACGCAGCCGCTGGTGTGGCTGGCGTAACAACTATCCAAGGTACAGCAAACGAAGTAGAAGTATCGAGTAGCACTGGTGGCGTAACCGTTGGTCTCCCAACAAATGTCACGGTCTCTGGTTCAATGTCCTCATCGACACTATTTGTTGATTCGATTGAAGTCGATACAACTGGTGCGACGAACGGTCAGTTCCTTGGCTTTAACGGCACAAAGTTTTTACCAACAGCAATCCCGACAATCAATACTCTCGATGATGTTGGCGACGTAACCATTACGTCGGCTGCTTCGGGTCAATTCCTTAAATGGAATGGCACCGCATGGGTAAACGATGCTATTGACTTGGGAACTGACACAACAGGAAATTATGTAGGAGATGTAACTGGCGGTACTGGCGTCACCGTCACACACACCCCGGGTGAAGGCTCTAGCCCAACTATCGCAATTGGTCAGGCCGTTGGAACTGCAGATAATCCTACTTTTGCTGGAGCGACTCTCGGCAATATAAGAGTTGGCGTTACTGATGACTCTACAATTGACACAACTAGTGGTGGAATTAACATAGGTCGTGCTTCATTTGAAACTCCACCTAATGGTGGAATTAACATATGGCCAGTACTTAGGGTTAACGCTGGTGCTGTCACTGGGGGACACGTTGGTATCTTTGGTGGCGAAGCGAACACCTCAGATGGGTCTGGCGCAGCACAGGGTGGCAGTGTAACTATTCTTGGGGGGTGGGGGGCTGACAGTTCGACATCAAATACAGGCGGTAGCGTTTTTATTGATGCCGGTCGAGGCTTTTCCGGGGGCATTCCGGGGTCAATAACCACTGACGGAAACATTTATATCGGCGATTACGACGCTGAAGCAGTGTATATTGGACGAACTGGTAAAACGACTACTGTCAATGGAAACTTGACCGTTTCTGGTAACCTTACGGTCTCTGGAACAACTACTTCAATTAATACTGAAACACTGACAATTGATGACAACATCATTGTTCTGAACAACAATGCGACCGGTGCACCTTCTCAAAATGCCGGAATTGAAGTTGAACGCGGTTCTTCAGCGAATGTTGACCTTCGTTGGAATGAATCAACAGATAAATGGCAATTCACCAACGACGGAACAACATATAAAGACCTTGGCTCGGGTGGGGTTACAGTCTCCGACACAGCACCGTCGTCACCAGCGGCGGGGGATATGTGGTACGAATCAGATACTGGCTCTCTCTATGTTTATTACGACTCATTCTGGGTAGAAATCGGTCCAGGTGCTGTCTATGACCAAATCATCGGGTCGATACAAGCCAAGGGTGATTTACTTGTTGGTACAGCATCACAAACGATTGGTCGCGTTGCGGTCGGTTCAAACGGTACACGCCTAACAGCAGACAGTTCTACCTCGACTGGTGTCGCGTGGGTAGCTGACTCTACAAATACGGTAATTGACGCCAAGGGCGACCTTCTTGTTGGTAGCGCTGCGGATACTCTAGTTCGTCTTGCTGCAGGTTCTAATGGGCAGTATTTAGTTTCCGATTCCAGTCAGGCTTCTGGTGTTGGTTGGGTTAGTCAGAATACTCGTAATTTACTATATAACGGTGCGATGCAGGTATCGCAACGAGGAAACTCGGCTACTTTTATTAGCTCAGGGAGTAATTATTTAACAGCAGACAGATGGGCTGTTGGCGCAAGTTCTCTTGGTACATGGACTCAAGAAGTTGCTTCTGCTTCTGATGATTTCCCGACTGGTTCTGGTTTTCGCAAATCACTCAAAATGACTTGCACGACTCAAGATGCGTTTCCCTCTAGTACAGACGTAATGCTAATTCAACAAAAACTTGAAGGTCAGGATTTGCAGTCCATTTGCAAAGGAACGTCGTCTGCGCAACAACTAACCGTTTCATTTTGGGTTAAGTCGGGCCTTACTGGGACATACATTTGTGAGTTGTATGACATTGACAACACTCGCCAAACGAGCAAGGCATACACGGTAAATGCCGCAAATACTTGGGAATTTAAAACACTGACGTTTGCTGCGGATACAACTGGTGCTTTTGATAACGACGCAAACGGGTCAATGACTATGATGTTTTATCTTGGTACGGGTGCGAGTTGGCAAAGTGGCAGTTTGCAATCGTCATGGGCTTCTGCATCAACCGGAAATCGTGCAGTAGGACAGGTCAACCTCGCTTCGGGGCAAAATGCTTCTGTCAACTATTGGCAGATTACTGGTGTTCAATTAAATGTTGGGCCAGTAGCAGCACCGTTTGAGCATAAGTCATTCGGAGAGGAACTAGCACTCTGCCAGCGATACTTTGAAGCACAAGGAACCCTAGCCGCATCTGGCGATTACCTGTTCGTCAATTCCCTCTATATCGCAAGCACAACTTGGTTCCTCAATGTGCCTTTCAAGGTGACTAAGAGAGCCACACCCACTATCACAGTTTATACTTTTGGCACTTTTCTTGGCGTTGATAGAACTTTCAAAGATGGTTTCAATGCGTTTTGGTCAAGCAACGGCGTGATGTACGGATTCACCGCATCGGCAGAACTATGACTTACCGAATCAAACAAAACGAAGCACACATTGTTGTTTTTCGCACAACAGATGGTGCGTGGATACCTTGCGATGAGGCAAACATGGACTATCAGGCGTATCTGACATGGCTTGCTGAAGGCAACACACCTGAACCGTGGGAGGCCCCCCATGCCGATTGATTTTCCAAACTCACCAACTACTAATGATTTTTATACTGTTGGAAACCGCACATGGCGCTATGACGGCGAAAAATGGGTCATCTTGAACGAGGCTGCTAACCAACAAAACCAGCTGTATGACATGATGGTCATGATGAATATGGAGACCAACTAATGGCTAACAAGCGCTTCGACCATGCACCAAAGTTTGTTGTCAAAGACGATTCTGTTGTTATTCAACAGGCGGCTGGTTCTAGCGCATCTTTGCTTGACGTTAAAGACCATACTGGCTCATCCTTAATGTCAATCACGTCTACTGGCGCGATGACTGGCGCAAATCTTACTAGCCCTGCGCTGACGGGTACGCCAACTGCGCCAACAGCGACAGCGGGAACTAATACAACCCAAATTGCAACTACAGCGTTCGTGCGTACTGAGTTGTCCAATCTTGTTGATGCTGCTCCGTCTGCTCTCGATACCCTGAATGAACTTGCCGCAGCACTGGGTGACGACGCAAATTTTTCTTCCACAATAACAACTGCTCTTGGACTAAAAGCACCGCTAGCGAGTCCTACATTTACTGGCACTGTTGTTTTACCAAGCAATACATCTATCGGCGCAGTTTCAAGCACGGAATTGCAGTATCTTGATGGGGCAACAAGTTCAATACAAACGCAACTGAACTCTAAGGCTAATACAGCAAGCCCAACTTTGAGCGGAACAACAACGGTTAGCACGTTAAATATTACTTCTTCTTATCAGTTGAATGGTAATACTCTGGTTAATCTTAGATTTGCAGAGGTTAGTCAAGTACTGACCGCTAGTGCTGCTGATTATCTTATTAATCTTCCACCTGGGGTTGATATGTTTAATTTTGTTAGCATAACCCCAATTAGCAATTTTGATAATAATATTGTTTGGCTTTTCGGCTGGGCTTTAGGTCACTGGGGTGGTATCCACGAGCCTTATCAAATCCGTATAAGAGCGCAGTTGGGTAACGGAGTCCATCTGGGCGCCGCAGTTTTTAGGGTGTATTACCGTGGATAATTATGATTTCGGTTTGCACCAGCACCTACAACAACAACTGCGACCAATTATGTGTTATTGTCTCGAGTCACCGTGGTGGGGGAGTAGGAAAGTAGATGGCGCGTCAAAGGTTTGACACTGCACCCGAATTCAGGGTGGCTGACGACTCTGTTGTAATTCAACAGGTCGCTGGCTCGTCTGCGCCCCTACTTGAACTAAAAGACCACTCTGGTTCAACTTTAATCACCGTTCATTCGACAGGACAAATGACCGCAACGGTTGCTCCATCGTTTGTTTCTGCTTCACTGACAGGAACACCGACCGCACCAACAGCGGCTGCTGGAACGAACACGACGCAGGTGGCGACTACCGAATTCGTGCGAACTGAGTTGTCTAATCTTGTCGACGCCGCTCCATCTGCTCTCGACACTCTGAATGAACTTGCCGCAGCACTGGGTGATGACGCAAACTTTGCGACAACAGTAACAAATGCGTTAGCAGACAAAGCACCTTTGAATTCGCCTGCTCTCACAGGCACGCCTACTGCCCCCAACCCAATCACTGGTGATAACAGTGCGCAAATCGCCACTACCGCGTTTGCTAACGCTCTAGTCGAAGCATTTCTGCCTGCTGGAATGATTTCCCCATACGCTGGCTCTTCTGCACCAAGCGGGTGGCTGCTTTGTGCAGGTCAAACAGTTAGCAGGACTACATATTCGCGGCTTTTCTCCGCGCTTGGCACAACGTACAATATAGGAGAGGAAGCGGGTACTGATTTCCGTCTTCCAGACTTACGTGGGCGTACAATCGCGGGTGTTGACAACATGGGCGGCTCGGCAGCATCGCGGCTGTCGTCTGCAACAATTTCAAGTGGTGCTGATGCGCTTGGGCGCGTTGGTGGCGCAGAAACGCACGTTTTGACAGAAGCCCAATTGGCTAGTCACACGCACGTTCAGAATTCTCATAATCACACTCAAAACGAGCACACGCACGCGAACGCTTTGACTGGAAGCACGGTTTTTGCGTCCAGTAACCACACCCATCCTAGTCACGGCTCACTCCATGCAGCAGTTGGTGCGACCAACAGCGATGCTGGCAGAATTGCTTACATTGCAGGAGGTGTGTATGCCAACCCTTCTACATACTCAATTGTGGGTGGTGGTTTGGTAGTTGGCCAGAACTTTAACCACAATACCCCTGTTTATGGAGACACTGGAGGAAACTCCGCAAACCTATCCGTAGGTCTTAGTAATGCAGGTCAAACTGCGACAAACCAAGCACAAACTGCAACCAACCAAAACACAGGCAGCAACTCTGCCCACAACAACGTGCAACCAACAATGGTTCTCAACTATATCATCAAGGCATAACATGTTTACACAAGAAGAACTGCATGAACTTAGCATGATGGCGCAAGCAATTTGGGATTTGCGCCCCAACGCGACATGGGAATTGCCGCGCCCTGATTTTGATTCACTTGTTTGGAAAGATGAAGTTCAAACTAAACCAGATTGGGCAGATGTTGAAGCGCGCATGGTCATCCTTAAAGAGGAATACGATGCGCGCGCATGGGTTCGAGAGCGCCTCGCGGCATACCCTTCTATTGCCGACCAACTAGACCTCATTTACCATGGCGGTATTGATGCATGGCGTGAGACAATTAAAGAAATCAAGACTCGTATCCCGAAGCCTGAAGAGTCGATTTAGGTGATGAGGTAGTTATGCCGTTTCAACATAAACGCTTAGTTGGGCCGCTTGCACTGACAACAAGTTCAACGCTTGTGTATACAGTGCCTGCGAGCAAGACATCAATCGTGAAGCAGGTTGTAGTCGCGAATACGACTGGTAGTTCTGCCACGTTTACTTTGCGCATTGGGGCTAGTACTGCGTTGTTTAATGCGGTTACTGTTGCCGCTAACGATTCCCTTCTGATTAATTTGTCGCAAGTTTTGGAGACTACTGAGACTCTTTATGCTTCTGCTTCGGCAAACACAACTTTGAATCTGACAATTTCTGGTGTCGAGAATGATGGTCCGCTAGAACCGACAGAGACATACATTGCGGACAATGCAATAACAACCCCTAAATTATCAAATGCTTCTGTCACAACAGATAAGTTAGCAGCAGATGCTGTTACAACAGCCAAAATTGCTAATAATGCTATTACACAAGCAAAACTTAGCACAGATGTTCCGTTAAGTGGAATGAGGAATGTGCTGATAAACGGCGGGTTTGATGTTTGGCAACGCACCACTAGCAGCGAGTATTCGGCATCCCTATCAACCGCCGAATGGAAAGCCCCAGACCGTTGGTGGACAGCCCAATTAGCAACAGCAAGCACTTTGATTGTCGAGCGTAAACCTGCCGATACAACAAACTTCAACTACGGTTGCCGTGTCCAACGAAAATCTCTCCAGACAGGAACTGGCACAATTTATTTCGGGCAAACGCTAGAAAGCGTTACGTCAAAAGCGTGTGCCGGAAAGCAAGTTACGTTGTCTTTCTATGTAAAAAAGGGGGCCAATGCCCCTTCAACATTTGATGCCGTTGTCTACGGCGGGAAAGGGACAGACCAAACATCTGGTGCATTATTCTCAACGGGCTTTACGAGCGGGGCAAATTTGCTGTCGCAGACTGTTACGCCGACCACAACTATGACGAGGTACATCTACACGTTTGCTGTGGACAGCACCTATACCCAGTTGGCTCTTTGGTTTAAGTGGACACCTTCTGGTACAGCGGGTGCAGATGAGTGGTTCCAGTTTGAGGGTGTCCAATTGGAGCAAGGCACTCAGCCGACCCCGTTTGAGCAACGCCCTATCGGTGTTGAACTAGCACTCTGCCAGCGGTATTATCAAATGATTGTGTCTGGAAATAGCAAATCAATTGCACATGCTTATATGGCATCTACAACTGCATGGGAATCTATAATTAACCTACCTGTCCCCATGCGCTCGGCGGCGACTATTGATTTAGCAACAACGGTTGGTGGAGCTCAATATTTTGGCGTATACGTAAACAATTTTGAACATAGCATTAACGCTATTCCTAACTCGGATTTTGCTTCGGCAGATAGATTTAGGGTGTATGGAGTAATAGTTGGCTCAACCAGTACAGCTGGTGCATCGGGAATGTTTTATACCAGAAACGCCGCTGCACGCTTAGCGGTTTCAGCGGAGTTGTGATGTACAGGATTTCGACAGACCCAATTAGTGGTTCGCAATCCGTAGTGCTTGTTGAGGCAACGTGGTGGATTCCAATGGATGAAGCCAACTCCGACATTAGTTATAATGGATAAATATGACCGGTATTAGACGAATATCAGATTTAGGAACACAGGGTGTTAAGACTATTCTTGATGGCTCTGTACAGACAGCTGACATAGCTAATAATGCTGTTACACAAGCAAAACTTAGCACAGATGTGCCATTAAGTGGGATGCGTAACAACATCATCAACGGTGATTTTAAAATCAACCAACGGCAATTGTTGTCACGCTCCACCACGGGGTATCTCCATGACCGTTGGAGACTTGAGTGCGCCGGAGGCTCCACCACATATAGCACTCAGGCGTTTACTCTGGGAAATGAAATATCTGGTTTTGAACCAGCAAACTTTGCTCAATTAGCAGTTTCCGGTCAATCATCGGCAAGTCATTATTCTGTTTTGCACCAATATATTGAAGGCGTTAGGACGTTCGCTGGACAGACGGTTACTGTGTCTTTTTATGCAAGAGCAACATCTGGCACGCCGAAAATTTCTCTTGAGTTAGCTCAATACTTTGGGACAGGAGGTTCACCTTCTAACACTGTAAATACAAATGGAGGAATTGTGACTTTGTCAACAACATGGTCACGATACTCATTGACTGTTGCAGTCCCCTCTATTAGCGGGAAAACTGTAGGGTCAGTTGACGATGCACTGATAGTTCAATTTTGGCTTTCAGGTGGGAGCGACTACTCAGCAAGAATAAATTCTATGGGGATACAGAACAGCACTTTTCAAATTTGGGGAATACAAGCCGAACCAAACGTTCAGGCCACACCTCTAGAAATCAGGCCACACGCTTTGGAGTTGCAACTGTGCCAAAGGTATTACTACGAGTTGCGAGGTTGGGGCTTCGACGATGGGTTGTGTCAAGGACATTACTACTCCACTACGCAGTTGTGGTGCGTCATCCAGCATCCAGTGCAGATGAGGAAAGGGCCGGTTTTTGCCCTGGCTAACGGGGTTTACAACGCCTATGCAATATCGCAAGGGAACCCAGTGACGACAGCGGCTCAGTATTCTGGCACGCCACAAACATCTACAGTGTATTTTTCTGTTTTAAACGCTCGCACCCATGGTGTAGGTGGGTGGATTGCTACCGCTGCTGGAATTATGTATTTCAATTCGGAGTATTTTGGATGATGTATTTTTACAACGATGTTGAATTTTTGGGAAATGTGAAACGCCTTGTGTGCTACAAGAACGATGACGGTTTGGATTGCTGGCTTCCTGATGGGGAAGCCAATGTGTATTACCAGCAGTGGGTTGCTGAAGGCAACACACCCGAACCGTGGGAGGCCCCTGATGCCGATTAGTTCGTTCTCCGCTCCGTCCGCGATGGAACGGGTCGGCAGGGGTGCTACTATATCCGCGTTTACGGATACGGGAACTAGGAGCCAGCATGAGTGCGTCTAGCGTAAATCGAGGACTCCGCCCAGGGGTGAGCACAAGGAGTAGTAATGGCTTTCACTGAGAAAAGACTGTTTAATAGTGGTGTTGCTAGTCCGCTTGCATTGACAGCTAATACTGATACGACCATTTACACCTGTCCGACGAGTCAGACGACGACTACTATTCTTAAACAAATTGTGATGACTAACACTGGGGCGTCTTCGACAACGTTTTCAATATCCCTAGTTCCATCTGGTGGTTCCGTTCAAACGTCAAATAGAATATTCAATAGCGTGTCAATCGCGTCTAATGAAACAATTATTCTAGATGTCTCGCAAATCTTGACATCTGGTGACTTCATTTCTGCTCTTGCTGGTGCATCTGGTGTGAATATCACTATGTCTGGCGTAGAAAACGCCGGCGGAATGGTTATCTCGGGCTTGGCTGACAGTGCGGTCACGACGGCAAAAATTGCTAATAGCAACGTCACAGCGGCTAAACTAGGTCCAGACGCTTTTATAGCCAACAATCAGGCTGGCGCAATAGTTCTTATGGAGATGATGTAAATGGCTACCGGGGACAGAACAGAAACACGAGTACTAGGTCCAGTAGAACTACCGACAACACCTGGACTCATCAATGGCAACCCGAGCAACGCCGTCGCTGCGAGCCGTGTTTGGGTTGTAAAGCAAATTGCCCTATGTAATAGAACGGGAACAGACGCGCTTGTGTACCTTGCCCTAGCCCCAAACGGTGTCTCCATTGCAAACAGCCACTACTTCATGTGGGCGCTCCCTATTGCCGCCTCTGACACCCTGGTTCTTGATACGGGAATTGTGATGGTAACTGGCGACCAGTTTTATGGATATGCCGACCGTGCTGGTGTGAATATCATTGTTAATGGTTGGGTGAAAGAAGTCTAATGCCTATATCATCTGCTTTAGGTTCGTCTGCGTTGCTGCCTGCTGGCCTCGGGTTTCGTAACAAAATCATCAACGGCGGGTTTGATATCTGGCAACGTGGTACGTCGTCGTTCACGACAAACGGCGCATATACGGCAGACCGCTGGGTGATGAATTTGACGGGAACTGGGACAGCGCAAACTGTTAGCCAGGTTGCCTTTACCGCTGGCAACCCAATCTCTAACCAAGAACCGGCTTATCACATTCGCAATGCTGTAACCGGTGGTTCTGGCACATCTTCGCTTGTTGTGTTGACGCAAAAAATTGAGGATGTCAGAACGTGTGCGGGCCAGCCTGTTACGGTTTCTTTTTGGGCGAAGGTGACAAGCGGAACAGCCAACCTTGGTCTTGACTTGTACCAGGAGTTTGGGTCGGGTGGTTCGGCAACTGTTGGCGGTATCGGTGCGCAGAAGTTTGCGTTGACAACTTCGTGGCAGCGGTTTACGGCACTTATCAACGTGTCATCTATTAGTAGCAAAACAATTGGGACCAACAATTTTCTTGCTTGCCGTTTTTGGTTTTCGAGTGGCTCTGATTACAACTCGCTGAATAATTCGCTTGGCATCCAGTCTGCGACTTTTGATATTTGGGGTGTGCAGGTTGAGCAGAACTATCAGCCGACCCCGTTTGAACAACGCCCTTTTGCTGTTGAAGTTTCTTTATGCCAACGCTACTTTAGCAAATCATTTCAATTAGAAACAGCGCCCGTAAATGGGAATGGTACTGGTGATAATACAGGAAATAATCTTGTTGTATGGGCACCAACTGTTGGCAATTCTTATTCAGCAGCAATTAAATTTCCAGTAAGGATGCGTAGAACTCCTGACATCACACTCTATAATGCCGAGACATCAACACCTAACACATGGAGTGTATACAACAGTTCTGGTTCAATAAATAACTCGTATTCTGTAGTAGTTGGAACTCGTAATGAAATATCTGTATTGGTTTACGCTACATCTATTACAACTATCACTGTTTCTAACGGAGCATGGTCAGCGAGTGCGGAATTATGAAAAAGTATTTTATAACCAATTCTGACCCTTTGTGCGGTATTAGTGTTGCTCGTCTTGATGATGACGGAATAATTACATGGCTTGGCGTCCCAAATGAGGATTTAGAATACCAAGAATGGCTCGCCGCTGGCAACACACCCGAACCGTGGGAGGCCCAGTAATGCCGATTAACAATTACATAGCGTCCTCTGCCATTGCTAAACCAGGAGTATGTACTAGTACTACTCGTCCTGCTAGTCCTTATGAGGGTCAGTTTATTTACGAAACAGATACAAGCAAAACATTGTTGTGGACTGGTTCTTTATGGGTTACTCAAAATTGGGCTGGTCAATGTGCATTTTCGGCGTATAACCCAAGCAATATACAAATTTGTAGTAGCGGAACATCAACAAACGTTTTATACCCATATACAGAAAGATATGACCTAGGAAGCAACTTTAATGCAACTACTGGAGTTTTTACTGCTCCAGTTTATGGTGTCTATTCTTTTTCTATTGTTTTGCACGCAATGGGAATCTCTGCCAGTACTGATTTCCTTTTCGTTAATATGACTGGCAACATTAACGTTGAGTTTATGGTCGTTTCGGGAACTAGTAATGAAAATTATAATACTAGTGGACAAGGAACACTTTCCACAGTTTTGAACGCTGGAGAAGTAGTGGGGCCACCAACTGTTGGGACAAACACAGCACAAGGTGCGGCGTACTGGCGTGGTGGAAATACTTTTAATAGTTTTACTGGAATGTTGGTGCGCCCACTATGACCATTTCATCTAACGCTACAGGACTAAGACCGGGGGTCTGTACGTCGTCTACTAGGCCGAGCAACCCGTTTACGGGGCAGATTATCTACGAGACTGACACGGGTTATCTGCGTGTGTGGGACGGTTCAGCGTGGGACTACCTCAGCCAGTCTGCGGATAACACGGCTGCGTTACGCCCAGCGGCAGGTCTGATTGGCACGGTGGCTAATTGGGCAAGCAACACTAAAACTGTTAGTTCGGCATCTCCAACAGTTGACTTGTATGACCAAACCTTGAATTTGGTCGGTGGAAGAAATTACAAATTGAACTGGTCTTTTGACGTATTCCATTCTGCTGCCGTTACATGGTTTCTATATGTTTACGTCAACACTGTGTTTACGGGGACGTTGGCATTTTCTAACTCGTACCAAATTGGTACATCGTGGATTTACCCAAATACCACTACGTCATCAAAACGCATACAACTTAGGGCGTCGTACAACTCGGGGGCTGGAACCGCCTATTTTGGAAGTTTGGCAATAGGTGGTGTGTGGCTTGAGGACGTCGGTCCTACGTGACCATTTCGGTTTGCACTAGCACCTACAACAACACCCCCGACCAATTATGTGCTATTGTCTCGAGCGTATAAGTACACCCCTCGAGGGCACAATAGTTGTAAAGAGTTTCCGCAACAAGGAGTGATGACAAAATGGAAGAACAGCTCGACCCGCAAACACTTATCGACGAACTCGTCAGGCGCATCCAAACACTAACGCTCGAAAACGTGGTGTTATCAGCGCGCCTCACAGCAGCAATCAAATCACAAAACGAAACAACTGCCAGCGGAGACGACACAGGGCAGTAAACATTGGTTACCATCAATCGCTCCGTCGCCATGATGGACTCGCTCAAGCAGGAGCTGTTTACGCTGTGCATCCAGAATGGCATTGACCCAGAGACGCTGGACATCGAAAATCCAGATTCCGACCCAGCAATAGCGGCGTCTACTCCTCAGGAGCATAACTTCTATGCAATTCGTAGAATTAAGCAGGTATGCGAGGGATACGTCTTGGCTAAAGGGAAGTTTGATAATCTAGCCGAGTGATTCGTTCGGTTTACTGCCCTTCTGAGGAGTTCCTTGAAGAGGCGCAATCTTTAGCTGAAAAAAATAGCCTGTCTATAACTATTGGACGGTCGGAATCTATGGAAAATATAGATTTTGACGAAACCAGGGTATGCATTGTCCACATCCCCACAATTCACATTTTTAATATTTCATCGCCGACCCTTCCGATTGGACTGATGCAGGCTTTTGGGTATACGTGTGATTACATTGATTTTAAGAAAGATGGCAATACTCCGATACTGAAAGTCAGGTATGGGCATAATTTTTCAGAAGAAATAAAAATACAGCCTTTTTATCTAGAGTCCCATATAGCAAAGTATTCGCATAGATTTTCTTCGGCAGGCATACATGATGTGAGTATTGTTGTTGCCGGGGAAGAATATGTCAAAAATTACACATTTGAGGTGACGGAGTGAAGATAGAAGTTTTAGCGCCATGCATCAACTATTACACAGAGGTATATGACGCTTATCCATTAATAGAAATGCTTGAAGAGGAGGCCGATAAATCGTGGCCTCGGATGGAGTGGGCGAGGTCATCTACCGGGCAGGCTGGTAATACATCTGTAAATGAGTACCGCTCGTCAATGGAAATGTCCTTGCTACCGATTATGACCGAAGAGGACATACCGGAGTTAAACCACATAAAAGATGGGTTTCATAAAATATACAGTGAAATAGATAAGTGCGTCTGGGACTACAGAAACCAGTATGAATTATTTATTTCTCGTCACGAGCCATTTAGTGTTTTGAGGTATGAGAATAGCGCTGAATACCATATACATACAGACTCGTCCCCAGAGAACGGAAGAGTCATGAGTATGGTTGGGTACTTTAACGACGGATATGAGGGCGGAAAATTGGAGTTCCCATTATTTAATGTAGAAATTCAGCCAGAGGCCGGCTCTGTAATCCTCTTTAGTTCGGCATATCCATACCAACATGCTGCACACCCAGTAACGAAAGGCACCAAGTATTCCTTGGTGACGTGGTTCCAGTGAGAAAAGTAAAGTACAAGATTGCAAATTTCACTTCGGATATTCCGAGAGTGAAAAAAAACGAAATGCTTATAATTCCGCATACAAACCTACTGTGGGAAGTGCCTCCATTTACGAATAGAAACAACAAGCCAGAGTGGTGGAAAAATCTAGAAAAGGGGAAAGGCTCTCTCCGGAGGTGCCATGGAACTATTGACTACCTGTCTCTGGGCGTCACATTTTCGCTATGGACAAATGTTCACGTAAGACCGACAGCGAACAACAAAAGTTTCGAGCTCAAGCTGGACCAAATGGGCGCACCAGAAATGAGGCCAGAGTTTAGAACCGAATGGTTCCCGTACTCCTCAACGGAGGGGTGTCCGTTTGCAAAAAACAGAGAAATACCTGAAGGCGACTTTCCCAAGCTGGTTACGCCCTGGATGTTTAAAACTGCACCAGGGTATTCCACACTAATCCTTCCGACCCTATTTGAGCAAAATCCCAACTATTCAGTTTTGCCGGGAGTTGTTCATACCGACTACTACCACGCAATAAATATTGTTCTCAATATACATACTAAAAATGAGTTCACTATACCGATAGGGACCCCCATGTATCAGTTGATTCCATTTAAGAGGAGCGACAATACCTCCGAAATAATCAAGGGCAACGAAAGCATGTGGAGATTTGTAAACGGAAGAGGTGTTGGCCAGCACTACTTGGGCGATTTTGACAGAAGAATTTCGTACCGCAGGGAGTTGGCGCGAGCCGATGATTCTGTGGAAAAAGAAGACAAGTCGCTTATTGAAAGAATCCTGAGAAGATGATTAAAACAATATGTGTTGCTGGTTCAGGAACGGCTGGGAACATATTCGCCTTGATGCTTAGGCAGGCATTTCCGTCATGTGAAATCATAAAGGTCTACTCTCCAGAAATAGGCATAGTTGGCGTCGGTGAGGGCTCGACTGAACACTGGAAAATGTTTATGAATATGTGTGAAATCCCATTAGGGGAGATGATTGTAGAGACTTCAGCTACACACAAACTAGGAATTAGGTTCGAAGGGTGGACAAATCACACCCCTGATTATTTTCACAGTATTAGCGGCAACGAGTATCTAAACCAGTTTGGGCTAATGGGGCTGTACTCGGGTCTTAATGAAAACAGAAAACTTCTAACTAATTCAATTTCTTATAGAGGTCTTATAGAGCATTCCGTCCACTCGAAAGACCCACACAACAGGACAAATCAGTTTCACTTTGACACTTTCAAGCTCAATAAATACTTCGAAAAGCTGTGTATTCAAAGGAATATAAAACTTGTAGAGGCTGAGATAAAAAATGTGGAAATTGATGTGGAAAACGGACGAATAAAGTCCCTTCACCTAGACAATAATAAAGCTGTCAGTGCTGACATATTTATTGACGCAACGGGTTTCAAAAGAGTGCTGATGTCGGCCGTCGGCGCAAATAAATGGAAGTCATATTCTAAATTCCTCCCTATGAATGCGGCAATCGCATTTCCTTCAGCTTTGCCAGAAGACAGAAAAATAAACCCCTTCACTAGGGCTATAGCAAAATCATCTGGGTGGATGTGGGAAATTCCCACACAAGAGAGACGTGGCAACGGTTATGTGTACTGCTCTGAATTTATTTCTGAAGAAGAGGCTGTTAATGAGGCGTCTACTCAGGTCGGCTTCGAGGTTGAACCAGCAAGAAAGTTCTCAATAGACCCAGGTTGTCTTGAGGAGCAATGGGTGAAGAACGTCATTTCAGCAGGACTATGTTCAAGTTTTGTCGAGCCACTCGAAGCAACCTCCATAGGTTCAACAGTGATGCAATCTGTGGCGGCAGTTAGGTATTTGGCTGGATACAACGGAAGCCCGGTTTTGGCAAAAAACTACAACGCGCGGATGAATGAAATGATGGAGAATCTCGTGTCCATGATTTCTCTTCACTATCTCTCAGATAGGGGAGATACGGAATTTTGGAGATTCGCCCAGGGGCTGGATAGGCCGGAATATCTGGTCGAACTTCTGGAGCTTTGGGCAGTGAGACCACCGACAGAGGGGGACATGAAGAAGGGGCAATATGAGTTATTCCATGAACCCCATTTCTGGCATGTAGCTCAGGGCCAGGGGCTCATCAGCGCTGACGCCTCCTCGCGTATAATTGACATGCTTGGTATTAGGCAGGCAGTCAACAAAAAAATATGGGACCTCAAGGTTGAGCAAACCGCTGAACCAGTGATTGACCATCTAAAAGCACTACTTGCTCTAAAGGAGTAAAAATGGGTATAGAACAGTTTCTATCTGCGGAAGATAAAAAGGCTGCACTTGGGGAGGTTAAGTCACTCCTTGAAAGGGAGATTTATTTCCTGTGCCTGAAAACGGGCGTAGACCCGGAAGAGATTGACCCAGAGACGTTTACCGCTCAGGGGGTAATCAATCCCGTGCCCGTGAGCATGATGACGTACCAAATAATTGAAACCCATTGTAAGAATCTAGTAGCGGTTACAGCAAAACTAGCGACAATGTAGGGCCCGGATTATGGTATGGCCCCAGTATCTAACGCTACCAAATGAGGTAATTTTTAGACCACCGGCAACGGAGCCGCCTGGTTACAATGGCGTTTTTCAGTTAATGAAAAGCTTTTTTGTTGTTGAAGGTCTAAATGTTCCCAGAACTGGGCGTTGCGAGAATCTTTGCTATAGCTCGGACTCCCCGGTTGTTGGCACAAAATATGAAAGCGAAGTAAACCTACTCGGAAAGAAGTCACCATTTTCCGGCACCTCACTAAAGACAGAGAATCTAAAAGTAGTGCGGTGGGTAATGGATGTAAAAGGGCTGTTTTCTATTGTGTATCTGGAATACACAGAACACCCAGTCGTCTATGGTGAATCGAGAGACTCTTTCTATTTGGAACAGGACGACTCCCCGTCAGCGATGTGGGTTGGCAGAACTCTTCCAGAGCTTTTCAAAAACATGAGAGAATGGTCCATCCTTCTGGATGACCCCTTCAATTCTGACCACCCCGTTGCACAGATTTCCAAAGCTGCATTTGATTACATGGGCACCCCAGAATGGGTGTATGAGGAAATAGATAATATGCCCGATATGCATTTATCTAGATTTCTCAAGGGCGATGAAAACTATAGAGAGCTCGTATGGGGGTTCCCTCAGTTTTCTAACGAAATGATTGATTGGCTTGACAGCCACTTTAAAGCCAATAAATTCAAATCTCTTGAGCAGATGCTTGAGGAAATGTAATGACATTACAGGAAGAAAAACTTTACAAAGAAGCCCAACCGTACAACCACGGATTTTTCGTTTTATGGTCTGATTGAAACATTTAAATCAGATGTTCAGACATCAGACAGAATATCTGGCCTATAAATCACCAATGCCCGACTGGGCACTCGGCGTGCTGTAGACGCACCTTGAGGTTCATAAAACAACCACACTTACGACACTGGTTTGTCGCTTCAATAAAATGAGGGCATTCGGTACATATTGAGTACCTATTACGCGCTTCTTCATCGGATGCGTATTTGGTCGACTTCCTGAAAAAGTCTAAAGGAGAGGCTTTTTTACCGCGATTTTCTCTTGTCACGAAAGAGAGTCTATCTTGCCTTGCAACATGGCGTAAGCATTGCACAGTTCTTCAATTCGTGACACCTCGATTGATTTACTGGGATTCTTTTCGTCATCTTTAAGTGATGCCAAAATTGAGTTTTCAAATGGGTTGGAAATATCTATATCATCAGGGTCTATCCCATTGATGGCCAGCAGTCTGAACAACTCTGTCGCTATTTGTGACTTAGCAGCAGAAAGCGAAGCCATTTTCTGTATGTTTGAAATTTCAAGTTTCATTTCTTCTCCTAATTATTAAGAACAATTATCTGCATTCCTGGAGTGCCAGCTATGCTCCACGGGGGAATCGGTAAGCTTGATGTACCACCAGAGGTGTCAATTGATATCCCGGAAGGTGGGGATGTCTCGGTAACCAATATTACTCCTCCTCCGCCCCCAGGATTGCCATTAGTTCCTTCTGTTACTGAGCCAGCAGTTCCCGCTGGTCCGGCCAATCCAGCTACCCCTGCAGCACCACCAGGCCAATCGAAGGAATAGTGCCCTACGTTTAGAACTGGTCCAGCATGTCTGTGTACATTTACATCATGGGCTCGGGGCGCTCTATGGTGTACGGTGTACTGGCCGGTAACGTATTGTATGCCGCCGGAGAACCCGCCTTGACCGCTGTTATTTGCCCCAGTATGGTTCACGTTGGCGTTGTGATGATAATGAACAGGGTTATCAAGTTGCATGTGCGCATAATTACCCGCTGGAGCTCCACCGGTAGATGAAGGAGAGGAAAAGTGATTATGGTTTACCCCATTTATAGAAGTAAAATCACCGGCGAACGGAACAAAGTTATTTAGTATCCCATGGTCATGGTGGGTTGCTGCCGCAAAAGTCGGAATACCACCTATTGATGCTGAGTAATGCTCTTCATACACATATCTTTGAGACGCAGAGCTGGCATGACTCATGATAAATGAGCCATTCGTTGGGTCTGGAAAACCAGCCGTACGCGCGCCAGCATGTGAATGCGGCAGTGGGGTTGTGTGGTGGTCCTGTCCACTGTGGTGCGCTGGCCTAGTGTGATGGTATGTATAAAAGGCAACAGCGTGTCCAGTCTTAGCGGCTGGAGAAGAGCCTCCCGAACCAGGCGAGCCTCCATGCATTGGCCCTGGCGCTATTGCCGGTGTTTTATCAATTCCATTCCTTCCTTGACTAAAAATTGTTCCACTTCCAGCGACAGTCTTTGCCGCGACTATTACAACAGGTCCACCAAAACCTCCTGCTCCGCCAACCCCCGCTGTACCCGGCGAAGCCAAAGCGCCTCTTGTCCCTGGCGTTGCATCCGAGCCTTTTCCACCAGGAACACCATGGTTGTTTGCATCTGGTGGATACTGTCCAGGACTACCGCCTGTACCGGCAGAACCGGGCCATGTTGCAGGGGAATCTGTACCGGGTGTTAGTGTTCCATTTGTTCCAGATGTTCCTCCGGAACCGCCAGAAAGCTGCCTCAAAATCCCAGAAGACTCCCGGTATGAGCCAGATACAGCAGATTGCACATCATTTAAAATAGATGCGGGTATTTGTGTTGCTGTTGTTCCAGGACCAGCTCCGCCTATTGAGTAAATTACCGCAGTAGAAGATGGTGTATTCCCAGATACAGTACCGGAAGTAACAGTTGTATTGCTTTTCACACCTATGGAACCATTTATCGTCAGTGCACTTTTCACAAAAACCCTGAACCCATTCGTGTTTAGATGAACCCCAGAATTTATTGTTAGATTGTTATAGTGCATGTCCCTAGATAGCGAGGTGTTGGCTGAAATAACAACGTTTCCATCCACGCCACTTCCATAGACAGAATCGTTGCCAATTCTTTGTTTAAAGGTTTTATCTGGAAATCTTACGAGCGAACCCATGTTATATGACCTGCATGTAAAAAACTGTCCCAGCGTTTTGACCAGCTACATCCGTAGCCACTCCAGATGGAAGTGAAACCCCACTTGAAACAATTAATATGACTCCTCCACCGGCAGGTGCTGTTCCTGGAGCCCTAAACGATGCAGTTCCTGATGATGGTCCACCTATGTATCGAGCAGAAACTACCACAACTCCACCACCCGGCTGGCTGTTCCCACCAGCGCCGCCCCTAAGGTATGTTGGGCCACCCCCAGATGCGGTGATAGAATAACCAGTTATCGCCTGATGTGGAACTCTAAAATATTCAGTGCCGCCTAATGCTGCGGTAGGTGGAGTAGCGGTAAATCCAGAAGCTGAACCACCAAGGCTATGGGTAACCGATGTAGACGCTGCACCACCCTGCTGTATGGAGCCAGCGGTTGAAAACCCAGTAGTAAAACCAATTACCGAGCTAGAGCCAAAACTGAGAGTTCCCTTTACGAATATTCTGTATCCGTTTGGCGCTAGTCGTACTCCAGAGTTAATAGACAAGTTCTGAAAATGAATGTCTCGAGTCATTGAGTAGACGTTCCCAGATGGGGTCATGCTTAAAACTGCGCTAGACCCGTCTAGGGTGGCGTTGCCATCCATCCCGGTTCCATATACCGGGTCGGCTGAGTCAAGAAACTGCGCTAGTGTATTTTGCGCTGGGTAGCGCTCAATGCCAGGCATCGATTACTCCTCATAGGCATTGATTGTTACGGAGACAGTACCGCCAGCTCCACAGTAAAAGTAAAGCCTATCTGTTGAAGCCATCCGAATATTTGTATTGAAAGTTATGGTCTCGTTTGCTGCTATTGACTGACCATTGAATATTCTGTTTACTGAAGTTTCTGACCCAGTAGTCGAAACGCCAAAAGTAACAGTTGTAGCAGAGCCGGAATTACAAAAAATAACCTGCTTAACTACCCCGGTCGTGGCAGTCGGCGAATAACGCCCTGTTGCCGTATCAGATGACCAGCTACCAGTTGGGACTGCCTTGGGGCCAAATCTCACTGCATCCAGACTCATGCGGATACCTCCATAATTGTTTTAAGCTGCAAATCTCTGAGGTTCGTTGCATAAGAAATCGAACCGCCAGTACCGAAGTTTACAGAAGACCCATCTGTGCCAGAGAAGCTAACGGTGTTGCTCACCGTAAGCGTTTTAGTGTCGGCAACTGTTATCGTTGCCCCGACCGCCGGGGGCGTAAGGGTAACTCTGTTGACGACTATGGGGGTTTGCAACTTTTCGGTCGTAATTGTCCCATCGCCAACAACAAACTGCTCTGAGTCAACCCATGCAACTCCGTTGTAATACTGAACCTTTTGTTCGTTAACTAGATAAACGAATCTCCCCGGGGCGAGGGCGGGTTTTGTAATTCCGTCTCCAAAGGCATTATTTCTGGCTGTTGCATTTGCAAAGATGGCAACAACCTGGTCCATGAAATAGCCATTGAGCTCGTCGTCCGAGAGCACCTCACCATTTCTGAAAATTTTTACACCGAGACCAGCCATATGCCCTCCAGATACTTGATAATTTTACCATTTGAATAAAAATGAATGAGCACTTTTACCTTCGCACTTGACCTACGTCTGGGGTGGTAGGAACATTCGTACCAGGGTTTGCGTAGGAGAAAGTGTCCGCTGTAACTGCGGTTACCGTGTATGTACCACTAAAAGGCCCACCAGAGGCGTCTACATCTATAACCTCAACAATGTCACCAACCAGAATCCCGTGTGTTCCGTCTGTGGTAATTGTTGCGACATCACTTGACCTTGATTTTGAAAGAACATCGAACCAGTCATAACCGTCGTTTGTCTCTCCAATCGGAATACCACTAGATGAGCCGACTATGCCAAGAACTGGGTTACCCACCGTGAACTCGAACTCATCTTTAGCTTCATGATAGATTTTGTACCCCATCGGCCTAGCGTCTTCCACCGACTGGAGGATTAACTCGCTTGATTCAAGTTCAGCGACACAATCGGAAGTTTCATTAACCAAGGTTTGAATAAGTATCTTGAATGGGTCGCCAAGGTATTCCGGTGTTATAGCTACCGCATATGTAGAGGGGTTTCCGTTTTTAGTAAAATGAAGGCACTGTTTTGCAGATTCCAAGAGAGCCTGTCTGCTCCCTGCAGCAATTCCGTAAAACCCTGTTGATAATTGCCATCTTTCATATGACCGCTCAGCTTCTGAAGACGGCAAATATGGTGAACCAGAAGAGCTGTATACGTTTTTTCTAGATTTTGTCCCAACGAATTGAGCCAGCCATGGAGCGTATCTGGGATTTACGTAATATGGGTTTGACAAGGTGCTGTGAACATTGTTGATTGTTATTTGCTCTTGAAGCGAGTTCAGAACATACGGCTGGTGCTCATATAGGGCCTTGTACTCCTCAAAAGCATCATCGGCAGAAGCAGTCATACAGTCTATTAGACGATGCATCGGCATGGTTGGGTCTGTTTGCTGAGAGTCAATATCCCAATAAAAGTCCGGCATAAGCAGTCTCGAGCTATGAACAAATATATTTTCATAATACATTTGGTCATCTATTAGGTTCGGAGAAGTTATGTAAACAATAGAACCATTATGTCCACTTACTTCAATTCTCGCCTTTACCGCGTAAGTTGCTGAAGAACTTATTGGGATAGTAAGCAAATTACTTCGTATCGTGGTGAAAGAACCTGGATATACGGTCTTGGTTAGTGGTGTTACTGATGTGTGGGCTTGTGTTGATAGATGTAGGTATGTTGTTACGGTACAGACCGATGGGGTTATGATTTTTGCATTAAACGAAAATCTTCTAGCGTTATCGCCTACAAGTAACTGTGTTTCAAAGTCTGTGTAAACATGAATATCAGCTCCAGTGACTGGATTTATGTTTAGTGAGTACCTTGAGAGCACGCTGTAGGGTTCAGGTACTATTTCTATGGTCGGTGTTATTGATAGAGATGATGAGCCAACACGCCACCCTGCATCATAAGAATACGAAGAAGTTATTTCAGATGGATACCCCGTAGAGCGAGATTTTACATACAGCCCGGTTTGGTCGCTAAATCGATTAACTGTTTTTGACATGTTTATACCGAAACGTAAGTAAATATTATGCCTGTCGGGTCCAGTGAAGGGGCCCAGCCTTTACGGGAAGGCTCGAGGTCCGTGGCGAGCTGAGTCAACCACCCATCTGCGGTAGTTCCAATTAAGGAAAGAGATTGGACATATCTAACACCAGGGATTTGGCTAATTAAGCCGATAATTACATTCTTTCTTACGATGTCTTCGTGCGTTGGGAATCCAGACGGGCTTAAGTATTCAATTACTGTATTTTCAATAATTTGTTCTAGAGGTTCCCTATCGTATGCTGTATCCAAAACTATTGAACCCTCTATCGAAAGAGGAAGAATTCCCATATTTTCTACGTTGACAGTGAGGCCACCTATTGCTGCCTCTGCTACAGCAAGTTTGATTATTTCTTTTTGTTCTGTTTCGACAAATCCACCAAGACCATAAACATATGTTGCTATATGACCGACAACCTCTTTGCCGCGCACTGCTGTTCCAGAATCTGAAGTAGACGATACGTTTCCTCCGGCGCTCAAATATGAAAAAGTAGTTGAAGTAATTGCAGTAACTTCTACTTCTCCGTCAAAAGCTCCAGAAGGAGAGCCCGCAGCAGATATATCACTTACCGTAATTATGTCACCGACAAGTATCTGGTGAGCTTCCGATGTTGTCAGCGTTGCAACACCAGATGCCCTTGATTTAGTGGTAATAGAATAAGTTTTTTCTGTGTCTCTATTACCAACGTCTGGGTCACCGTTTGTTAGGTCATAAGTTCTAACTCTTCCTACATAGCCGACGTAATTATTTGCTATAAATGCATCAACCTGAGTTGACTTTGCAAGAGTGGAAGATAGGGACGAAAGATACGATGTGGCTCTCGACAGGAATTCTGCAGAGTTTTCTTCATTAAAACCATTTTGGAAGTAGCTGCCAGCAGCAACGCTAAGTATTTCTGTGGACGGGGAAAGAATCAGCAGCGACTCCCCTTCTGCAATAACTGGTATAACACCGGGCAAAAATGCTTCACACAATACTGTTCCCGATGGGTACGGGTCCCCACCAACGTATGACTCGTCTGCCGGTATATCGAGCGATTCAACTGTCTGAAATACAATCTCAGTTGTTTCATCTTCGAAGGTGTAGGGGTATCCAAATAGCGTTCCCGAAGCTATTGTTGCCCCCTCGTAGGAATCAGCCGTTATTGTTACGGACATTTCTGCAGGAATAGCGGGTCTCTGCGTAACGCCCATCATGGAAAGTATTCCAGACATAACACTATCTGGGAGCCTGTTGAGACCAGTTGCCATCTGCCACCCAATATATGAAATTGCCTGGAACATGGCGTCTTCCACTGTTCCAACTCGCAAATTAAACTCCGGGAGAGTCAATCTCGCCATTTCTATAGCTTCGAGATAAAGGTCTCCCGGAGTCTTGTCGAAAATTGTCAAATCTACGTACTGCGAAAAATCAGCCGTCATCTCATCCCTCCGTTATAACAAATGAAAAACTTACACCAGCAGTGCCGTCTGTTTTTGTATTCACTGATAAGGAGGTAATTTCTACCTCAGGAACATAACGTGCAGCATTCAAAATAAATAAACCCCTATCAATCGAGGTAAAAGACGGGTCATTGACCCCAAAAAATGGGGAATACGGGTGTGTTCGAGGCTCAGTGAGGATAGCCATTGTCAATAGTTGTGCGTAATAATCCTCAGAACCGTCACGAAGAAGCTCTAGGCCGTCAGAGCCAAATCTTATAGGAAATTTAATTGTGTTCATTGTTTTCGCTCTCCTGAATAATACATTTTAATTCATTTTTTAACCCTAATGCGACGTCATTTGTTGCCGATATTGAGGTCATGTTAAGTCCCCTGTGAGTAGGTAAGAATTTAAATCAACACATACTAGCGTCGCCACTGAATAGCGCGCCCTTAGGCTTAAGGAACGAGCCGTGTCAACAGATACTCCAGCTCCTGGGATTATTGTAAAAGTTCCAGTCGCACGTCTAGCAAAATCAACTTTTTGACCAATCGCGAAACCTGTTGATGAATTAATCTCAAGCGTGCATGTTGTTGTGTTGTATAAAAGTTTTCCAGCCGCAGAAGCACCTAGGGGGCCATTAGAGACAGCCTCAACGGGTTGCGCATTGCTCCACAGGGAGACCCATGATTCTCCATCCCACAAAAAGTAAGAATTAGTATCTGTAGCGTAGGCGAGACAGCCCTCCGGTAGAGCAGCAACAACTTCCGGGTATATTGCTGTGGACTCCATGATTAAAATCATTGATTGATTAATAGGTCTTGCGTTTCCAAAAACAACCATAGAAGTCATTGCCTGGTTAGAGAAAGCACAGAGCACCGTGTCGTCAATTATCATCTTGGTGCTTTGCGTTACGCCGAGGGGCATTAGGGGGCCATATGAAATTCCAAGAGCCTGCACATATATTACTATCCGTCCATCTGGGTAGGCCTTGGTGACAACACCTTGATACATCTCCCCTGGTCTCTTAGGGGCAGATGCTGCCTTATCGCGACGAACTGGGGCGTTCTGAATTCCATAATCTGAAATCATGATGCGCCTGGAGTGTTTTCGAATTTCCCATTTGGAAATCTTTTTTTCATAACTTCTAATTGCTGTCTAGATATGAGTTTTCCATAAATAGATGCGTTGGCTATTGCTTCTTTTGTTGTGTTTCCACGAGCTTTGGCAAGAAACAAACCAGAAGATTCCGCATATCTAAAAGAGCTTGTATCTGATTCGATATAACCACCAACTATTTTGTTTTGTATGACTGCGATTTGCTTACCATGTATCGGTGTTGGAACAGAAATAGTTACCCTATTCCCCATGACATTGATACTATTTATTCTAAATAAAGTTGTTGATGCGGCTAGCCTTGATGAGCTAGATGCGTTTTTAAAATCTACAGGTAATATTGTTAGTGTGTCGTTGACCTGTAGGTCAGATACAGAGTCAACCCCCAGATGCAAATATGGTGCCTTCTGAAAAGAAACAGATGAAGCAACGGGAACAAGCCCAGATGCATCTGAAGACCTAAAAAAGCTGAGAATTTGACACCTAGAAAGTTGAACAGGTACAGAACCAGAAGAAAGCACTTTTGTCCATATTTGTGGAACCAAAAGAGCGTAAGGCTTGCCACCGTTTACCCCGCTTTTTCTAGTCACAAAAGTTGCTGAATATAAGGTTCTTGGTTCATTGTCAACCATAAACACCGGCCTAGACCATAGGTTTATGTTCCCTGTTTCAAAAATGCCCTTAGTTTTCGGGGGGTAGTTGTATGGGAGTGACGCACTAGGGAGTGGAAATATGTTTAAGTTTGCTGGCGGAGTAAAAAATCTAGGTATGTTGTCCTGTTTAAAAACTTGATTCTGCACAACAGAAGTATTGGCCAAGACGTCTATCACCTGCGGACCCCTTTTGCCAATTTCTAAGTCTTTTATTTCTTTTTCTTCTTTTTCTGGCTTCTTAAAAGATATATTCACGGGGTCTGGAACCAGGTCACTGAATGTGACTGAATCGATTAGGTAGTAGCCATTAAACGTTGGTACGCCGTCTATTTTTATTGTCATTCCGGGACGAAGACGGACGGCGTTCGCTCTGTCGATAATTGCATTGCCACTCCCATCGAAAGGATTATTTTCCGAAATCGTCACGTTTGGAACAGATAGAAGCTGTAGTGAATTTCTGGCTGATGACTCGATTGTTGGCTGAAAAGAAAACGGCTTCACTGAAGATTGTTGAAAGTGTGACTTATATATCACCGGTATGTACTTATTTTGTTTTGAGTCTGACTTTTTCTTGGTTTTCTTTTTACTCAGGGGAACTTCGTGTGTACCCCATCTCTTCAGGAGGAACTTTTCTGAAGCAAATACCAGATATCCGTCAACTTCAAAAACTACGAATTTAGCTTCTGTAGCCAGATTTGTTATAACATCCCACACAGAGTCTGCTTTATTTCCGCCCGATGCTTTATTTATCTGCTGTTTTTTGTTCGTACTTTGTCCAAAAAACTTAAGACCATATTTTTTCGCTGCCTGCTGCACAAAGGCGGTTCCGCTACCCTTTATACTGCCTGGTCTCCTATCTCTTTTCATTTGTTGAATAGCCCTCGAGTAGCAGCGAACCTCCACGGTTGGGCTTGCTCCTGGCCCCTGAGATACCGTAACGTTGGCTATCTCAAAAAGCTGTGTTTGCTTTTCTTTTACATCGGGATTCCTTGTCCCCTCAATCGTCCCAAATGTTTCTGTTACATAGGCAACAATTCTTCCTATTGAGAAATAGTTGTTCTCGAGCATTTTGAGACCAGTATCGCTTACGCTAAAAGATATTTCACTTGACATATTCATCGCATAACTAACGTTTAGGTTTATAAGGTTTGCCCTTACGTCGGCAATTTGGTAGTTCTTTTCGTCTACGAAGTAGATAACACCGCCCGCCTGTCTTAGGAGACTTGTTGGTGTCGGCAAATAGGTTATCGAAGCAGGCATTATGATACGCCCCTGGCGCGTAGCGCCCCATCTGTTGCCGTGGAATTATATCTATCTATAGCTGCCTGTACTCTTGCATAATCCTTACTTGGAATTGTCCAGTAAGAACATTTGGCATTTTTTGTCTGCCTCTCAATAAGTTTCTGTGCCTTTAGAGCCAGTGCTAGCCCTGAGTTTACGGGGAGTTGCTGCAGGTTAATCTTAAGTTTGTTGGCGCCCGACAGTGTGGTTCCGGCGGCCCCTCTTCCACAACCCTCGATTGTTTCTCCATCTTTTGGCGGAGGAGGATTCCACGGTGGTGGCTTTGGGAACTTAATTAAGTCAACAAGTTCGTGCGGAAACTCCGTTAGAGTTATGTCGCATGATGCTCTGCTTATTGAGCCATTAACGTTTCTGTAGACAGATGTAACACTAAATTCTGATATTACAAATAGAGCGCCCGCATTGCTTGAGTTCTTAAACGGAAATTTCAGCTGAGTTGACATTATTTCGTCAAGACCCATAAACACTATCGGGTAAGGAGACAGCGATATTTTTCTTAAATTGTTCAGCTGCTGGTCCACCGACGTGGTTATAACTTTTCCATCTATTGCGCTATCAAGCGTTCCTGATGTGTCAGATGAAACAAGGAATGTGAAAGAAACCTGCATCAGCTTGTAGCTCTGCCAGTCAACTATTGGCCTATTGGCTACTCGTTCTATGGTTGACCAGTTAGAGCCTATTGAGCTATATGAAATTTGATTAGGTTTATGCAAGAACTGGTGCGACAGGGGTGCGATTGTGTTATCGGTAACCTGCATTAATTTGGGTGTCACTGGCACTTGCGCAAGTGTTCTCGGTGCACCAGCTGCATTGATAAGCTGTCCTCTTGACCTTTGAGCATCCCCCACGCTGACAGATATATTAACTGGCATTCCAGCTGAACGAGAAGCAACAGCACGTGGAGTAGAGGTTGATAAAGCGGCTCTGGTAGCTAGGGCCTCCGAGGATTTTGCATCAACAAGGGCTATGGCCTGTTCTCGAGTTTTGCCAATAGATACAAGTTCATCAACTTGTGCTAGGCGTATCGATTCCCCGGCTGCAGCCATAAGCGAATCCGTCGACTGACCAGAAGTGTCCCTGGTAAAAAGAACGTCAAGCATGAATTGGGTGTCTCGTGTTCCAGGTGCGGAAAACTTGGCAAAAGGATAAAATTTATTTTCAAATGGGTTATGCCAATACCCGGGGTAGACAAGGTCCCCATTGTCGTCATTGACTGCTGTATACGTCTGGGAGCTTTCCACCCAAACCTGTATGTTGCTGTAAGAGTATGGGTTTAGTGATGAATTAAGAGGGAATTTCTTTAATCGAGCAGTGGCTACATACAGTTTATTGCCGGAATATTTATGCGTGAAGACCGGAAAAGAACCTGTATATTTTCTTCGCAGCTGCGTAGGTCTCGTCACCACTCTTTTTTCATATTTAATACGAGATTGCTCGACAAGTTCGTCCCCCGCCGTGTACTGGACATATGAACCCATTAGAGGTAATGGCATCCAGTATTCGTCTTCGTCCAACCTTGACGAAGAGACGCCATCGGGCTGTGTTCTAAATAGGTGATAGACCGGATATCCGGGGTATAGAACACCTACACCGTTTTGTATCTTTCTCACCTCTACGTAAAAATATGTATTTCTGATAGCTTGGTTTACAGGCATCACGAACGCTCCCTGGCTATTGATTCGGCACGCTTTATCTTCTGCATAACAACATTGGCTATTTCTTCTGGCGAACTATTGCCACCATTGATGTGGAATGTATATGTATTACCACCACTGCTTGAAGTGCCAGCGACAGCGGTGGAAGACATCGTATTAACAGATGGCGTCATTGCATCGCCTATCGCGCCAGGACCCGGGACGACGTGCAGATGTCTGCTGCCAGCTGTTCCATGGAATTCAGCAAAACCACCCGACTGGCGAGTTAGCACTGCATACTGGCCAAGATTCTGACCAACAAGGTCTATCGCTCTCCCCGTTACATGGTCTGAGTTTATTGAGCCAAGATTCCCAGTCCTGTATGAGGAAGTAATTGTTCTGTTGCCAGTTAGTTGCGCATTTATTGCGCCATGGCGAGCCATTGTCTGCGATAGACGCGAAGAAGTTGTATCACCAACAGAAGAGCCACGAGGAGTTGATGTGTCAGCTTGTTCTGCAATAAGTTTTATAAACTTATTCGTCATCCACTCTGGTTTGTTCGTACTGCTGAAGTATGTAGCCATATTCTTCGAGAAGTTATCCACAGCGGTTTTAAACGTTTCGCTGGCAGTGTCCATCTTGTCAGCAACCAGATTTGCCCCCTCGTCCATGTCGCTAAGGGAAAGCTTATTGTTTTGTCCGTACTGAGCAAATATTTTGCTAGCTTGAGCCGACATAAATTCAGATTCAGTTGCAAAACCTGAATCTTTAATTAGCTTCTTTTTCTCTTCTTCCGTTTTGTCGGCAAGAGGGTTTTTAAAGTTAATCTTTCCGGCTTCATAGTCGGTAAGGAACTTACGTCTGTTATCGGCACTCATTCCAGATATGAGGCCGCCTATCTCTTTATCATTAGACAGGAACCCAAGACCAGCCATCTGCGCCGATATGTCGGCAGAAGCAGTGCCTATAAATCCCTGCTCTGTTTGTCTGTTTGAGGCATCAAGAGCATTTGTGACTCTATCTGTGAAGAAGTCCTTTGGGTCTATCCCGTACATAAAGCCACCAGGTTTAAATGCGGCTCCTGGGGCATCCTTTGTTCCTAGCTGGTCCT
>Ga0194118_10000766_pt1 | contig 51356 bp, 47 predicted proteins | sample TA2MahsurfametaG_2_FD_148662 | JGI IMG/M metagenome (GOLD analysis project Ga0194118, IMG submission 148662) | Freshwater microbial communities from Lake Tanganyika, Tanzania - TA2015013 Mahale N5 surface | ecosystem: Environmental > Aquatic > Freshwater > Lake | place: Tanzania: Lake...
ATTCCGCATCCAATGCGTTCAGTAAGGCCACCGGCAGGACGATATCCGGGATGACGCGCCCATCCGTTGGCACGGGCGCCGGGGCCGCCTGTCCCGGGCGCGCCGCGCTTGGTGTGGGCGCTGCCGATAGCGCATCCAGATCCAGCCGCGAGACATCAATCCGGCCAGAGAGGTTCGGCCGATCAGCCAGGCCCAAGGTCAGTGCCGCCGTTCCGGCCAAGCTCTGGCTGGTGAGTTGCAGGCGGGGCAAGCTGATATTCTGCGGATCGCGCCATTCAAGCCGCGCTGTGCCGCGCAGCCCAGGGGGCAAGGCGGGAAAGCCGGAAAGCCCCGCCGCATCCGGCACATCCACAGTCAGGTCAAATTGGCCATCCGCCAATTCCAGCGGGCGCGCCACGGCGCCCTTCAGCGTCATGCTGGCATCGGCTGAAGTAAGCCGGGCTTCCATCGGCAATGGCCCGGTGAAGCCATAAAGCAGCTTGCCCACCGCGCCCAGATTTGCCTCAAGCCGCGCAGTATTGCCGGCGCCGGTCAGCGCGCCGGTCAGCGCGGCTTCGCCGTCTGGTGGCGCGATCAATTCCAGCCCATCAAGCCTCAGGCCCGGAAGCAGCCAGCCAAGATCACCCGCGCCGGCCTTAAGACTAAGCGCGCCGAGCGGCGGCAGCTTGCCGGGCGCACCGCCGAGCAAAGGCCCGGCCTGCCCGGCGAGCGTGAAGGTTATGCCCTTGAAGCGCCATTCGGCGGCCAGATCACTGGCGCTGACAGCGCTGATATTGCGGATGGAAAGTACGGGGATTTCGATATCCCGCCCACTGGCCAGCGTAATGTGAGCATCGCGCAGGCTGACCAGACCGATATGCGGCATGCTGCCGGGCGGGCGTGGGGGTGCGGGGCTTGCCGCACGCATTGGCCTTTCGGTTGCGGGCAAGGCCCAGAGCGCGGGATCAAGATTGAGCTTCAGCCCATCCGCTTCCACCTTCGGGATTTCCATGCCGCCAGACATCAGGGAGCGCAGCGAAATACTTGCCGCCAGCCTTGGCGCAACCAGGCCCGGCGCGGGCGCATCCGGTGCGCTGAGGGTCACATCGCGCAGTTCAAGCTTGGGGATCAGCCCAAGGGCCAAGCCAATACCGCCAATGCTGGCGCGGTAGCCGGTAGCGTTTTCGATTTCGGCCTGGATGCGCGGTGTGAAGCGCCCGGATTCCAGGGCAGCGCGCAAGGCGAGGACGCCGCCAATCAGCAGCAGGAAAAGCAGCGCAAACGCGCCCGCCGCGTAGCGTGGCCAGCGTCTTCCGGGCCTCAGCGCAGATGCCGACATGGCGGCGTCTTCGGGCGATCAAAACCGAGCAAGCCAAAGGTTTCCTTCATATGCGCCGGCAAGGGTGCGGCCAGTTCCAGCATACCACCTTCCGGATGCGGCAGGCGCAAGGCGCGCGCATGCAGATGGAGCGTATTGCCGAAACCTTCCAGATGCGCGGCCTGGCCGCCATATTTGCCATCCCCCATGATCGGGCAGCGTAGGGCCTCGGCGCAATGCACACGTAGTTGATGGGTGCGGCCCGTAAGCGGGCGCAATTCCAGCATTGCCGCCTGACGCTGCGCGGAATCCACTACGCGATAAAGCGTGACAGCGCGCGTGCCTTCGCCATCCGCAACCCCTGCCACGCGTTCACCCCGCTGTCCGCCGAGTTTGGCCAGCGGCAGGTCAATGCGGCCTTCCAGCGGATGCGGGCGACCAATCACGACGGCCCAATAGGTTTTCTCCGCATCGCGGCCGCGAAAGGCCGCGGCCAATCGGGAAGCGGCGGCGGCGGTACGCCCCAGGATCAGAACGCCCGATGTGTCCTTGTCCAGCCGATGCACCAGGCGCGGGCGTTCTTCATAGCCAAAGCGGAGCGCATCCAGCATGCCATCCACATGGCGGATAATGCCTGGCCCCCCCTGCACCGGCAGGCCCTGCGGCTTGTCAATCACAATCACCGAGGCATCGCGGTAGATCACCATGCGTTCAAGGGCGGCGGCGTCGCGTTCTGACACAGGCCGGGCCGAGACCGGCTTGGCGGCGGCTTCCGGCAGGGGCGGGATGCGTAATTGCTGGCCGGGCTTGAGCCGCGCATTCGCTTCCACCCGCGCACCATCCAGCCGGATCTGCCCAGTGCGCAGCATTTTCTGCAGCGCCCCTTGGGTCAGGTTCGGGTAGTGCCGATGAAACCAGCGATCGAGCCGGATATCGGCTTCTGCCGGGGCGATGGTGCGGAGAGAAACAGGCATGACATTCCGTAACAGGCGGGGCGCGGTTCTGAAAGCGGCAAATGCTGGGCGCGATTTCGTTGGTTCCATCGGCCGTGGTTCTGCTTTATGAGAAACGAAAACCAATTCGGGGAGGGTTTCATGACCAAAGCTTCACAATTCCCAATCACGCGCCGGGCCCTTGGCGGGCTTGGCCTTGGCTTGGCCGCGACAGGCACTGCGCGCGCGCAGGATATGGCCGGCAAGACCATTGAATGGATCATCCCCTTCGCGGTGGGTGGCGGTTCGGATGTTTGGGCGCGGTTCCATTTGCCGCTGCTGCAAAAGCACATGGCCGGCAACCCGACCGTGGTGATCCGCAATGTCACGGGCGGCGGCAGCATCAATGGCGCCAATCAATTCGCGCAGCGCACACGGCCCGATGGGCTTACCATCATGGGCACCAGCGGTTCCACGCAATTCCCCTATCTGATGGGCGATCCGCGCGTGCGCTATGATTACCGCGCCTGGAGCGTGCTGATGGCAAGCCCAACCGGCGGCGTGCTTTATGTGCGCCCGGAATTGGGCGTGCGTGGCCCGGCTGATCTGGCAAAGCTGCAAGCGGCGCAGGGGCTGAAATTTGGCAGCCAGGGCCCGACCTCGCTTGATATCGTGCCGGCGCTTGCCTTTGAACTCATGAACCTCAATGTGCAGATCGTCTTTGGCATGCAGGGCCGCGGCCAGGGGCGGCTTGCCTTTGAACGTGGCGAAACGCCGATCGATTACCAGACATCTTCCGCCTATACGAGCCAGGTTCTGCCGCTGGTGCGCGAAGGCAAGGCCGCGCCGCTGTTTTCCTACGGTATCCTGAATGCTGCGGGCGATATCGTGCGCGATCCGAATTTCCCGGATTTGCCGAGCCTCCCTGAATTTCTCAAGGCAGCCACTGGCAAGGACCCCTCTGGCCCGGCTTGGGATGCCTATCGCACACTGTTCGTCGCGGGCTTTGCGGCGCAGAAATTCGTGGTGGTGCCGAAGGAAACGCCTAAGCCTGTGCAAGACCTTTATCGCGCCACCTTCACGCGCATTTTCGCCGATCCAGAATACAAGGAAAAGCGCGGCACGGTGATTGGCGAATATGATGAGGTCACAGGAGACGCTGCCGAGAAGGCCTATGCGGCAGGTACGGTCATGAATGACGCCACGCGCGAATGGATCAAGGAGTGGTTGCTGCGCCGCTTCAACCATCGCCTCGGCTGATCACCCCAGGGCAGCACGGAAACAGGAGTAAGGTTGCATGGTTGACGCGCTGCTCATGGCGCTGACCGCGCTCGCGAGTCCTGAGCGCCTTGGCTATATGGCGCTTGGGGTCTTGATTGGTTACGCGATTGGCGTGCTGCCGGCACTCGGTGGCCTGGCCGGGCTTTCGCTGGTGATGCCGTTCATCTACGGCCTTGATCAGGTCTCGGCCCTTGCCATGCTGGTTGGATTGGTCGCCGTGGCGGCGACAGCGGATACTTTCAGCTCCATCCTGATGGGCATACCCGGATCATCGGCCAGTCAGGCGACGATCCTGGATGGTTTCCCCATGGCCCGACGAGGAGAGGCCGCGCGCGCCTTATCGGCATCCTTCCTGGCTTCCATGATTGGGGGCTTGGTCGGCGCGGTGATTTTGACCGGTGCGGTGCTGATTGCGCGGCCCTTGATTCTGGCCTTGGGCACTGCGGAATTATTCATGTTGGCGCTGCTTGGGCTTTCCATGGTGGGCGTGCTGGCGGGCAAAAGCTTCGCGAAAGGCTTGATTGCCTGCGGCATGGGTTTGGCGCTTGGCATGGTGGGGACAGCGCCGGCCACGGCGGAATATCGCTTGGATTTTGGGCTGATCTATCTGTCAGACGGCTTGCATTTGCCCGTTTTGGTATTGGCGATTTTCGCTTTGCCGGAAATCATTGATCTGGCGCGCGGTGGTGGGACGATTTCGCGCTCGGCGGATTTGGGTCGCGGTTGGATCACGGGCATGCGCGACATCATGACCCATTGGTGGCTCGTGCTACGCACATCTTCGATCGGGTCCGTGCTGGGTGCCATTCCGGGGCTTGGCGGCAGCGTGACCGATTGGATTGTCTATGGTCACGCGATTCAAACCGAAAAGAACGGCCAATTCGGCAAGGGTGATGTGCGCGGCGTGATTGCCGTTGAAGCATCCAACAATGCGCGCGAAGGTGGTGCGCTGGTGCCGACTTTGTTCTTCGGCATTCCTTCTTCCGGTTCCATGGCAGTGTTTTTGGGCGGCATGACGCTGCTTGGTATTGAAGCCGGGCCGGCGCTGGTCGGTTCCCGGCTTGATCTGACCTATGCGATTATCTGGTCGCTCGCGATTGCGAATGTGATGGGCACGCTGCTGTGCTTCGCGACATCGCCCTTGATTGCGCGGCTGACCACGGTGCGCTTTGGGTTGCTGGCGCCCTTCATGATGATGGTGGTGTGCTTCGGCGCCTTCAACAATAACCGCGAATTAGCGGATTTGTTGTTGCTGCTGGGTATTGGCCTGCTTGGCTTGTTGATGCGCCGCTTCGGCTGGCCGCGCCCGCCCTTCGTGGTGGGCTTTGTGCTGGCGCTGCCGATGGAAACCTATTTGTATCAGGCCGTGCAATTCTATGGCTGGGATTTCCTGACTCGGCCAGGCGTTTTGATCATTGCCGCGCTGATCGTGGTATTCGCCGGGCTTGGCATTCGGCAACGCCGCCTGGCGGATACGGAAGAAGATGGCGGCAGCACGGATACGGGCCGGCGCCAGCCTCAGGCAATTTTTGCTGTGATCCCGGTGGTACTTTTTGCGGCCGTCTTCATTGATGCGATGGGCAAGAGCTTCCTGGGCGCGGTCTTCCCCATGATGATTGCCGGCGCCATGCTGCTGATCAGCGTACCGGTATTCTTCAAGCTGAATTTCGGCCGCGTCGGCGGTTCGCTATTTCATGATGCGGAAGCCAAGGCAAAGCCCGAGGATGGCAGCTTCTGGGCGCATCTTGGTTGGGTGATCGGGCTGGTCGGGCTTTCCGCCTTGGTCGGATTCCTGTTGGCGAATACGATCTTCTTCCTGGCCTTCCTACGCCATGCGGCGGGCTGCACCTGGCGCATGACATTATTTTTAACGTCCATTGCGACCATTGGCCTGATCGTGGTGGCGCAATTGCTGACGCTGGACTTCCCGCAAGGGCTATTGCAGCATTTCTTCGACCTCCCCTGGCCCTTACGCTGACGGATAAGACCATGCAGAAAGCCATTCCCTGCACGCTGATGCGCGGCGGCACTAGCCGCGGCCCCTATTTCCTGCGCGATGATCTGCCCGAGGATCGGGAAGCCATGGGGCGCGTTTTGCTCGCCGCCATGGGTTCACCGGATGCGCGGCAAATTGATGGGCTGGGGGGTGCGACGACGCTCACCAGCAAGGTTTGCATCGTCTCCCGCGCTGCAGCCGGTGAAGCGCAGCAGGTGGATTATTTGTTCGCGCAAGTTTCCGTGGATCGCGCCTTCGTGGATTGGGGGCCAACTTGCGGGAATATGCTGGCGGGCGTTGGGCCTTTCGCGATTGAAAGCGGGCTGGTGCCAGCCGAAGAAGGCGAAACCCGCGTGATGATCCGCGCGGTGAATACCGGTGCGATGATCGAAGCCGTGGTGCAAACGCCAGGCAAGCGCGTGAATTATGAAGGTGATACCGCGATTGCCGGCGTGCCCGGCAACGCCGCCCCCATTGTCCTGAATTTCGCCGATGCGGTGGGGGGAGCAACCGGGAAGCTGATGCCAACCGGCAATGCGATTGATGTCATTGATGGCGTGGAAGTCACCTGCCTTGATATCTGCATGCCGGTGGTGATCGCCCGCGCGCGGGATTTCGGCAAAACCGCCCACGAGACCGCCAAGGAATTGGATGCCGACAAGGACTTCATGGCCCGGATTGAAGCCATTCGCCGCAAGGCGAGCCTTGCCATGGGCATGGGTGATGCGGAAGGCCGCGTCATTCCGAAATTCGCGATTATCGCGGAACCCGCCGGCGGGCAGGGCGGTGTGGCGGCGCGCTATTTCACGCCGCTCGCCTGCCATGAAGCCATGGCGGTGACGGGCGGGATTTGCATCGCAAGCGCTTGCGTGCTGCCGGGTACGATGGCGGAAGGTGTGGCGCAGATCACAGGCGCGGATCGGGAGACGATTGTGCTGGAACACCCAACCGGCAGCATGGAAGCGGTGATCACCACGCGCCGCGCGGCGGATGGATCGCGCGAGGTGATTTCGGGCGGCACGCTGCGGACCGCGCGGCGGCTGATGGCGGGCGAGGTTTATGTCCCCGCCCGCGCTTGGGGTTAACCCATTCATGTTGTGGTCCGCTAAACGGACCGCACCATGAATCACTTTTTGCGCGGCTGATTCACGGCTTTGGCTTTCAGCCTCCGCCGATCAGACGCGCGCCGCCATCCCGCGCATAAAGGTCTCGCGGAAGCGGATCGGGTCGCGGTCCGTTTGCGTTTTGCCGGGTTCGTTATCAATTCGCGCGCCGATCACATGCGGGCCATCGGTCGTAAGGGCGCGGTCGATCAGCGCATCAAACTCTGCCTCATCCGCCGCCCAATGGGCGGAAGCAATGCCGGAAGCGTGCGCAATCGCCACCAGATCGGTGCCCGCTTTCGCCGCCGGCGTGCCCTGGCCGCCGGTGATCTGGTAAATGCCATTGTCCCAAATGATCACAATCAGATTTTTTGGCGCCTGCGCGGCAATGGTGGAAAGGCAACCCAACTGCATCAGCAGTGACCCGTCGCCCTCCAACGCGAAAACGCGCCGTTCCGGCTGAGCAATGGCCACACCCATGGCAATCGGTGCGGCCAGACCCATGCTGCCGAGCATGTAGTAATTCTCGGCACGATGGCCGGCGGCCCACAAATCCCAGTTGGAATTGCCGATGCCGCCAATCACGGCTTCCTGCTTCGTCAGCTTGCCCACCACGCGCTTGGTGAGTGCGGCGCGGTTCATCACCTGCGTATTGCGACGATCTTCCATGATCAGCGCCCCCCGGTCAGCAGCGGTGAAAGGATCAGGCAGGCCGGCCAGCGCGTGGCGAAAGCCTGGCGCATGGTGCGGCTGGCGATGAAGGCGGCCTCATCCAGGCGGGACATGGTGTGGTGTTCAATCCCCATGCTGTCCAGGATTGGGCGCATGGTGCGGCAGACAATCGCCTGTCCGGGATTGAATTCACCCAAAGTGCCGCGTTCGCTCACCAGCATCAGCACCGGGATTTGGCTGGCCACAACAAGGGAGGCAAGAACATTGGGCAGGGTGGCGAAGCCCGACGTCTGCATCAGCACAATGCCGCGCATGCCCGCCATGGTGGCGCCGGCGACGATACCGATGGCTTCTTCCTCTCGCGCGGCGGGGAAGGTGGTGAAGAAGGGATCGGCATGGCAGCCATCAATCAGGGGGCGCAGGACATTATCCGGCACATAGGTCACCAGCCGGACGTTGTTGTCCTTCAGGGCCTGGCGGACGATGCCATGCCAGCTTGGCGCGCTTTCGGCGGCACTCGACATGATGGGCGTTTGCTCCGTTGCTGTAAGAAAAAATGACACTATGGCGAAGCAGCGCGCCCGCCAAGCGTAACCCCACTCAAGGCACTGGTACGTCCAACAGCCAGGCGGTGGCAGGAAAGGCGATGGCGGCGATGATGGTGGTGAACAGCACAGCGGCCGAGGCTTCCTCAGCCCCGATACCCTGGCGTTGCGCGAGCAGATAGGCGTTGGTCGCGGTGGGCATGGCGGCCAACAGCACGCCGCAAATCACCCAGAATGGATCAAGCGCCAGCAAGCTTCCCAGGACGAACCACATCAGCGTGGGGTAGATGAACAGCTTCGCCGCGGTAATGCCAAAAGCCACCGCAAAAAGCTGCCCGCCAATTTTTAGCCGCGCGAGGGTACCGCCCAAAGCAAATAGCGCCGTCGGCCCGGCGGCATTGCCAAGGAAGGACAGAAAGCGTTCGATCGGCGCGGGGATGGGCAACTCAAGTCCGGCGGAGGCCGCGCCAAGCGCAATGGAAAGGATCACGGGACTCCGCAGCAGGCCGCGCAAGCCCGCCATCACCGCTTTCAGGCCCTCACCTTTCGCTGAGGGCGCCATCAGCATGGACCCAAGCGCGATAATCACCGCCACTTCCGCGACAATCGCCATGGCAACCGGCCCCGCAATGCGCGGGCCCAGCATGGGCAGCATCAGCGGTGGCGCCAGATAGCCGACATTGCCCATGGCGGCAGCGGCGCCAAAGGCGGAACCGATGCGGATATTGCCGCGCGCAACGCGCCCGATCAGCATCGCGCCAGCGAAGATGGCAAGGCAGGCGCCCAGATAGCCAGTGAAGTAAATGGCATCGAAGCTTTCGCGCAAAGGCTGCGCTACCATCAGCTTGAACAGCATCGCCGGCAGGGCGACGTTGAAGCTGAAAAGCCCAATCGCTTCCATGGCCGTGGGCGGCATCCATTTGCGCTTCGCCGCGGCGAAACCAAAAGCCACTACCGCGAAAATCGGCAGGCAAAGGGCAAGGAAGGCAAGCACGGAACGGTTTTAGAGCAGATCACGTTCAGATGGAATCATCTGAACGTGTGAAGATGCTCAAAAAACAACGATGTAGAGCGGGTTGCGTGAATCCATGTGAAAGCAACACGCTCTAAGCCAGAATGTGCCGGCCGTGAAAGCTCAAGCCTTTTATTGAGCGTTGGCGCTGGCTTCGCTGCGCGTGGCGCCGACGCGTGATGCCAATGATGCCGCCAGGAAATCATCCAATTCCCCGTCAAGAACGGCGGCTGGATTGCCCTTTTCAACGCCGGTGCGCAGATCCTTCACCATCTGATAGGGCTGCAAGACATAACTGCGGATCTGGTGGCCCCAGCCGATATCGGTCTTGCCGGCTTCGGTGGCGGCTGTCACGGCTTCGCGCTTCTTCAATTCCAATTCATACAAACGCGCCTTCAGCATGCCCATGGCAATGGCGCGGTTGCGGTGCTGGCTGCGGTCCTGCGTGGACGCCACCACAATCCCGGTCGGGATATGGGTGAAGCGCACACCGGATTCGGTCTTGTTCACATGCTGCCCGCCCGCGCCGGAAGCACGGAAGGTATCGGTCTTCAAATCGGTCGGGTTGACCTCAATCTCGATCTTATCGTCCACCACGGGATAGACATAGACGGACGCAAAGCTGGTGTGCCGGCGAGCCGCCGAATCAAAGGGGCTGATGCGCACCAGCCGATGCACGCCGCTTTCGGTCTTGAGCCAGCCATAGGCATTGGGGCCGCTGACTTGGATCGTCGCGGATTTAAGCCCGGCCTGTTCGCCGGCGCTTTCTTCGGTCAGCACGACCTTATAGCCATGCTGCTCCGCCCAGCGCGAATACATGCGCATCAGCATTTCCGCCCAATCCTGGGCTTCCGTGCCGCCGCTGCCGGAATTCACTTCAACAAAAGCGTCATTGGGATCGGCTTCGCCGGACAGCAGGCTTTCGATTTCGCGCTTTTTGGCCTCAGCTGCTAGGCGTTCCAAATCCGCGGTGGCGGCGTTGGCGGTATCGGCATCGCCCTCAGCCTCGGCCAATTCAATCAGGCCGAGCGCATCTTCCACATCACGTTCCAGGCGCTTCACGCCATCAATATGGTCGGACAGCCTGCCGCGTTCGCGCATGACACGCCCCGCTTCTTCGGCATTGTTCCAAAGCGTCGGGTCTTCGACCCGCGCGTTCAGTTCTTCGAGACGACGGACAGAGGCATCCCAGTCAAAGATGCCTCCTCAGCAGGGACACCGATGCGGTGATCTGCTCGTGCAGGGATTGGGCGTCAGCGCGCATAATGACTTGGCTAATAGAGCCCGCCGAGGTCCCTGTCGAGGCGGTTTGCGCCCGGCGCCCCGGGGGCGCCAGAACCATCGGCGCGTTCGGTGATGAATTCATCGCGCCAACGCTGAGCGCTGTTTTCAGTCCCCGGGCGGAAGGGTTCCATGATGCTGCCGCTGCCAGAGGCAACGCGCATCAGCGTAATGCCGGACGGGCGGCGGAAGGGCACGGGCGGGCTGCCGGAAAGTGCCGCGCCCACCACTTCGCGGAAAATCGGCGCGGCGTTGCTGCCACCGGTTTCGTTATTGCCAAGGCTGCGCGGTTCATCAAAGCCGATCCAGACTGCCACAACGATATCGGGTGTGAAGCCAACGAACCAATTATCCTTGAAATCATCCGTGGTGCCGGTCTTGCCGGCCACCGGGCGGCCCAGGCGCGAACCAATGGCATTGGCCGCCGTGCCGCGCTGCACCACACCTTCCAGAATGCTCGCCATTTGATAAGCGGAAATCGGGTCTGTCGCGCGCTGCCTTTCGCCCGCTTCAAGCCGCGGCGGCCCGGCTTCGGGGCCGGAAGCGCAAGCGGCGCAGGCGCGCTGATCCGCGCGCCAAATCACGCGCCCGCGCCTATCCTGCACCGAATCAATCATGCTGGGGGTGACGCGAAAACCGCCATTGGCAAAGGCGCCATAGGCTGCGGCCATGCGTAGCACCGTGGTTTCGCCGGCGCCGAGCGACATCGCCAAATAGCGCGGCATATTGTCAATCACGCCAAAGCGGCGCGCGGCATCGGAAACCGCGGCCATGCCGACATGATCCGCAAGGCGCACTGTCACCAGATTAAGGCTGCGTTCCATGGCGCTGCGCATGGTGACCCAGCCATTATAGGTATTGGCATTGTAGTTTTGCGGCCGCCACAAGCCCTGCGGCGTCATGATTTCCACCGGCTCATCAGGGATTTCCTGATTGGGCGGTATGCCTTTTTCAAGCGCGGCGATATAGACGAAGGGCTTGAAGGAAGACCCTGACTGGCGCTGCGCCTGGGTTGCGCGATTGAACCAGGATTTCTCCAGCGCCCAGCCGCCAACCATGGCCATGACGCGCCCGCTTTGCGGATCAAGCGCCACCACCGCACCTTCCGCCACAGGAATTTGCCTGAGCGCAAGGCGTTCCGGCCGCGCCGGGCGGTTGCGCTGCGCGGCTTCCGCCGGAAGGTTTTCCACCAGCACCACATCGCCGGGGTTCAGTACATCCTGAACGCGGCGTGGTTCTGCGCCCAAGCGCCCATCCGGCAGTACGGGGCGCGCCCAGGGGCGCAATTCTTCCAGGAAAAGCGTGCCCTGCTGCGGTTCCGCCGGGCGGCGCGGGTCGCGCCGTTCCAGCCAGGCAAGCCGCGCTTCCTGGGGCCTTGCTTCCAACACCACAGCCAGGCGCCATTCAGGCAAGGCACCCGGCGGGCGCGGTATATCGGCAAGGGCGGGCATCCATTCCGTGCTACTCGCCGAAATGCGCGCCTCCGGGCCACGCCAGCCGCCGCGCCTGCGGTCATAGTTCATCAGCCCATCACGCAGCGCTTTCTCGGCGGCGGTTTGGATGGTGGGGTCCAGGCTGGTGCGCGCGACCAAGCCACCCATGGTGGTTTGTTCCACACCAAAACGCTGGATCATTTCGCGCCGCACTTCTTCCGTGAAATGCTGGCCCACCTGCAATTGATCCAGCCGGCGCGTGGGCCGAGCCATCAGCGCCTCAGCGCGGGCGGCGCGGGCTTCTTCGGCGGTAATGGCGCGGTCTTCCAACATGCGTTCAATCACCCAATCGCGCCGTGCCTTGGCCGCATCGGCGCGCCGGATCGGGTGGTAGTTATTCGGCGCCTTGGGCAGGGCTGCGAGGTAAGCAACATCCGCAACACTCAATTCATCCAGGCTTTTGTTGAAATAGACTTGCGCGGCGGCGGCCACGCCATAGGCCTGCTGGCCCAGAAAAATCTCGTTCAAATACAATTCCAGAATGCGATCCTTGCTGAGCGCCTTTTCAATGCGCAGCGCCAAAATCGCTTCCCGCGCCTTGCGGGTGAAGGACCTGTCTGCCCCCACCAGCATGTTCTTCGCGACCTGCTGGGTGATGGTGGAAGCGCCGCTCATGCGCCGGCCGCTGCCATATTGCTCAGCGGCCTGGATCACCGCGCGCAGAATGCCCAAGGGGTCAATGCCGGTATGGTCACGAAAGCGCTGATCCTCGGCAGAAATGAAGGCTTGCTGCACGCGCTCCGGAATGGCTTCGATCGGGACGAAGATGCGCCTTTCCTGCGCCAATTCGGCCATCAGTCGGCTATTGGCGGCATAGACACGGCTCATTTGCGGGGGTTCGTATTCCGCAAGCCAGCCGTAATCCGGCAAATCCTGCGCGAAATGCTGATAGGCGCCAAAGGCCGCAATACCGCCGGCCAGGATCACCGCCGCGCCAAGGCTTAGCACCCAGCGGAACAGGCCAAAGCGCCGGCGGCGTTTTTGCCTTTGGGGTTTGGGTGTGGGTTCTGCGCGCGGTGGCTGAGCCCCAGGCGTGGCGCGCTGAGGGTCAAGCGGTTGGTCGGCGCGCAATTCCGGTGGCTTCATGGCCGCGCTGCGATACACGCTTCCACTGAAAAGTGCGACATGAACAATGCGGGTATGTCAGCCAGGCATAGGGCGCTGGGTGGACCCAAGCCAGGCTTCCGTGGCGCGGGCCAGGCTGGCGGCGATCAGCGCGCGGTGTTCGGGCTTGCGCAGCGCGGCTTCATCCCCTGGATCTGAAAGGAAGCCCATTTCCACAAGCACGGAAGGCACTTCCGGCGCCTTCAGCACAATGAAGCCGGCTTCGCGCCGGGGCTTGTGCAGCATGGGGACTGCGCGGTTCAATTCACGCACGGCAACCCGTGCGAAGCGGGTGGAATCGCCGCGCGTTTCCTGCCGCATCAGGCTCAGCAAGATCGCCTGCACCTCTGGCGGGACCGATGGCAGACTAAGACCGCCCGCCAGATCGGCATTGTTTTCGCGCTGTGCCAAGGCTTGGGCGAGGGGGTCGCTCGCGGTCTCTGCCAGGGTGTAAAGGCTGGCCCCCTTGGCGCCGGGCGCTGAATCGGCATGCAGCGAGATGAACAGCGCGGCATCGCGCGTGCGGGCAAAGGCGACACGATCCGCCAAGGAGATGAATTCATCGCGTTCACGCGTCATGGCCGCGCGGCATTTGCCGCCTTCCTGCAATTTGCGGCGAAGCGCCTGGGCGGCGGCGAGTGTCAGGCGCTTTTCTTCCGTGCCGCGCCGGCCAATGGCGCCGGGGTCATGGCCGCCATGGCCTGGATCAATCACGACCAGCGGCAAAGCGGGGGCCCTGCCTTGCGCGAAGGGTGTTTCACGTCGCGCCGCCGCGGCAAAGGCATCCGTGCTGGCCGGGGCGATTTCCACCAAAAGCCGCCCCGCAGGCCCCGGCAAGCGGCGCGGCAAGGCTGGGCGCGCCAGGTTCAGGCGCAATTCCCGGGTTTCGGCATCAAATACCGCGCCGGCCACTGGCCCCGCCGAGCCAAGCCGTGGCGGCCCCTGCCAGCTTGCGCCGGGCAGCGCCAGCACCAGGCGTGATGGTTGGGTGAAGGCCCGCCATTCCCAGGATAAGGGGCCTTCCAAAGCCAGGGAAAGCCGCGCCGCGCGGCCTTCGGTGGTCAGGCTGGCGGTATGGATGGAAGCGGCCAAGGCCGGTTGGGCGCTGCCCAAAACCGCCCCGCCCAAGCCCAGAAAATGCCTGCGGCCAATGCCCATGGCGGCCTTCATACTGGGCCGGGCGGTCCCTGTCATCCGAATCACGCCATCTTGCCCTTGTGGCGCGGGCAGTGGGGGACTAAGGTGAAGTGTCCCGGCGGCATCCGCTGCGGGCGAGAATTCCGGCGGCATCGCCAGGCGTATGGAGCCCCCAAGGGCAGGACGCGCCCCACGATGTTCAGCCCCCCGGCCTGAAGCCCCGCCCTTGGTGTTGGCTTTGTGGATTTGCCGGGGGTCGGCCCTTCCTTCTCGCCAGCGCGGCCCGAGGCGCGCGAAAGCCCCTGCCTTTTGGCCATGGCCCCCGTCGCGCCCGCCGTCCCGCCTGCGCCTGTGACCATAACGGTCCAAGGGTTCCCGGGGCAGGATCCAGGTGCGCCCACCCTGGGACCGCTGCGCCGCTTCGGCGCCGGTTCCACCGAAGAAGGTCTTCGCCGTCGCATGCCGAAGCACGCCACGCCGCAGTTTGATCCTTGTTCGGGCCTTGCCACGCATTTGCGCCCGCGGCTTCGCCCCGGCGCGGAGACTTCACCCCATGACCAAGCGTATGCTGATAGATGCGTCCCACCCCGAGGAAACCCGGGTTGTGGTGATGGATGGCAATCGCCTTGATGAATTTGATCTTGAAACGGCGCAACGCCGTGCCCTGAAGGGCAATATCTACCTCGCCAAAGTGGTGCGGGTGGAACCCAGCCTGCAAGCGGCCTTTGTGGAATATGGCGGCAATCGCCATGGCTTCCTGGCCTTTGGCGAAATCCACCCGGATTACTACCAAATACCGGTGGCGGATCGGCAGCGCCTGCTGGACATGCAGGCAGAAGAAGCGCGCGACGAAGATGATGCCGACCTGCCGCCCGAAAGTGCCATGGACCGCGCCGATTGGGGCGGAGAGGCGGCCGAGGCTTGGCAGCCTTCCGAGGACACCATTGGCGAAGCGGCGCCCGTTGAAGCCGCCGAGAACGCCGAAGCCACTGCGGCGCCAAGCCCAGAGCCAGAAGCCCAGCCAGAACCCGCCGCCGAAGCTGAAGCCGCTGCCTTGGCCCAGCCGCTTGCGATTGAAAGCGAAAGCCTGACCGCCGCGCCGGAAGAAGCCGGCGATGACGCCGCCGAAGCCGATCTAGGCCGGGTTGAGGAATTGCCCGCCGAAGAAGACCAGGCCCCGCCCGAGACCATTGGCGGCGAAGGCCCTGCCGAGACCGAAGAAGAACGCCGTGAGCGCCGCATCCCGCCGCGCTTCATGCGCCATTACAAAATCCAGGAAGTGATCCGCCGCCGCCAGATCATTCTGGTGCAGGTGGTGAAGGAAGAACGCGGCGGCAAAGGTGCCGCGCTGACAACCTATATGTCGCTTGCCGGGCGCTTTTCCGTATTGATGCCCAATTCCCCGCGCGGTGGCGGGGTTTCGCGCAAGATCACCTCAGCCGCGGATCGCAAGCGCCTGCGTGAAGTGATGGATGATCTGCAATTGCCCCAGGGCATGTCTTTGATTGTGCGCACCGCCGGCGCGCAACGGCCAAAGCCCGAAATCCAGCGCGATTGCGAATATCTGCTGAGACTCTGGGACAATATCCGCGAAAGGACACTGGCTTCTTCAGCGCCCGCGCTGATTTACGAAGAAGCGGATTTGATCAAGCGATCCATCCGCGATGTCTATGGCCGCGACATTGATGAGGTGATGGTGGAAGGCGATGGTGCTTTCCAGCAGGCGCGCGAATTCATGCGCATGCTGATGCCATCGCACGCCAATAAGGTGCGGCTGCACCGGGATGCCACGCCGCTTTTCGCGCGCCATCATGTGGACCAGCAATTGGATGCGATGCATTCGCCCGTGGTCCAGCTGCGTTCCGGTGGCTATGTGGTGATCAACCAGACCGAAGCCTTGGTCGCGATTGACGTGAATTCGGGCCGCGCCACGCGCGACCGGCATATCGAAGACACGGCCTTGCGCACCAATATGGAAGCCGCCGAGGAAATTGCGCGCCAGCTGCGCCTGCGCGATCTGGCCGGGCTGATTGTGATTGATTTCATTGATATGGAATCAAACAAGCACAATGCCATGGTGGAAAGGCGGCTGAAGGAATCGCTCCGCCACGACCGCGCGCGCATTCAGGTGGGCCGCATCAGCCATTTCGGCCTGCTGGAAATGAGCCGCCAGCGCCTGCGCCCTTCCATCGCGGAACAGACCTTCATCACCTGCCCGCATTGCCTGGGCCGTGGTACAATTCGCGGCGTGGAAAGCAGCGCGTTGCAAGTGCTGCGCGCGATTGAAGAAGAAGGGGCGAAGCGCCGCTCAGCCGAAATCAATGTGCATGTCGCGACTGATGTTGCGCTTTGGCTACTGAACCGCAAGCGCGACCGGCTTTCGGAAATTGAGGCGCGCTTTGGCATGAGCGTTTTCTTCCAGCCGGATGAAAAGCTGATGGGGCCGGCGCTGCGCATTGAACGCCTACGCGCTGCTGAACCCATGGCGGTTAGCGCCGCACCTTCCGCGCTGCGGATGGATTACGTGCCGGAAGTGGAAGATATCGCGCCTGAGATCGAGGAAGACGAAGCGGATACCCCACGCGCCGAAGCGCGGGAAGAAACCGCCGAGGAAGGTGAGCGCCGCCGCCGTCGTCGCCGCCGCCGCCGTGGTGGTCGGCGTGAGGGTGGGCCGCAGGGTGGTGAAGCCGGCGCCGAAGGTGAAGGCGAAGGCGAAGGCGAAAGCGAAGAAGGTGCTGAGGCCGCAGCAGAAGCGGGCGAAGCGCCGGAAGGCGAAGCCCAGCCCGCCGCGGAAGAAGGCCAGGCCGAGCCAGGCGCCGAGGGTGAGGATCGTCCCCGCCGCCGAGGCCGCCGTGGTGGGCGCCGCCGGCGTGAGGATGGCCCGCGTGAACGCCGCGCTGAGGATGCCGCGCCGGAGATGGCCGAAGAAGCCCCCGCGCCGCGCTATGTCGGCCCGACCCCGGCTGACCCCTTTGCCGGGCAGATTGATGATGTATTTGCCGCCATGGCAGCAGCCGAGGAAGCGGCGGAACGCGCCGCAGCGACCGCGCGGCGGAGTGCGCCTGCCCCCCCCTCGCCGGAGCCAGTGGCGGAAGCGGCCCCTGTGGCTGAGGCTGCGCCCGTGGTGACGGAAGCGGCACCGGTTGCGGAAGCGCCGGCGCCTGTCGCGCCGCCCGCACCGGAACCCGCGCCTGCGCCGGTGGCCGCTGAACCTGCCCCAGCGCCTGAGCCGGATAAGGCAGAGCCGGTGATTGGGCCAGCGATTCAGCCGGTGGTGCTGGGCGAAGGCGCTGAGGTGGCACGGCCCAAGCGGCAGGGCTGGTGGAAGCGGCCGGGGTAGTTCCGGTAGCATTCTCGGAAGATAGCGGGGCGTCATCCAGCGTTAGTATCGCCTCGCTACCGAGCATGGCGCTTTGGCGTGCCGTGCGGAACATTTTCTGTGCGGCGCGCACCAGTCGCGTTCGGCAGGCGGTCCCTCTCGACTAAATTCTGCCAGGGTGGTTTCCTACCGTAAAACCAAGGGTAGGAAACCATGGCCGTCATCAGCCGTCGAAGCGCCCTGCTTGGCGCATCAGCGCTACTCGCCGGGGCACCCGCCTTGGCGCAGAATTTTCCGCTGCGCCAGGTGCGCTTTGTAGTTGGCTTTGCACCCGGCGGGGCCAATGACATCATGGCGCGCTTGGTTGCCGGCAAGCTGAATCAACGCCTGCCCGGCACAAGCTTCATTGTCGAAAATCGGCCCGGCGCGGCGACCTTGGTTGCGGCTGACCAGGTGGCGCGTGCGGCACCCGATGGCATGACGCTGATGTAAACATCCAATTCGACCATCATTGCGCCCCTGGTGAATAGGGGTTCCAGCTTCGACCCCATGCGCGATTTCGCGCCGATTGTGCTGGCCCAGGAAGCGCCAATGCTGCTGCTGGTCCGCCCTGATAGCCCCATCCGCACCGTCGCGCAGATGATTGAAGCCGCGCGCCGCGCGCCCGGACGGCTGACGGTCTCCCATCCCGGCACGGGCGCCATCAACCATTTGACGATGGCGCTGTTTCAACGCGAAACGGGCACGGAATTCACCCTGGTGCCCTATACGGGCAATGCCCCATCGCTGACGGCCCTGGTGCGCGGCGATGTGGATTTTGCCCATGATGGTACGGTATCTGCCCGGAGCTTTGTCGATTCTGGGCAATTGCGCCCCATTGCTGTCAGCGGCGCGCAGCGCCTTTCGATCATGCCCGATGTGCCGACCTTTGCCGAAACAGTGCCGGGGCATGTCCTGATGTTCTGGGGCGGGCTTTTTGCGCCGCGCGCCACTCCCGCACCCTTGCTGGACCGCATCCATGCCGAAGTGACCGAAGTGCTGCGCCAGCCTGATGTGATAGCTCGCGTGCACCAACTCGGCGCGGAGCCTGGCCAGATCAGCCGCGCTTCATTTGCGCAAATGGTGACTGAGGAATGGGAGCGTTGGAGCACGGTAGTCCGTGCGGCGGGGATCAGGGCGGAATAGAAGCGGCGGGTAATTTTCTACGCAGCTTGTGCGGCCTAATGCCTGGCGCCCCACGCAAACAGCAATAATAGGCTGCGCTGCAGAACGCTTTCATTGTCATCCGAAATCAGCGCCACCAGCGTCTTATCGCCAAAGCGCGTCACCGCTACAGCTTCCCAATTCTCGGCAGGTAGCGGCGCGTCATCCAAGGCCAGGATCGTCTCGCCAGTAAGCACCGTGCCTTCGCGGGCTGAGCGCAGCGCCTCCGGCGCGGTCATGACCAGCCGGGCAGCAAAACCGCCCAAAAGCTGGAAGCGCCGTTCCAAGATCAGCGCGCTGCCATCGGTCAGGATCGCCGCATCGGTTGGTTGAAAGCCAGGCGCCGGCTGCCAATAAAGTGGCACCCAGCGCCCCGGCGCACCAAGCCAGGCATGGCGCAATTCTGGCCGGTCTGGCGGGGCAAAGATTTCGGCAATGGCGAAAAGCCGGCCATCTGGCAGCACTGCCAGGCTCTCAAGCCCGCCATTGGGCGGCGCGTTTTCCAAGCCTGGCGGCGGCGCGACATAAGCGCCCGGCCCATCCAGCCGGCGATAGGCGCGGAGGCGGTGCCGCCGTTCAAAGGCCACCAGCCAGGAGCCATCGGGCAGGCGGGCCAGGGCTTCCGCATCGGCGTTGAAACCGCGCGGCAAGGCCCGCCCGGCCTCATCGCGCAAAGCCCCGTGGCGGAGTGGCGCTAGGCCAATCGGCGTCAGGCCTTCCAGCAGCAGCCGCGCCTCTGCCCAATGGCCGCGATCACTGATCATGCTCAGGGTCAAATCCGGCGCCAGATGCGCCCCGGAAAAACCGCCACCACCCAAAGCCTTGGCGTCAATTACCAGCCCGCCAAGCGGGCGCAAAGGGCCGGGGATATCGGGTAGTGCAAAAGGCTGTGCGGCATTTTGCGCCAAGGCTGGTGGCGCGCTTGCCGCAAGACACGCGGCAAGCAGGGCACGGCGCGACAGCAAAGGCGCCGGACCCATGGGTGCGTTCAGCGCGTCACGCCACCATGGCGGAACGCTCAGCGGCGCTGCGCTGCCAGGCTTCCGCCGCATCCTCATCAAACAATTCGGCGAGCTTCTTCATCATGGTACCGCCCAATTCCTCGGCATCCACAATCGTCACCGCGCGGCGATAATAGCGCGTCACATCATGGCCGATACCAATCGCGACAAGTTCCACCGCGCCGCGGCCTTCAATCTCGCCAATCACCTTGCGCAAATGCCGTTCCAGGTAATTGCCCGGATTGACCGAAAGCGTGCTGTCATCCACCGGCGCGCCATCGGAAATCACCATCAGAATGCGGCGATGCTCCGGTCGCGCGAGGATGCGCTTATAGGCCCATTCCAAAGCCTCACCATCGATATTTTCCTTGAGCAAGCCCTCGCGCAGCATGAGGCCGAGATTCTTCCGCGCACGCCGCCAGGGCGCATCGGCGGGCTTGTAGATAACGTGGCGCAGATCATTCAGCCGGCCCGGATTGCGCGCCTTGCCTTCCGCCACCCAGCGTTCACGGCTTTGCCCGCCTTTCCAGGCGCGCGTGGTGAAGCCAAGGATTTCGGTTTTGACCGCGCAGCGTTCCAAGGTGCGCGCCAGGATATCGCTGCACATGGCGGCAACGGTGATCGGGCGCCCGCGCATGGACCCGGAATTGTCAATCAGCAGTGTCACCACCGTGTCGCGGAAATCCGTCTCCCGCTCACGCTTATAGGACAGCGAATGGGTTGGGTTGGCGACAATGCGCGCGAGGCGCGCGACATCCAGAATGCCTTCTTCCAGATCGAAATCCCAGGCGCGCTGTTGTTGCGCAAGCAAGCGCCGTTGCAGGCGGTTGGCGAGTTTGGAAACGACGCCCTGCAAATGGGAAAGCTGCTGGTCAAGCTGTTGGCGAAGACGCGTGAGTTCCTCCGGATCGCAAAGATCATCGGCGGCCACGACTTCATCGAATTGCGTGGTGAAGGCGTGGTAGCGCGTGGTGTCATCCACCTGCGGCACTTCGCGGCGCTGCTGCGGGCCACCTGGCTTGTCATCGCCATCGGCTGCCGCGCCATCTTCTTCGGATTCTTCGGCCTCTTCTTCGGATGCTTCGCCCTGCATCTGCTCGGGCTGGGCGCCGAGCATTTCATCTTCCTGTTCGGATTGGCTTTGCCCTTCGCCGGATTGATCCTGCTGGGGCGTGCTTTCGCCGCCTTCTTCGCCTTCTTCGTCCTGCTGTTCGCTTTCCGCTTCCATCTCGGCTTCTGCGAGATCAAGCGCGGTCAGTAGCTTGCGCGCGGCGCGGGCGAAGGCGCCTTGGTCTTCGGCGGTGGTCGCCATTTCGGCCAGGGCCTGTTCGGCTTCCTCACCAATCGTATCACGCCATAGGTCAAGCACGCGATGCGCGGCTTCTGGTGCAGCTTCACCGGTCAGGCGTTCACGCGCAATCAGGCCAAGCGCCGCTGGCAGCGGCATCTGGTCCTTGCGCGTCATGCGGTCATAGCCTTCGGCTTCGCATTCTTCGATCAGCTTGGCGCGCAAATTGGCGGCGACGCCGGCCATGTGCTGCGACCCCACGGCTTCCACGCGCACCTGTTCCAGCGCGTCAAACACTTCCTTGGCTTCGCGCCGCGTTGGGATGCGGCTGGCATGCAAGGCTTCATCGTGGTGGCGGAGCTTGAGCGCGGCAGCATCCGCCGCACCGCGCAGCTTTGCCATTTCATTGGCGGGCAAGGCGCGGGTTGGCAGCGGCAGGCGCACGCGCTTGCCAGCCACGCCGGAGGGCCCCGGCTGGAAAGCCACCTGCACTTCCGCATCGGCATGCGCCATGGCGCGCAAAACACCCGCGGTGGCGCGCTTGAATTCTTCCTGCCGGGTCAGATCCTGCTTGCCGCTCATGTACTTCTCTCTGGCATGCAATGGCGGCGCCAGGGGCTGACGCCGCCGTTACTGGGTTCAGCCCGCCTTGCGGAGCATGGAGCCCGAGGGCAATTCCTCATTGAAGCAGCGCTGGTAGTATTCAGCCACCGTGCTGCGTTCCGCCTCATCGCACTTATTCAGGAAGGAAAGGCGGAAGGCGAAACCGACATCACCGAAAATCTTGGCATTATCGGCCCAGGTGATGACGGTGCGCGGCGACATCACAGTGCTGATATCGCCCGCGATGAAGCCGGCGCGCGTCAGATCCGCCAAGGCCACCATGGCTTCGACCTGCTTCTTCATCTTGGCGTCACCCTCGGCGCCAAGCTTTGCCAGCACGATTTCCGTTTCCTGCTTATGCGGCAGGTAGTTCAGGGTGGCGACGATGTTCCAACGGTCCATCTGGCCCTGATTGATCTGCTGCGTGCCGTGATAAAGCCCGGTGGTATCGCCAAGCCCGACGGTATTCGCGGTGGCGAAAAGCCGGAAATAGGGGTTGGGGCGAATGACGCGGCTTTGATCGAGCAGCGTCAGCTTGCCTTCCACTTCCAGCACGCGCTGGATCACGAACATCACATCCGGGCGGCCGGCATCATATTCATCAAACACCAGGGCGCAGGGGTGTTGTAGCGCCCAGGGCAGAATGCCTTCGCGGAATTCGGTGACCTGCTGGCCATCCTTCAGCACGATCGCATCCTTGCCGATCAGGTCAATACGGCTGATGTGGCTATCCAGATTGACGCGAATGCAAGGCCAATTCAGCCGCGCCGCCACCTGTTCGATATGGGTTGATTTGCCAGTGCCGTGATAGCCCTGGATCATGACGCGGCGATTGAAGGCAAAGCCCGCAACAATGGCCAGAGTCGTTTCCTTGTCGAAGCGGTAGCTGGTGTCAATTTCGGGCACATGTTCCGTGCGCACCGAAAAGGCGGGCACATCCATGTCCAGATCAATGCCAAAGGCATCGCGCGCCTTGACGGTGGTATCCGGGGCAGAAATCGCCGAAGTCGGCTTGATGTCGGCAATGAGGGCGATTTTGTTCATCGCGGGTCATGTTCCATGCATAGGGATAGGAGGCCACTGTAAGCGGGTAATGCCAATCCGGCTACCCAGCCGGGACAGGTTGTTTGGCCAGGCGGTGGCGCAGCAGGCTATAGGCGCGGTTGATATCCTTCAAACGTTCCTCGGCCTGCTTGTCCCCGCCGGTGGCATCTGGGTGGTGCTGCTTCGCTAGATCCTTGTAGCGGGCGCGCAATTCCGCCGAAGCCAGCGGCCAATTCAGGCCCAGAAGGTCTAGCGCGGCGCGGAGTTCCGGCGGCACGGCGCTTTCCGGCGGCTGGCGGCGCGGGGTGGGCGCTTCGGCGCCCAAAACGCCCAAGGGGTCGCGCAGGATTTCGGGGTCAAAGCGGCCGGAACCACCAACCCGGCCCAGCGGCCAGGTGGGGCGCTGCCAGGAAGTATCGGCACGCAGGCAGGCTTCGATTTCATCGGGGCCCATGCCCTTATAGAAATCCCAACTGGCGTTGTAGGCGCGCACGTGATCCAGGCAGAACCAATGGAATTCGCGCAAGGACCGGTCGCGGGGCGCGCGATATTGCCCAGGCTCGGCGCAATCCGGCGCATCGCAAAGCCGCCCAGGGGGCGCTGCATCATCCGGGGCATAAGCCTTCTTTCGTTTGCGCGCAAACATCAGCCGGTTATGGGGGCGGGCGCGCCGCCCCGCAAGGCAGAACGGGGCTTGGCAAAAAAGTCACAAGCGCCGAAAAACGCTTCATGACCCAACGCGCGGACCGTATGCGGCAAACCCTGGAAGCGCGCTTCCAGCCTGCCCTGCTTGAAATCACTGATGACAGCGCCAGCCATGCCGGCCATGCCGGCGCCAGCCCAGGGGGTGAGACGCATTATTCGGTGCATATGGTCTCGGCGGGGTTTGTGGGGCATTCGCGCGTGGCGCGGTCCCGCGCGGTGCATGAGGCCTTGGCAGGCGAATTCGCCACTGGGTTGCATGCGCTGGCGCTCCGGCTGCAAAGCCCCGAAGAAGCCGCTTAGTAGGAAAAGGGCACGCTCAGCCGGGCGCCCGGCATGGGCTTTTGCAGCAGCCGATCTTCCTGCGCCTGCATGGCGAAGCCTGAACCGCCGAGATGCGGTTGGGTGGGGGCTGGGTCTATGACCGCGGGGCTTAGGCTGGCGCGCGGCGCGTCATTCCGGTTGCGCGGGGCTTCAATATCGCGATTTGGGATCGGTGCGGGTTGGCCGGGCGGTTCTGGCGCGGTGACCGTTTTTTCAGCCTGACGCTGGCGGCGGCGCTGTTCGGGCGCGCGGCGCTGTGCCTGCGTGGTTGGTGCCGCGTTCTGCGCCAGGGCAGATCCCACGCCAAGGCTTGCCAGCAGGCCCGCGATCATGGCGCGACGGCCAAGCATCAGCCGTCTACCGGCAGGCGATGAACGCCGCGCCGGTCTTCTGCCGGGTTCAGGGCGGCGGCGGGTAGCGGACCGTGTGCCGCGTCTCGCCAGGCTTTGAGCGCCCAATGGACCGAGGGAAAGGCCAGTTCATCCCAAGGAATTTCGGACCAATGAAAGGAAGCGACTTCCAGGCTTTCTGGCCCCGCGGCGAAGCCGGGTTCGGCGAAGCGGGCGCGGAAGATCACCTGCACCTGACCAATACGCGCAATGGAATAGACCGCCAGCACGCCATCTAGCGTGATGCGCACGCGGGCTTCTTCCCAGGCTTCGCGTTGCGCGCCTTCCCCCGCCGTTTCGCCCAATTCCATATAGCCGGCGGGGATAGTCCAGAAGCCGGCGCGTGGTTCGATGGCGCGACGACAGAGCAGGATGTGATCACCCTCCGCGATCACGCTGCCCACCACGATCTTCGGGTTTTCATAGGCGATATGCCCGCAATCGGGGCACATGAGGCGTTCTCGGTCGTCGCCTTCGGGCATTTGGCGGATGAAGCGGGACATTTTTCACACAGCCTGACTCACCAAGGGTTCGCATAGACTATTTACGTCAGGATTGCGACCTGACCGAGACATTTCGGGGCCGCCTGATGCCGCGATCCACCCAACCGCAGGACGGCTTGGACGGCGCGGTTCAACTACAAATAGGCACCTGACCGCCGATGGACATAATGATTAGCAGAAAATCTAAAGAAAGGTAAATAATTGGCGCAGTTTTTATTAAAGAGTTTAAAATAGAACCGCGATTCTGCCTTGTTGCTGCCGTTTTCCAAATGCTACGGTAACTTATCCGCTACTAGAGATGACAGCATCATACGCAGGTTGAACCCCTTATTTACGACACGGCCCTTTGGCGATTCCTCCTGGGAGCTAGATCGGGGTTTTGACGACGCGAACGGCGCCTTCGCCCCGATGTGGTTCAGCTTCTCGCCCTGGGCAGCGGGCCTGGCACCGCAACCCATGCAAGATGGCATGGCGGTTCCGCAGCCCGCCCCAACGGCCGCCGAGCCCATCGCGGCCCCAGCCGATGAAGCGCCGGCATCAGGTTATGAGGCAGCCGCGGATATTTCGTCCCTTGCGGAAGTGAAGGGCCTTCTTGCTGCCGAACTGACAACACATGAGCAGGAGAATGAAGTTTCTGTTGCTGCCGTTAGCAATGACCCTGGGTATACGAATGGTAATCTGTGGGGAATGCTGGGCGATACGGGCACCAACAGAAATTCTTTTGGTAGCCAGGCGAATGAGGCCTGGGCTGCCGGACAAACCGGTACGATGAAGACTGTGGTTGGGGTGATTGATACAGGCATAGATTACACGCATCCAGATATTTATCTGAATGTCTGGCTCAATCAACGGGAAATCCCGACCACCCTGCGTGCCAGTCTTTCGGATATTGATTTCGACGGCATCATCACTTTCCGTGATCTCAATGGTTCGGCCAATGCCTCCTATGTTCTGGATTACAATGGTAATGGCCGGATTGAAGCGGGTGATCTTTTGAATGATCTGCGTTGGGAAAATGGCATTGATGAAGATGGCAATGGCTACCGTGATGATTTGATCGGTTGGGATTTTGCCAATGGCGACAATGATCCTTATGACGATAATGGTCATGGCACGCATGTAAGTGGCACCATTGGCGGCGTCGGCGGCAATAATATCGGTGTTGCTGGCGTCAATTGGAATGTGCAGATGGTGGCGCTGAAATTCCTCTCAGCGTCCGGCCGCGGCTCCGTTTCGGGCGCGACTTATGCGGTTGATTATTTCACCGGCGCGGCCGCGCGCGCGACTGCGGGTGAGAATTTTGTCGCCACCAATAATTCCTGGGGCGGGCGTGGATATTCCCAGGCACTTGAAGCAGCGATTGGCCGCGCAGCGCAGCAGGATATTCTGTTCATCGCGGCTGCAGGAAATTCCAGTGCGAATAATGATCTGACCGCGAATTACCCGTCCAATTACGCCACGAATGCTGCCGCGGGCTATGATGCTGTTGTTGCTGTGGCGTCCTTGACGAATACCGGTAGTCTTTCATCCTTTTCCAGCTATGGCGCAGCAAGTGTTGATCTTGCTGCGCCAGGGTCCTCGATTTATTCCACCTTGCCGCGCGATCGTTATGGCTTCCTGAGTGGCACTTCGATGGCAACCCCCCATGTCACGGGCGCTGTAGCGCTTTACGCCTCAGCCAATCCGGATGCGAGCGCTGCCGAAATCAAGCAGGCCCTGCTGGCCAGCACCGCCGCGACTGCGTCTTTGGTCGGCAAGGTCGCCACCAATGGTCGGCTGGATATCGGCGCCTTGATGAATACATCGGTGCAACCGCCAAGCCCGCCGCCTGCTTCCGGTGACACCATTGCTGGCGATACATCGACTGCGGCCTTGCTGACCGCTGCGATGCCGCAGGCATCTGTGATTGATTCTGCCGGTGACCAGGATTGGTTCCGTCTGAACCTGACGGCAGGGTATCGCTATGATTTCGCGCTGAATGCAGCGGCAGGGTCTTCGTTGAACAGCAATATGCGCCTGCTGGATGCGGCCGGCGCCGTGATTGCCGAAAACGATGACTCCATTGGCTTGAATTCGCGTATCACTTTCTCTGCCACCAGCAGTGGAACCTATTATGTTAGCGCCCAAGGCTCCGGCGGCTCCATGGGCGGCTATACGCTGGCAATGGCGCAGACAGCACCAGTTGACGCGATTGCTGGCAGCACCGCTACCACTGCCACGCTCAATCCCACGGCGGCACAAACTTCGGTGATCGATCTCGCGGGCGATCAAGATTGGTTCCGTCTGAACTTGACGGCTGGGTATCGCTATGAATTCGCGATGGATGCCACCGCAGGTTCGACACTCGACACCTATATGCGTCTCTTGAACTCAAGCGGCGTGCAACTTGCCTATAATGATGATGCGGTGGGTCTCAATTCACGCATTTCCTTCACCGCGAGTACGAGCGGGATTTATTATCTGAGCGCGCAAGGCTTTGGTGACACGGTTGGTGGCTATCGCTTGGCCATGACCCAAGCAGCGCCATTGGATTTGATTGCGGGCAATACTTCAACTACCGCCACCTTGTCGCCCAATGCGGCGCAGGTATCGACTATTGATCTTGCGGGCGACCAGGATTGGTTCCGCATTAATCTGACGGCGGGATCAAGGTATGATTTTGCGCTGAATGCGAGTACTGGGTCGCCGCTCAATGCCTATATGCGCCTGCTTGACGCCAATGGCGCGCTGCTTATGGCCAATGATGATGCCGTTGGGCTCAATTCGCGGCTTTCCTTCACGGCAACAGCAAGCGGAACCTATTATGTCTCGGCGCAAGGGTCCGGCAGCAGCATCGGCGCCTATTCGCTTTCCGTCGCCCAAACGGTATTGGCCGATACCATTGCGAGCAATACTTCAACGACCGCAACTCTCACAACTGCCTCTGCGCGGAGTTCGGTGGTGGATACAGCGGGAGATCAGGATTGGTTCCGCCTGAATCTGACTGCGGGTTATCGCTATGATTTCACGATGGATGCCACTTCGGGTTCGACGCTGGATCCCTATATGCGTCTTTTGAATTCAAGCGGTCTGCAGATCGCCTACAATGACGATGCTGAGGGTCTTAATTCCCGGCTGTCCTTCATTGTCACGTCGGGCGGTACTTTCTACCTGAGCGCGCAGGGCTACGGCACCACAACTGGCGGCTACAGCCTTTCCATGACGCAAACCCTTGCGAATATGACGCTGACCGGTACTGCCGCTAATGATCTGCTGAATGGCGCAGGCGGCAATGATACGATTTCCGGTCTTGCCGGCAATGATGTTCTGGCCGGCTTCGCCGGTATGGATGTGTTGGATGGTGGGCTTGGGAATGATCAGCTGAATGGCGGAAATGGCAATGATATTCTGATCGGCGGCGCCGGACGGGATGAAATGACCGGCGGGGTTGGTGCGGATTTGTTCCGATTCCTTGCCGTTTCGGATAGCGCCGTTGGCGGTAATCGCGATCTCATCAGGGATTTCAGCCGCGTTCAGGGCGACCGGATTGACCTTTCCGGCATTGATGCCAATGCCAATTTGGCTGGGGATCAGGCTTTTACATTCATTGGCGGGGCGGCCTTTGGCCGAAGCGCTGGGCAATCACGCTTCAGCGGCGGCTTATTGCAGATTGATATCAATGGTGATGGCCGATCAGATATGGATGTCGCTGTGCAGGGGGTGCCTTCCCTGCTCAGCACGGATATCATCCTTTAATGGGTCATGGCGCGGTTTCGGCTGGTTGGGGCGGTCCAATGTCTGATGCCCCGGGCGGAAGACTACCGGCCATAATTCACTAAACAAGCGTGCAATGTTCTGGTAAGCTTCCTAGCTGATGCGTTTTTTGGCATTGGTTTTGGGGGCTTGCGGCAGGACGGGGTGCGGTGGATCTGCGGCCAGGTCGTTTGTCCCTTCATGAAACCTTCTGTTCATGAGATGAAATAAGGGCGGTTCCGGATGCGACCGACAATGCCTGCGGGCCCAGATCACGCGCGTAAGGCGCCTGCTTCGCCGGTCTATGCCATTTTGGGCGAAATGAAGGGCGCGCTCGCGCTGCTTTTTGCCGTAGGCTTTATCGTCAATCTGCTCCAGCTCACTGGCTCGGTCTACATGATGCAGGTCTATGATCGCGTCCTGGCCAGCCAGAGTGAGGCGACGCTTTCGGCGCTGACGCTGATTTCGCTGTTCCTGATCGCGATCTATGGGCTTTTGGAAGGATGCCGCAGCTTCGCCCTGATCGGGCTTGGGCGTCTGATTGATCGGCGGCTTTCCTCACGCGTTTTCGATGCCTTGTTTGTTCAGGGCAGTTTGCGCGGCAGTGACCGCGTGGGGGCGCAGCCGCTCCGTGATCTGGAACAGGTTCGGTCCTTTATCTCAACCACGGGGCTTACCACCTCGCTCGACGCGCCATGGATTCCGGTTTTTCTGGTGATTCTCTACATCGTGCATCCGTTCTTTGCCTTTTTCGGCACTGTCGCGGTGTTCATTGTGATTGGCAGTGCCTTGGCCCAAGCCTTCCTTTCGACGAAAAGGCTGGCGGAAGCTTCCAACAATAATGTGCAGGCCTATGCCTTTGTGGAGGCCAGCATCCGCAACGCCGAAACTGCCGAAGCCATGGGCATGCGGCCCGGGGTTTGGCGGCGCTGGCAGCAGCGCCATTTGGCGATGTTGAACCAGCAGCAAACCGCCAGCCAGATCGCGGGCGGTTTTTCGGCGGTGATCAAGTTTTTGCAATTGGCGCTAACCGGTGTTCTGACGCTTGGGTTGGGTGCCCTGCTGGTGATTGAACAAGCCATCACGCCGGGCGCCATGATTGTTGCCACCTTCATCCTGGCCCGCGCCTTGGCGCCCAGCATGCAGGTGGTGGCGCTTTGGCAGCAGGCGATGAATGTGCGGGCGGCGCATCGGCGCCTTTGTGACTTTCTGGCGACTGCGCCCGCCGAAAAGCAGGGCATGTCCTTGCCGGCACCGCAGGGTGCCCTGGCGGTTGAAGGCCTGGTGCTGGCCGTGCCGGGGACGGATGTAGTTGTGCTGCGCGGTGTCAGTTTTGCGTTGGAACCAGGCGAATCCCTGGCCGTGATTGGGCCGAGTGCGGCGGGCAAAAGCAGCTTGGCGCGCGCGCTTTTGGGGGTCTGGCCACCACGGGCGGGGGCTGTGCGGCTGGATGGCGCGGATATGGCGCGCATGCCGCGTGACCAGCTGGGCCAGCATTTGGGTTATCTGCCGCAGGATGTGGAATTGTTTGAAGGCACTGTCGCTGAGAATATCGCGCGCCTTGGCGATGTGGATTCGGGAAAGGTGGTTGCCGCGGCGAAGGATGCCGGCCTGCATGACCTCATTTTGCATCTGCCGGAAGGCTACGACACGCCGCTTGGTCCCGGCGGACGTGGGCTTTCGCCCGGGCAGCGGCAACGCATTGGGCTGGCACGTGCGCTTTATGGTTCGCCCAAGCTTGTTGTGCTGGATGAACCCAATTCGAATCTGGATAGTGATGGCGAAGCGGCCTTGGCATCGGCGTTGGGGCGCCTGCGTGCAGCCGCTGTCACGACAGTGATTATCACGCATCGCGCCAATATCCTGGCCGCCGTTGACAGGATTTTACTGCTGCGCGCCGGTGCCGTGGAAGCTTTTGGGCGGCGCGATGAAATTCTGCCCCGGCTGACGCGCCCGGCGCAGCCGCCGCGCCCCGTGACAGCGATCGCCGGAAGCTAAGGGGGGCAGGCCATGGCACAGCAGCAGCCCGCGATTGATGTTGACGCAGCAGCATCCAAGGCCCCTATCTGGCGCCCGTTGCGCCTGGCGCTTTTCATCATTCTGTTCGGCGTTGGCGGGGTTTTTGGCTGGGGTGCCTTCGCCATGATTGATAGCGCCGTGGTGGCCCCCGGCACGCTGATGGTGGAACTGAATCGGCGCAATGTGCAGCATCTGGAAGGCGGCATTGTTGGTGAAGTGCTGGTGCGTGAAGGTGCCGTTGTTGTCGCCGGTCAGCCCCTGATCCGGCTGGATGATACGCGTGTGCGCGCTGGGCTTAATGTTGTGTTGGATGAAGCAGACCATGCCCGCGCCCGCATCGCGGTACTGACCGCGGAACGGGAAGACGCGCCTGAACCTACCTTTCCGCCGGAACTTGTCGCGCGCCGTACTGACCCGAAAGTCGCGGAAATTCTGGCTGTCCAAGGTGATGAATTCATCGCGCGCCGTGCTTCGCTGCAAGGGCAGACCGAAATCTTGACCCAGCGCGTATTGCAATTGCAGAAGCAGATTGATGGCTTGAATGTGCGCATTGAATCCAATGATCGGCAGCTTGCCCTGGTGCGTCAGGAAATCATTGGTGTTGAAGGCCTGGTGCGCATGGGGCTTGAACGCTTGCCCCGCCTGCTTTCCCTGCAACGCGAGGAAGCCCGCCTGATTGGCGAACGTGGTGAGGCGATTGAAAATGTCGCGCGCATCCAGCAGGCGGTGGGTGAGGCGGAAATGCAGCGCACCCAATTGCTGCGTGCTCGTCAGGAAGAAAACGCCAAGGAATTGCGGGAATTGCAGGGGCGCCTCCTGGAATTGCGGGAACGCGAAATCAGCGCCAATGATCAATTGATCCGGCTGACGATAGATGCCCCCGAAGCCGGCATGGTGATGGATTTGCGTTATGCGACAAGGGGCGGGGTGATCGCCCCTGGTTCTCAAGTTGCTTCCATCGTGCCACAGGAAGAAAGGCTGGTTTTGGAAGCCCAGATCACACCGACCGATGTGGATACGGTACGTGTGGGGATGCCCGCTTCCATCCGGCTTTCCCATGCGGCGGCACGCACCACGCCCATTCTGGAAGGATCGGTGGAGCGGATTTCACCGGACCGCATGACAGATCAGCGCACCGGCATGCCATATTTTGTGGCGCGCATTGCCTTGGCACCTGAGGAATTGACCAGGTATGAGCATTTGCGTCTGCAACCTGGGATGCATGCTGAAGTATTGATCCGCCGAGGGGAACGTTCCTTCGCGTCCTATCTGGCGCGGCCTTTGGCGGACCGCTTCGCCAAATCCATCCGGGAATTTTGAACGTCCGCGCGCCAAGCCACCGCTGCGGCGCGCCGAAAGAAGCCTTCAAACACTGTTTTGGCGTGATAACAGCGGGCGTGAAATCTGCTCGGAGAATGAAATGATTATCGCCTTCTGGACCCTGCCTTTGACGCTGATCTTCCTGTGGCTGTCCTTTCGGGTCATTCGCCGCAGGCGCGCGGCAGGCATTCCGCTGGGCGCGGGGGGTGATGCCGGGCTTGAACGCGCGATCAGGGCGCATGGCAATTTCGCGGAATATGTGCCCTTTGCGGTGCTGATGCTGCTGCTGGCCGAATGGGGCGGTGCCTCATCTTGGCTGCTGCATGGCCTTGGGGCGCTGCTGGTTGTCGCGCGCCTGTCCCATGGCATTGGCGTGGCGCAAGACCCCGAGGATTTTCGCCTTCGCGTCTTTGGCATGATGGGTAGCTTCAGCGTCTTGGGCGTCGCGGCACTAGCCGCTTTTTGGGGCGCCCTGATGCGCGGCTGAGCCCTTGTGCGCGCGGGCCGATTGCGGCCTATGATGGCGCCCTATTCACGGAGAGACGAACCATGACCCTAACCGTCCAACAAATGCTGGCCGCTGCCGAAGCGGTGGTGCCGCGCGTCAGTGCCGATGAAGCGAAGGGCCTGCTGGGCCGTGCTGATGTGGTGTTTCTGGATGTGCGCGAACCGGCCGAAGTTGCTGCTTCAGGCAAGGTGCCGGGCGCTTTGACCATTCCGCGCGGCCTTGTGGAATTCCGCGCTGATCCTTCATCCGCTTTGCATGATGCGAATTTTGATCGCGCCAAGACGATTGTCGCCTATTGCGCATCCGGCGGGCGTTCCGCGCTGGTGCTGAAGACGCTGCATGATATGGGCTATGCCAATGTGCGCAATCTGGGCGGCTTCAAGAATTGGGTTGATGGCGGCGGCGAGATCGAAAAAGCCTGATGCCGCCATGGGGATCGCGCCAGCACGCGATCCCCCGTTCTGGCGCGTGACTTATTGCGGTTGAATGCCTGCTGCGCGTGCCGCATCGCCCCATTTCTTCATCTCCGCTTCCGTGAAGGCGCGCATTTCCTCAGGGCTGTTGGAAACAATTTCAGCGCCGAGTGTCTTGTGGCGCTCCACCACGCTTGGCACTTGCAAGGCCCTGCGAATATCCGCGTTCAACTTGGCCAGAATGGGCGCGGGAATGCCGGCGGGGCCAATCACCATACCCCAGGTTGAAGCCTCGAACCCTGGCAGGAAGGCTTCGCCAATGGTTGGCACATCGGGCAATTGTGGGCTGCGCCGCGCGCCGGTGGTGGCAAGGGCTTTCAGTGTGCCGGCCTGGATATGCGGCAGCGCCGCCGGCACGGTATCAAACATGATGTTCACGCGATTGGCGATCAGATCAGGATGCGCCTGGGTGCTGCCGCGATAAGGAACGTTTTCCAATTTGATGCCCGTGCGCTCCGCGAATAGCACCGGCGCAAGCCGCACCACCCCGCCCGTGCCGGCAAAGGTCACGCCCGGATTGCGCTTGGCATATTCCACCAATTCGGCGGGCGTATTGGGCGCGAAGGCTTTCGGCGCGCAAAGCACCAGGGGCGTTGCGGTGGTTTGCGAAATGAAGGTGAAATCCTTCATTGTGTCGAAAGGCAGCCGATAAAAGGCGGCATTCACCGGATGCGCCACAGAAACAAGGCCAAGGGTATGCCCATCTGGCGCGCTGCGCGCCACCACTTCCGTGCCGATCACGCCATCCGCCCCGGCACGGTTTTCGACCGGTACTGGGTGCCCCCAGGTGGCGGTCAAGGGTTCCGCGATCAGCCTTGCTGTGATGTCCGAAACACCACCTGGCGTATAGGGCACAATCATACGCACGGCGCGATTGGGAAAGCCGGCCTGAGCCTCGGCTCGGGCGGCGAGCAATAGGGCAGGCGCGGCCAAGGCAGCGCGGCGGGTAAGCTTCATGGTGTTCCTCCCTTGGTCAAACTGAAACGGTCTGCACCATCAGGGCCATTTCACCAAAGGCAGCAGGTAGAGATGTGAATTCAGTGAAAAGGTGATATTCATGGCAAGCCATGGATTGACTGCACCTGCCAATGACCCAGCAACAACGCCACTTCCTTCCCGGTTTTTCGCGTCGTGCCTTGTTCGCCACGCTATGTGTCGCGCCGGCCTGTGCCGAGCCCAATGCGGGTCAGGTCACCCATCAAGGCGGGATCGGGCGGAACGCCCTTGGGCCCAATATGGCGCTTTATGCTGATGCCCTTGGTCAATTCCCGCGTGCTGATCGCGGTAATTGGTGGCGCGCATCCCATAGTGTGGATAGTTTTTCCCGTCTGGATCACATTTTCCCAAGCGCTGTTTCCGCCGCACCAGCCGGTGCCAGCCCTTGGCGGCGCACAGCATCAGAGCATCCCTTCTTCTATGATGGCGCACCACGCCTTGGTGCTGGACGCTTCGGGCTTGATGGTTATCTGGCGCGCAACCCCACCACCGGGCTGCTGATTGCGCAGGATGGTGAAATCCTTGTCGAACGCTACCAGTATAACCGCACTGATCAGCAGCGCATGACCTCCTTTTCCATGGCCAAGACCTTGATTGCCATCTTGATCGGTCTGGCGCTGCACGAGGGAAAGATCGGTTCCCTTGAGGATGCCGCTGCTTCCTACGTGCCCGAATTGACCGGTACGGAATATGGCGCAACACCCATCAGGCATTTGCTGACCATGTCATCCGGGGTCGCGTTCCGCGAGGATTATGATGGTGCGGATGACTCAGCGCGGCTTTCGCGACTGAGTTTTGGGCGTCAGAGTTCCGGTGGCGCAGCGGTGCCGCCCCATTTCAACCAACGCATCGCCCCACCTGGCCAGCGTTGGTATTACGCATCGGGCGAGACCTTCGTGCTCGCGCTTGTTCTGCGCAGGGCCATTGGTCGTTCCATCGCGGATTACTTCAGCGAGAAAATTTGGCGGCCGCTTGGCGCAGAGTCGCCTGCAAGCTGGCTTACGGATGCTTCCGGGCTGGAGATCGGTTATATGGGCTTCAACGCCGTGCTGCGTGATTACGCGCGCCTTGGCATGATGCTGGCGAAGCGCGGTGAAGCGCTGGGGCGGCAGCTAGTGCCGCGTGCCTGGTTCACAGAAATGACGCGGGCGCATTTTGCCCCGCATGCGACCGGGCGTTATTTTGGCTATGGCTTCCAGACTTGGGTCTTTCCAGCAATGGATGGCAGCTTCGCCTTACTTGGTGTGCGTGGTCAGGCGATTTTTGTGGACCCGGCCCGCAAATTGACGCTGGTGCACACAGCGGTACGGCCCGATGCGCGCGACCCCGGCGGTGCGGAAACAATGGCCCTATGGCGCGGGGTTCTGCATTCGGTCTAGAGCGCCCTTCACGTTTGTTTTTCGCCTTGGCCGATTTGGCCTAAGCATGGGTTATGGCCGCGCCGAAAGAATGTGAACATGTTGATACTCGCCATTGAAGGGGCTCTGACGCGTTGTTCAGCCGCGCTTCTCCGCGACGATACCCTGCTGGCTGAAGCAGCTCATGAGGCACCGCGCGGCCACCCCGCCGCCCTGCCGCCGATGGCGCAGCAGGTTTTGACGGAAGCGGGCATCTTACCCGCCGCCCTGGATGGTATCGCCGTGGGTGTCGGGCCGGGCGGCTTTACCGGGCTCCGTACCGCGATTGCCCTTGCCGAGGGCTTGGCCCAGGCGCTGGAGAAACCCTTGATCGGCGTGACCACCGGGGAAGCTTTGGCCTGGGAAGTGCCGCAAGAAGCGCGGGCGGGCCAGGCGCTTTGGTCGGTGCTGGATCAGCGCCAGGGCCGCGTGGTGCTGGAAATCTTCCGCCCGGGCGAAGCCTTGCCCGAAGCGCCCCTTATCCTGCCGCTTGATGCCCTGCCCGATCCTAAAGCCCCTGTCATGCTGGTGGGCGATGCGGTGGTATCGGTGGCGGCAGCGTTAACGGCGCGGGGTTTCGCGGTAAGCGCCGCGCTGCCGGCCCTACCTTCGGCGCAGGGGGTGGGGCGCCTGGCGCGTCAGCGGCTTCTGGGTAAGCTCCCCCCGCGCAGCGCGGCCCCGCTTTACGCTGAACCGCCGGCCACAACCCGGCCAGGTTGAAGCGCATGGCGGCGCTGATCAAACCGGTGGGTGCTGAAGCGGCAGCGCTGCTTGCGGAAATGCACGCGGAAAGCTTCCCGGCCAATCAGGCTTGGGGGGTATCTGCCATCACGCTCATGCTTGGCTTGCCTGGGCATTTCGGTCTTTTGGCCATTCAGCAGGATCAGCCGCTTGGCTTCGCGCTTGGCAGGGTGCAGGCAGATCAGGCTGAAATCCTGACGATCGCCGTCCGGCCGCCGGCGCGGGGGCAGGGGGTTGGGCGCGCGCTGCTTGATGCCCTGCTGGCTGAAGCCGCCAATCGCGGTGCCATGGACCTGTTTCTGGAGGTGGCGGAGCCCAATGTGGCGGCGCGCGCGCTTTACACGGGTGCGGGCGCGGACGAAGTGGGCCGCCGGCGCCGCTATTACGCTGATGGCGCGGATGCGCTGGTGCTGCGCCTGCGCGTGAGGGAGTAGTGCGGTTCAGCCTTCCCGCAATTGCGGATTATCGAAATCCGGCCGCCGGGCGCGGGCGAGCGCAGCGCGCAAAGCCTCGGCGAGTTCGCCCTTTTCCGGCGCGGAAAGGTGCTGGCCGATTTCCAGGGTGCGGCCCCGGCTTTTGATCCAAAGCCGCCCGCCGCGCGGCGCGGCCTCATCCCAGTCAACCTTGGCCCAATAGGCATCCAGCACGCTGCGCACCACGCGGCCGCGATGATCCACATGGCGGATGGAAAGCCCGGCATCAGTCAGCAGTATTATTTCACTGATGCGCCGCGATGCCCGCGCATGCCAGACCAGCGCTGCCAGCACGGCACCAACCTCAAGCCCGATGAAGGGCAGCACCGGCCAGGCACCAAGGGCAAAGAAAACCACCGCCGGAATCGCCGCCGCCAGAAGCAACAGCCCCGCCAGCACACGAAAACCCCGCAGCGTAAAGCTCTGCGGCGGTGTGGAAATCGCTTCAAACAGAACGGTTTCTCTGGGGGGTGTCATTGGCATTTAACTTAGGTCAAAATGCTGCAAGAAAGCCATGCCCAAAGCAAAGCCCGATCACGGTTCTGCCCGCGCGCCGCGCCGCGCCCGCCTGATGGCGCGCGACCAGGCAGCGGCATTTTTGCGCGCCCTAGCCCAGGGCAATCCCGCGCCAGAGACCGAGCTTTTCTACACCGATCACTTCTCCCTGCTGGTGGCGGTGGTGCTTTCGGCGCAAACCACGGATGCGGCGGTGAATAAATGCACGTCGGGGCTATTCGCAGCCGCACCCACCCCCGCTGCCATGGCGGCGCTGGGCGCTGAGGGGATTGGCCCCTTCATCCGCCGCATCGGCTTGTGGCAGGCCAAGGCGCGCAATGTGGCGGCGCTGGCGGCGCAATTGGTGGAACGCCATGGCGGCGAAGTGCCCGCGGATCGCGCTGACCTGGAAGCCCTGCCCGGCGTTGGGCGGAAGACCGCGAATGTCGTGCTGAATGTCGCCTTTGGGCAGAATACCATGGCGGTGGATACGCATATTTTTCGGCTCGGCAATCGCACGGGCCTCGCACCTGGCAAGACGACGCGCGCGGTGGAAGAAGGCTTGGTCAAGCGCTGCCCGCCCGAATTGCTGCGCGATGCGCATCATTGGCTGATCCTGCATGGGCGCTATATCTGCAAGGCGCGGGCGCCGGAATGCTGGCGCTGCCCGGCGCGGGCCTTCTGCAATTATCGGGATAAGGTGTTGGCGCCGCCGCCCTAGACCTTTGCCTGCCTTGCCGCCCCAGCGCTGCCGTTCCATGTTGCGCGAAATCTGAAAAGGAATGCCCCATGGAAGCGCCCGTACTTGTTGAAATTGTGGATGACATTGCGCTGGTGACGTTGAACCGGCCCGAATCGCGCAATCCGCTTGATCCAGAAACCCAGGATGGGCTGATCGCCACCTTCATGAAGCTGGATGCGGACGCCAAGGCGCGTGTGGCGATCCTCACGGGTGCGGGCAGCGCCTTTTGCGCCGGCGGCAATGTGCGCCGCATGGGTGAAGCCGCGAGTGGTAGCACGGAACGTACACCAGCCCAGGCACGCGGCTATTATCGCCACGGTATTCAGCGCCTGCCGCGCATGTTCGAACAATTGGAAATCCCCGTGATTGCGGCAGTGAACGGCCCGGCCATGGGTGCGGGGTGTGACCTGACCTGCATGTGTGATTTGCGCATCGCCGGCCAATCTGCGCGCTTCGCGGAAAGCTTCGTGAAGCTTGGCATCATCCCTGGTGATGGCGGCGCCTGGCTGCTGCCGCGCGTGGTGGGCTTTGCCAAGGCGGCCGAGATGTCGCTGACCGGTGATGCGCTTTCCGCCGATCAGGCACTGGCTTATGGGTTGGTGTCTCAGGTGGTGCCGGATGCGGAATTGCTGGATGCAGCACGCGCTTTGGCGCGGCGCATCGCGGCCAATCCGCCGCAAGCCGTGCGCATGGCGCGGCGCTTGCTGCGCGAAGCCTGGAACAACCGGCTTGATTCCGTGCTGGAGATGTCTTCCGCCATGCAGGCGGTGGCGCATACCACGGAAGACCACAAGGAAGCGCTGGCGGCGATGCGCGAAAAGCGCAAGCCAACTTATAAGGGCGCCTGATCCTTGTTTGCGCCGGGCTTGCTTTCCGGGCGGCGCGCGCTGATCACCGGTGGTGGCACCGGTTTGGGGCGGGCCATCGCGCGGCGCTATCTGCAATTGGGCGCGCGCATCGCGATTTGCGGGCGGCGCCTCAGCGTTTTGGAAGCAACCGCGGCGGCGTTGCGTGCGGAAATCCCCGGCGCGGATATTGCCGTTCATGGCTGCGATATTCGCGATGCGGCGACGGTGGAAGTGATGCTGGATGCTGTCTTTGCCGAAGGCGCGCCGGATATTCTGGTGAATAATGCGGCAGCGAATTTTCTGGCGCAGACGCACCGGCTTTCCGCGCGTGCGCTGGATGCGGTGCTGGCCACCACGCTGCATGGCGCGGCTTATTGCACCATGGGCGTTGGGCGGCGTTGGATTGATGCCGGGCAACCCGGTGTGGTGCTGAGTATTCTCACACTTTCAGCCTTGCAGGGTGCCGCCTTCACTGTGCCATCCGCCATGGCCAAGGCCGGGGTTTTGGCGATGACAAAAAGCCTCGCCGTGGAATGGGGCCGGCATGGCATTCGGCTGGTGGCCATCGCGCCCGGCACTTTCCCAACTGAAGCGGCGGTTGCGCGGCTCCGTCCCGGCGGCCTTGATCATGGCGATGTACCGCTGAACCGTGCCGGCAAGCATGAGGAATTGACCGATCTTGCCGCCTATCTGGTTTCAGAGAATGCCGGCTATATCACGGGCGAATGCGTGGTGATTGATGGCGGGCGGCGTTATCTGGGCGGCGCGCGGGCTGGTGTGCGGGAAATGCTCGGCTGGGATGAGGCCGCCTGGGAAAGACAGCGCGAAAAGACACCGAAGAAATGACCGAAGCCTTCACCGAAATTCTCTACTCAGTGGCGGATCGCGTTGCGACCATTACGCTCAATCGGCCAGAACGCATGAATGCCTGGTCCAGCGTGATGGAAGCCGAAACCCGTGTGGCTTTTGCGCTGGCGGTGGCGGATGAAAATGTGCGCGCCATTGTGCTGACGGCAAGCGGCAAGGGCTTTTGCGTTGGCGCCGACGTTTCCGCCATTGCGACACGCGGCGCGGAACGCCCAACCTATGCGGGCGTGACGCCGCCGCCAGGTGAAGCGCCCCCCACCGAGGATTTTGCGCGGCGCTATTCCTATATGCTCAATATCGGCAAGCCGGTGATTGCAGGTATCAATGGTGCGGTGGCGGGTGTTGGTTTCTGCCTGACGCTGTTTTGCGATATCCGTTTCATGGCAGCGGGCGCCAAGCTTTCCACGGCTTTTGCGCGGCGCGGACTGGTTGCGGAACATGGCAGCGCCTGGATGCTGCCGCGCCTGGTCGGGCCGATGAATGCGGCTGATCTATTGCTGTCTGGCCGCAGCATCACGGCGGAAGAAGCTGCCGGTATGGGCTTGGTGCGTGTGCTGCCAGCGGATGGTTTTCATGCTGCCGTGCAGGCTTACGCGGCTGATCTTGCGAATAATTGCTCGCCCCGTTCCATGCGCGTGATCAAGCGACAATTCACCCTGGCGCCATTTCAGAATTTGTCAGAAGCGGTGGAGATGGCCGAGGTGGAACAGGACGCCACGCGCGGCACGGAAGACCGCCGCGAAGGCGTGGCGGCCTTCCTTGAAAAGCGCAAACCGAATTTCACGGGGCGCTAATCAAGAGGCGATTTGTCTTTTCCATCGCGGCAACCAAAGCCTGGAATTCGCGCGCGAAAACATCCCGCGCCGTTCCGTTCTGCGCCAGATCATCACCGATTTCGCCAATGCTGCGCTTGCCATCAATGCGCGACAGGATCGCGCTGGCCAAACGCGGCAAGGGCACGGGCACGGTCAGGCCATCAAAAGTCACGCGCAGCACGCTATCGCGCGGCAGGCTGGCGGCAAGCTTCGCGCCATCCAATTCACGCAGGCAGGGAATGGCGGCGGGATCATCCCATGGCGCGCTGATCACAGGCGCATCGGCCCGCACGCAATAGGCGATATGCACACCCATATTGCCGGTAATCGCCTCGGCCAAGGCAGCGCGCTGCATCATATCCATCGCGTCAATGCGCGGGCGCAGCTTGGGGTCTGAGATATAAGAAAGCGGATCGTAGCGCAGTGGTTCCACCAAGCATACAATGCGCAAGCCCGCTGCTTCGATCAGCGCATTGAAGGCGGGTATGGTGAAGGCGACATCGCGCGGATTGAGCAGCAAATCATACAGCCCGGCATCGCCACCCTTTTCATGATCCGTGATCCAGGGATTGCGCCGCAACCACGCCGTTTCCGGCATTCGCCGCCAAAGCCGCTTGGCTAACTCAACGCGCGATGCCGGCGCTTCATTGGGCGGTGCCAGCAGGCGCAGCGCATCCTGCGCCATATAGACGCCGGTGCGCCCATGCGGCGCATAGACCATCAGCCCCAAACCACCGCCCGGCGCCAGGGCTGAGACCAGCGCGCGCAGCCCGGCCAGCGGATCGGGCAGATGATGCAGCACGCCGCAGCAATCAATGTAATCAAACGGCCCAAGCCCGCTGCCCGGCAAATCAAGCAAAGACCCTTCCTGGAAAATCACATTGCCAAGCTTCCGTGCCGCCACGCGCGCTTCCGCCACACGCCGCGCCGCGGCTGAACGATCAAGCCAGGTCACATCCCCGGCACGCCCGGCTTGCGCCATTTGCTGCGCCAGCATCACGGTCGCGTCCCCACTGCCGCCGCCGGCTACCAGGGCGCGCAGCGGCTGGCTGGCCGGGCGGCGTGCACCGAAAATCCAATGATCCACCTCACGCAAATGGCTTGGGCTGCCGATGATCAGGCGCTTGGCCTCATCCCTTGGGTCCCGCTGCGGGTAGGGGTAGGCATCATATTGCGCGGCGAGCGCGGTATCGGCGGCGTCTTTCATGGCGCCTATCTACCAAGCCTGGGGAAAGCGGAAAGCCTGGGGGTGAAAAGGTTGCCCCACCCGGCTGGGCTGCGTATCAAGGGCCCCATGCCTCGCCTGATTCGCCTTTTGCCGCTTTGTTTGGCCCTGGCCGCCCTGCCTGCCTTGGCGCAGCAGCGCCCGGCCGCGCCTGCCCAACAGGCGGCGCAGCCCGTGCCGCGCCAGCTTGGCAGTTTCCGGGATTGGACGGCGGCTACCTATCAGGAAGGCGGGCAGAAAATCTGCTACGCCTTCACCCGTGCCAGCAAGTCCGAACCGGCGCGGCAAGGCGTTTTGCTGACCGTGACCCATCGCCCTGCTGGTCGCGATGGGGTGGCGATTTCAGCGGGCTATGCCTATCCGCGCGCCGCGGATGTGACGCTTGCTATCGGCCAGACGAACCTGCCTTTCTATACCGGTGGCCATTCCGCCTTTGCGCGTGATGGTGCCGCGGTGGTGGCCGCGATGCGCAGCGGTAGTCGTGCTTCGGCGCGCGGCCCCGGTGCCGGCGGGCGCGGCACCGCCAATGACCAATTCAGCCTGGCCGGCTTCGCTGCCGCCTATGATGCGATGTCGCGCGAATGCCCGGCGCGGCGATGAATAGCGCAGCACTTGACCTGAACGAAGCCGAACGTGCGCGGATATTGGCGAAGGCCGCCGCTTTCGCCCCGCCGCCGGCGACCCTGCCTGATGGCCGGCGCGATCTGATTGGACTCTCGCGGGAGGAATTGGCCGCGGAAATGCTGGCGATGGGCGAAAAGCCCTTTCGCGCCAAGCAGCTTTGGCATTGGCTCTATCATCAGGGTGAGGCCGATTTCACCTGCATGAATACCATTGCTAAGCCCATGCAAATGAAGCTTGCGGAGCGCTTTGTGGTGGGCCGGCCGGAAGTGGCGACGCAGCAGGATAGCCTGGATGGCACGCGCAAATGGCTATTTCGTTTCCGCGATCAGCAGCAGGTGGAAACGGTCTATATCCCCTCGGCGGATGAGGATCGCGGCGCGGTCTGCATTTCAACGCAAGTTGGCTGCACCCTGTCCTGCCGCTTCTGTCACACCGGCACGCAGGCTTTGGTGCGCAATCTGGGCGCCGCCGAAATCGTTGGGCAATTCATCGCGGCGCGCGATTCCTATGGCGAATGGCCGAGCCCCAGGGATGGGGCGCCGCGCCATCTTTCCAATATCGTTGTCATGGGGATGGGCGAACCGCTCTATAATTACGAAAATGTCGCCAAGGCACTGAAGATCGTGATGGATCATGAAGGCATTGGGCTGTCGCGCCGGCGCATCACGCTTTCCACTTCCGGTGTTGTGCCGATGATGGATCGCTGCGGGGCGGAATTGGGCGTTGGCCTTGCCGTTTCCTTGCATGCGGTCACGGATGATTTGCGCGATGAGATTGTGCCGCTCAATCGCAAATACCCGATTGCGGAAGTGCTGGCCGCCTGCCGGCGTTATCCCGGCGCATCCAATGCACGGCGCATCACTTTTGAATATGTCATGCTGCGCGGCGTGAATGATAGTGAAGCGGAAGCCCGCGAATTGGTACGGCTTATTCGCGGCATTCCAGCGAAGGTGAATTTGATTCCCTTCAACCCCTGGCCGGGCAGCCCGTATAAAACCAGCACATCGGAAGCCATCCAGCGTTTTGCTGCGATTCTGAATGATGCGGGTTACGCAAGCCCCATCCGCCGCCCGCGTGGCCGCGATATCCTGGCGGCTTGTGGCCAGTTGAAGACAGAAAGTGAAAGAAAGCGGAAGGCGTGATCCATGCGCGGATCACGCCATATCCCGAACTTCAGGCGGCTTGCATGCCAGAAGCGCTGACGGCTGGCTTGGCACCACCGCCCCAAAATTCCCCGCGTTCATTCTGTTCGCGCAGAACATAGCCGCGGTCCCACACGGTGCCGATCAAATCAGCGCCGCCGGCGACAGCGAGCTTCTTGCGGAGCTTGCAGATGAAGACATCAATGATCTTCACTTCAGGTTCATCAATGCCGCCATAAAGGTGATTCAGGAAGACTTCCTTGGTCAGCACAACGCCCTTGCGGAGCGCGAGCAATTCCAGAATGGCGTATTCCTTACCGGTCAGATGCACGGCATTGCCACTGACAGCGACTTCGCGTGAACCGATATTGAGTTGCAGCGGACCAACTTGCAGGGTCGGCTGGCTGAAGCCCTTGGCGCGGCGCACAATGGCCTGGATACGCGCGACCAGTTCCTGCTGATCGAACGGCTTGGTGATGAAATCATCGGCGCCCATGCCGAAGACCTTCACCTTGGTTTGCGGGCGGCTGACGCCCGACAGGATCAGCACCGGCGTTTCGACGCGACCAGCGCGCAAACGACGCACCACTTCGCCACCATCCAAATCCGGCAGCATCAGATCCAACACGATGATGTCATAATCATAGAGTTTGGCGAGTTCGAGGGCTTCTTCCCCGGTATCCGCTGTTTCCACAATCATGGAAGCATGGCGAAGCATTAAGGAAATGCCACGCGCAGTTGTAGGATCATCCTCGACTAGCAGAACACGCATTGATCGCTCCTTTTGACCGACAGACAAGATGTTAACGAGTTACGTGCGGGATTGAAACAAGTTTTTTCACTTCCGCGCGACCCATGAACGATCATCGTCCAAAAAAGTAAATTTCTTGATAAAGAAATATACTTAAAATGAGTTTTTCGACATTTTTCTACGACCATGGGCCATCTCTTCTTTAATTAATGCTTATCAAAAGGTGAATCGCGGCTAAAAAATCAGCCGGCGACTCGCGTGCCAAAAAGTGTCCAGAAACTGGAACAACCTTTCTCACCAAAAACCGCGTGAAATGCCGGGCGCAGCCCGCGCTATTCTCCGGCGGGTCCACGCCATCCTCGGCGCCATGCAAAACCAGGCTTGGCACGGTGATCATCGGGCGGGTGGCAAGGCGGGCTTCAATCGCCGCATAGGCGGGGTCCCCCGCCACCGCGCGGTGGCGATGGCGATAGGAATGCACGGCCACCGCCACGAAATCGGGATTGTCGAAGCTGGCCGCCGTTTTGGCGTAGCTTTCGGCAGAGAAGCCCATATTGGGCGACCACATACGCCACAGCAGTTCACAAAGGCTGTGCCGATTCTGGGCCAGGCCCGCCGCGCCCCTGTCTGTTTGCAGGTACCATTGATACCAATGGCGCGCTTCTTGCGCTGGCGCGGCGGGGTGGATACTCCCCGCAATGTCTTGAATATTATAGCCATTTGCGGAAACCAGGCCGATGACCCGTTCCGGCCAGAGCGCCGAGACCACGCAGGCCGCCCGCCCGCCCCAATCATACCCGGCCAGGATCGCCTTCGGGATTGCCAGCGCATCCATCAGCGCCAGCAAATCAGCGCCCAAGGCCGCCTGTTCGCCGGAACGCGGTGTCGCGGCATCCAGAAAACGGGTTGGGCCATAGCCGCGCAAATAGGGCACCAGCACGCGGAAGCCCTGGGCAGCGAGTTCAGCCGCCACGCCATCCCAGGTGCGGGCATCATCGGGAAAGCCATGTAGCAGGATGGCCACTGGCCCGGATTCGGGGCCGTGCATCTCCACCGCCATGTCCAGCACCCCGGCCCTGACCATTCTGAGTTCCATCGCGACCGCTTCTCCCTCGGTTGACGCATTCTTGATGGTGAGCATTAACCAAAAGGTCAACGCGAAGCCTTGCGACGCCCTTAAATCGAAAATTATTTACAACCAGGGGATGCGGGGCGGGGGCGCGGCTTCGCCAAAAAGCTGAACCGGCCGGGGCGATTGCTAACCCCAGCCGGTGAATTTAATTGTATTAAATCAATATTTTACTAAAAATAGCCTTCACGTGGGGAGCGGGTATTGATCCAAATAGGGCTGGTATTCGGGCTCCACCTCAATCGCCAAGGATGAAAGGGCGCGCACCACGGCAGAGTAAAAAGAAATGGTTACGACCAGGTCCACCATGAGTTCATGGTCGAAATGCGCCGCCAGCGCCTTATAGGTCGCCTCACTCACCCCCGGCCCCGCCGCGGCTTCACGGGCTGCTAGAAGCACCAGCTTGGCAAGTGGCTCAAGCGCTGAAGACTGCCCGGCGCTTTCGGCGATCAGGCCCTGGATATCGGCATCGCTCACGCCGAAATCCTTGCCGATCTTCACATGATGCGACCATTCATAAGGTGAACGCGCCTGCCAGCCGACTTGCAGAATAGCCAATTCGCGCAGGCGCGGGTCAAGGCGCGATCCGTAGCGGATGAATTGCCCAAGGCCCGAGAAGGCCCGCGCTGCTTTTGGGCTATTGGTCAATGCCTTATGCAGCGCGATGGGGCGCTTCAGCAGGTCCCGATCGGCTTCGGCCAGATCATCCACTGTCAAATCAGGTACGCGGGCCATGGGCAATCCTCCGTTACGGCAGAAGAGCCTAACCGCTTAATCTAGGCGCCGGAAGCCCGGGCGCGCTGACTGAGTGCCTGGGCATCCGGCACCTCCACCCGCCTTCTGTGCAGCCGCACCAGCCCCGCCGCTTCCAGCCCATGCATAACGCGTGAGAGGCTTTCCGGCGTCATCCCAAGCCGGGCCGCGATCGCCGCGCGCGGTTCGGGCATGGTGACGCGCCCGCCTGGTGTCAGCCGCCCGGCCAGGAAATGCGCCACGCGTTCGCTGGCTTTGGTAAGTTTCATGTCGCGCAATTGGTCCGCCAGGCCCCGCCATTGCCGCGCCATTTGCGCAAGGCTGGCCTCGGCCAGCCTTGGTTCCTTGGCCAGGGTGGTGCGAAAGGTCTCAATTGGGATGCGGATCAGGCGGCTTGGGGCCAAAGCCTCGGCCCCGAAGGGCCAGGCGCCGCCCAGGATCGCCGCCGGCATCAAAAAGCATTCACCAGGACCAATGATTTCCAGCAGCCCTTGCGCGCCATCCGCCCCCCGCATGGAAAGCCCGACCGAGCCTTCCAGCAACAGGTAAAGCGCTTGCGGTTCCGCGCCAGGCACGAAAACAACCTCTCGCCGGGGCATGGTGATGGGCGCTGCCGCTGCCATCAGGGCGCGGGCGGCTGCGGGTCCGGCGGCGGAAAGGAAGGGGTGCCCGATTTCTAGGGTGGGCGCAGCGATCATTTCCTGCATTGGCGCACACAATCCGAATGCGCCGCCCGGCTTCTTGATGCAGCGCAAGCACCCTGGCGATGCGGCGCCATTTCACGCAAACTGACAGCACAAAATTGGGGGACGCCATGCAGATCACTTCCAGCCATTTGCCGGTGGATTTCGTGGAGGGGCATTTCTGCGTCCGCATCATGCGGCCTGAAGGGCCCTGCGTGATCGGCTTTGCGCGCGGCAACGCCTTTGACCTGACGCCCGCCTTCGGCACGGCTTCGCGATTCCTGGAAGAAGAGGACGCGATTGGCGCCATCACCCGGCGCGGTGAGCGCATTGCGCTTGACCTTGCGGCGCTATGCGCCAATTCCGCCTGGGATGCGCGTGACCCGGCCAAGCCCTTCTTGCTTTCGCCGATTGATCTGCAAACAGTGAAGGCCGCTGGCGTGACCTATGTGCGGAGCATGCTGGAACGCGTGGTGGAAGAACGCTGCCGCGGCGATGCCGGCCAGGCGGAAGCGATGCGCGCTGAATTCCGCGCCATTATTGGCGATGATCTGGCGGCGATTATTCCGGGCAGCGCGGAAGCCATGCGTCTGAAAGCTGCTTTGCTGCAAAAGGGTTGGTGGAGCCAATATCTGGAAGTGGGCATTGGCCCGGATGCGGAGATTTTCACCAAATGCCCGGCCATGGCTTCCGTTGGTACGGGCAGCAAGATTGGCGTGCATCCGGCATCAGCCTGGTCCAACCCCGAGCCGGAAGCGGTGATGGTGGTGAATGGCAAGGGGCGCATTCAGGGCGCCACTCTCGGCAATGATGTCAATCTGCGGGATGTGGAAGGACGGAGCGCCTTATTGCTGGGGCGTGCCAAGGACAACAATGCCTCGGCCGCCTTGGGGCCGATGATCCGGTTGTTTGATGCAGGGTTCACTTTAGAAGATGTGCGGCGCGCTGATTTGCATTTGACGATCACGGGGCGCGATGGGTTTGAATTGGCGGAAAGCGGGCCGGTGGGCGCGATCAGCCGCGACCCGGCGGATGTGGTGGCGCAAATGATCGGCGCGCATCATCAATATCCGGATGGCGCGGTGCTGTATCTCGGCACGCCGTTTTCGCCGGCCAAGGATCGCGGCGCGCCCGGCATGGGCTTCACGCATCGTGAAGGGGATGTGGTGCGGATTGCATCACCCCGGCTTGGGGTTTTGGTGAATGAGGTTGATCGCACCGATGAATGCCCGCCCTGGCGGTATGGCATTGGTGCTTTGTTTGCTTCCCTTGCCGCACGGGGATTGCCGCGCGCATGAAAGAAGAAACCGGGCGGTTGGATCGCGGTGATGGCGTGCGCCTGGCCTGGCGACGCATCGCCGGGCGCGGGCCTGGTGTGGTGTTCCTGGGCGGCTTCAATAGCGACATGACGGGCAGCAAGGCGGAATTCCTGGCGGGCTGGTGCGCGGCGCGTGGGCAGGCGTTTTTGCGCTTTGACTATTCGGGCCACGGCACATCCGAAGGCCGATTTGAGGATGGCACAATCGGGCGTTGGGCCGAGGATGCGGCATGCGTGATTGCGGCGCTGACGCAAGGCCCGCAAATCCTGATTGGGTCTTCCATGGGCGGCTGGATTGCGCTGCTGCTGGCCACGCGGCGCAGGGTGCCGATGCAGGCGCTGATTGGCATCGCGCCGGCACCGGATTTTACCGAGGATTTGATGTGGGCGGAATTTCCGCCCGAAATCCGCGCGGCTATTCTGCGCGATGGCGTGTGGCACAGGCCAAGCGAATATGGCGCGCCTTATCCCATCACGCGGGCTTTGATTGAAGATGGCCGCAATCAGCTTTTGCTGCGCGGGCAGATTGCACTGGATTGCCCCTTGCGCATTTTGCAGGGCCAGCAAGACGCGGATGTGCCCTGGCGCCATGCGCTGCGGATTGCGGAAGTGGTGACGGGCGGTGATGTGCGGGTGACGCTGATCAAGGATGGTGATCATCGGCTTTCGCGGGAGGCGGATTTGGCGTTGTTGGGGGAGACGTTGGCGTCACTCCTCGGCTAGGCTCGCCGCCAACCCTTCCCGATAACTCGGATAGCGCCATGTGATCCCAAGCGCTGCCTTGGTTGCGGCATTCGCGACACGGCGATTTTCCGACCAGAAGGACAGCGCCATGGGCGACATGCTCAAGCGCGCTTCCTCAAAAGGAATGGCGGGCGGTGGCGCCATGCCCAGAAGCCGCGCGGCTTCTTCCATAACTGCGGCGCTATCGGCTGGTTCATCATCGACAAAGTTCAGCACGCGGCAGCCCGCTGCGGCTGGGTTGCTGATGGCCGCCATCACCGCATGGGCGATATCGTCGCGATGAATACGGCTGAAGCTATGGCCGGGCTTTACCACGCGCCGCGCGACACCTGCGCGCAATTCCGCAAAGGGCGCACGCCCCGGCCCGTAAATCCCACCAACGCGGCATATATCCAAAGCGGCACCCGCAGGCCGCGCGGCGCGCCAAGCTTCCTCGGCCGCCAAACGCCTTTGGCTGCGCGGCTGACCGGGGACGGGTGCTGTCGCCTCATCTACCCAAGCCCCGCCCCGATCGCCATAAACCCCGGTGGTCGAAAGATAGCCAAGCCAGCGCTGATTGCCGGAGCCGAGCGCAGCGGCGTGGCGGCGCAGGACAGGGTCCCCGCCATCATCCGGTGGTGTCGTGATCAGCCAATGGCTGGCGGCGGCAAAGGCCGGGCCTGCCTCATCGAAGCCCAACACCTCAACCCCCGCCGGTGCCTCGGCGCCTTGGGGCTGGCGAGAGGTGCCGATCACGCGCCAACCGGCGGCGATAGCGGCTTTGGCCACCGCGCGCCCGGCATAACCCAAACCGGCAATGATCAGCAGCTTGTTCTGTTCCATGGTTTTTCCGCCACGCGCCCGCAAAATCCGCTCACGTCTTCGGGTGCATGCTAACATTGAACGCCGCTTGGGCTAAGTAACTTCCCATGTCACAAAAGCCGCTCAAGATGATCGGATTTGCCGCGGCGCTTTTGGTTCTGGGCGCGGCGGGGGGCTTGTGGTTATCCGGCCTGCTTTCCTCGGCACAGCTGGATGCCGCGCTGCCTGTCCCACCGGAACCGCCCCGGCTTTCCCAGGCGCCGGAATATGCGCGCTGCCTTGATCTGCTTTTGGCGGACCCCGCCGGCGCCCGCGGCTTTGCGCGGGATTGGCATATGCAAGGTGGCGGCGAAGGGGCAGCGCAATGCGAAGCTCTGGCACAGCTTAGCCTTGGGGAAGCTGATGCAGCGGCGGAGGTGCTGGAACGCATCGCAGCCCGCAGTGAAGCAGGGCTTGCCGCGCGCGCGGCGGTTTTTGGCCAGGCGGCGGAAGCGTGGCGCGCTGCGGGCAAGCCACAACGCGCGACGGCGGCGGCAAGTTTGGCACTGGCACTAACGCCGCAAGACCCGGATTTGCTGCTGGAACGTGCCATGGCGCGGCTTGCGCTTGGGCAGGTGCCGGGCGCTTTGGCTGATCTTGATCTGGCCGTGGTATTGGATGCGGATCGGGCCGAGGCTTGGGTCTGGCGCGCCGCCGCGCAGCGCCGGCTGGAAAACCTGCGCCCGGCAGAAGACAGCATCACGACAGCGCTACGCCTGGCGCCGCGCAATGTGGAAGCCTTGCTGGAACGCGGTATTCTGCGCCAATTGCGCGGTGAGGCTGAGGGGGCGCGCCGCGATTGGGAAAGAGTGCTGGAATTGGCCCCCGATAGTGCCGCTGCCGATCTGGCGGCGCAGAATCTGGCGCTGATCGAAGCGGGGCCAAGCCAAAGGTAAGCTTGCGGCGCGCGCTGCATCACGGCATGGTGATCGCATTGCTTCGCTGGATTTTGCTTCATGCCGCCTTTCGATCGACGTTCCCTTCTGGCGCTCAGCGCTGGGCTTGCCGCCAGCCCTGGCATGGCGCGCGCGCAAGCTGCCTGGCCGGATCGGCCGGTGCGGATCATTTGCGCCTTTCCGGGCGGGTCCACGCCGGACCTCGCGGCGCGGGCGATTGCGCCGCATTTGCAGCAGGTGCTGGGCCAGCCGGTGATTGTGGAAAACCGCGCCGGCGGCGGCGGGCATATCGGCACGGAAGCGGTAGCGCGCGCGACCGATGGCCATACGCTGGGTGTGACGATTGGCGGGCCAGGCAGCACGGCAAAAATCCTGAACCCAGCGCTTGGTTATGATCCCGTGACTGATTTGGCGCCGATCAGCCTTTTGGCGCGGCTGCCCTTTGTGCTGGTGGTGCATCCTTCCGTGCCGGCACGCAGCGCCGCTGAGTTTGTTGCCTTCGCCAAGGCCAATCCGGGCAAGATCAGCTATGCCTCCACCGGGCCGGGTACGCTTTCGCATCTGGTGATGGAAGATCTGGCAGCGTCTCAGGGTTTTGAGGCGGTGCATGTGCCCTATCGCGCGGTCGGACAGGCCGTGCTGGATTTGGTGGCGGGGCGCATTCAGGCGTTTTTCGCCGCAACCGGTGGCGTGCTGGGCCAAGTGCGTGATGGTTCCGTGCGCGCCCTTGCGGTGACGAGTGCGGAGCGCTTTCCAGCCCTGCCCGATGTGCCGACCATGGCGGAAGCCGGTGTGCCTTCCGATCCGGCCATTGCCTGGATTGGTCTTTTCGCGCCGGCGGGTTTCCCCGCGGATCGCATCGCTCGGGTTGCCGAGGAAACCGGCAAGGCCCTTGCCGTGCCGGATCAGCGACGCGCTTTGGAAACGGCAGGTTTTACCGTGGTGGGGAGTGATACGGCGTCCTTCCGCATGCTGCTGGCTTCCGATATTGCGCGCTGGGGTGGGTTGATTCGCCGGCTTGGGCTGAAGCCGGAGAGCTGAGATCAGAAAATACCGGTAGCAAGCCCGGCAGCGAAAGCGGCGCCGAGTTCTTCGCAACGCGCGAGATCTTCCGGTTTGATGATCTTCGGCGCAGCAATGGCTTCCGGCGTTTGCGCGCTAGTGATGATAATCAGCGGTTCGGCAATGGGTTTCAGCCGCCAGCCTGTGGCGATGCGCGCAATCTGGCGCGCAGCGCCCGTGCCATCAGACCCAGCGCAGATCATGGTGGCGTAGGGCCGCCCCTGGATTTGATCGAGCAACGGATAATAGCAGCGATCAAAAAAATCCTTCATCACACCGGCCATGCTGGCAAGGTTTTCCGGTGTGGCGAAAATATAGCCATCGGCGGCCAGCAAATCCTCTGGCACCGCTTCCGTCGCATGCAGCCCACCGACAGCGGTATAGCCTTCCGCCATGGCGCCTTCGAGCGCGGCTTGCGCCATCTGCCGCGCGCCATCGGTCATGGAATGGTGAATAACGAGAAGCGTCTTCATGCCGCTTCAGCGTAAGCACCCCGTTCCTGCGGCAGCAAGAGCGTAATCGCCCAACATAACC
>Ga0194118_10000768_pt1 | contig 51292 bp, 107 predicted proteins | sample TA2MahsurfametaG_2_FD_148662 | JGI IMG/M metagenome (GOLD analysis project Ga0194118, IMG submission 148662) | Freshwater microbial communities from Lake Tanganyika, Tanzania - TA2015013 Mahale N5 surface | ecosystem: Environmental > Aquatic > Freshwater > Lake | place: Tanzania: Lake...
GTCGCCTGATCTTCCAATACGCCAGCTTCAACAACAGCCGCAGCCTGCACTTCTTCCTGGCAGCCTGGCCTGTGGTCGGCATCTGGTTCACCGCCCTGGGCGTGAGCACGATGGCCTTCAACCTGAACGGCTTCAACTTCAACCAGTCGATCCTGGATTCCCAGGGTCGTGTGCTGAACACCTGGGCCGACGTGCTGAACCGCGCGGGCCTCGGCATGGAGGTGATGCACGAGCGTAACGCTCACAACTTCCCCCTCGACCTGGCAGCCGCCCAGAACACACCAGTGGCTCTGACGGCTCCGGCCATCGGCTGATGTCCGACAGCTACAGTCTCATGCCCCTGGCCGAGCAGGTCGGGGGCTTTTTGCTCGGTGTGTGCTCCGTCGCAATACCACTGCTATGCGTGATCTTGCTCTGAACGACAAGCAGATGGAGATCTTCCGCGCCACCTGGCCGAACCTCGGCTGGGCCGCGCGGGACTACAAGGAACGAATGAAGGAACTACAAGATGACGGCTTCGACGCTGACAATTCAACAGAAGGGGGGTTGGTTTGATGCCCTGGACGACTGGCTTAAACGCGACCGCTTTGTCTTTGTGGGCTGGTCTGGACTACTTCTTTTTCCCACTGCTTATCTGGCAATTGGTGGCTGGCTTACTGGCACAACGTTTGCAACGAGCTGGTACACCCACGGGCTGGCGTCTTCTTACCTGGAAGGCGCTAATTTTCTCACGGCGGCAGTGTCAACTCCTGCTGACGCTATGGGCCATTCTCTTCTTCTACTTTGGGGCCCTGAGTCTCAGGGGGATTTCGTCCGCTGGGTCCAGCTTGGGGGACTCTGGCCTTTTGTGGCGCTCCACGGATCTCTCGCTCTGATCGGCTTCATGCTGCGCCAGTTTGAGATCGCGCGGCTCGTCGGCATCCGGCCCTACAACGCGATCGCCTTCTCGGGCCCCATCGCGGTGTTCGTGTCGGTGTTCCTGATGTACCCGCTCGGGCAGTCGAGCTGGTTCTTCGCCCCGTCGTTCGGGGTGGCCGCGATCTTCCGCTTCCTGCTCTTCCTGCAGGGTTTCCACAACTGGACGCTGAACCCCTTCCACATGATGGGCGTGGCCGGCATCCTCGGTGGCGCGCTGCTCTCGGCGATCCACGGCGTGACGGTGGAGAACACCCTGTACGAGGACGGCGAGGCGGCCAACACCTTCAGGGGCTTCGAGCCGACGCAGGAGGAGGAGACCTACTCGATGGTGACCGCCAACCGCTTCTGGAGCCAGATCTTCGGGATCGCCTTCTCCAACAAGCGCTGGCTGCACTTCTTCATGCTGTTCGTGCCGGTCATGGGCCTGTGGACGTCGTCCATCGGCATCATCGGCCTGGCGCTCAACCTCCGCGCCTACGACTTCGTGTCGCAGGAGGTGCGAGCCGCAGAGGACCCGGAGTTCGAGACGTTCTACACCAAGAACATCCTGCTGAACGAGGGCCTGCGGGCGTGGATGGCGCCTGTCGACCAGCCGCACGAGAACTTCGTGTTCCCGGAGGAGGTCCTGCCGCGGGGCAACGCCCTCTGATCAGCGGGTAAACACAGATCATGAGCCGGCTTGCGCCGGCCTTGAAGACCTTCACTCCGCAAGAGACGTCATGTCCCTGATGCTCCGCAACTTTGAGTTCCTCGCGGGCGGAAACAACGGCCAATACCCCAGCACCGACCTCAGCGCCAAGTTCGACGCGGCCAACCTGCGCACCCAGCTCGGCATCGGCTCCTACGCCAGCGACGCCGCGGCCGGCGCCGGCGGCGTGACCACCGGCGAGCTCTACTACAACACCACGGACAGCGCCTACGTGCTCAAGTCCTGACCCGGACGGTCACTGAACCGCCATGAGAGCCGCCCCACGGGCGGCTTTTTTGTTGTATGATAGGCGGAGACGAGAAAGCACCTTGGCGAAGTACCAGATCTGGGTCGGCGGCGAGAGCCCCTGGTCCCGCTCCTACACGGGCGAGTACGGCGGCGCGCGCCTGACCGACGAGCAGGTCGCCAGGTGGCTGCCCGACTACGGCGACGTGCACCCCGAGAATCACGAGATCGACGCCGAAACGTGGATGGAGCGGATCAGCAGCTTCGACGACCCGCCCGACCCGTTCGACCTCCCCGGCTACAACGAAGTCACCGATGGGTGCTTTTGCTACGGGGCCTACACGGACCAGACCTTCGGAGTCGCGGACGAGGACGACGAGGTGCTGTACTCTTGGAGCTACGGCGAGATCGAGCGCGACGAGGACGTGCTCGGGGACGACGAGTACTCGGGCCCGACGCACGCGTTTGTTGACGATGAGGACCACCTCGAGGGCGTGTGGGTGGTGTACAACTCCTACAGCAAGGGCGGCTGGGGCGCGACGATCGAGCTGCCCGACGACGAGGAGTTCGACCCGTCCAAGCTGAGGTTTGAGGTGAAGAACATCGAGGGCTTCCCGGAGGTCGTCACGGGCTTCTCCTACGACGGCGTTGACTACTTCGACGAGTCGGACACGGACGGCAAGGGGATCGACTACTTCGCCGTCGTGGACGGGTTCTTCCACCGCCTGTTTTAGGTAAGATAGGGTCACCTGACGAGTGTGCCCGTGACGCTTGAGGACGCCTGCTACTCGCTGAAGCTCGAGTGCGCGCTGCGCGAGCTCGGGTTCGTGGACATCGGATGGCGGGTGGTCGCCCATGCCGGCATCTTCTTCGTCGAGCCGGTCGGCTGGTCGACCAGCTGCGGCCCGGCCGACGACCTGCTGGGCTTCCAGCTCCAGCGGCACGTGATGGCCAAGGAGACGTCCGGCGGCCTGCACCTCGGGCGCCCCATAGCCCAGACCGCCAGGCAGGCCCTGGACCTAGCCATCTCCCTCTCATGAACATGGAACCGCTGCCGCTCGAGAAGGAGCTCCGGATCGAGTCGATCAAGCGCCACCTGACGGAGCTCCCGAGGGAGGAGCTGATCGAGAGCCTGGCGAGCTCGATCGACACTCTCACGCGGATGACGCACCAGACCAAGCAGCTCCTGTCCTACATCGACGTGATGGAGAAACGACTCGGGTGGACCGACGGCGAAGTGTCACACGAATAGTAGTGTTCGACGCGAAACAGAGTATAATCTATGCACGTTCATCGGCCCGACCGAGGGTCGACGGAAGTAAGCCGACGCGGAACGGATCGTTCATATCCGCAATACTGATAAACGCCGTTTATCAGCAAAACGGATACGCAAACGCCGACTGAAGGAACGCGGAATGTCAACCACATTTCGGGAACCGATGTCAATCGCCACCTACCGCGGTGTCCGCTACGACACCGAGAAGCACCAGGCCACGTTCAGGGACTGGTGGAACGGCATCCACTGCGATGCCACGCGCTGGTTCAAGTACCGCGGCAACGCCTACCGCGCGTACGGGGAGTGCAAGCTATGAAGCCCGCATTCCTCACCTGGCTGGCAGCCGCCAGGCGCCGCGACGCGAGAATCGCGAGGCAGTACGAACACAGCGTCCCCTCGGGCGTCGTGTAAGATCGGGAGGGCTACGGCCCTCCCTTTTCAATAGGAGTGAGCCATGAGGTTCAACTTCCGCCTGGGCGCTAGGCGCCCGATCGCCAAGCAGTGGGCGGCGTACTCCGTGACCGTGGCCATCGCCGTGCCGCTCGCCGTGCACTACGGGAACGCCCTGCTACGGTCCAGGCACGGAGCCTTCGCGCGGGACGCGATCTGCGCCCTGTCGAGGGTGCTCACGCACGCCGAGCTCGCGAGAACGCTCTCGACGCTGTGCCGGGCGACGAAGGACGGCGAGGTCACGCCCGACGAGGCCAGGACGGCCATCGGCAGAGCCCAGCAGGTTACGGGCCTGTTCCGAGAGTACTTCGACAACGACCGGGACAACACCGACCTCAGGGCGCGCGACGAGGTTGACTTCGCCGTCGAGCAGTGGGAGCGCGCGAACCCGTCGCCCAAGATCGACCCGGCGCTCCGCAGGCGGTTCCCGTCGTTCACTGAGGAGCAGCTCTGCTTGCTGTCCCAGGCCGACGAGTACGTCGACGGGAACGCTATAGGCATCCGGTACGTCGGGATGTCCGTGTGCGATGGCGAGGAGTAAAATTAGCCCGAGAACACAATCACAACCGCGCGCACGATGAAAGTCGTCGAGTCCTACACGTTCACGCCCGGGGCCCGCGGCGCCGGCACGATCGTCGTCCCGAGGCCGCGAAAAGGGCCGGGTAAGATCGGACGACCGACGGAGGCGCTGGGCGGGGGCTTCAAGCGCGGCAGTTAAAGACCACAATCGACACGCATGGACTACGACATGAACGAAGAGCAGGAGCTCGCGGCCCTCGAGGCCGAGCTGGCGGCCCTCGAGGCCAAGGCGGAGGAGATCAGCCACGAGCCCGAACCGGTGCCGGCGGCCGAGGCGCCCAAGCCCAAGAAGAAGAAGAGCCCCAGGGCCTCCGACGTGGCCGTCTCTAAGCCAGAAGATCCGAAGACCGCCGCGATCCGCCAGTACGGCGCCCAGCGGCTCGCCTCCTGGCGCGCGTCCCGCGGCCTCCACTGACCCGGAAGGGGCAGGGTAAGAACGCGACAAACCCCAGATCCACCATAACGAAATGCCTTTCCGAGTAAACGGCGGGGTGTTGGGACCAGCCAACACGCCCACAGCCTCCGTAGCCACGGGCCGATGGACCCTGGGCGAGCAGTACAAGTGGAAAAAGAACAACACCTGGCCGGTCTCATTCCTGGCCTCGGGCGGCACCGAGACCGTGTCCGGCGGCTATAAGATCCACACGTTCACGACCTCCGGCACCTTCACGGTGACCACCGGCAGCCAGAACGTCGAGATGCTCGTCCTCGCGGGCGGCGCGGGCGGCGGCGACTGCGGTGGCGGGGGCGCGGGCGGGCACCTGGTGGTCCCCTCGGCCCCCGTGAACCCCGGGCCCTACAGCATCACCGTCGGCGCCGGCGGCGCGCCCGCCGGCAACGACGGCCCGCCAGGCGGCGCCGGCGGCAACTCGTCCGCCATCGGCTCGACCGCTACCGGCGGCGGCGGCGGCGGCTCGCAGAACGGGTTCAACCCGAGCATCCCCAAGGCCGGCAACCCGGGCGGCTCCGGCGGCGGCGGCACCGGCGCCGGCACCGTGAACGGGGCCGGTGGAGCGGGAACCCCGGGCCAGGGCAATCCCGGCGGCGCGGGAAACGGCACCATGGGCAGTAACGTCACGGGCGGCGGCGGCGGGGGCGCCGGGGCCACCGGCACCAACGGCTCCGTCACCGGGCCGGGCGGGCCCGGCGGCGCCGGCACCCCGAACTCTTTCTCCGGAACCTCCACCGTCCGCGCCGGCGGCGGCGGTGGCGGGGCCAATGGGACCCCCCCGGCCCCGGGTGGGACCGGCGGCGGCGGCAACGGCGAGAGGTTCAGCCCGTTCGTGGCCTCGACGTCCGGCTCCGCCAACACGGGCGGCGGTGGGGGCGGGTCGTGGGACGGCCCGGCGACCGGGGCCGGCGGCTCCGGCCTCGTGATCATCCGTTACCCCAACGTCTGATAGCATTTCACCACGACAGCCCACAATGGCACATTTCGCAAAAATAGAGAACGGGACGGTCACCCAGGTCCTGGTCATCACGCAGGACGAGGTCGACACCGGCAGCTGGGGCGACCCATCGAGCTGGGTCAAGACGTCCTACAACACCCGCGGCGGCGTCCACTACGAGCCCAACTCGCACACGCCCAGCCCAGACCAGTCCAAGGCCCTGCGCAAGAACTACGCCGGCGTCGGCTACGTGTACGACCCCGTCCGCGACGCGTTCTACACGCCCCAGCCGTACCCGTCCTGGTCCCTGGACGAGCAGAGCTGCCTGTGGGAGGCGCCCGTGCCCAAGCCCGCGCCGGACGAGAACGGCCTGTGGCAGTGGGACGAGGACACTCAGGCCTGGGTCCAGGCGGAGGGAGCATAAATGAGCATCAGAGAGACCGGCTCCATGATCGGGGCGGTCAACGCCCCCACCACCACCGTCGCGTCCGGCCGCTGGACCCTCGCGGAGCAGTACAAGTTCAAGCGCGCCAACACGTGGCCCGGGCCCCTGGTGGCCACCGGCGGCACCATAACGACCTCCGGCCAGTACACCATCCACACCTTCTCGTCCAGCGGCACATTCACCGTCCAGTCGGGCGGCGGCACGGCCGAGGTGCTCCTCGTGGCCGGCGGCGGGTCTGGCGGTGACGGCGCCGGCGGGGCGGGCGGCCACCTCGCGGTCCCGTCCACCCCGATCTCGCCGGGCAACTACCCGATCGGCGTGGGCGGCGGCGCCTCCCCGCAGCCGGATGACTCGTTCGGCGCTAGCGGCAGCCCTTCGACCGGCTTCGGCTCGACCGCCGTCGGCGGCGGGGCGGGCGGCGGCCTGGGCGGCTCGGCCGGCAACCCGTCGGTCGGTCTCCCCGGCGGCTCCGGCGGCGGCGGTGGCCACACGGCCCCGGCCGTGGCCGGCAGCGGGACGCCCGGGCAGGGTAATTCCGGCGGCCCCGGCTTCCCGGGCGGTGGCGGCGGCGGCGGCGCCGGCGCTGCCGGCGCCACGGCGTCGGGGGCCAGCGGCGGTGCAGGCGGCGCCGGGACGCCCTCCAGCATCACGGGCTCCCCGATCACCCGCGCCGGCGGCGGCGGTGGCGGCGGGATCACCACCACCGGCGGCCAAGCCGGCCCCGGCGGCGGCGGCACCGGCGCGAAGAACACGGTGCCCCCGACGTCCGGCGCGGTGAACACCGGCGGCGGCGGCGGCGGCTCCTGGGCCCAGGCCTCCGGCGGCGGCGGTTCGGGCGTCGTGATCGTCCGCTACATCGCGTAGTCATGTCCCCGCACCTCGTCCACAGTTTCGCGAGGCACCGCGGCGTCCGCGGCGTGCACTTCTACGACGGGGGCGGGTGCGAGTTCTTCCGGTGGGACGACCTCCTGGCCACGCTCCGCAAGTCGGAGTTCCCGGAGGTCTTCCGCGAGAAGCTCGTCGAGGCCGTGGCCAACTACGACCCCGACGCCGAGTTCATCGCCGTCTCCGCCGGCGGCGGCCAGCTCACGATCGAGATGTTCAAGGCGCTCACGGTCTGAGCGTGCGGCCAGCAAACCGGCACGAGGGTCCGCCGCGGCGGGCCCTTTCCGGTCTATGATGGTCGCATGACCGAGACCAAGTACGACCTGGCCGTGACCTTCGGCCGCTTCAACCTCCTCCACGCCGGCCACGTCGACATGTTCGAGCGGATGGCCGACCTGGCGCCGAGCTGCCTGATCGGGGTGTCCGACGGCCCGTCAAACCTGCCCGCGGACCAGCGCGTGGCCGTCATCGAGAAGGCCCTGGGCCTCAACACGGCCACCCCCGAGCATTTCGGGGCCCCGTGGGAGACGGCGCGGGCCGGCAACCCGTTCGCGCTCTTCGAGTTCGTGACCGCGCAGCCCGAGCGCGTCGTCGTCGTCCTCGGGGAGGACCAGGAGGGCCTGGCGAGGGCCGCGAAGCGCGTGTTCGGCTGGGACTACCACCTGGTCAAGCGCCTCGGCAGCAGCACCGAAGTTCGCTCGCTGATCGACTCGGAACAATGGGACCGGCTGACCGAGGTCGTGCCGGCCGAGATACTGCCCGACGTCTGCCGGCTCCGGGCCCAAGAATTGAAGAGGCAAAATGGCAATTGACAAGCCCCAGACCAACCTGTACAAGATCCCGCACCTCTCGACGATGACCTACGAGGACATCAAGAACTTCGAGCTGAACGGGGTCACGCCTCGCAACCCCAACAAGATCAAAGGAGGGTCAGATGGACAACAGGGCGGGCCCGGAGAAGCAGAGGGCTGAGATAGCGTCCGGCGACGTGAAGCCCTGCGGCTGCCCGGTGGAGGCCGAGTGCGACCATGTGTTTTCGGGCTTCAGGGACTTCTGCAAATACAATCCGGACGCCCCGGAGTGCCGGATTTTCGACCTCTGAGCGCGAAAAGAAAAAGCCGCCCTCGCGGGCGGCCTCTTCGTATCTAGCCCCCCGGATTACCCGAGGTCCTCGACGGTCACGGCGACGGTCTTCGCCTGCCGCTTGGGCACCGTGAGCGTGAGCAGCCCGTGCTTCACGGACGCGGTCGAGCTGTCGCCGTCGACCCGCGCCCCGACTGTGAAGTAGGCGTTGCCGCGCGGCGTCTCGACGTGGATCGCGCGGCCCTCGACCCGGACGCTGATGTCCTTCGGGTCGACGCCGGGGACGTCCACCTTGGCGTAGACCGCGTACTCGTCGGAGTCGATCTCGTACGAGAGCCCGCGCGTCTGGCGGCCGTAGTTGTGGCCGTCGCCGAAGAAGTCGCTGAAGACGCGGTCGATGCTCCCCATCGTGGGGGCGCTGGGACCCTCGCCGCGGATAGTGAGCGTGTTGAGGCTTGGAATGGTCATGTCGGTCTCCTGAGGATCCGTGATGGATTAAGGGTCAGGTGAGGGCTCGCGCCCTCCTTTCTTTTATACCCGGCGGCACCGCGCGTATAATCCGGCCAGACCCGGAGGCCGATTGGAGCTAGCGGATTTCATCAAGGTGTACAACGTCGGGGGAGACATCTGTGACCGGATCCTCGACGGCAAGGTCGAGGGCTCCGAGTGGGCTCCGCACTGTTGGAACGACTACGGCAAGGGCGAGTTCCACTCGCATGACGAGAAGGAGCTTGACGTCCTGTTTCTGGAGCCCGGCGACCCGTCGCTGGAGCACGCGGCCCAGGTCATACGGACGCTGGTCCAGGCCTACGCGCTCCAGTTCCCCGAGGTCGGGGTCTCGCAGTTCAGCGACGCGCGGCTCAACCGCTACACGCCGAACACCGTCATGCGGCGCCACGTGGACCACATCCACACGCTGTTCGACGGCGAGGCCAAGGGCATCCCCGTCCTCACGATCCTGATGAACCTCAACGACGGCTACGAGGGCGGGGGCCTGGTCGTCTGCGACCGGGAGTACGCCATGAAGAAGGGCGACGTGATCCTGTTCCCCTCGTGCTTCCTGTACCCGCACGAGGTGCTCGAGGTGACGGCCGGCATGCGGTTCTCCGCCGTATCGTGGGCCTGGTAACGCATTGAACAAAAAGAGCTGAGAAGCAACATGGCATTCCAAACACTGTGGTACCACACCGATCTCCCGGATGAGCTGATCGACATCATGGTCAAGGACCTGAAGAAGCACGACGAGCGGATGGACGTCTCGGTGCTCTATGGCGGGGCCACCGACCTGAAGAAGCGCAACAGCAAGAACACCTGGATTTCGACGGCGAACTGGATCGGGTCGTTCTGCCTCTCCTACGTGATGCGTGCGAACCGGGAGAACTTCCTCTACGACATCGAGGGGTTCGACGGGGAGAACATGCAGTACACAGAGTACGGCGAGGGCGAGTTCTACCAGTGGCACGTCGACGCCGGCCTCTCGAACCTGTTCAAGCCCGGCTGCAACCGCGACGCGTGGGGCAACGACTTCGTGCAGTCCAACTCCGAGAAGGTGCGCAAGCTCTCCTTCGCCCTGCAGCTCTCCGGCCACGACGAGTACGAGGGCGGCGAGTTCCAGTTCCAGGACGAGAACAGCAACTCCTACTTCGTCCCCAAGAAGAAGGGCACGATCATCATCTTCGACAGCCGCGCGCGGCACCGCGTGAAGAGGGTGACCAAGGGCGTGAGGCGCTCGCTGGTCGGCTGGACGATGGGACCCCGCTGGAAGTGAAAGCCATGAAGGACAGCGACTGGTACGCGATCCCCGTAAAGGGGATCATCGACGCGAGCGAGTACAAGCAGGAGATCCCGGTCGAGCGCGGGATGCTCAAGTACGACAAGCGCGGCAACATCTACATGCACGACCTGACCGAGAAGCAGGTGGCCGGCAGCGTCGCCAGGTACGGCGTCCCGTACCTCAAGCCGGCGCACCAGGACATCCAGCAGGCAGTGCAGCGGGTCATCGGGGAGAAGCTCTACCCCACCTACTACTACGACCGCTTCTACTTCAAGGGGCAGGAGCTGACGAGGCACACCGATCGCGGCGCCTGCGAGATCAGCGTCACGGTGAACATCTCGCACAACCTGGACTACGACTGGCCGATCTACTTCGAACTGCCCGACGGCAGGGTGGAGGAGTTCACGATGCAGCCGGGCGACGGGGTCATCTATCACGGGATCACCCTCCCGCACTGGCGCGAGCCGATGAAGGGCGACAGGAGCTCGTACTTCCACCAGTGCTTCTTCCACTACGTCCGCGCCAACGGGCTCTACCTGGAGCACGCCTTCGACCGCATGAACTGACCGGGTAAAATGCCTCCAAAGACCTTCGGAAACACGATGAACCCAGCCCTCGCCGCGCAGCTGCTCAAGGCGCAGAACAACCTGGTCATCGCCTCCCGCGTGGCCCACTGGAACGTCCGCGGGATGAACTTCTACGAGGCGCACCTGCTGTTCGAGCGGGTGTACGGCGCGGCCGCCGAGAAGACAGACGAGCTGGTCGAGGTCCTCCGCGGCCTCGGCTACAGCCCGACTTTCGAGGAGTTCACCGGCCCCGGGGGCGACCTGCAGTCGTACGCCTGCCAGGACCTGATCCGTACGCTCGTGGGTTACGCCACCAGCTACTACGCGGCGCTGATCTCGCTCCGGGACGCCGCGAGGGACGACGCGATGTCTGCCGGCCTCGTCAACCTCCTCGAGGAGCTCGCCCAGGGCTGCACGCAGATATTATATTTGCTCTCGTCCGCCCAAGTATGACGGCCCAGCAGGTATCTCTCAACAACTTCGGGTACATCCGGACCGCCGTGCCGGACCACGTGAGGGCGCCGGTGCAGGCTGAGATAGACTCGATTGCCTCGGGTGCGAAGGAGCCGAGGGGGGCCCAGCAGAATCTGGCCGGGCACATCAACAGGGAGTACTACCTCGAGGACTCCAGGAACGCGCTGACCACATTCGTCCTGGAGCAATTCGAAGAGTACGACCGACATTTCGCGTACCGCAAGACGCTAAAGTGGCTGACGGCTTCGGTACCGCTGGTGCTCGACGACGTATGGGTCAACTTCCAGCACAAGTACGAGTACAATCCGCCGCACAGCCACGCAGGCGTTGCGTCATTCGTGATCTGGACCAAGATACCGTACGACCTGGACGAGGAGAGAGCTCGATTCCCCCACCTAACCGGGGAGGAAAACGTCGCGGCCTCCTTCAACTTCCTCTACTCGCAAGCGACGGGCTCGATCGCGGCCTCGCCCATACACCTGACGAAGGCCGACGAGTGGCAAATGATAATGTTCCCGGCCCACATGCTCCACTACGTCAATCCGTTTCTCACGTCTGACGAGCCGAGGATCTCGGTGGCCGGCAACGTCAAGCTGTACACAGGATGACCGTGACCACATTCACCCAGACCTCCGACGCGCCGTACGGCAGACACTACTACGTGCTGCACCTGTCCGGCGGCGGCAGGTCGGTCTGGGAGGACTACGAGGAGCTGCGGGACCACTGGATGCTCAACCGCGGCTGGGGCATGGAGTGGGTCGAGGTGCTCGACCCGAAGCCGGCCAAGCCGAAGGGCAAGGGGTTCTAGGCCGATCAGAAAAGCGTCACGGCAGGGGCTCCCGAGTGGGCCCCTTTCCCGTATGATGTTGGTATGAACAAAGTCCTCTGCCAGATCAACGACGTCGGTTTCACGAGCAAGCCGACCGACGTCCGCTTCATGGGCAAGCTGCGCGACAAGATGATCCAGCGCGGCTGGGTCCAGCTGCCCGACCACGAGTTCGTCCGCAAGGTCACCGAGGAGGGCACGGCCTTCTACGGCTGCCTCTTCAACGGGCGCGACCTCATGGAGACCGGCCAGCAGCGCCTCTGCTGGCGCATGCAGACCCTCGTCGGGGCCGACTTCGACCACTGCCCCGTCCCTCCGGGGGAGATGGTCCGGACCTACGGGGCGATCGGCCTGCGGCCGTGGCTCGCGTACCCGACGTTCTCCGACGGCACCGAGCGCGGCCTGCGCTCCTACCGCCTCGTGTGGAAGTGCGAGGTAAATCTCAACGAGACGTACGAGCGCTGGGCCTCTGCCATTAGGGCCCTGAGCGAGTACACCGCGTACGGCGACAAGCACGCCCGCGACTGCTCCCGCATGTGGCAGGGCGGCCTCCGCGGCTTCACGCACTACGACGCCAACTCACCCCTCGTAGGAGTAGACGATGTTCTCGAAAGAACTCAAGCATGACATCCTGCGCGAGATCGAGCGCAAGGCCTACGAGCTACAGATCAAGGCCGGACTCGCGCAGAACGACAAGATTTCCGTCCCGGAGCTGCTGGCGATGGAGAAGGCGCTCCACCACGAGATAAAGCGCCTGCGGAAGCTCATCCGCCAGTACGACCAGGCGGAGAAGCGCAAGAGGAGGGACGAGCTCGAAGCGCTGATCAGCGCGGAGCTCAACCACGGCATCAACTAGTCTATGACGACCCCCCAGCCGTCGCTGTCGCCGTACACGGTCCAGCGGGCGTCCATGAGCCTGTACGAGTAGTGCAGGCTCTTCCCGTTGGTGCTCACGTACGCGCCGGAGGCGTTGTCGATCTCGCCCCAGGGATCGTGCACGAAGAAGCCCTTGTCGTCGTAGCCGATCACGATGATCCAGTGGCCGCCGCCGGTTGGCCCGCTGGCCGGCCCCTTGTGCAGGATCCCGACCGGAACCGGCCTCTTGCGGTCGATCTGCTGGATCAGCGTCTTGTTGTTGAGGTTCTGCGCGAACCTGGCCCTGATCCCGAGCGAGTTGAGGCACTTGACCTGGGCCGCCGCGTCGGTGGAGTCGCCGAAGCGCCTGCGCCTGGTGATGTAGTCGTCGTCGCCCTTCACGCAGCCGGGCTTCACGTAGCTCGCGAGCATCGCGCAGCAGGAGCTGAAGCAGGTGCGCGTCCAGTTGTCGTCCCCCTGCGTCACGTTGTCGCGCTGGGAGTAGTACGGCACGTCGAGCACCATCTTGCCCGGCTGCTGCGGCTGCGGGTTGTGCGCCGGCTCGGTGGCCGCCAGGCCGGCCCAGTGGGGCTCGTACACGAACCAGTTCCCGGCGCCGTAGGCCAGCGAGACCTTCACGTGCCCACCGTCCTCCTTGCCGCGCCAGACGATCTCGTAGGCCTGCCCGACCGGCACCGCGACCTTCTCGTCCTTGCTCAGCTCGGCCGCAGGCAGGGGCTCCTTCTTGAGGTAGGTGCCGACGCGCGCCACGATCTTCGTCCGCTCGGACTCCGGCATCGCGCCGGCCTTGCGCCCGTCCTTGAAGAACAGGGCCATCTCGGCGTCGCGCCGGCGCACCAACCCCGGCAGCACCCTGCCGCCGCCCTTGTTCCACACCAGCAGCTGCTGCCCGGCGGCCTCGTAGTTGCCGGCGTTGAGCATGCGGAGCAGGGTGGACTCGGAGAGGGCCCCCACGCCGACGTTGTACGCGAAGGAGACGAGCGCGTCGAACATCGACTGGGTGATGGGCACCTTGACGAACTTCTCGACCGCGGCGGCCTTGCCGGAGACCTCGTGCATGAGGTACTCGGTGCACTGCTCCTCGGTCCGCTCGTCGCCCAGCCGCACCGGCTTGCCGTCGGGGTACCTGATCGTCCCCCACCCGATCGTCGGGATGTTGACGGGGTCCAGGTACGTGGCCGCGCCGCCGTTGGGCAGCCGCTTGTGGTATCCCTCGAAGCTCTTGATCAGGTCGAGGCAGTCCTTGGTGGGTTTCATCGGTTCTAGAGTTGGCCCGTGTCCGCTCTTACCCGGCGGGAGGTATAATCTATAGCTGTCTCGTACGCTGAGAGCGCACGCATTGACCTTCTCCCGTCACATCATCGCGGACATCACGTCCGAGGACCCGTTCCTGCTCGATGACGCGGAGCTGATCCTCGAGGCGCTGACGCTCGCCGCGAAGGGGGCCCGCGCCACCATCCTCAAGACGGCGTACCACAGGTTCAGCCCGCACGGCGTGACCGCCTTCCTGCTGCTATCGGAGTCGCACATCTCCATCCACACGTGGCCCGAGCTGAACAAGGCCGCCGTGGACATCTACACCTGCGGCGAGCACACCGACCCCGACGCCGGCATGGAGCTCATACTCGACAGGCTCAAGGCCAGGTGCCTGTCGCGGCAGATGATCCAGCGGCAGGTGTGACAGTCTGACAAGTGTACATGGGGGCGGTCTTCGGGCCGCCCTTTCGCGTATGATGGACGCATGCAAACAACCAACCGAATCAAGACCTCTGAGCTCCTCCGCACCAAGGGCGCCCTGACCGGCAACTTCGGCCGCGCCAAGGTGCGGGCCGGGAGCTCCCTCGCCGACCTCGGGGACTCCGACCGCGAGAGCATCGGCAACCTGCCGACACACGACGAGTATGTACGACGCCTACAGGCGGCACTTGGAAAGACTGATGACGCTCGGCTCGCCGGCTTCATCCGCGCCGAGCTCCGCAAATTCCAACTTCGCCAGATCAAACAGAATGACCGCATCAGCAACCCAGCTGGACCCTATTGCGACCTCCGCTCAAGGGGGGCCTTTGCGTGGCGTTAAGCTCTCCGAGCACATCCGCTACATCCACTGCGACGGCGGCGACGAGGGCGGCCACGGGGTGCTGATGTTCCAGAACCCAAACGGCTCGCTGACCGTCACCGACGTCGAGACCGAGGACCAGCTCCGCGCCGAGCTGAGCTCCTTCCTGGCGCTCGAGAGCATCTTCTACAGCCGATGAGCAAGCTCCTCCTAGTCGACTTCTACGCCCTGTTCCACCGCAGCCGCAACGCGCTGATGCGGGCGACCGGCGGGCTGTCGACGTCCTACGGGCGCCCGACGACCGGCACCTACGGCTTTACGAACAACCTGCTGTCGGTGATCGACGCCGAGCGCCCGACGCACGTCGCGGTCTGCTACGACGCCGGCGGCAACTGGCGGAAGGAGGCCGACGCCGAGTACAAGGCCAACCGCGCCAAGGACGACGGCCCGGAGGCCGACACGTTCAAGGAGGAGGCCCGCGCCCTGATGGACGACGTGCTGCCGGCCCTCGGGCTACCGCTCGTCGGCGTCCGGGGCTACGAGGCGGACGACTCGATCTACACGCTCGCCCGCAACGCGCTCGACTTCGAGGAGGTCGTGATCCTCACCTGCGACCAGGACATCCTCCAGTGCGTCAGCGACCGCGTCCAGGTCGTGCTGTTCAACTCGGCGAAGAAGATCGCCAAGATGGGCCTGGCCGAGACCGTCGAGAAGTGGGGCGTGCCGCCGTCGCAGATCCCGCTGGTGAAGGCGCTCGCCGGCGACACGTCGGACAACATCGCCGGCATCAGGGGCCTCGGCCCCAAGACCGCGGTGAAGATCATCAGGGAGGCGAACGGCGCCTTCGAGCGGGTGCTCGAGGACAGGAAGGTCGCGCCGCACGCCGACCTCGTGCGCGACAACATGATGCTCACGACGTCCACCTACGTGCCGGAGCTGCAGGACCTCGACTACTCCGAGTTCGCGCTCGGGAACAGCAACGTCCGCGCCGCCCAGTCGGTCTTCGAGGAGTACGAGTTCAACGCACTCTCGAAGCGGCTCGCCAAGATAGGCGCGATGCTCGGGCTCAAGACCCAGGCGATCGCCGGCCCGGCGCCGTACGCCGAAGCACTCAAGCAACTAGAGGAATCACAACAGTGTCAGAAACCGCAACCCAAGCCCCGCAAGCGTACGCCCTCGACATCGGCACCATCAAAGACCTCGAGGACGTCAAAGCGATCCTCGACGGACTCGGCCTCGTCTGCACCACGGGCGCGCCGAAGTTCGAGCAGCTCAGCAAGTACTTCACGCAGCCGATCTTCCAAGACTGAGAAGCCATGACGGACCCCATCACCGGCGCCACCACAATCGAGGAGGACCCCATCTCTGGCGAGCTCTACATCACCTTCCCGGACGAGGTCGCCAAGGCGGCCGGCATGGACGGCTGGGAGTACGTCAACTGGGACCTCAACACCGACGGCACGGTGACCATCACCAGGGCCGACCCGCCGGGCGGGGACGAGGCGGACCACTTCTAAAAGCGCACACCCCGCCGACCGGGAGGCCCCGCGAGGCCGTATGATTGACTCATCAACTGAAAGAGACACATGCAGATCGCGACCCAAGCCTCCCTCGACTGGAACGTCCTCGCCTGCCCGGTGAGCGTGCAGCTCCCCGACGGCACCAGCCGCGCCGTCCCCAACCGCAAGGTCCTCGTCCGTGACGACAACTTCGCCCAGGTGGGCGTCGTCGGTGGCCGCTACGAGATCGTGCAGAACAGCGTGATCACCAACCTGGTGCAGCCGCTCGTCAGCGAGGGGCTCCTCGAGGTGGTCAACCAGGGCTACATCGGCGCCGGCAGCAAGGTATTCGTCCAGGCGCAGATGACGCGGGGCTACGAGATCGCGGGCGAGGAGCACCGGGCCATGCTCACCCTGCTGAACAGCCACGACGGCACCTCGCCGCTCGCCGCCGGCGTGACCGACACCCGCGTGATCTGCCAGAACACCTTCGCGATGGCGATGGAGGACATGTCCACCCGCCTGCAGCACAAGCTCGGGGTGAACGAGCAGGCGTTGAAGATCACCGAGACGCTCGACTTCGTCAACGAGCGCATGCGCCGCTTCTCCGAGGCCGCCGAGACTCTCGCGTCGACCCGGGCCACCGTGTCCGACGTCGATCGAATCATCCTGCAGGCCTACAGGAAGAAGGAGGGCGACACCGTGCGCAACCGCGACCAGATCGTGCAGCACTTCTTCAACGGCCGCGGCAACGGGGGCGCCACGCTGTGGGACGCCTTCAACGCCATCACCGAGTTCAACACCCACGCGTCGGGCAAGACGTCCACCGACCGCTTCGGCTACGCCAACTTCGGCACCGGGGCCAGCGTCGCCCGCCGCGCGATCGACGCAGCACTCGCACTCGCCTGAACAACATGGGATACTTCGGCCCCGAGGCCATGTTCGTGCTGTCGCTTGACGAGCGGCAGCGCGACTTTCTCACTGACACCATAGAGGAAGCCCTCAAGCTCCGGATGGAGGGGCTCGACGACGACGAGATCCAGGCCCGGCTGGCCCACGCGATCCTAGCGATCGAGAGGTGGACGAAGACGCCTAGGATCATCCGCAGAATAATCCTGGGGACGCTGGACGACGACGCTCGCCCGGGCGATCGCGACGCACAATCAGAAACGTAGACACAACAAGCCGAGGGAACGGCACGCATGATCGCAAACCTGTTCGAAATCAAATACGCCTCGATCGAGGCGACCGACTGGCCGTCCAAGAAGGGGAGGCTGAGCGCGCTGCTCCGCGACGAGGAGTTCGAGCGCCGCGACCTGGCGTGCTTCGAGACCGACAGGCACACCAACGGCAACCGGTACATCAACGACTTCTGCGACATCTTCTCGGGCGAGCTGACGCGCTTCGCCGTGGAGATGGGGTTCGGGACGATCAAGGTCGGGGCGATGTGGGCGGTGCGCTACGGCCTCGGGGACTACCACTCCGTGCACAACCACCGCTCGTCCGGCTACAGCGGCATCCTGTACCTGGACTACGACAGCTCGGTCCACACGCCCTCGATCCACGTGTGCCCGTGGAACGACCCCGCGCTCGACGTCACGTTCCTCGCGGCGCCCCCGGTGGAGGAGGGGACCCTCGTGTTCGTCCCGAGCAGCATCCTGCACTACACCCGCCCGAACCAGTCGGAGAAGCTCCGGCAGATCGTGGCATTCGACATGGAGGTCCGATGAAGATCGAGCACGCACTGCACAGGCTGTTCCCGGTCCCGCTGTTCCAGTTCCAGATCGGCGACGACGGGTTCAACGCGAGGCAGCTCGCCCTGCTGGAGGAGCAGGAGTTCACGCAGAAGGCCGAGGGCCGCGTGCTGACGACCTCGGGCGACCTGCACGCTAGGCCTAGGTTCTCAGAGCTCAACACTATGCTCCGGAGCTGCCTCGAGCACGTCCGGCAGGCCTACGCCTTCCAGTGCAAGGAGTTCGAGGTCAATTGCATGTGGGGCAACAAGACGATGCCCGGCGACAGCCACCACCACCACTTCCACCCCAACGCGTTCTTCTCGGGCGTGTACTCGCCGGGGGACGTGGGCGAGAGCATCGTGTTCCGCGACCCCTCGATGCAGCTCAAGCAGAGCTCGATCGGGGTCACGAACGGCGAGTCGGAGCACCTCGACGCCTTCAGCTGCGCGCGGCAGGCCCAGCAGCAGGCCGGCACCGTCTACATCTTCCCGTGGTACCTGCAGCACCAGGTGGCCGCGAACCCCGACCCCGGGCCGCGCTACACGATCGCGTTCAACGCCGTACCGCGCGGGCCGCTGGGCTCGCTCGAGAACCTCACGTTCCTGGCGCTGTGAGACGGCGGAGGGAGATCATGGCAACGATCGCGAAGTTCACCTGCCCGTACTGCGACCAGGTCGTCGGCTGCGACGAGCTCGGAAGGGCCGGGATGTACTCGCTCAAGATGTACAACCGCCACGTGGCGCGGTGCCTGGAGGTGCTCGAGGCCTGCCGCTCGGGCGACGCGGCCGCCGCCGAAAGGGCCAAGCAGTACGAATGAACCCGTGCCGATCGGACAGGCGCACACCGAAAGCCCCGCGGGACCCCGTGGGGCCTTATAGTATCAGTATGAATGAAACCAAGAACGAACTGCTGCGTCGGGCCGAAGCCCTCGCCCTCGAGGCGTACGGCTGCGGCCTCGACCGCCTCGACCCGTCCGAGGTCGAGTACTATACCGACCGCGTGACCGCGGCCAACCTCGACCGGTTTGCCGATGATCTCGCCCACTGCGCATGGATGGCCAACTGATGCAAACTGCCACCAAACCCGTCTGCCAGGACCGCCTCGCCGCCCTCGCCGCGAAGCGCATCAACGACTGGCTCTACGAGGAGCAGCTCGACGCCCTGCACGACATCTGCCACGACGTCGTGACCGCCGAGCACCCCGACCTCGACCCAGACGACCTGTGGGACCTCCTCCCCGAGGTCTTCGACCGCCTGAGCCCCTTCACCGTCTCCCCCTCCTGACATGACCCAGACAGACGCACTCACCGCGCAGTACGACGTCGCGGAGGGCTCCGTGTGGGAGGCCCTCGGCAGCATCTGCCTCGAGCTCCCCGTCGACGACAGCTCCATGATCGTGTCGGCGAGGCACGGGGGCACCGCGCCCAACGGCTGCGACGTCCTCGAGGTCCGGTTCGGCAACCTCGACGCCGCCAAGGGCTTCACGGCCGTCTACCTCCAGGCCGCCGACGCGGACGACAACGAGGTGCTCGAGTACCTCGGGGTGGCCTGATGGCGCGGTACCCGACCCACGAGGCCCTGTCGAAGTTCGCGGAGCTGTGGTGGGGCTCCATCGTCTGCTTCGACGCCGGGACCGGCGCCACGAGGCCGGTGCTCGACGAGGTCCACCCGGCCCACTTCGCGGACTTCGCGGCCGACGTCCTCGCCGAGTTCGACTACGGGGCGCCGCGTGACGCCTGACGGGCCGCACACCCTTTCAACCGGGAGGACCCGTTAGGCGGTACGATACTTGTATCGAAACGAATGAGACACGTGACCAAGCCCTCCATCTCCAACCTGCAGTCCGGCCAGACCGTCCAGGCCGGCTACAAGCGCCGCGAGCTGCTCGTGGACGAGAACTTCTTCTTCGGCTTCAAGGTCGACGGCCAGTGGTTCGCCAACGCCCGGCAGCTGAAGCAGTTCTTCGGCGTGCGGAACCTCCGCGAGGTTGAGTTCGAGGCCGACCGCCTCGAGCTCGGCAGCGTGACCGCCGAGTTTCGCGACGTCGACGGCGAGTTCCTGTGGGGCGCCTACCTCTGGAACGGCGCGTTCCGCGTGGGCACCTCCGCCGACCGCCTCGTCCTGCGGGCCGCGTGACGGCCGGAAGAGCGCACACCCTTTCAACCGCGGGGCGCCCCGGCGCCCTATGATACTTGTATCGAAACGAAAGCAACCATGAACAAGCAACAAGCCACCGCCCTCAACGCCGACCTCAAGGCCGCCATCGACGCCGTCCTCGAGCAGCACGGGCTGCAGAAGAGCAAGCAGAACCTCAGCTTCACCGCCAGCGGCGAGATCACCCTCAACGTGAAGGCCGCGACCGCGGAGGCGAAGCAGTCCAACGTCAAGATGTTCGCGACCTTCGTCGACGTCGACCCCGCCGACATCGAGAAGATCTTCTCCCTCGGCGGCAAGCGACTGCAGCTCGCCGACTACAACGCCCGCGCCCGCAAGATGCCCTGGGTGGCTCTCGAGCCGTCGACCGGCAAGCGCTACAAGCTGACCGACGAGCAGGTCAAGCGCGCCTTCGCGACTTTGGCCTGAGGTTATGACCCCCAACGCTCTTCGATCATTTGGTCTCCGTGCGGGGAACGCAAACGACCCCTACTCGCCCGACACGCGCCGCGTGGCCGACGCCTTCTGGCGCGCGTGCCTCGGCGAGCCTCAGACGTTCCGGAGCGACATGAGGGCCCTCGCGGCGGCCCTGAGGGAGGTGGTGCACGTCCACGGCACAAGCCGGGAGGACGAGTGGCTCCTGAGCGCGGACGACGTGCTCGACATAGCCGACGAGCTGGAGGACAACGCCAATGCAGACGATGACTGAGACCGACAAGAAAGACGGGAAGCCACGCCGCAGGCCACAGGTGATCAACGAGCGGTACCCCTACCGCTACGTCGTCGCGGGTACGCTGGACAACGGCATGCCAGACTATAGGCTCCAGAAGCTGCACGAGTGGTCGAACCGCTACCGCGACATCTACCTGTTCGACAACGGCATGCAGTGCGAGATAGCCATGGAGGACTTCGAGTACACCAAATGGCTCGATCCCGATCCTAAGGTCAGCGCCTACCGCCACTGGGACTAAGGACACATGGACAACAACACCAAGCTGATGTACAACGAGGCGCTAGACGCCGCCTACATAGACAAGATCAAGGCCCTATACGCCGCGTGCTTCACCGCCGCGATCGAGGACTTCTACGGTGCCCTGAAGGCTTTCGAGGCCGGCGCGGACGCCGCCGAGAAGCTGCTGCTGAGGCTGAAGAAGTGAAGATCCGCGAGCGCATCAGGGAGCAGTCCAGGCAGGTCGCGGAGTACATGGCGGGCCAGGGCGAGAGGCCCAAGCGGTACCAGGTCCTCTGGGACTGCCCGAAGTGCGGCAACAGCCACACGTGGTGGTGGGAGGACGAGTTCGAGGCCCACGCCGAGGGCGAGCACACGATGGTGTGCGACCGCTGCGACGAGCGCGTGCTGTGCGTCGGCGACGGCCACGGGTACTACACGCCCGTTGCCGAGGAGGCCGTTGGCAGGCGGCGGACAACCGAGCAAATCAATGCAACACTCGACGAGCTGCAGAGCGGCCGGCGCGCACACCTCTCGATGCTCACGAAGCTGTTCGTGAAGGCCGACGAGCTCGACGACCTCAACACCGACCTGCACAACTACGTGAGGGAGCTCGAGGACAAGGTGAACGGGATGTCCGGGGACCTCTACGCCGCCGTCAACTCGCTGGCGAAGCACGTGGCCCGGATCGAGGAGGCCATAGGCGAGCACAGGGGCGAGCTGGACAACGTCGGGCGCCGCCTGACGACCGCCGAGCTGGCCATCGCCAACCTCGAGGAAGGCGTGAGGGCGGAGACCTACAGCGACCGGGCGAGGAAGCCGAAAAGCATCATCGACCTGATCCACGGCGAGAGGCCGCCGTTCCACGAGCGATTCCGCGAGGGCTGCGGGTTCAACGAGGAGACGATGCCGGGCGAGACCCTGGCCAAAATCCTCCGGTTCGTTGCGGTCGAGGTCGAGCGCATGACCGAGCGGGACATGGGCGGGAGCTTCACGGTCTCCAACCTGAAGGTCGGCGAAAACCTCCGCGAGCTGGCGGACGAGGTGGAGGCGGCGCAGTGAAACTGGCGGAAGCCGTGTCGTTCGCCCTCCGCGACGTGCACCAGGACCTGGCGTACGCCGACGGGGCCGCCTACAACTTCGACCCGGGAGACCCGCGGGCCGTCGACGTGCTGCTGAAGTTCCTGGCCCGGGAGCTGTCGAGCGACGTGCACCTGATCGATCCGGCGCACGTCAGGCTCGGGAGCCTCCAGTCCGCCGCCTGCTACAACCAGGGCGTGATCCACGCGGCCCGCGTGCTCGCCGGCGAGGAGTCCTGCTCGCTGGAGTAGACGAAACTTTCAACATCAGCGAAAAAGCCTACAACGTGAAAATTTCGACAGTCCTGCCCGCGACGCTCGGGCTCTCGGCCGCCCTGCTCGGCCCCGCCGCGGCCATCGCGGGAAGTAGGACCGTGACGGCCACGGTGTACCACCAGTGGTACCACGGGAGGCCCGACGCGTGCGGCGGGACCTACTCCGACCACCGCGTCTCGGCCGCCCACCCGTGGCTGCCCTGCGGGACCCACGTCCTGGTGCAGAACGGCGGCCGGAGCCTCGTCGTGCCGATCACCGACCGGTGCGACTGCTCGAGCATCGACCTGTCGTACGAGGCCGCCCGCCGGCTCGGGGTCCCGACGGACGGCGTCGCCCGGGTCCGGATCCGCGAGCTGTGACGGTTGAAGAAGCGCACATCGCCCGGCTGGTCCGGCCGGCCGGCGCCCTATGATGATCGTATGAACGACACACCGACATGAGGGCCAACACCCGCGCGATCCTCGAGCGCTGCATCGAGGACGGCATCGCCCGCGGCTACCGCCACGCGCACAAGCACGTCGACAAGCCCAGCGAGGGTCACACCGTCGACGTCATCTCGGCCGACATTTGGCTGGAGATCGACACCTATTTCAACTTCGAGAATGACTGACCCCACGACCGTCACCGTGATCGACGGAGACCTGCCGAAGGTCTACGACGAGGCCTTCACCGTGCGCAAGCAGCGGTGGGGCACCTTTGTGTCGTACGACCTCAAGGGCAGCGCCATCATCACCTCGCTGAGCCTCGACAAGTGCGTCGCCGCCACCAGCTGGTACCTGAAGGCGAAGCAGGACGGGTTTGAGAGCTCCGAGTCGCGCACCTACGAGGGCACCGTCGGGAGCAAGCTGTGAGGATCTTTGTGTTCGCCATCGCTTCAGTCGTAATCGGCAACGCCGCCCTCGCGCAGCAGCAGTGCACGTACTCCTTCTGGACGTGGCAGGGCGGCGAGCGCGTCAGGGTGTGCTGCAACCAGCGCGACTTCTGCGTGACCAAGTTCGGAATCTACAGCCAGTGATACTACCGCTCATCCTCGCCACGATAGCCCAGTATGACTTCGTCGACAGACCAGTTCCTGAGCAGGTTGCGCGGCGATGCGCCGCCGACGTCGGGATCCCCTATGCCTCCGACAACTTCACCGACACCGAGTGGCGGGAGTTCAAGCGGTGCGTCATCCACCGAACCAACGGACACTGAGGAAGACATGAGAATCAAGATGACCCGCAAGGGCGAGAGCCTCCGGCTGACCGCCGAGACTGTGGGCGTGGTCCTCGGGCTGATAGCCGGCGGGATCGCCTCGATCCTGCTCGGCGGGCTCGTCATCCACTGGATCCTCGGGGCCACGGGGCTCGGTGGCCTGACCTACGGGCAGGTCGTCGGCCTCCTGGCCATCTGGGAGATCATCAAACCACGCACGGACACCAAATGACCGAAGAGAAGTACACCCTCAGCTACGAGTATGGCGACACCGGCGTCACCATGACGGTCGGCCAGGGCCTCGACGTGCACGAGATGTGCGCCCAGTTCGAGAACTTCCTGCTCGCGACCGGCTTCCGCCTCCGCGACGGCGAGTCCGTCGGCATCACCGCCGCCGACCCGCTCCCGTCCAAGACCGACGACTACATGGCCAACCTGTTCGAGGCCGGGTCGGGCAACCACCTCCGCTTCGACGGCGCCAACGCCTGGGGCGAGGAGGCCGTCAGGGGCAGGGACTACATCGGGGGCGACCTCGACGACGACGTCTGGGGCGGCCAGGGCGCCGTGAAGTTCTCCGGCGTGCCCGGCGGCGCGTCGGACGACCTGATCTCGCTGGACTGATGCTAAACTTCGACCAGGAGAGCGCGAAGCTCCTCTTCAGGGCACTGCGGTTCTACCAGATCAACGGCACCGTGATGGACTCGCCCGAGTACCGCAAGTGCGACGGCATCCTGCAGAGGCTGTTCGACGACGCCTTCCCCGAGGCGCGGCGCAAGCCGCCCCCATGTGACATCTGACCAAGCGTCACGAGGCCCCGCCGGTTAGCGCCAGCGGGGCTTTATGATGGAGGGACAAACGCGATACGAACGATGACCGACCAGACCAAGTTCAAGGTGACTGTGCTCCCGCCCGCCAAGCCCAAGAAGTCCGACCTGCTGCTCACCCGCGTGTGCGGCTCGTCCGCCGGGACCCGCGTCGCGGGCTCCCACACCCGCCCGAACCGGTTCAACTGATGGAGCACCGGGCCGGCGAGGGCTGGATGGACTACTCGGGGAACCTCTACGTCCACGACGGCGCCGGCTGGTGCCTCGTGACGCCAGTGCCAGGCAAGCTCACCCCGACCTACCAGCCGCAGGATAGCACAATGGACAACGCACTTCACAGGGCCCGCGCCCTCTTCGACAAGGGCTCCCGCGAGGCCATCCTCGATCTCCTGCAGGAGCTCGACCCGAACGGCAGCTGGACCGACAGGGCGTCCTTCGCCGAGGGCCTCGAGCCGCTCACGTACGACGAGGCCCTGATCGAGCTGCAGGACGCCATCGAGGAGCTCGAGATCGAACAACGCACCGCGACAGTAGCATGACCGAAGCAGCAGCGAACATCACCCCGGTCGGCCTCGTCTCAGAGATGAAGACGGCCTACCTCGACTACAGCATGGCCGTGCTGGTCGGCCGCGCCATCCCCGACCTGTACGACGGGCTGAAGCCGGTCACCCGCCGCGTGCTGACCGCCATGAAGTGGCTCGGGCTGAGGCCCGACGCCCGCTACATGAAGGCCGCCCGCGTCGAGGGCGAGACGATGGGCAAGCTGCACCCGCACGGCGGGGCGTACGGCGCGATGGTGACGGCGGCCTCGTGGTGGACGAACAACCACCCGCTGGTCGACGGCCACGGCAACTGGGGCTCCCCGACCGACGGCCCCGCCGCCGCCCGCTACACCGAGGCCAAGCTGACCAGCTTCGCCTGGGAGGCGCTGCTGCAGGACTCCGACACCTGGGCGACCCGCGACAACTACGACGGGAGCCTGCGGGAGCCCGTGCAGCTCAACGCGAGGCTGCCCCTGCTGCTCCTCAACGGCTCCGAGGGCATCGGCGTGGGCTACGCGACCAAGATCCCCACGCACAACCTCCGGGGCGTCGCCAAGGCCCTCCGGTCGCTCGTCGACGACGACGTCATCGCGGCCAAGAACGCTCTCGCGCCCGACTTCCCGACGGGCTGCGACGTGGTCAAGGACGAGGGGCTCGTCGAGTACCTGAACACCGGCCGCGGGCAGGTCCGCATGCGCGCCGTGTGCGAGAGGGAGACGCTCGACTACGGCAAGCGGTCCAAGCGCGACGCCCTCGTCTTCACTTGCCTCCCGCTGCACGTGAATACCGAGCAGGTGGGCGAGCAGGTCAAGGACGCGCTCGAGAAGGGGAAGATCACGACCGTCGCCGACATCCGGGACGAGACCGACAAGGCCGGCGTGCGGTTGGTCGTCGTCCTTAAGGCGAACGCGGACCCCGACCGCGCCGAGGCCGAGCTGTACCACCACACGTCGCTCGACGCCAAGTTCTCGGCGCAGAACCTCGCGATCGACGGCCTGAAGCCCGTGCAGCTGCCGCCCCACGAGATGCTGGTCCGGTGGGCCGGCTGGCGCGACCAGCGGCTCCTCGAGTCCCTCAAGGCCGAGCTCGGCAGGCGCCGCGAGCGGCTCGAGGTCGTCCAGGGCCTCGCCTCCGCGATGCTCGTGATCGAGGACGTCATCGACGCGATCCGCCGGTCGAAGGACCGGCCCGCCGCCCGCGCGGCGATAGTCAAGATGGAGTTCACGGACCGCCAGGCCGACGCCATCCTGGACATGCGGCTCGCCCAGCTGACGAGGCTCGACGACAAGCAGCTGCAGGCCGAGGCGAGGGAGATCCAGGCGCGCATCAAGGAGATCCTCGCGCTGACCTCGAGCGAAAAGAAGCGGCGCGAGTACATCGTGTCCGAGGTCGAGGGGCTGGCCGAGCGCCACGGGAACGCCCGCAGGTCGAAGGCCATCGCCGAGCCCAAGGGCCTCGCGGTCGAGACGGTCAAGGTCGGCCGGAGGACCGTGAAGGTGGCCGCCGCCGGGCCCAAGACCCGGTTCGTGCTACTCGACGAGGAGAAGGGCATCCTCACGCAGCTGAAGGGCCCCAGGGGCGCGAATCTGACCGCGCAGGACGACCAGAAGATCGTGGTCGCGTGCGGGAACGGCATGTTCTACAAGCTGTCGGCGAAGCACAAGGGCCCGGTCGCAGGCGAGCCGACGAGGGTGCTCGCGAGGGCGACAACGGCCAAACTTCCCGCGAAACCGCTCGTGGCGGTGTGGAAGACGCCGGAGGGCGTGTTCGGAAACGTGATCCCGTGGGAGATCCTGACGAAGACCACCTCCCGCGGCAAGCGGTGGCTGCCCGAGGGCGCCGAGCTGATCCACCTGGGCGACACGTACGTACTGCCCATGCAGGGCCGCCGGAAGGACAAGACGATCGGGATCAACTCGATCAAGCCCAGGCCGGTCGGCGGCAAGGGGACCAAGCTGGCCAAGCCGGAGGAGGCGGCCGTGTGACGGCCGGGGAGGTGTACACCTTTTTAACCGGAGAGGGGCCCCTGGGCTCATAATACATTCATGAACGAAACCAACAAGCCCACCGTCTACGTCGTCGAGGTCCGCGGCAACGACTACTACGACGACCTCGTCTTCCACTCCGTCTGGGCCGACCGCGAGGCCGCCGAGTTCCGCGCCGCCGAGCTGCGCTGCCTCGTCGAGGACAACGACGGCCCGTGCGACGACGGCGAGCTCGTCTACGTCGAGGTGCAAGTGATCGAAGCAACCCTACGCTGAGCCGACTATGAATTGGAGAACCGAGCTGGAGGCCGCGATGGCCTCGACGGAGGACACGCTGGTGCGGATCGTGATCCAGGAGCGAGGACGCCCGATGGCCCCGCAGGCCGTACCTATCGACCACCCGGTCTTCGACCGCGAGTTCGACGGCGGCTTCGGCGGCTCCGAGGGCTGCCGCTTCACCGCCTGGGGCGAGCTGTACGTCTACTTCCCGGCCGTGTACGACGGCAGCGAGTGGATCGACTTCGTGCCGCGCAACCCGTGCCTCGTCGCCACGTCACACATCGGAGGGGAATGATGATCAGGACCAAGTACGTCGCGGCCGGCATCCTCGGCCTCATGGTGATCCTCGGCTGGAATGCCCTCCTGATCAAGCGCGATCAGGCGATGTTCCAGTCGGCGCACGAGCGCGCCTGCGCCCAGATGAAGAGTTTCCACCCAGACTGTCAGGTGGCGCGATGAAGACCGGGATCGAGGGCGCGATCGCCGCAGTGGAGCGGCTCTACGAAGAGAACAACGAGGGGCTGAGAGAGCTCGCGATGATTGAATCCAGGGAGCGCGACTGGAGGCACTACGTCTCCCTCATCGGGCTGGCGATCGAGGATACTATCCCGAGCGAGTGCGAGATCACGACCCTCGACGCGGTAAAACTGCTGGTGAGGGAGAACAACGCCCTGCGTAAGGCCGTCGGGCTCCCTACCTACGTTGAGATGGCCCGCGGCGAAGACCACTGAGGCACTATGGGAAGACCAGCCGACAGAGATCCGTCTTACATGCGCGCGGCGCACGGGACGTCCAAACTCATCACGGACTACGGCTCGCTCGAGCGGAAGCTCGCGTGCCTCGACCCGTCGCAGATCCGCAACTCGGAGGACTACGACGACTGGGAGTACGGCACCGAGCCCATCCCGCACGACCACACGTGGACGAGAAAACGCAGCACATAGAGGCCATCCTGGACTGGGCCGAGGACAGGATGGAGTACCTCGTCAACGTGGGCAAGGTGGCCGAGGCTCTCGACGTCGGCCGCGAGTTCCACGAGTGGATGAGGGCGCCGCTGGGGTTCGACCACGACCTGGAGTACCCGCGTGACAGCTGACGGACCGCACGCCGACGGCCTCCGGCGGGCCAGCGGCGCCGTAGAATCAAGGAAACCGACCGACCCCATGACAGAAGCAGACAACCTCGCCATCGACCGCATCGAGCGCCTCGTCGAGCGCGCGGCCTACCACGCCCGGCTGGGCGACGAGCGGACCAAGGAGTTCCTCCTCGCCGAGGCCCGGATCCAGGCGATGGTCATGGACGGGGCCGACGGCGTGGTCACCATGCGGTACCACCGCCTCGCCTCCGACTCGTTCGGGGTCGCCTTCGAGCTCGAGCACGGCGACTCTGAGCTGATGTTCGGGGGAGCGTGATGTGGAGCGAGTTCTGCATTGCTATGATGAGTGGGGATTGTATAAAATCACCTACGATGGAGACCACAAAATGTATGAAATGCTATTTGAGGGCACCGAAGAAGAGTGTAGGCAATATGCTTATGATAACTATACTGATAAGGAGCAAGGTGAAATGTGCCTGATGGATTGGGAAGCAAGGGAGTGGGATGTATGAAATCAACACTCTTCATATCAGAAGATCAAGAGAAAGCACTCATTCAACAGTTGGTGTATAAAATCAAGATGGCAGATCTTGATATTCATCCATTTGATACTTGCTTTCTGATGGTATCACCGGACTATTCTGGTATTGTGACACAACACTTGTCACATGCGCTCTCTGTTGATCGAGAAATCTTTCATATTGAGGCGGTAAATGTACCATTTCCAGATGAACCGATTGAAGCTTATGTGAGAGACTTTCGTGATAATTATGCACGATGGTCAAAACAATGGAAGCATTTTGTGTTGATTGAGGCTGGTGTCATTCGTGGTGGTAATTACACATGGATCACACAATTGATGGACAATAACTATCATACTGTGGCGCTGTGTGAAAATTATCATAGTAAATTCCAATCCGATTTTGTGGGCATGTATTACTATGATGAAACACATGACCTACATTTTTGGTGGGAACAGCCTAATGTCCACTGGAGGTCTTATGACTCGGGAGGAGTTAAGCGGGGGCTGGATGCGGGAGTACATCTGGCCGTACGACGACTGGTTCACACCGACCGCGAGCCCCCAACGTAAGCTGAGACTGGGACGATGACAGACAGACCGCACAGCAAGCTGCAGGCGACCGGCGGCTACAACGAGGACGACGGCTACTCCGTGGCGATCTGCGCCGGGGACGAGAGCCCGTTCGTGACGATCTCGAACCTCGAGCGGCGCGACCTCGTGTACCTCCGCGACCTGCTCGACTGCCTCATCTGGAAGGAGGAGGACACGGACTACGGCTCGGTCAAGGGCCGGGTCCAGGCGGTACTTGACGAGTACGTGCCGCTGCAGCTCGTCGAGGAGGCGTCCGACAGGGCGATCCACGCGCTCAGGGACATCATCCTCTCGCAGGTCGACTTCTCGTCGAACCCCGGCGGAATAGTGCGCTGGGAGGAGCTCGAGCCGATGATAACGCGGCCGTTGGAAGACGACTGATGGACGACCAGCCAGTGACGCGGTCGGAGGCGAGGGCCATGATCGACGAGGCCATCCGCCGGCACAACCGCAACGCCAGCATCATCAGCATGTGCGTGGGGTGGGTCGTCCTCGCGCTATTCGCCGAGGGCCTCCTCAGGCTGATCGGCAGAATTCCGCCGGTATTCCCATGGATGGACATAGCGCTGAAGTGATCGGGGCGGCGCTGCTGCTCGTGTTCGCCGGGACGATGTTCTACCAAGGGGTGTTGATCCTCCACGAGCGGGACGGCTACTCCCAGAGGCACACCAAAAGGGACGCCTCCCGTATGAGGCAACGGGTCGAGGAGATGCTCAAAGATGAGACGCATGGCCCAGATTGAGTTCCTGCTCCTGGCGGCATTTTCGCTGGGCTGCGCGGTCTTCGGCCCGGCCGTTTTGTTCTGGACCTATCTCGCGTTCGCCGCACTGTTCTCCACCGCCGTACTGCTGCTATGACTGAAGAAAGGGGCTTCGAGATCACTCACTTCTCGATCCGGTACCCGAAGGCTGTGATGCAGTACCCGTACTTCGTTCACAACATCGTGTGGCGGGCGTACGACAAGGAGTTCAGGGACTACTGCCTCGGGCTGTGCGAGGACTGGCAGCGCACGGAGGTGGTCTTCGACACGAAGCTGGCCGACGAGTACATCGGCGGGCTGGACTTCAGTGTCGACGAGATCGACAACCAGTTCGGCTTCGGCAGGGTCGAGATCAAGCAGAAGGACGGGCTGAGGCGCGACGCGGTGTTCCACACCGGGTACCAGAGGCAGTTTCCCTTCGTGGTCCATCTCGAGAAGTTCGACTGCTTCAGGGCGTGGGGCTACACCGAGTCCAACGCCATCACGCAAGCCTGCGCGCACGAGATCCGCATGCTGCAGCTCAGTGAGCGGATGTACTCCGGCAGGTTCGCCACGTGGTGCCACTTCCGCAGGATAGTGGAGACGATGGACCGATTCTGGGACTGATTGGCATGGACGCCGGCACACGCATCGAATACCTCGAGAACCGCGTGAGGATCCTTGAGGAGGAGAACGTGGGGATGACAAACGCGCTTTATGAGCTCGAGAACCGGCTGCAGTCGCAGCTGGACGCGCTCATCACCTACACCATGTTCGCCCCGAACGACGTTTTCTGATCTGGGGGCGGATTTGCTTGCAGCCCCGGTACTAGACCTCACGGCGCGGCCCCGCCGCGAGAAAATCGAAAAGTGCGCGGATCAGAAGCTTTGCGCCGCAAGGGGCCAAAGGCAGTGCGTACGTACAGAATTGATCCCCCGGTGGTTCGTAACAAAATCAGAATCGATACAAGTGCACTCGTGCCAATTGAATAAGCGCACACCATTTCAACCGGAGCGCCCGGATCGGCGGTATGATACTTGTATGAATGAGAAAAACGAAATGACCAACTCCAATCCCTACGTCCAAGTCCTCCTCGAAAAGGGCTACACCGCGGCCGAGTGCCGCAAGCCCGCCGCCAAGCGGCAGTTCCCCTGCACCATCGGTGCCCGCACCTTCGAGACGGAGGAGCAGTACCGGGAGGCCCTCGCGGACTTCCTCAACGGCTATTGATACTTGCGTACTACGTGCCAGTCAAAAAAGTGCACACCATTTCAACCGGAGAGCCCGGATCGGCGGTATGATACTTGTATGAATGAGAAAAACGAAATGACCAATCCCAAAGTAATCGGTGCCTACACCTCGAAGACCGGCAAGGTCTACGCCTACGATCTCGAGCGCCAGACGCGCACCGACTATGCCGAGTTCATGAACCCGGAGACTAAGTACGAGCGCGTGTACTACCAGGTGAACGTCTACGTCGACGGCAAGCGCCTGAACTTTGCCTTCGTCGACGACGCCAACGACGCGACGGCGATCCGCAAAGCCGTGCTCGGCGTCGTCCAGTGGGACGAGACACCAGACGAGGTGCTCGCCTCGATGCACTCCCGCTACGACTGAGCCGTGTCCCTACTATCCAAGCAGGACCACGACCTCGCGATCGCCGCGCTGGCGATCGTGGCGGAGCAGGAGGACCCGACCGACCCGGCCGTGGTCCAGATGCGGCAGCTGCTCCAGTGGCTGAGGCTCCAGCGGGACAGGAAGTTCCCGGACTAGATCTGCGTGACGGCGTAGCTCAGCAGGATAGAGCGGCGGTTTCCTAAACCGCAGGCCGTGGGTTCGAGTCCCTCCGCCGCCGTCGGGCCCGCGCCCGCTCAGAACCTAGACAATCAGCACACATTGGCGCGTAGTTCAGTGGTAGAACTGTGCACTGTTAATGCGCCTGTCGTAGGTTCGAATCCTACCGCGCCAGTTCCCGCAGCCATGCGCGCTGCGGGCGTCACTCCGGGGTCTGATCGGCCGGGGGACGTATGATGATCGGCCCCGCCCTCTAACGCGGGGCGCCTGACCCATTGGTGTAGCGGTCATCACGCCACCCTGTCACGGTGGAGATCGCGGGTTCGAATCCCGCATGGGTCGTCGCCAGTTCTGAGGTCCTCCAACGGTGAGGGTAGCCTCTCCTGGCATGTTCCCGCTCTGCTTCGGCATCGGGCTGAATGACCCAGTGCCGGGTCGCGATGGCAGGCACTCGCCATCGTTCCAACGAGCCCCCACCTCTGTGCGTCCCCGAGGCGTCTCACGTGCTAAATGGGGCCTTCGGAAACATAGCTTAGTTGGTAAAGCACACGACTGATAATCGTGAGAGCGCTGGTTCGAGCCCAGCTGTTTCCATCGCCAGAGGGCGAACTACTCCCCTAGCTCAGCGGATCAGAGCATCTGACTACGGATCAGAGGGTCGCAGGTTCGAGTCCTGCGGGGAGTGCCAGGAGGGTTGGCCGAGAGGCTTATGGCGGCGGTTTGCTAAACCGCTGGGCCGATACGATCGGCCCCGGAGGTTCGAATCCTCCACCCTCCGCCACGGAGTATGGCGCAGCTTGGTAGCGCGCCTGGTTTGGGACCAGGATGCCGCAGGTTCGAATCCTGCTACTCCGACCTCGGGGAATTGGCTCAGCTGGTAGAGCGCCGCGATCGCACCGCGGAGGCCAGGGGTTCGAGTCCCCTATTCTCCATCGCCCCGCCGGGGCACAAACCAACACAGAAAGATGCAAGTACCACAGGTCGACTTCTACTTCCGCGAGGGCGGCGAGTTCGTCACCCGCACCAGCAAGGAGCTCTTCGCCGGCAAGCGCGTCGTCCTCTTCGCGCTGCCCGGCGCCTTCACGCCCACCTGCACCGAGCAGATGCTGCCCGGCTTCGAGGCCGCCTACGACGAGATCCGGTCCCTGGGCGTGGACGAGGTGTACTGCCTGTCCATGGACAACGCCTTCGTGATGAACGCCTGGCTCAAGGACCTCGGCGTCGAGAAGGTCAAGCCCCTGCCCGACGGCAACGGCTCCTGGACCACCGCCGTCAAGATGGCCGTGAGCAAGGAGAACGTGGGCCTCGGCATCTGCTCGTGGCGCTACGCGGTCGTCCTGAACGACGGCAACCTCGAGTTCAGCGGCGCCGAGGACGGCATGCGCAACAACGCCTCGGACGACCCCTACGAGGCCTCGACCCCCGAGGCGATCGTCGCCTACCTGAAGGCGGCCAAGGACGCGCCGGCAGAAGCCTGATTCTTAACGGAGCCGCGCTAGACAGCATGGGCAACCAAGCGCTCTTCATGCTATTCGCCACGCCGGTGGCGTTCCTGGAGGACTTCATCTCCGAGGAGGAGCGCCTGGCCCTGATGGCACGCGTCGACGAGAACGACCTCGCGCCGCACGAGGAATTCACCGGGAATTCCGTCTCGAGTCACAACAGGTCGAGCGAGGTCTCGGTCAACCGATTCCTCCCGGCCGAGATCCTGGACCGGCTGACGCGCACCATCAACAATTTCTCGGAGCACTACGGGGTCGGGCGGCTCAAGATCGACAACTACTGGGTCAACGTCCAAAACAGAGGCAGCACACTCAATAGGCATCTGCACTCAGGATCGGTGCTGTCCGGCGTCCTCTACCTGAACGTGAACGAAGCGGCCAGCAAGCTAGTCTTCTGGAACCCCAACCCGCACCACAGGTTCATGCTCTTCGACAAGCAGACGGAGCTGAATTGGGGCAGCTACACCCTCAAGCCAAGCAACGGCGCCCTCATGATGTGGCCATCGTGGCTGGAGCACGGATCGGGCGTCTTCGACAACGAGATGGACAACAGGGTCTCGCTGAGTTTCAATACCCAGCTCGACCGCTGATCGCATTGCGTGTAACAATACTCGGGAGAGCTTTCATAGGCTCTCCCTTTCCTTTTGGTTCACACTTCGTTGTGTGTGGGCAAGATTATAGCGTCCCGTAGCGATACGAACCGCAGCCTTTATGAGGGGCTCCCGCGCCATCGCGCGGACGGGACTCGGGGGTGAAACGCCCCTTAAACACACTGCGCCGTGGAGGAACGCGCCCTGAGACGGGCGAGTGACCGTCCTCTATACGGATGACGAGTTCAACCGAATCACATGCTCCAAAGCCTTACACTTGCGGCCGCCCTCGCCGGGTCAGCTGCGACGTCCCTGGCTCTGCTACCGCCGCCCGCGGCGACGGCCTCGTTCCCCTACTCAATCATCAGAGAGGAGCCCGAGGTCAAGGTAGCCATCCGAGAAGCCGCCCCTGAAAAACCCAAGGAGGCCCGGCTGATCTGTAAGAGCTGCAACGCAAACGAGAAGATTGCGCTCCAGAAGCTTCAGGATCACGGGATCAAGGACAAGAACGCCCTGGCCACCATCATGGGCAACATCCGGCAGGAGTCCACTTTCCAGCCGGACGTGTGCGAGGGTGGCGCGAAGACGGGCTACAACGGCTGCCGCTCCGGCGGGTTCGGCCTCATCCAGTGGACATCCGAGAACCGCTTCCGCGGCCTCGGCTCCCACGCCGCTAGGACCGGGGGCAACCCATCCACGATCCACACCCAGCTGTCCTACCTCTTCGAGGAGGGCGACTGGAAGATGATCGAGGACCGGATGCTCGAGCCCGGCCGCACCATCGACGACTACATGCGGACCGCCCGCAAGTGGATCAGGTGGGGCCACCACGGCGCGCGCACCGCGTACGCCCACGACTACGCGAGCCGCTTCACATCCGGCTCCTGACGTTATGATCCCGGGGAGCGAGAGCTCCCCTCCCTAGACCGCCTTCGTAGCACAGCGGTAGTGCAGCTGTTTCGTAAACAGCAGGTCGCTGGTTCAAATCCAGTCGAAGGCTTCGGGCCCACCGAATGAAAAACAACCTGTGGAAGACGTGGGCGCGGGCCCTCGGCGAGAAGGCCTCGAAGCACAAGCACGAGGCAGACGCCGTCGCCGCCATAAGGACACTGATCTTCCTCTCCTACCTCACCACGAATGCTTTCATCATCGCCGGCGTCGCCAGGCACTGGAATGACGCGGTCTGCGCGCCGCCGCCGACTGCTAGAGGTGCTGAGAATCGTAGGTAACGCCTTCTTCATCGTCGGCTACGCCGTGGTCCTGTTCGGGTCTGTCGAGGCCGGCATCTGGACGAGACTGTTCGGCAACCTGCTCTCCTGGCCCTACTTCGCCTCGGTCAAAATGTGGGACATGATAATCGTCCGCAGCTTCTTCGCCGTCATCGAGACGGTCAAGCTGGTCCAGATCCTCCTTTTCCATGGCTGACGACAACTGCTGCAAGCGAAGCCTAGCGGGATCGCTCTGGGACTCCGCCAAGCGGGCCATCAAGAACCCGGTGCCCATACCCGCGCATGCGCAGGCGGCCAGACTTGCCGAATGCGGGGGCTGCGACCGGTTCGACGGAACCTCGTGCGCCGAGTGCGGCTGCATCATGGCTCTGAAGGTCAGGTTCGCGGAGATGGAGTGCCCGCTCGGCCGGTGGGGCAAACACACGGGCGACTAGCTCAGCGGTAGAGCAACACCTTGACATGGTGGAGGTCGCCGGTTCGATCCCGGCGTTGCCCATACAGACCAACGGGGTAAGTCCCACGGAACCATCCCGGGGAACGACCCCAAGATGACATTGAAGACGATGAGCTTCCGCGCGTTCACCCGCGCGAGGCACCAGCTGTGGCTCGAGAGGGCCTACGGCGCGAAGGCGCCCAAGGAGGCGGACGCGCTGCGGCCGCACCACTACACTAACCTCTGGCGCGAGCTCGACCGCGGCACGGTGTTCCTGTTCAACGAGGTGCAGCGGCCGCGCCTGCACGACAGGCCCGAGCTGATCAGGCACACCATCCTCTACCGCATCTTCAACGTGCGGGAGACGTACGAAGACGTATGCTTTCGGTTCGGCAACCACCTCCATAGGGGCGTTACCGCGGAAAATCTATACGAGTTCCTCTCCTCGCGGGACAAGAATTTCACGAACGCGTACGTGAGGTGCTGCGACCTGAGGCTCGTGTGCGAGCAGCTCGCCAACCTCGATGGGCACCTGTACGACATCGGTTCCAGGCTCGAGTACGGCCAGGTCGACGAGGCCAGGGACGCGATCTCGCGGATCTACTCGTTCGGGGCCTTCACCGGCGACCAGCTAATGATGGACCTCTGCTGGGAGGGGGGCCCGTTCGCCGCGCGGTTCGCGCCGAAGTTCGGACCAGGCGCCCAGCGCGGCCTGGCCTACTGCATGGAGAACGGCTACGGCAACGTCAACCACCTGCTCAGGACCGGCCACGAGGAGATCCCCGAGGCGTCGCGCCCGACAGTCAACGGCCTCCCGATAGCCTACGACCTGCGCACGCTCGAGCACACGCTGTGCGAGCTCTCAAAGCACGTGAAGTTCCAGACCCGCGGCGACCGCCAGGTCAAGATGCGGTCCTACCGGCCCAGCGCGTCGCCGGTCGACCCGCTGCCGTTCGCCTGGGGCGCCCCGGAGGTAAGATCGACCGAAGCCGAAGCGCGCGAATGCTCTCGACCGATACACGCCTCCGCCTAGAGGCCATCGCGGCCCGCATCGTCGGCCACGAGGAGGTCACCTTCGAGGAGATGACCTTCATCCAGAAGTGGGCGGACCATAATAGGCACGCGGCCAAGATCCTCAACCAAGCGCGGCGGGAGTCAATCCAGGGAAAGCCTGAGCCGGGCTCCATGGACGAGTTCCTCAACGACCTCGACCTTGGAGACCCGGACCCCCACAACCACCTGATCGGGCCGCAGGACCCCATCGACCTGGCGAGGTGGTTCACGCAGCCCGACAGCTGGTTCAACCAAGATTGAAGACACGACTAAAACAATGAGCACCAAACTAACTGACTTCGAGCTGCCCGGCGAGCCCGGGCTCGAGGGCGACGTGACCTACACGTCCATCGTGGAGGACGAGTTCTGCAAGCTGGAGCTCAACGAGCGGCTAGTCCGCGTTTACGGCGTGACCGGCTACGCGAGGGGCGACGACGGCCGCGAGGTCGGCGTGTACATCCGGGGCACGCTCATCAGCTCCCCGGGCAACAACGGGATGCGCATCGTCAAGCTCATCTCGGCCCCCGACATGGACGGCGGCGAGGCGCGTTCGACCCGCTTCCTCTGCTCCGAGCGGCTGACCCCCAAGATCATCCGCTTCGGGGGGTCCGTCGAGGTCGGCGGGCGCGAGGTCGGCTTCCTGTACGAGGGCTTCGACGACGGGTCGGGCGACTGGTACCCGATCGAGGTCGAGGGCGAGGAGAGCTGCCGCGTGATCGGCACCCGCTGGAAGATGCTGGCGGCCGACGGCGACGACGGGAGCGACGTCCTGCACGTCCTCTCGCTCAACTCCATGGAGTGGACCCGCATCCACACGGGCATGGCCCTCCCGAAGAAGATCACAAACATCCACCACATCGACAATTCATACAAGATCTCCGGCGAGTTCAGCAACGGCGCCGAGTTCGAGGTGACATATGTCGACGAGAGCATCTAACGCTGGAGCAGCATGACCGACCCCGTCTGGCCGCTCATAGCCTTCATCGGCGTTGGGCTGCTGTTCGTCGTCGGGGTGATAGCGGCGATCATCATCGAGGCGACGAACGAGTGACGGCCGGGAAACCGGCACGAGAAAGGTCCCCGAGGGGCCCCTCTCCCCGTATGATGGATACATGCGAAACGAATCCGTCCTATACCTCGAGCGCTGGCTCAACCAGCACGGGCTGCTGGCCCTGGCCGACCACGGCGTCCGCGTGACGTCCGACGCCCGCTATCCGGGCCTCCACTGCCTGAAGTACGGCCCGACGGCCGACAAGTCCTCCCGCATCGTGCAGGTGTGCCGCGGCGCCGTCGTCGAGCTCGACGAGGCGGACGGCCACCGCGTGGTCGCCTACGCGTTCGACCGGTTCTTCAACGCCGGCGAGGCGCAGGCAGCCGAGATCGACTGGGACGCGGCGCGCGTCTTCGAGAAGCACGACGGCAGCCTGATCAAGCTGTTCCACCACGACGCGCACGGCTGGATCGTGTCGACGTCCGGGACCGTCGGGGCGGACATCCGCTTCGGCGAGATGGACATGACGTTCGAGCAGCTGTTCTGGCGCGCTTTCGCCAACTGCAACTACTCCCGCGAGCTGCTCCACGAGGGTACGGTCTACGTCTTCGAGCTGTGCACGCCCGAGAACAAGGTGGTCGTCGACCACAAGTTCGACCGCCTGCCGCTGCTGGCGGCGCGCGACGCCCGGACGATGGAGGAGATCTACGCGGAGTCCTTCTCCGGGGTCTTCGACATTGCGACCGAGCACGGCGCGTGGAGCAACCTCGACGGGCTGGTCGAGTGGGCGAACGAGCGCAAGGGCTCCGAGCACGAGGGCTTCATCGTCGTCGACGCCAACTGGAACCGCATCAAGGTGAAGGGCGAGTCGTACGTGCAGATGCACCGCGTCAAGGGCAACGGCGACCCGAGCTTCTTCGAGCTGTGGCGGAACGACGACCTCGTCGAGTTCTGGACCTATTTCCCGGAGTACCGCGAGCGGTTCCAAAAGTTGCTGTCCCGCGTCGAGGACGCGGCGTTCTTCGTCGAGGGCTTCGTGCGCGAGTACTCGCACATGGACCAGAAGTCGTTCGCGGCGCAGGTCATGCACCACCACCCCAAGGTGAGCGGCGCCATGTTCTCGATCCGCGCCGGCAAGGTCGGCGGGTTCGTCGAGTGGCTGATGCAGCAGAATGAGAAGAAGTTCGAGCAGGTCTTCGGCGATGCGTGAGGACAGCAGTTGACCATGATCCGCTTCATCGGCGACGTCCACGGGAAGTGGAAGCAGTACAAGCGCATTATCGGGGACTGCGACCGCTCCGTGCAGGTCGGCGACTTCGGCGTCGGCTTCTACAACCCGCGGACCGACACCTACACCTCCCCGCCGTACGACCACATGCGGCGGGGCGACCACAAGTTCATCAGAGGCAACCATGATAACCCCGCGCGCTGCCGCTCTCACCCGTTTTGGATCCCCGATGGCACGCTTCTTGAGGGCCGCGTCTTCTGCGTGGGAGGCGCTGGCTCGATCGACAAGCACCTCCGCACGGAGGGCTGGGACTGGTGGCCGGACGAGGAGCTCAGCTACTCGCAGTTCCTCGAACTCCTTCGGGCGTACGAGGAGGCGAGGCCGAGCGTTGTCGTCTCTCACGACTGCCCTGAGAAGATGGTCGAGGCCGTCCTGAGGAGCAAGGGCAAGTACAAGTACGACATCCCGAGCATCACGAGGCAGTTCTTCGAGAACCTGCTGCACGTCCACCGGCCGGACGTCTGGATCCACGGCCACTGGCACCTGGACCACCACACCGTCTTCGAGGGCGTCGAGTACATCGGCCTCGGGGAGCTCTCACACCTGGACCTGGAGGTCTGATGGACACCATACACAAGGCGCTGTACGCCGCCGACCACTTCCAGATGACGGCCAAGCAGCAGCTCTGGGGCGACGTTTACCGCTGCGCCTTCTACAGGTGGAAGGCCTCCGGCTACCAGTCGGAGGGCGACTACGCCACGATGGCCGCGGCTCTCGGGCTGGGCGACCGGTTCTGGGAGTGACACGGGAGCCCCCTCACGCACCCGCCGCGCGGGCACAATCACCACAGGAAACAACCACATCGATGCGAAACAGCGAAGCTCAGTTCTTCATCACCGCCGGCCTGCTGGGGGCCATCGTCATCGCTGGCCTGGCCTTCGGGCTGCCGCAGTACGGCGTCTACACGAAGACCCTGAACGGCAAGGCGCAGCTGCAGGAGGCCGAGTTCACCCGCCAGGTGGCGGTGCTCGAGGCCAAGGCCAAGCTCGACTCCGCGAAGGAGCTGGCGCAGGCCGAGGTCGAGCGCGCCAAGGGCGTCGCCCAGGCCAACCAGATCATCGGCGACAGCCTCAAGGGCAACCGCGAGTACCTCCAGTACCTGTACATCACCGGCCTCGAGGAGGGCAGCCAGAAGGGCAACGTGACGATCTACGTGCCCACCGAGGGCGGCATGCCCGTGCCCACGCTGCAGATGAACAAGTGAGCGACCTAGAGATCATCGCCCCTCCCGGCTTCACCCAGGAGGAGTTCGAGAGGATGCTCGAGGACCACATCGCCAGGTCCATGTTCGACGCGATCATCAGCTACCTGAAGAAGACCGCCGACACAATGGACAAGTGCGGGCTGCGGAGCATGACGGCGGACGACCTCCGCCGCGTCGCGCTCGAGATGACCACGCAAGGCTACGAACCGCAATGACGGGATACACCTTCGAGGTATGGGTTGACCATACGATGGAAAAAGCCGACGGTCGCGCGATCTACGTCGCGCGGGTGACAGACCCATTCGGCTTGCTGGTGGGGGAGGTGAGGAGCCTCTCCGAGGACACGACGCTGAGACTAGCTAATGAGCTTAAGAAGAGAGACAGCGGCCGCTACGCCACCGACCACGGCCTCTGCGCCTGACTTCGAGCGGATGGACGAGCTCTGGCACACGATCCAGGACGTCGGGCTGACCGGCATGTCCACCGACGAGCTCGAGGAGTGGACGTACCTCATGGCGAGGAGCCTCGAGGGCAAGAGTAACGGGCCGATCCGCTAAGCGCACACCATTCCGGCCGCGGGACTCACGGGCGCGATACGATACAGGTATCGAGCCTCAAGAGAAAACAACGATGAACGACTACACAGGACCAGCCCCGCCGCGCGAGCAGCGGGGCGTTTTACTTACCGACCACGACCTGGACGAGCGCTCCGTCGTGGTGATCGGCGACGTGCACGGCTGCGCGCAGGCGCTGCGGGACCTCCTCACCGAGGTCGTGCACACCGGCTGCCAGGTCGTCTTCGTCGGCGACCTCATGGACCGCGGCGGGCAGTTCAGGTCCGTGCTCACGATCGTGCACGGGATGTGCACCGACCCCGCGAGCTGGGGCGTCACGAGCGCCGTCTGCCTCATGGGCAATCACGAGCGCATGATGCTCGACGCCTACTCCGGCGCGCGGGACGACGCGTGGAGGCTGTGGATGAGGAACGGCGGTTTCGTAGAAGACTTCCAGTACGTCAGCGATTCCGCCCGCTGGGGCTGGCTGAACGGCCTCCCGACCTGGTACGAGCACCCGAAACGGGTTTCCTGGGAGGGAGAGGCCTTGCGGCTACTGGTCACCCACGGGTCGGTCGAGCCCGGCGTGCCGCTGGGGCGCCAGGACCCCGAAACGCTGTACTGGGGCAGGCGGGTCGCGGGCTACTCCCGTGACCACCTGACCGTCAACGGCCACACGATCTGCCGCGAGGGCGAGCCCCTGCAGTACGAGACCGAGACCGGCAAGGTGGTCCGGATCGATACGGGCTCCTACATGACCGGCATCGTGACCGGGCTGGCCCTGAGGGAGACGTGACAGCCGGGAAAGCGCACACCATTTCGACCGGAGGGCGCCCGGGCGGCCTATGATACTTGTATCGAAACGAATGAGACAAGTGACCGTCCAAATCCCCGCCTACGTCAAGAACGCCCGCCGCGCCGAGAAGCTCGCGGCCGACGAGTTCTGGGCCTACCACGCCGAGATCGCCGGCAAGAAGCCGGTCGACGCGAAGTACCGCACCCTGCAGCGCCGCATGGCGGCCGCAGCCGAGCGCCGCGTCGAGGCCGTCCGCGAGTTCACGGCCGCCCTCTGATGCTAATCGCGCACGTGATGGTCGGGGCCCCGGGCTCCGGCAAGTCGACGGCGGGCGCCCGCCTCGCCGAGCTCTTCGACTCCGTCGTGGTGTCCACCGACGCTGTCCGCGGCGACCTGTGGGGCGACGAGTCCGTCCAGGGCGACTGGGCCGACGTCTCGCGCGAGGTCGAGCGGAGGGTCCGCTGCGCCGCCGCTGGCGGCCGGAACGTCGTCCTCGACGCCACCCACGCCAAGCGCTCGTACCGCCGCCGCGCGGCCGAGATGCTCCGAGCCGCCGGGTACGACGAGATCGTCCCCGTGCTCGCCCACCCGCCCCTGGAGACCTGCCTCGAGCGCAACGCCGGCCGCGGCCGCGTGGTCCCCGCCGGCGTCGTCGAGCGCATGTGGCTCTCGATCGAGCAGAACAAGCAATCCATACAAGAGGACTTCAACAAGTGACCGAAACGTACCTGATAGGCGACGTGCACTCGCAGGCCGACGAGCTCGGCAGGGCGCTCGAGTACGTGCTGGCCAGCGGCGGGCAGAGCGCTCGCGTGATCTTCCTGGGCGACCTGTTCGACTCCCGGTGTGAGACGTCCTGCTCGGCGGCGGTCTACAAGACCGTGAGGCGGTTCCAGGACGAGCACGGCGCCGTCGTGCTCAACTCCAACCACCAGGACAAGCTCCGGCGCTACCTTTCGGGCTCGCCCGTGCGCGTCGACCTCGTCCCCGAGCTCGGCCGTACCATCCAAGAGTTCCAGCAGTCCGACGTCTGCCGCGACGAGCTGCTCCGCTGGCTCGAGTCGTGCCCCTACGGCTACGTGTTCCACGACGCCTCGGGCCGCGAGTACCGCTGCGCCCACGCCTACTTCCCCAGCTGGGTCGAGCCGGACGGCGCCACGGTCACCGGCGAGGGCTTGCCACGCAAGGCCCGGGACCTCATGCTCTACGGCAAGCGCGACCACGAGACCAAGCAGAGGGTCCGCTGGTGGGAGCAGGAGAGCAGCGTGCCCTGGACCCGCGTGTCCGGCCACTACCACTGCGTCCACACGAGCCGCGAGTCACTCGTGCTCGACGGCCAGTGCGGCAACGAGGGCGGCCGCCTGCCGGTCTACCAGGTGAACGCCGCGCGCCTCACGTACTTCTGATCGGCGTAAAATCACAACAGGTACCAAGGCGAGCCACATGGACACCAGACAGATCATCTACCCGACCGAGAGGCTGCTCGCCAACCCCCGCGTCTTCATGGCCATCGCCAGGGAGTTCGACGGCCCGGACTGGGAAACGATCGCGAACGCCTTCTACGACCTCATCGAGCACGACATCCTCCAGGAGGATGAGATGGAGGACGTGGCGTTCAACGCCCCAGAGGTCTGCTTCCGCGAGAAGCCCGGCGCGCCCGAGGTCATGCAGATCGTGCTGCCGGACGGCAACGCGGTCGAGCTGCACCCCACGGCCAGCTCCGGCGACGGCGAGGAGGAGTACTACGCGGCCGTGAAGACCGAGCAGGACTTCGCGATCACGTCCACGATCAATGCCCGCCTGATCCGCGCGATTGAGGAGGCGGCGCCAGAGGTGGCCGGCGATGTCGCCCTGTGCGAGCCCCCGACGCCCGCGAACGAGTTCCTCCGCGACTCCGATGACGACTGCTTCCGCGGCCAGTTCCACCTGATGTCCGACCCGGACCGGGTGTACGACTTCCGCGTGGAGGTCGTCGACCTGTCCACCGACCAGCTCCGGGCGTCCGTCCGCCCGATAAGATGACGAGGCGGAGTAAGTTCGATGTCGGAAACCAACCCAGACCAGCAGAATTCCTCCAGCCCGTACACGTACGAGGGCTGGCTCATCCAGGAGCAACTCCCAACCCAATGGCACATCCTAGTCGCGGCGATACTCCTAAACCAGAGCAAAAGGACCCCGGCGTGGGACGGAACGCTCTACGAACTGTTCTCGCGGTGGTCAAGCCCCTCCTCCCTCGCATCCGCTGACGGTGGGCTCGAGGCCCTGCTGACCCCGCAGGGCTTCGCAAACGTTAAAGCCAAGCGCCTCCGGCGGATGTCGGAGGAGTACCTGTCCTGGGACCACCAGGACGCTAGAGTCCTCTACGGTTGCGGGCAGTACGCCTACGACTCGTGGAGGATCTTCGTCCGCGGGGACAGGCCGCAGCCATCCAAAATCAAGGACGGGGTCCTAGTCAAGTTCCTGGAACGGCACCATGCGGGATGGCGAATTGGATCACCTCTACCACCGATGGTCGGGGATAGCGTGGGAGCGTGGTCGGCTGCAAGAGTTCGAGACCCTCTACCGCTCCTACAGACTGATGTGCTGGTCGAGGCGCGAGTGCGTCCTAAAGGCGGCCTGCGACATGAACTTACCGGGGCGCCCGTAGGCGCACGATCGATAAAACCACTGCGAGCATGAACCACCTAGTCGACGCCGAGCTGAGGCGCCTCGCGCGCCAGAAAGAGCTGCTGATGGAGGGCGTGAAGGACCTCGAGCTGGACTTCGAGGCGAAGATCCGCAAGATCGAGGAGGCCTCCGCCAAGCTCGACGAGATGCAGGAGCGCGTCGTGATCGCCCTGGACACGTTCAAGTACCGCATCGAGCGGTCGGCGAACGCCGAGCTGAAGCGCGCCCAGAAGCGCGTGAGGGAACTCGAGGCTAAGCTCGCCGAGGCCGGCGACGCCAACGCCAAGCGGTCGGTCGACTCCGCGATCGTGTCCAAGGCGAAGACGATCGCCATCTTCGACGCGATCCTGTTCAACATCTGCAACTGGTCGACGGACGGCGACACGGCGCCAGACTTCGAGCTGGCCTCGCAGGCGATCCTGTTCCCCGCCGTCTACGAGCGGGTGATGAAGGGCGACGAGGAGGCGTACATCCTCGACGAGGTGCCCGTGAGCGCCCTAGAGGTCGTCAAGCGCGGCCGCGAGTGGGTGAGATACTTCCGCCGCAGCTGCGAGCTGTCGCTCGTCGACCCCTCGGTGTGGGAGCGCAGCGTGGACGACGTCGCCAAGTGGTGGGTGTCCGACGCCCTCCCGCTGATCTACGGCGCCCGCGACCCCGACTGGGACCACGACGAGCCCTACTCACTGTCGGAGATGATCGCCTGGCGCGACTACCCCGCCAACCGCCCGCTGTCCTTCCCGCTGATCTTCGACGGGATGGAGGCGGTCAACAAGCACTCCGACCAGATTCGCGACAACTCCGGCCTGCCACTATTCAACCAGCGAGCGATCAAGACGAGGCTGAGCGCGGATGAATGACATCAGGAACCTCGAGAGCTGGGCGTCGGAGACCGTCACCGAGAACCGGCGCCTCGGCGAGCTGAAGATGCAGGCGGGCCACGCCATCGTCGACGCCCTCGAGTCGTACTACGCGCAGTGGCAGACCAAGCGCACCGACCGCGTGCGCAACGAGTACATGAAGTGGCGCGTCCGCCTGCACCGCAAGTGGAACGACCACCCCTCGTTCCTCGAGGAGCTCGACGAGGCGTTCAACATAGGGCTGAACGACGACGCGATAGGTAAAACCCTCTGGGATATTCCAGCGGAAGACTCCGTAAATCTCTCGAATGGCTACAACTGGCGACGCGACTCCGGCTACGCCCTCCGCGGCAGGAACCGCAAGCAGCAGCCAGCCGCTGCTCCAGATCTGGCGCAGTGAGCACATCGACCAGTACAGGTGGGTCCTGAGCTTCGGCCCGGGAGACGCAGATCTGTTCCACGGCAACGCCACGTCCCTCGAGCAAGCGATGGGGGACATCGAGCACTGCCGCAGGATCCACGAGGGGACGGCCCGGGAAGCGGCCGCTGCGGCGCCCTGAGGCCCCGTCCCCGCGCTAGGATAGATTGTTCCTACGGGTCACTCAATGGACTACATCGACGCGGCGGTCGACAGGATCCACCACCTGGTGGACCGGGCCGACGAGCTGTACGACGCCTACATGGATGTCGAGGCCGCGCTGCTGCTCGAGCAGGCGCTCGAGATCGCCCAGTCCATCCGGGAGCCCGCGCGCACCCCGGCCCTCGCCGCATAAGATACACTTGAACAAAACCTATCAGATGGCAACGTCTATGAAGCTGAACGAGCAAGGCTACCCCGTCCTCGACGACGGGTTGCACCGCAAGCTCTTCGGCTCGGCACGCCGCCCCGCCCCCAAGAGCTCCACGCTCGAGAGGACGAGGCGGCTTCTTAGTAGGTTCGAGATCCCGACGCCGGTCGACTACCCGGACGGGATGTACGACGGCGACCTGCCGTTCCCCGAGCTGATCGGCGGGTCGATCGAGGCGCACTTCGAGGCCATGGCCGGCGAGTTCGTCGACGACTACAAGGCGCTCGCCGGCGCCTTCGCCGAGTCGAGGCTGCCCGAGGTCCCCGGCTACGACGACTTCGTCTTCCGGCCCGGGTGGACCCGCTACACCGTGGCCGACGGCCAGTGGGTCACCGAGGAGGTCCCACACCCGCTCGAGCGGGCGTTCACGTACGACACGGAGACCTTCGTCACCGGTGGGGCGTTCCCCGTCATCGGCACCGCCCTGTCAGCGGAGGCGGCGTACGTGTGGCTCGCGGCAGAGATGTGCGACCCCACGCTGCCGGTCGAGGGCTGGACACAGCACGACCTCATTCCCCTAGGCAAGGGCAACTTCGTCGTCGGCCACAACGTCTCGTACGACCGCGTGCGCGCCCGCGACGGCTACACCCTCGCCGAGACCGAGCCGGAGAACTTCTACTTCGACACGCTGTCGGCCCACATCGCCGTGTCGGGGCTGGCGTCGGGCCAGCGCTGGCTCTACGTCCTGGCCGGCAAGGACCCCGAGGCGCTGACCGAGGAGGAGCGGAAGAAGCTGCGGTTCCGCCCGCGCTGGGCGGACGAGGGCGCGACCAACTCCCTGGTCAACGTCTACAACTTCCACGTCGCCGCCGTGCGCGAGTACTTCGGGCAGGACGTTCACCGCATGGAGGACGCCGACAAGGAGATCCGCGACGTCTTCGTGAAGGCAACCGAGATGCACCAGCTGGCGAACCGCCGCGACCTGCTCGAGTACGCCATGCTCGACGCCTTCTACACGACTGAACTGTTCCAGGCCATCTGGCCGAAGTACCTCGACTCGACCCCGTCTAAGGTCGCCCTGGCCGGCCACATGTTCCTCAACGGCTCACGCATCCCCACACCGACCGACTGGCCGCGGTGGATCGGGCAGGTCGAGGAGGTGTTCGCGGAGTACAACCGCGAGATGTCGGACATCTGCCACGCGCTGATCGGCAAGTACGTCGACGAGTGGCGCGAGCTCCTCGACCAGGACGTCGCCGGCGTGCAGGCCAAGCTCGACTCCGACGACCGGCAGCGGCTGCTCGAGCGGCTCGCGCTCGACAAGAAGAAGACCGTCAAGATCAACGACGTCCTGAAGGCGCTCGACAAGGCGCAGATCGAGTGGCGCAAGCGCTCCGACCGCTGGGTGGCCCGCGACCCGTGGCTGAACCAGCTCGACTGGGCGCCCCGGAACTACGCCGGCAAGTACGCCTACATGCCGAATTGGGCCAGCAAGTACCTCGCCGACGACTCCGAGCGCATCACCAACAAGGCCAACGTCTCGCACCTGCTGCTCAAGCTCAAGTGGGAGGGCACGCCCGTGATCCTCACGAAGTCCGACGGCTGGTGCTTCCACAGCGAGGAGGGCAAGCTCGAGAAGGTCCCGCACCCGAAAGGCAACGGCGACAACGTGGGCGTGCTCCTGTCCAAGGACTTCCTCGTCGACATGGAGAACGGCCGCCTTAGCAGCGACCTGCCCGAGGCCAAGCGCGCGCTCGACATCGCGAACGCCACATCTTACTGGACGTCCGTCCGCAAGCGCGTGCACGACCGGATCTTCATGGATGTGGAGAACCCCCACGGCGAGGGCTGGTGCATGATGATGCCGGAGATCATCGCCCACGGCGCCGTGACGCGCCGCACGGTCGAATCGCTCATGGTCACCATGTGCTCGACCAAGGGCCACCGCATCGGCACCGAGCTGAAGACCCGCATTCAGTGCCCGCCCGGCTGGAAGATCGTCGGCGCCGACTTCGACGGCCAGGAGCTGCAGATCGCCAGCATCTACGCCGACGCCTGGGAGGGCGGCTTCATCGGCGCGTCGCCGATGGCCCACACCGTGCTCTCCGGCTCGAAGGAGAAGGGCACCGACGCGCACACGAAGCTCGCGAAGGCCATCGACACCAACCGCGACGTCGCCAAGGGCGTCGGCTTCGCCATGCTCTACGGCGCCGGCGTGAGGACGATCGCCAACACCATCAAGAAGACGTACAAGGACCGGAGCGCCACCGAGCTGCGCCAGTTCGGCAACCGGGCGCTCGCGTTCAAGAAGGGCAAGAAGACGCCCGACGGCTACTACGAGGGCGGCAGCGACAGCGGCTGCTACAACTTCATGGAGGGCATCGCGCTCCGGACCAAGTGCCCGACGCTGCCCTGCCTCGGGACGAAGATCTCGACGGCCCTGCGGCCCTCCGCGGTCGGCGACGACTTCCGCACAGGCCGCATCAACTGGACGATCCAGTCTAGCGGCGCCGAGATGCTGGCCGTGATCCTCACGGCGACCTACTGGCTGGCGCGGCGCTTTCGAATCCCCGCTCAATTCATTCTCAGCATCCATGACGAACTGTGGTGGATGGTACCCGAGCGCTACGCCGAGAGCTTCTGCGTCGTCTTCCAGATGGCGCACCTGTATTCCTGGGCACGTTTCCAGGCTGGCGTCGGCATGTGCGACGTGCCACTGAGCCGGGCGTTCTTCTCGTCGGTGGCGATCGACGAGCGGCTGAGGAAGTCGGTGCGCGAGTGCACCAAGACCCCGTCTAATCCGGACGGCGGCGATGAGCCCGACGGAGCTGAGTACTCAATGGTCCAGATGGCTGAGCTGGGCTGGGTGAAGAAGCTCCGGACGCGTGGCGAGATGATCGCAAAGGGCCTCATTTGACCAAACTCGAACGGGCGGTCGACGCCCTTTACCGCGGGCGCTGCAACCTGATTCAGGCCTGCCAGCTGGCCGAAGTCGATCAGAATACGATGAAACGCTTTCTTCTCGACAAGGTGCACTGCGCCCCAGCCCACCCCGTCCAATTAACCTTAGACCTCCGGAGTCCAGAGCCATGAGCAAAAAGAAGGCGCATTTCTACACCCTGACCGAGCTAGCGTCCGACCGCCCGTACGCCACCATCGAATTCTACGACCACAAGGAGCGGCGCATGCTGAGCTCCGTGGATGTGGTCCTCAATATGACGTATCATGACGCTTTGTCGATCGCACAGTTCGTGGCCTCACGATGACTGCCGCGTCGTACAATAGCGACAGCACCCAACCCCCCATGCTTATCATCGTCTCAGGGCCCGACCGCGTCGGCAAGTCGACCCTGATTAACGCCATGGCCGAGGAGCTCGGCGCCGCCGACATCTACATCGCCCACCACGGCCCGCCACCTTCGTCCAACGAGAGCATCTTTGACGTGTATCGCGACACGATCCAAGACTGGAAGCGGTCGCAGAAGCCGTATGCGATCTTCGACCGTGCCTACCCCTGCAGCTACATCCTCGAGCAGCACCGCCGTCGTAATGCCGGCCACTTTGAGGACGTGATCGACTTCGAGATCGAGCTGGCCGACGCCGTCGACTCTGTCGTGCATCTCGGAGTCTTCCGGCCCTGGTACTGGTCCGCGCCGCTCCACGTTGAGGAGATTCGCGACGAAAACCATAGAGCCGCGCTCTGGTATGTCCGTGACGAATACATTGCCCGCATGCAGGAGCACCAGATCTACACCGAGCAGCTTCTAAATTTTTACGATAATATCACTATGTTCCCCAACGCCCGCATGGAGAACGAGGATACCGACGCCCAGCTGGCTATCACCAAGTGCCGCGAGGCACTGCGGAGGGGCTGATGCCTTTTCCCATGCCGCAGGACCCGGGATTCATACTCGAGTACTGCAAGGAATGGATTGACGATGCCAACTACAGGTACGATCATGGCATGAAGGCGATGGCCCAGGAGAGCATCAGGTCCGCCGCGCAGCTCTACATTCAGCTCCCCCGCGGCTACAGCAACTTGGAGCTGGAAAAATACTACCAGGACACACTCAAGAAGGTCTACGGATGACATTCGAACGGCGAATCAGAGAGATGACGGCGAAGCGCCAGCACGTGATCACCTTTGGCGACCATGTGATCACCAGCGACAACTGGGACTACGCGTACGGCGAGTATCTGTACGAGATCATGAACCATGGCGAGCGGTTCGACGGCCGCAACGGCGAGACGAAGGCCGCCTTCGGCTGCTCGGCCAAGGTTGATCTCCGAGCCGGCTTTCCGCTGACCCGCCTGCGGAAGATGCCCTGGAAGAATCTCGTCCGCGAGTTCCTTTTCGATATTGGCTTTAACACCAACGTCGAGGCGCTCGGTCCCGCCAAACACTTCTGGGACTTCCTCGCCGACGAAAACGGCGAGCTCGGGGCGTCCGCTTATTGCCGGCAGTGGCGGCGGTGGCCGCAGTCCGCGCTGGGCGCCGAGGTGCCGAACGAGACGCTAGAAACCGGCCGTCCGGTCGACCAGCTGAGGGACGCGATCATGCTGCTGAACCACTCGCCTAACTCGCGGCAGGCGACGGTCATCACCCACAACCCGACGGCGATCGACCCGGCTTGCCCACCCTGTCATGTGGCGATGCAGTTCATGCCAGCGAAGGAAGGCTGGCTCGACCTGATGGTGCCCGCGCGCTCCAACGATATGGTGGTCGGCTTCCCGCTCGACATCGCCCGCTACGCGCTGATGCTGAAGGCCGTCGCGGCGATGACCGACAAGGTCGCCCGCTTCGTCTACATGCCGAGCGCTAACTCGCACATCTATGAAAATTGCTACGATCTGGTCGACAAGATGCTAGAACGCGAGCCGCGCCCAGAGTGCCAGGCCCGAATCAACGCGCAGCGCCTAGACCTTAAGGATCTCGCGCTTGACGACTTCGAGCTCGAGGGCTACGACCCGCATCCTGCCATCAAAGTAGAGATCAACTGACCTTCGGGGGTAAGACCCCGGCAACCGGAAACACACCCGATACAACATGGAAGAGCAGACCAACCCACGGGTCAAAGTGATGCGCCAAGGGGACGCCCAGGCCGAGCAGGTCTACACGCCCAACGACGGCGATGAGCTATTCGGCGTGACGCTGTCGTCCGGCCGCTATGTCGAGCTCCGCGAGATGAACGCCGGGGATCTTCTCTACCTGGAGAAGACGCTGGGCAACTGCGGTGACATGGAGCGCTCGCTCAGGCTGACTTCTCGCCTCTCCACAGGCGGCGGCAAGATCACCTTTGATGAGCTCGGCAAGCTCAAGATGAAGGATCTGAAAAAGGTGACTGACCTGCTCGGCAAGGCCGGCGGCAACGACGAGCTCGAAGAGGACCCAAACTGATTCGGGTCACTCCCCTCGAGGACTTCATGTACGAGGTGATCGTCGGCGGCCGCTTCGCTTTGACGTTTCGGGAGCTGACCCCCCGCGACTTCTACTTCTTCAACCTCGTCGAGAATGACTACAAGGACATCACGCAGACGCACCTCTCGCTTCT
>Ga0194118_10000774_pt1 | contig 50970 bp, 52 predicted proteins | sample TA2MahsurfametaG_2_FD_148662 | JGI IMG/M metagenome (GOLD analysis project Ga0194118, IMG submission 148662) | Freshwater microbial communities from Lake Tanganyika, Tanzania - TA2015013 Mahale N5 surface | ecosystem: Environmental > Aquatic > Freshwater > Lake | place: Tanzania: Lake...
TCGTGCCAGCCGTCGATGTTGAGCGGAACGTCGTACTGCGAGATCTGGTACGCCTTGGGCATGTCGGGGTAGAAGTAGTTCTTGCGGTGGAACGTGCAGGCCTGCACCGAGCAGTTGAGGGCCAATCCGATGCGCATCGCGAGTTCGACCGCCTGGCGATTGAGCACGGGGAGTGCTCCGGGCAGGCCGAGCGTCACCGGGTCGATGTGGGTGTTCGGATCGTCACCGAAACGATTGGCGCTGGCCGAGAACAACTTGGTGACCGTGGCGAGTTCGACGTGGACCTCGAGGCCCACGACCAACTCGTAGCCGTCGATCATGAAGACGTCGCTCACTTCGCACCTCCCGGTGCGACACGCTCGAGATGAGCTGCCACCTGGAACATGACCGACTCGCCGAGAGTGGGCGCGAGCACTTGTACACCGACCGGCAGACCGTGAGCACCCGTTCCGAACGGCACACTCATGGCCGGGTGACCAGCCAGATTGGTGGGAATCGTGAAGACGTCGCACAAGTACATCGACAACGGATCGTCGACCTTGGCCCCCACCGGGAACGCGACGATCGGCGAGGTGGGCGTGAGGATCACATCAGCCTTCTGATACGCACGAGCGAAATCGTCGGAGATCAGACGGCGCACTTTGAGAGCCTTGCCGTAGTACGCGTCGTAGTAACCGGCCGACAACGCGTAGGTGCCGAGCATGATGCGGCGCTTCACTTCGTCGCCGAAGCCGGCAGCGCGCGTGGCCATGTACATCGCGTTGGTGTCGGCCGCATCAACTCGAAGGCCGTAGCGCACACCGTCGTAGCGGGCCAGGTTGCTACTCGCCTCGGCCGGAGCAATGAGGTAGTAGGCGGTGAGGCCGTACTTCATCGACGGCAGTTCGACGTTGACGACGGTGGCACCGGCCGCTGCCAGCGCATCGAACGATTCGGCCAGTCGGGCTTCGACCTCGGGATCGCTGCCGCCGGGGAGATCGGTGATGCGGCCGACGCGCAAGCCCTTCACGTCACGATCGAGTGAACCCTGCACCGACAGCGCGGGCTGCGGAATCGACGTGCTGTCGAGTGGGTCGTGTCCGCTCATCGCTTCGAGCAGAACAGCGGCATCACGCACGTCGACCGTGAACGGACCGATCTGGTCGAGGCTGCTCGCGAAGGCCACGAGCCCGTAGCGGCTCACGGTGCCGTACGTGGGCTTCACACCGACCACTCCGCACAGTGCGGCGGGTTGACGAATGGAACCGCCAGTGTCGCTACCAAGGCTGGCGGCGGCGAAACCGGCCGCGACGGCGGCGGCGCTGCCACCGCTCGAACCGCCCGACACGCGTGTGGTGTCGTGCGGGTTGTACGTGACACCAAAAGCCGAGTTCTCGGTGCTCGATCCCATGGCGAACTCGTCGAGGTTGGTCTTGCCCACGAACACGGCGCCGGCTTCGGCCAAGCGTGTGACGACGGTGGCGTCGTACGGCGGCTTCCACCCTTCGAGGATGCGCGACGAACACGTGGTGGGAACACCGCGCGTGCACATGTTGTCCTTCAGTGCGATGGGAACTCCGGCCAACGGACCCGGGTCGCGCCCGGCCTTCACATCGGCGTCCACCTTGGCCGCCATCGCGCGAGCCTGCTCACGCGTCACGAGATTGAACGCGTGGATCGACGACTCACGCGCGTCGATTCGGGCCAGGTACTCGTCGAGAACGGCGACGGCCGAAACCGATCCGTGACGGACAGCGTTGGCGATGTCGACGGCGTTCGACAGTTCGGTCACGTCAGCCCTCGAGTCCGATGATCGGGGGCACCCGGAAACGACCGTCTTCGGCCGCCGGCGCCACGGCCAGAACCTCGTCGCGATCGAGACCAGGCTTCACCACGTCGTCACGGAACACGTTCACGAGCGGATAGGGCTGTGTCATCGGTTCGACTGCAGCCAGATCGAGAGCGTCGATGTCGGCGAAGTGCTCGAGCATGCCGGCCAACTGATTGGTGAGCCGGTCGACCTCGGCCGCAGTGACGTCGAGTCGCGCGAGTCGAGCCACCTTGGCGACGGCGTCAGGAGAGATACGAGCCTGGGGGGTGACGGGCACGAGGATGAATTCTACGAGCCGGACAGGTGGACCAGCACGGCCCTGTCGGGCCACTGAACCGGAACCGGGAGCCCGATCGTCGCCAGATCTCGTCCGGAGAGGCGCGCCACGTCGATGGATCGCCCGAGCAACGAGGTGACCGTGTACACGCAGTCGTCGATCAGCCCGGGCAGTCGAACCGTGGTGGGCCGCAGCGAGTCGGGTGAATCGACCTGGGCCACCGAGATCAAGGCCTCGCGACGATTCGCTGCGTAGACACCGTGCACCACCATCGTCGAATCGGTGTCGAAACGAACGGTGTCGCCGTGATGCAGCAGGCGTCGCCAGGTCTTGTAGGCGTCGATGCCAGCGCGCAGTTCGTCGAGCTCGTCGTTCGACATGGTGGTGACATCGGCTTCGACTCCCATGTGACCGAACATCGACGTGATCACGCGGAAGTTCATCGAATGGCGCCGCCCTGCACTGTGTGACGGCGACGGACCGACGTGTGCGCCCATCACCTCGGGCGGGATGACCATCGAGGCACCTCGTTGAATGCGTTGACGCTCGAGCGCATCGTTGTTGTCGCTCGTCCAGAAACGTTCGACCCGAGTGATCACACCGAAATCGATACGGCCACCGCCTGATGCGCAGACTTCGAACTCGACTTCCGGATGACGAGCGCGCAGCCAGTCGAGCAGTCGGTACGTGGCGAGTGTCTGCTCGTGCGCGGCCGACCTTCCATCGGCTCCACTCCCCTGCACGAGCCAGCGATTCATGTCCCACTTCACGTAGGCGATGTCGTGATCGCGCAACAACGCGTCGAGTCGCTCGGCCACGTGTTCGAAAACATCGGCTCGGGTGAGGTCGATCACCACTTGCTCGCGACCCAACACGGGTTCGTATCCCTCGGTCGCGAGGATCCACTCCGGGTGTGCCCGCAGCAGATCGGAGTCGGGGTTGGCCATCTCGGGCTCGACCCAGATTCCGAACTCCATCCCTCGACTGCGCACGTGATCGATGAGTGGTGTCAGCCCGTTCGGATACACATCGGTCGACACGATCCAGTCGCCCAGGCCCGAGGAACTCGATCGACGCGAACCGAACCAACCGTCGTCGAGGACGAATCGCTCGATGCCCAGCGACGCCGCCACGTCGGCGAGAGCCGCCAATCGGTCTTCGCGATGATCGAAGTACACCGCCTCCCACGTGTTGAGGTGCACCGGACGCGGCCCGAGATCGCGGGGCAGTCGACGTCGCGCTTCTCGATGGAATTGCCAACTGGCCGCGTTGAGGCCACTCGATGAATGGACACCAACGAGATCGGGTGTGGTGAACGACTCTCCGGGATACACACATATCTCGCCCGGATGGAACAACTCACCCATCTGCACGTACCGGCGATCATCGGTCAATCTTTCCGCGTACGTGACGTGGTTTCCGCTCCACGCGAGGTGGAGTCCCCACACGTCACCCGACCATTCGTCGGCCCGACTCTCGCTCGCGAACACGAAGGGTGGATGCTCGTGCGATGTGCGACCCAAGCGATTTTCGGCCGTCCAGGCGCCCCGGGGCCACGCGAATCGCTCGAAGCGGAATTCGTCCGACCAACGACCCGAGAACACACCGAGTTCAGACGCACCTTCGGGAAGCGGCACCGACAGGCTGAACGCGTCGAGCATGTACGGAGAGTCGCCGCGATTCTCCACGAGCGCCGACGCGACGAAGGCGCCGCCGTGCGTGAGAACGATGGTTGTCGTGAGAGCGAGCTCGGCCACGTGATCGATACCGCGAACGACGAGGCGTTCGCCGTCGGCGACGGTGTCACGTCGATGCGACTCGTACGAGAAGCGGGGCGCCCACACGCGCCCGCCGCGACGATGCCCCGACAGGCCGGGGCGTCCGGGGAATCCGTCGCCGTGCATGGGCACGACACTGATGGGAGCGAGCACGTCGATCGTTCCGGGTGGTGCCGGCCTCATCGGCGACGGCGACACCGAATCGACGGGTCGACCCCAATGGATGACGACCGGAACACCCGACGAGCAGTCGACCACCAGGCTCGTGGTGGCGTTGCGCACGTGCTCGATCACACCCTCGGGCTATCTCCTCCGATGGCCCTTCCCCAACCGAGCCCGCTGCTCGTGTTGGCGCTTCTGGCGGCGAATTCGTCGTGTGAAGCGCCGCCACGAGCACCAGGGGCGGACAGAATGACGGGGATGACCGGACCTGACGTGCGCACCGATCCGTTCCTCGGAACCGTCGTCCACGTGGTCGGCCACCGCCAGACCCGCCCCAACCTGCCCACAAACACCGACGTTGCGGGTTGTCCTTTTTGTCCGGGTGGACTCGAAGCCCCCGAGCCGTACGACGTGCGTTGGTTCCCCAACCGCTGGCCGGCCATGCCCGGTGATCGCTGCGAAGTCGTCCTGTACTCCCCCGACCACGACGCCACCATCCCCTCACTTGGAGCCGCTGGTATGCGCAAAGTCGTCGACCTCTGGGCCGAGCGCACCACCGCCCTCGGACGACGTGACGACGTCGCCTTCGTCCTGGTGTTCGAGAATCGCGGCGCCTCGGTGGGCGCGACCATCTCACATCCGCACGGCCAGATCTACGCCTACGACCACGTGCCCGATCGACCCCGCCGTTTGTTCGCTTCCGATTGGCGACCCGTCGCGACGGCACCCGAACGTCGCGTCGTCGCCAACTCGTCGTGGGTGTGCGATGTTCCCTTCGCCTCGGAGTTCCCGCTCGCGTTGTCGATCGCACCCACCGCACAAGTCGGCGACTTGCCTTCGCTCGACAGCCGACAACGAGACGACTTGGCCGCGATGTTGGTCGACGTCTTCGATCGCCTCGATCGACTCTTCGACGAACCACTTCCCTACATGATGTGGATCAACCAGCGACCGTTCGACGGCACACTGCGCGATGCGTGGCTGAGCATCGACATCGTGTCACCGTGGCGTCAGCGTCAACTGCCGCGTTTCATCGCCGCCGCCGAAATCGGTGCCGGCGAATACTTCAATCCGGTCGTGCCCGAAGACGTGGCCGCCCGTTTGCGCGATCTCAGTCGCTGAACGGCGCGAAGTTCGGCGGGCGCTTGTCGAGGTACGACTGCACACCCTCCTGGAAGTCGGCCCGCTTCAACGACGCGTCCATGAGCGGCAGTGAACGTGATGTCGCTTCGTCGGCCAACACCGCGTGATCGCCGTACAACTGCTTCTTCATGACCGCCCAACTGGTGGGGCTGCAGTTCTGCGCCAGATCGGACGCGTAGGCGAGGGTATGGCTCATGAGTTGATCGGGTGCGACCACCGCGTTGACGAGACCCATCGTCCCGGCCTCGTCGGATGTGAACACGCGACCCGACAACATCAGATCGAGTGCCCGCGGCAGACCGACCAAACGGGGCAAGGCCCACGATGCTCCGTACTCGGCGATGAGTCCACGACGACTGAACGCGGTCGTGAACTTGGCGCCCGACGCGGCGAATCGGATATCGCAGAACATCGCGAGTACCAGACCCACACCGGCGGCCGCACCGTTGATGGCCGCGATCACTGGCTTCGGATAGTCGATCAATTCGCTGTAACGACGCGAACCGACGGCCGCGCCCGACCCACCACCAGGATTGGCCCGAATCTGATTGAGCGCGTCCATGTCGGCACCCGGACAGAACCCGCGACCAGCACCGGTGATCACGACGACGCGAATGTCGTCACGCTCACGCGCTTCGTCGATGCGGGCCCAGAATCGTTCGGCGATCCGGCCACTCCACGCGTTGAGTCGATCGGGGTTGTTGAGCGTGATGACGCCCACACCGGCAACGGGAACGTCGAGAAGGGCGAAGTCGTGATCGGTCATGGAGCCGACGGTACTTCACCGTCGGCCACCGCCGTCGGGGCGGGCCGCAACCGAGCCCACACCAGGTACGCCACCCCACCCACGACGAGCACGATCGACATCCACTGATTGAGGCGGAGTCCACCGCCCTCCTTGGTCGGGTCGATGCGCAGACCTTCGATCCAGAAGCGCCCGACTCCGTAACCGATCACGTAACAAGCGAGCAGTCGAGCCGGCCGCGACACCAGCATGCGCCGACCCAGGACCACGAGAACCACCGCGAGCGCGCCGTTCCACAACGACTCGTACAAGAACGTCGGATGGAAGAGCGTGCCCGGCGCGTAACCCGCCGAAGCGACTTTGTCGGCATCGATCTCGAGTCCCCACGGCAGGTCGGTCGGACGTCCGAACAACTCTTGGTTGAACCAGTTGCCCCACCGACCGATCGACTGGGCGATGGCCAGCGTGGGTGCCACCGCCCACAAGGCGAGCGGCACCGAGACACCGTTCTTCTTGAAGTACCACACGCCCACCACGGTGCCGAGAAGAATGCCGCCCGGAATTCCGAGGCCACCTTCCCAGATCTTGATGATGTCGCCCGGCGAGTCGGAGAAGCGCTGCCAGTCGGTGGCCACGTGATACAGCCGTGCGCCGATCACGCCAGCCGGCACCGCCCACAGCGCCATTCCCGAAGCGAGATCGGCGTCACCGATACCGGCAACTTCCAAGCGGCGGCCGGCCCACCGCACGGCGACGATCACACCGATGGCGATCATCAACCCGTAGGCGCGCAATGTGAGGGGACCGATGTCGATCGAGCCACCACCCGGGCTCGGCAGCGACGCAACGAGCGAATCGAGAAGAGCGAGCATCGACGTTTACGAAGCGGTGACCTTGGCGGCGAACGCCACGGCCGACTCGAAGATCAACTCTTTGTCGAAGTCCTGAGTGGCCACGTGGTAACTCCGATCGAGCAGGATGCGCTCGACCGGGCCGCCCCACTGTTCGGCCAACTGGTCGCTCTGCACCGGATCGACCACGTGATCGTTGCGCGACGTGATGAGCAGAAGCGGCACCGTGCAGTTGCCGTACTGCGACACCATCGGTGTGATGCCGTCTTTCACGAGCGACACCAGGGGACGCAACGGAGTTTCGGGATACGCGGTCTCGGTCACGTTCGGATCGGCGATGTCGGAGCCGATTCCGGGGAACACCTCCGTGCCCTCGGCGATGAGGCCCTCGACCATGTCGACCATCTCTTGCGCCTGCGGTTGTGCAGCCGGGTTGACGCAGACGATGCCACTCACCTCGGGATGTTCGAGTGCGGTCCAGAGCGTGAGCGATCCACCCATCGAAAGACCCGCCACCACCACCTTGTCGACGCGCTGCGCGAGGCGCTGATACGCGGCCTCGACCTCACCCGACCAATGCGACCAGCGGGTGGCGAGCATGTCGCTCACCGCCGTTCCGTGTCCGGGGAGCCGTGGCAATTCGACGTGATAGCCGGCTGCGGCGAACGCCTCGGCGACTTCGCGCATCGACGACGGATTGCCGGTGAATCCGTGGATGCACAGCGCGCCCACCGACTGCGTTCCGTGATGGCTCCAGGCTTCGGCGCCCGGGATCACCGGTGCGGTATCGATGTGTTCGGTCATGGCTCAGTTCTACCCCACGAACGGCAAGACTGACCCCATGGCCGATCGGCGCGGATCCCGAAATTTCGACCGCGCGGCCCTGCTCGCGGCCATTCCCCTGATCGCCGTCCTGCCGTTGTGGGCCGTGGCCATGGTTCCGTTCTGGCTGGTGCTGAACCTGGTCGTCGACGTGTCGTATCTCGCCGCGGCTGGCATCTACGTACTGGCCGGTCTGGCTCTGTTCGTACCGGTGGTGCAGCGGGTCGTGCTCACTCGACTCATCGGTGCCCGGCGACCCACCGCCGAGGAAGCTCCGCGCCTGCAACGCGCTTTCGACGAAGTGGCACAAGCACTCCATGTGCGCGACCGAGGGTTCGCTCTGGGCGTGGTGGATGCCGACGCCGTGAACGCCTTCGCATCGGGCGGACATCTCGTGGTGGTCACGTCGTACGCCGCTCGTCGCCTCGACCACGACGCTTTGTGCGGTGTCCTCGCTCACGAGTTCTGTCACCACCTCGGCTCGCACACGATCGCACTCACCATGCAGCAGTGGCTGATGCTGCCCGTCACCGCTCTCGCCCGACTCGGTGCGTATCTACGCAACGTCGCACTTGCGGCATCCGAGACGTTTGCCCGTTCGTCCGGTCCGGCGCAGCGGGTGGGTCGGGTGATCGCGTCGGTCTTCAACGGACTGTCGTGGTTCTTCGAGATCGGCAGTGTGGCCAGCCACGCGCTGAGCAACCTGGTCGGACGTTCGGCCGAGTTCCGAGCCGATCAACGCGTGATCAGCATGGGGTACGGCCGTCAGTTGGTCGACGCGTTGCGACGAACGACCAACCACCAGCCTCAGCGACCGACGCGGTGGTCACGACTCCTCGAGACACACCCGCCCGCGCGCACACGAATCGCGCGCATCGAGGGAACACTGCGTCGGCGACGCCGCTGAGGCGGGTGTCGGGCGTTTCAGAAAACGACCTGCGAGAATCGGGCGGTATGGCTCGTCGTTCGATCGCTTCATCTCTCGGCGCCGCGACGATCGTGGTCGCACTGACCTCGGCCTGCGGATCGGACGACGCCGCACCGAAGACATCGACGACGGTGGCGCCGACCACGAGCACCCCGGTCACGACAACGATCGCTTCCACCACCACCACGACCATCTGGACCGGCCCGCCCACGCTGGCTCCGGACGCCACTCTGCCCACACCCATCTCACCCCCAGGTCCCGACGAGATCGACCCGACGTTCTGATGGGCACGATGGAGATTCCGGCCCTCATGATGTCGTCACCGATCTACGAGGGCATCACCTACCCCACGTTCGATCGCGGAGTCGGCTGGTGGCCCGGCACGGCCCGACCCGGTGAACCCGGCAATGTCGTGTTGGGTGGTCACCGCACCAGTGCACCCCGGCCGTTTCGCTATCTCGAGAAGCTCGCGCCCGGCGACGAGATCGTCGTCACCGTCGACAGCGGCGCGTTCGTGAACCGCGTGACACGAACCGAAGTGGTGACACCCGACGCCATGTGGATCGTCGACCAGACCCCGGCCGCCACCGCAACGCTTTTCGCACGCCATCCGCCCGGATCGACCAAGGAGCGAATCGTCGTGTTCGCCGAGTTCGATCGTCGGGCCTAGCGTTCTCTCCTCATGACTCGCGGCGACACCTTCTCCCGACGTCGAGTCGGCTGGTCATTCGTGGCCGGACTTCTCGTCGCCGCCTCCATGCCACCGTGGGGTTGGTGGCCTCTCTCGTTCGTCGGCCTGGCGATTCTGTCGCGGCTCGAACTCACCACTCCGCGTGCTCGTGACCGTTTCGTCCTCGCGACCGTCGCGGGCCTCGGTTGGTTCGTACCCGCGCTGTCATGGATGTGGTTCCTGACCGCGCCGGGTTACCTCATCGCGGCGCTGATCTTCGCGGTACTACACGGATTCGCATCGGCCCTGGCCGGCTCGGTCGATCGCGACGTGCGCGTCGTCGCTCTTCCGGCCGCCCACACCTTGGTCGAAGCACTTCGGCTGTCGTTTCCCTTCGGTGGAGTTCCCCTCGCGACCCTCGGCATCGCACAGGTGGCCGGCCCGCTCGACGACATCGCTCGCGTCGGTGGTGTCGTGTTGCTCACCTGGGTCACGTGGCAGATCGGTACGTTGCTCGTGCGACGATCCGGATCGGGACGCGCTTTCCGGGTGGCGCGTCGGGCCGCGGTTCTCGCGGTGATCATCGTCTTCTTCGTCGCCATCAACGCCCCGCGTGGATCCGATCTCGGTCGTTCGATCGACGTGGCCGCCGTGCAAGGTGGTGGCCCACAAGGCACGCGAGCCATCGATACCGACCCGCGCGACGTCGTCGAGCGCCACCTGGCCGCCACGCAACTCCTGATCGACGACGACCTCTCACCCGACTTGGTGGTGTGGCCCGAGAACGTGATCGACGTGCCGGATTTCGAAACCAGCCGCGAACTCACCGAAGTCGCGACGTTCGCCACGCGACTCGATGCCCCGTTCCTCGTCGGAATCACCGAAGACGTCGACTCCGAATCGTTCACAAACGCCCAAGTGGTCGTGGAGCCCTCGTCCCAACAAGTCGTCGATCGTTACGACAAGGTTCGCCGTGTTCCGTTCGGTGAGTACATGCCCCTGAGGGGTCTGCTCGACAGCGTGGGCGCGCCGGTCGATCTCGTACCTCGCGACGCCGTGGCCGGCACCGGACCGGCGATCCTCACGGCACCGAACGTGGGAGGCGACGACCTTCGGGCGGCTGTCGTCATCTCGTGGGAAGTGTTCTTCGGTGGTCGCGCCCGCGAGGGCGTGAAGAACGGTGGCGAACTGATCATCAATCCCACCAACGGTTCGAGTTACACCTGGACCGTTCTGCAGACCCAACAGATCGCGTCGTCACGACTTCGGGCGATCGAAACCGGCCGTTGGGTCGTACAAGTGGCACCCACCGGCTTCAGCGCATTCGTGTCGCCGAGTGGCCACGTGTACGACCGCACCGCGGTGAGCGAACGAGCGGTGATCGATCGAGAGATTCCCTTGCGCACGGGCGAGACGCTCTACACGTCGATCGGAGATGGTCCGTGGATCGGCGCGGTGGGTGCCGTGTTCTTGTTGGCCCTGGGCCGTCGCGTCAGAGTTCGATCACGACGGTGACCGGACCGTCGTTCACGAGCGCAACTTTCATGTCGGTGCGGAACCGACCGATCGCCACCGATGCACCGAGTCGCTCGAGTTCGCTCACCACGCGCTGAACCAGCGGTTCGGCTACTTCGGGTCGAGCCGCCGCGATCCAACTCGGTCGACGACCCGCGCTCGTGTCTCCGTAGAGCGTGAACTGGCTGACCACCAGAACCGCTCGCGTGGTGTCGGCGATCGACCGATTCATCACACCCTGTTCGTCGTCCATGACGCGCAGATTCCAGATCTTCTCGGCCATCTTGGCCGCGGTGCGTTCGTCGTCGGAGTGCGTGACCCCCACGAGAACCATGAGACCGGCACCGATCGAACCGACTCGATCGGTCACGCCATCGACCGTCGAGTCGACCCACGCCGATTCGACTCGCTGAACGACTGCCCGCACACCGCGATCGTGCCACACGGCTGATCCTGCCAAGATGATCGAGTGATCGAGCTCTCCGCTGGCCCTCATACCGCGCGGGTCGATGACGAGCGCGGAGGCCGTGTCGCGTCACTGTGTTTCGCTGGCCACGAGGTTCTGGTCACCTCGGCCGCCAGTCCGCTCGGCTGGGGTTCGTATCCCATGGTTCCGTTCGCTGGACGAATCCGGCACGGGAAGTTCCGATTCGACGGCCGCAACTTCTCGATGCCACTCAACATGCCTCCGCACGCGATTCACGGCACGGTGTTCGAATCACGTTGGGATGTCGTCGACGCCGATCACACGATGTGTCGACTTCGTTGCAACCTGGGAGACCAGTGGCCGTTTCGCGGTCGTGTCGAACACACCGTGACGCTGAACGACAGCGGCATCGACCACGAACTCACGGTGTCGGCCGACGAGCCGATGCCCGCACAAGTCGGCTGGCACCCGTGGTTCGTGAAACCTCTCACGACACAGTTGATCTTCCGGGCGACGCACCGACGCGATCACGATGGCATCGCGGAAAGTCTCGAGTCGCCCATCCCCGATTTCGTTCCCGGCACGACCGACGATTGTTTCGTCGATCCTCAAGAGATCTTGACGCTCGGATACGACACGTTCCATCTCGAGCTCACGAGCACGTGCCGCCACTGGGTCGTGTACGACGAACCACCGCATGCGACCTGCGTGGAACCGCAATCCGGCCCTCCCAACGCGTTCAACCAGGCGCCAGCGGTGGTGACGCCAACCGAGACCCTCACCCATCGGTTCACGATCACGTGGGCCCCTCACCCACCCCGAGCATGACGAACGTCCTGCTAACGGCGCGATCGTCGGGCAGACTTTCTGCGAGGACACCGCCCGCCACGTCTCTTGACCGACGTGGAGACGACGAACCATGACCACCACGACCGACGCCCAACTCGTCTCCGCCTACCTGAGCGGCGATCGAACGGCCTTGGCGACGATCTACGACCGTTACGCGCCGGGTCTGTACGACACGGCACGATCGATGCTCTCCGATCGTCACGATGCATCCGACATGGTTCAGGACGTCTTCGTCATCGCGGCCGAGCGTCTCGATCAGTTGCGCGAACCCGATCGTCTCAAACCGTGGCTCTACGCCGTGTTGCGCAACGAGGTCTATCGACGTACCAAGAAACGCAAGCGCGCGGTTCCCACCGACTTTCAGAGCGAGACGGTTCCTGACGTGCCGGCCTCCTACGACCCGCGCGAGGCGGGAGAAGCCGTCGCGTACGAAGAGTTGGCGTCGATGCTGCGCTCGGCCTCGGCCGGTCTCGACGAACGCGATCGACTCGTCCTCGAGTTGTCGGTGCGCCAAGGGTTGAGTGGTTCCGACTTGGCCGATGCGCTCGGCGTCACGGCCGAGCAGAGCTACTCGCTCGTTCATCGCATGCGCGAGCGCGTGGAGAAGAGTCTCGGGGCCTACGCCGTGGCCAAAGCCGGACGGCGCGACTGCCCCGATCTCGATCGACTGCTCGCGGCGTGGGACGGCGAATTCACCATTCTGATTCGCAAGCGCGTCAATCGACACATCGAGGTGTGCGCGACGTGCGATCGGAGTCGCAAGACCCTCGCCCCGCTGGCACTGTTCGGCGCCGCCCCCGCGTTCGTTCTGCCCTTCGGCTTGCGCGATCGGGTTCTGGCCGCCACCGCCAACGTCGGACCGGGAGCGAGTTCCGGCTCGGGAACGTCAGGCTCGAGTGGCTCGTCGACGAATTCGACATCGAGACTTCGTTTCGATTCACGCACCGGATTTCCGCGTGCCGCGCGTCTGGGTCGTCGTGCTCTCTTCGCGCTCATCGGTTCGTCGGTTGCCGTGGTCGCCGTGGTCGGTGGTGTTCTGGTGGCACAACAAAGCGATGCCGGACGAGCGAGCGACACGACGAGCGGCACGGTCGAGGTAGTGGCATCCAGCGACACTGCTGTCGACTCGAGTGTTGCTGTCGTCGACAACTCGATCGACGACACGATCGACAACACGACAGCCGGTGTGGTGTCATCGCTGGTTCCCACACCGCCACCGCCGTCGGGTGGCGCGGGTGGCTCTGGTAGCAACACCGGTGCCGGTGGACCGCCCGCCGCGCCCACCGATTCGAACACGCCGCTCGCCCCAGCCGGTTCGACCGTCACCACCACGTCAGTTGCGCAACCCGCCACGACACAACCGTCGGGGCCTGCACCGTCACCGGCCACCACCACCCCGGCCAAGACCACGACGACCACATCGCCACCCAAGACAACAACGACCACATCGCCACCCAAGACATCAACAACAACAACGACGACTGCACCACCCAAGACAACAACAACAACAACAACGACTGCACCACCCAAGACATCATCAACAACAACAACAACAACGACCACGACGACAGCAGCACCGCAGCGCACGCTCGTGCTCAGCAAAGTGGCCGGCACGTTCCCGTCGTGCACCACTCTCGGCGTGCAAGGGGTGGTCACCACCACCGAAACCGGCATTCAGGTGTTCGGGGAGGTCGAGTTCTTCAACAAGGACAACAAGACGCTCGGTGTGCGGCAGGTGAAGCTGGCCCTTGCCTCGGCTTCCACCTGGCGTGGCTCGGTGACCGACACGCCGACGGGAGCAGTCACGGCTCGGTTTCGCCTCACCGCCCGATCGACATCGGGTCTCACCAGCACCGCAGCCGGATCGGCCACCCAAGCCAACAAGTGCTGAAAGTGACCCGCCGGTAGCCTCGGCTCTCATGCCTGCAGCGCTGGACCCCAACGGTCCCCTTCGCCTCGCGTACCTCACGTACCGCGGCAAACCGCACGTGGGCGGCCAGGGCGTCTACACCCGTCACCTCACCAAGGCCCTGGTCGACCTCGGCCACTCGGTCGAGGTGCTCGGCGGACAGCCCTACCCGGTGCTCGACGACCGCATCACGCTCACCAAACTCCCGAGCCTCGACCTCGTGAACGACCATTACCCGTTCCGGTTCCCGGCCATCTGGGAACTCAAGACCCGCGAAGACTGGCTCGAAGTCGGCTTGTTCCTCACCGGTCAGTTCGCCGAGCCGGCCGCGTTCAGCGCCCGCGTGAAGAGGCACCTCGCGCAGCGGGTGTCCGAGTTCGATCTGGTGCACGACAACCAGTGCCTCGGCTACGGAATCCTCGGGCTCGAGAAGCTCATTCCCACGATCGTCACGCTCCACCATCCCATCACGCGCGATCGCGCCCTCGAGATGGATCACGCTCCGAACTGGCGCAAGAAGTTCGGCGTGAGTCGCTTCTATTCGTTCGTGAAGATGCAGGGCCGCGTCGCGAGTCGCATGCCGCGCATCGTGGTGGTGAGCGAGAACAGCATCAAGGACATCCACGGCGACATGGGTGTCTCGTTCGATCGCATGCGTCTGGTCCCCGTCGGCGTCGACCCCGAACTCTTCAAACCACTTCCCAACGTGGCGCGCGTACCGGGTCGACTCATCACCACCGCGTCGGCCGACGTTGCTCTCAAGGGTTTGGCGTACCTGCTCGAGGCCATGGCCAAACTGCGCACCGAGCGCGACGTCACCCTCACCATCATCGGCAAGCCCAAGCCGGGCAAGAGCATGGACCTCATCGACAAACTCGGCTTGCGTCCGCACATCCAGTTCGTGTCGGGTGTTCCCGACGAGCGCATCGTCGAGTTGTACGCCGAGGCCGAACTGGCCGTGGTTCCATCGCTCTACGAAGGGTTCAGCCTCCCGGCCATCGAAGCCATGTGCACGGGCATCTGCCTGGTGGCCACCGACGGCGGCGCCCTTCCCGAAGTCACCGGCCGTGACGGCGACACCGCTCTGCAGTGCCCGGCCGGCGATGCCGAAGCGCTCGCCACCGCGTTGCGCCGCGGACTCGACGATGCCGAACTGCGTGCTCGTGTAGGCGCCAACGGTCGCCAGCGTGTGGTCGACCGCTGGACCTGGCGTCGTTGTGCCGAGATGACGGTCGAGCAGTACCGCGAAGTTCTCTCCATGCCCGACAACATCGAGAAGTTGCGTCGCAACGGACGGTTGAAGGGCTGACGACGTGCTCACCGTTCGCTTCGAACGACTCGGACTCAACCCGGGCGATCTCGTCCTCGACGCCGGCGCCGGCTTCGGTCGTCACGCCTACGAAGTCGCTCGTCGTGGTGGCCGTATCGTCGCTCTCGACTACGCCGACGACGAAGTACGCACGACCCGCGCCACTTTCGCCGCCATGATGCAGGCCGGCGAGATCCAACGTGACTCGTACGTCGGTGTCATGCGCGGTGACGCCACGCGTCTTCCCTTCGACGACGCCGCCTTCGACCGCGTGATCACGTCCGAGGTGCTCGAACACATCCAGGACGACGTGTCGGCCATCGCCGAACTGGCCCGCGTGTTGCGTCCGGGTGGCACGTTCGCCTGCACGGTGCCGTCGTGGTGGCCCGAAAAGATCAACTGGAAGCTGTCCGACGAGTATCACGCACCCAAATCGGTGGGTGGCCACGTGCGCATCTACAGCCGCACCGAACTCGAAGCCAAGTTGCGCGCCGCCGGTCTCGACGTACGCGGACATCATCACGCTCACGCTCTGCACTCGCCGTACTGGTGGCTCAAGTGCGCCGTCGGTCCGCGCCGCGACGATCACCCGCTCGTCAACAACTACAAAAAGTTCCTCGAATGGGACATCGTCAAGCAGCCTCGTTCCATTCGCGCCGTCGAGCGCGTGCTCTCGCCTGTCATGGGCAAGAGCCTCATCGTGTACGCCGTCAAGCGTCCGGCTCCCGCTCGCCGCCCCGAGCCCGTTCGAGAGTTGGTGAACGCATGACCCTCATTCGTCATCTCGGTGTCCCGCACATCGAAGGCGTTCTGAGCGCCGATGAAGTTGTCCAGACCGCCGAATCGATCGCTCGTCTGCAACTCGACTCCGGAATGATCCCGTGGTTCGAGGGCGGACACTGCGATCCGTGGAATCACGTCGAGACGGCCATGGCTCTCGACATCGCCGGCTTGCATTCGCGCGCCGAACGCGCCTACGAGTGGCTCAAGAACACTCAGCACCGTGACGGCTGGTGGTTCAACTACTACCTGCCGAGTGGTTTCGTCGAAGAGCCGAAACTCGACACCAACGTCTGCGCGTACGTCGCGGCCGGCGTGTGGCATCACTGGTTGTGCACCTGGGATCGTGGATTCGTCGACTACATGTGGCCCACGGTCGAGCGCGCCATCGAATGGGTGTTGTCGATGCGTCGTCACGACGGAACCATCTTGTGGGCCCGCGAAGAGCACGCCTCGCCGTGGGATTACGCGCTTCTCACCGGATCGTCGTCCATCTGGCATGCGCTCACCTGCGCCGCCGAACTGGCCGATCTCGTGAGCGACGAACGTCCGCATTGGCGCGAAGCCGCCGATACACTGCGCTCGGTCATCTGCACACGACCCGACGCGTTCGAACCCAAAACACGTTGGGCCATGGACTGGTACTACCCGGTGCTCACCAACGCCATGGAAGGCGACGCCGCGCGAGCGCGTTTGGCGCAAGGCTGGGACACGTTCGCCATGGAGGGTCGCGGCATTCGTTGTGTGAGTGACGAACCGTGGGTCACCGCGGCCGAAACAGCCGAATGCTCACTGGCCCACACCGCGGCCGGCGACATCAGCACCGCGACCGATCTGCTGCTCTGGACCCGCGCTCACCGTCATGACGACGGTTCGTACTGGACCGGCGTGGTGTACCCGAGTCGCGAGAACTTCCCGGCCGGCGAACGCACCGCGTACACCGGAGCCGCCGTCATTCTCGCCGCCGACGCGATCGATGCGGGCTCTCCGGCGTCGCGCATCTTCGTTCCATCGCTCGTCGTCGACTGACTCGAAGGAGTTGTCATCATGACCCGCGCGCCTTTCACCGCGTCATCCTCGGCCGACATTCGTCGTCTCGCCTCCGAAGCACTCGCTGCCCTCGGCGCCGACGATGCACTGGGAGGTTCGGGAGCGGTTGCTCGCTCCCCCATCAACGGCCTCGAGTACGACCAGGTGTCGAGTGCGCACGTGGCGTCGAGTGTCGATCACGCTCTGGCGACCGCATCGGACGTGTTCGTGTCGTGGCGCGATGTTCCGGCCCCGCGCCGTGGCGAAGTTGTTCGTCTGCTCGGCGAAGAGTTGCGCCGCCACAAAGATCACCTCGCCACGTTGGTGCAGATCGAGGCGGGCAAGATCCGCTCGGAAGCACTCGGAGAAGTTCAAGAGATGATCGACATCTGCGACTTCGCCGTCGGTCTCTCGCGTCAGCTGCACGGTCTCACCATCGCCACCGAGCGACCCGGTCATCGCCTCACCGAAACCTGGCATCCCTACGGACCCATCGCCGTGGTCACCGCCTTCAACTTTCCGGTAGCCGTGTGGTCGTGGAACGCCGCCCTCGCGATCATCTGCGGCGATCCGGTGGTGTGGAAGCCATCCGATGCATCGACGGTCACCGCGGTGGCCACCAATGTTCTCGCGCGTCGAGCGGCCCTCGCCGCCGGTGCACCGGCCGAGCTCTTCCAGATCGTGTTGGGTGACGCCGACGTGGGCAAAGCGCTCGTCGCCGATCGGCGCGCGCCTCTGGTGTCGGCCACCGGCTCCACGCGCATGGGCCGCGAGGTCGCTCCGGTAGTGGCGGCCCGTTTCGGCCGTTCGATCCTCGAACTCGGTGGCAACAACGCCGCCATCGTCACACCGAGTGCCGACCTCGATTTGGCCGTGCGCGGCATAACGTTCGCGGCCGCCGGCACCGTCGGTCAACGTTGCACCACGTTGCGTCGTCTCATCGTTCATCGTTCACGCGTCGACGAAGTGGCCGACCGCGTGTCGCGCGCCTTCGCTTCGCTGCGCATCGGCAATCCGCTCGTCGACGAACCGTTGGTCGGTCCGCTCATCTCGATGAAGTCGCTGCGCACCATGCAGTCCGCTCTCGAACAGGCACGCCTTGACGGTGGATCCGTGGTCGGTGGCGATCGGGTCCATGCCGACGCTTCTCCCGATGCCGCCTACGTGCAACCAGCCGTCGTTCGCATGCCCACTCAGACCGACATCGTGCGCACCGAAACCTTCGCACCAGTTCTCTACGTCATGGCCTACGACGATTTCGAACAAGCCATCGCCCTCCAGAACGACGTCCCGCAAGGGCTCGCGTCGAGCATTTTCACCACCGATCTACGTGAAGCCGAGCGCTTCACCGGGCCGTCGGGTAGCGACTGCGGAATCGCCAACGTGAACATCGGTCCGTCCGGCGCCGAAATCGGCGGCGCCTTCGGAGGCGAGAAGGAGACGGGCGGCGGACGCGAGAGTGGCAGCGATTCGTGGAAGGCGTACATGCGACGCTCCACCGCGACGGTCAACTACTCCAACGATCTTCCGTTGGCTCAAGGTGTCGTCTTCGAGTGACCTGACTCGCGGTCAGAGATCGGCGCCCGGGATCGTGACCGGCACGCGATTGGCTCGCGCTCCCTCCAGCAGAGCCTCCACCATGTCGTCGAGAACTTCCTCGAGGGCCACCACGGCCTCGTCGGCCGTCCGATCGACTCCCTGCACGTACACGCTCAGCGCCACACCGTTTTCTCGGTCGACGAAGTCGGCGCCGCAACCACTCACTACCTCGCCTCGGTAGCAGTACCCGAACACGTCACCGTCGAGCCCGTCCACACCCTGACGAGTCTGGATGTCGACCGATACGTCGATGCCTTCACCGTAGGCATCGAACGTGAGGAACGATCGATACGAGCCCGACGGCAGGTCGGATACCGACACGCCGAACGACGTGGGTCCGAGACCGTCGTCCACATCGCTCGTCACGAAGCACTGAACGAGCGCGGGATAATCGGCGGCCCGCTCGTACGCCTCGCTGTACTCGTCGCCATCGGCAACGTCCGCGGCGAGGTCGATGGAATCGCTCACGTCACGGGCCCACTCGGCCGGCGAACCAACCGGACACTCGGTCAGTTCGGCGAAGCCGTCGCTCTGGAACTCGATGCCTTCGATGTACGACTGGAACGCCCGGCTGATCACGGACTGATCGCGATCATCATCACCCAAGAACGCCGCCGCCACGATCACGACCACGGCGGCGACCACCGCGACCAGCACGGTGGAGAAGACGAGAGGTCGCCACGATCGACGGGGCGGATCGACCCAGGTGGGGGGAGGCGGAGGCAACCCTGTTCCGATGGACTCCACCAGAACAGGGTATGTCGCCGATCAGCCGCCGAACAGACGGTGGAGACGAAGCTTCACTCCGATCAGAACACCGACGAATGCCGCCAGTCCGAACACGATGCCCGACACGGCGAAGGACTGAACACCGGAAAGAAGATTCCCGACCGTGCATCCGAGCGCGGTCATCGAGCCCCATCCCATCAGAGCGCCGCCGAGCAACGCGGTCACACTGTTTCCCAAAGTCGGCCTGCTTGGCCGAAAACGACCCGACGAAAGCGCCGACGCGAGAGAGGCGCCGACGATTCCGATGACGAGCCAACCGTTGTTGGTGATGGCCGACGTGACGACACCGACACATCCAGTCATCATGTCGATGCCATTCATGACCTCAGGTAGCAGTTCTCGGCCATCCATGAACGTTCGCGACCATGTACTGAGTTGCGACGTGACGCCAAGCGGATCGAGCCGAAAGTAGGCGAGAACACCTAGTCCCCCGACCAACGCGCCAGTGGGCACGGGGCGCCATGGGTTTCGGAGAGCCCCCTCCCATCCGGTTGAGGCGACGTACTTCGCCGTCTTGTCATCGGCCGGAGTCCGATCGACCCGTGCCAGGACAAAGGCCGCCACTCCCAGGACGAACAGCACGAGAACCAACGAACCTCCGTACCCGAACCAGCGAGGAAGCCACCCTATGGAACGTTCGCTGATGAAGTCCAGATACAGCGTGTTCCACGTGATGAAGCCAAGACCGAAGCCAACCAGTGAGCCAACGAGCGCAGGAATGGCCCGGAGATACCCCTGACCCAAGCGATACAAGTGTCCGCTGATGCATGCTCCCGACAGGGCCATACCCAAACCGAAAGCCAGTGCACCGATCACCAGCGGCTCACTCACGGGTGAGATGTGGGCCGACGGAGGGAGTCCTTCTCCTTTCGGATTCGGAAGGTACAAACCGAAGACGACCGCATGGCCGATGGCTCCGACCGCCAGTGCGGTGATGACACTGAGCAAACCGGTTGTCTTTCGCTCCTCAATTGCTTCTCGGAAGATACAAAAGAAGCAGAACCTCCCTCGCTCGAAAACCAGGCCGACCCCCGCGCCCAACAGCAGCGAGAACGGTTTCGTCGAATCACCGTTCGACGTTGCGCTCAGAACAAACGCCCCAATAATCAGGCCGATCCCGATTGCGAACGAGGCCGAGGTCCGGATGACCTCGGCCCGCGTCCACTCGAGGGTGGAGGCCCCACTGGGACCACCACCCTCGATCACCGACATCAGCCCCTACCCCATACTGTGCCAGCCGGATTGTTGATGGGCACGCCCACGGCGTTGCCGTACTCGGTCCACGAACCGTCGTAGAGACGAACGTTGTATCCGAGCAATTGACTGAGTACGAACCACGTGTGCGCAGCCCGTTCACCGATTCGGCAGTACACGATGATCGGCTTCTTGCCGTCGATACCGACCGCGGCGTAGATCTTCCTCAACTCGTCGATCGACTTGATCGTTCCATCGGCATTGACCGCTGTCCCCCAGGGAACGTTTTGCGCACCCGGGATGTGTCCGGCACGGATCGCCAACTCCTGGAATCCGGCCGGCGCGAAGATCTTGCCGCTGAACTCGTCCGCCGAACGGATGTCCACGAGACGAGTGTTCTTGTCCTGCTTGCGCGCAACCTTTACCGCATCAGCCAAGAAAGCCCGAAGCTTCTTGTCGGCCGTCTTGGCCTTGAAGTTTCCGGGTGCCAGTTGGGGAACGATGGGAGTCAACGCTCGTCCATCCTTCGTCCACTTGTCGCGTCCGCCGTTGAGAAGACGAACGTCATTGAATCCGTATGTCTTGAAGATCCACACGCCCCAAGCTGCAAACCAGTTGTTCTTGTCACCGTAGAGAATGACTGTCGAGTCGGTGTTGATACCCGCAGCGCGCGCGAGTTGCTGGAATCGCTTCTGACTCACGATGTCGCGACTGACCGGATCGACGAAGTCGGTGTGCCAGACGAACTTGGTGGCGTTCAAGATGTGACCCGTCTCGTACAAACCGGGGTCAGTGCTCACTTCGATGACGCGTACTTTCGGATTGCTCAGGTTCTGCTCCAACCACGACGCTTCGACGACGCGATTCTCCGGGAGGACGGCGGGTGCCGCCGGGGCGGCGACCGGAGGCGATGGCGGAGTGGCCAGAGCCGAGGCGGGCGCGATGACGCCAGCCAAGCCGACCACGAGCATGGTGCCGACCAGGCGCCGGCGGCGGCTGGACGAACGAAGGGATGTCATGTCTTTCTCCTGTTGATCGGGACCCGGAGGTCAATATCCGACTATTTTGATCAGAATTACTGGATTTCGACAACCTGATTTCTGGATCCCCGGGAAAATGCGTCATACGCTGGGGTAACGAAGTCAGCCTCACGAATTCGTCGGGTAGAGTTCGCACCGTGATCCGATCGTCCGACCGTCACCCCGCCTTCGAGGAGTACTGCGAGTGCATCTTCGAACTCGGCGAGGACGATTTCGATGTGATCCGCGCGCGTATCGCCGAGCGAATCGGTGTGAGTCGTGCCTCGGTCTCGCAGATGATCGAGAAGATGCGCAAGGCCGGGCTCGTCACCGCCGACGGCCAAGTGATCTCGCTCACCACCTCGGGCCTCGAACTCGCGCAGAAGGTCGTGCGTCGTCATCGTTTGGCCGAACGTTTCCTCACCGATGTCCTCGGACTCAGTTGGGCCGAGGCACACTATGAAGCCGGCAAATGGGAACACGTCATGAGCGATTCGGTCGAGACCGCCATGAACCGTCTGCTCGGCTCGCCCACCACGTGTCCGCACGGCAACCCGATTCCAGGTTCGAGTTACATCTTTCCCGATCTCCTACCGCTCGGAAGCCTCACCGCCGGATCGTCGTTCACCGTCGCTCGTATCCCCGAAGAACTCGAGTTCACTCCCGGTCTGCTCGACTACCTGCAGAGCTCGAGCATGTTGCCGGGTCGCTCGGGTCAGATCGCGCGCATCAACACCGATGGTTCGGTCGCCGTCGAGATCGAAGGTCGCTCGATCGACGTCGACTCGTTCGCCTCGGCTCGCATTCTCGTCACCGCCTGACCACCGATGCTCGCTCGTCGCTCTCTCGCCGTGTGTGCGCTCGTCGCATCGACGGGATTGGTCAGTGCGTGCGGCGCCACCACGTACGACGACTCGCGAATCGCTCCGTCCACCACCGTCGCGGTCGTGGTGACGATTCCACAAGGCCCGGCCACTGAGCTTCTTCCCCGCTTGGCCGACGAGATGGCGATCCTGTCGCCACGGATCGGTCCGCGACCCGACAACGTGGCCAAACCCGAAGGAACCAAGATCGATCAACTCATGGTGATCGAAGCGATCTGGACCGCGGCCGTCAACGAGGTGGAAGCCAACGATCCCGAAGCGGCCGAGACTCTCGCCCGCATGGTGGCTCAAGCCCGCACGGCAGTGGAACGCAATCGTCCGGCCGATGCCGACAAGGCGGCCAAGTTCGCGCGCATCGTGATCGACGAGTACCTCGCCGACTTCTGACGGTTATTCGACGCGCAGTGGCTCAGGTAGCGGGTCGGCGTGCACGATCGCCAGGCGTTGCGTCGATCGCGTGAGCGCCACGTAGAGCGAGCGCATTCCCTCGCGTTCGTCGGCCACGATGTGACCGGGCTCGACCACCACCACACCGTCGAGTTCGAGACCCTTGACCAGACTCACGGGCACCACCGTGACACCGGTGTCGAGGCCGGTGCGTGAGGCGCGACCGTGTTCGATGCGGGCCGCCGACAACGCCAGCGACACCTTCTCGGCCAGACCGTTGGGAGTCACCACGGCCACGTTTCCGCCACCGACCGACTCGACCATGCGCGTCGTGGTGGCGACCACCGCGTCGAGCAACTCGTGTGGTGACACCGCCACGAACGCCGGCGGCTCGGGGCCGAGGCGCACGGCCGTGGGCGCACGCAGACCCGGAGTGGCCGCTTCCATCACCCGATTCGCCAACTCCATGATCTGGCCCGGAATGCGGTAGCCCACCGACAGTCCGATGACGCGGTTCACGTCGTCACGTCCACGACGAGGTGCCGACAGATGCTGCAACACGTCGTCCCACGACTCGGGTGCGTGTGGACCGGTGGCCTGAGCGATGTCGCCCACGATGGTCATGGAACCCGACAACGACCGGCGGGCGACCATGAGCAACTGCATCGGGGTGAGATCTTGAACTTCGTCGACGACGATGTGTCCGTAGGTACGAATCTCGTCGGCTTCGTCGATCTTGCCGTTCTTGCCCGGCTTGGGTCCGAGTGCCACGAAGGCTTCGTCGAGCAATGCGACATCGTCTTCGGTCCAGCGCAGGTCGTTCACATCGGCCGTACGAGGGCGATAAAGCGAATCGATCTCGGACTCGGAGAGGTACTTCTGGCCGGCCGACTTGAGGAGCGCCTTCGAACCGAACAAGTCGTGCAGCAACTGGGCCGGCGTGAGCAGAGGCCACATGCGCTCGAAAGCCCCGCGCATTTCGTCGGTGCCGCGCAGGGCGTCGCGCATCTCGGTGGCCGACACGTTGCCCTCGCGCCACGACGATGCCACTGCGGCCCAGATCTCGTTCTCGACCCACTTGCGACCGGAGTTGTGGCGGCGAAAGCGACGACGCGCCGCTTTGATGATGCGCTCGGAGTCGGTGGCCCGCAAACGCACGTAACCGGTTCGGAACGGGAGCACGATGTCGTCGCGCAACGCGCGCTCGCGGTCGAGCACGGCCTTGTCGATCACGTCGACCATGCGAATGTCGCCCTTGGTCCGCGCACCGATGGCCGAATCGCGATACGCATCGACGTCGGCTGGCGAGGCCACCAACACCTCGGGCACGAGATCGGCCAACACCACTTGTTCGATGCCGGCCTCACCGAGCGACGGCAGAACGCGTTCGATGTAGCGCAGGAACACGCGGTTGGGCCCGATGACGAGCACACCTTGGTCTTCGAGCGGGAAGCGGTTGGTGTACAGCAAGTACGCGGCGCGGTGAAGCGCCACCACGGTCTTGCCGGTACCGGGACCACCTTGGACCACCAGCACTCCCGCCTGCGGCGAACGGATGATCTCGTCCTGTTCGGACTGAATGGTGGCGACGATGTCGCCGAGTTGACCGGTGCGACCGCGTTCGATCGAGGCCATGAGTGTGGAGTACCCGCGCAGTCCGCTGGAGTGAACCACCGCACCGTCGGCGAGTCCGTCGTCGTGCCCGATGCCGAGGTGACCCTCACCGAACAGTTCGTCTTCGATGCCGAGCAACTTCGGACCTTCGACCACGAAGTGACGACGGCGGGCCAGGCCCATGGGCTGGCGACCAGTGGCTCGGTAGAACGGCTCGGCCACCGGGGCGCGCCAATCGACCACCACCGGATCGCGGTTCTCGTCGGCCACGGCCAGACGGCCGATGTGGAAGCTCTCGGTGCCCGGAACGTCATCGCTCACTCGATCGATGCGACCGAACACCAAGGCGGCGTCACCGAGTTCGAGTTCGGTGAGGCGGCGCACCAACTGCTCGTCGATCGCGTTGCGCTCGAACCGGTTCTGGAACGTGCCCCCGGTGCCGGCCTCGGTCAGACCACGGACCTTCCACGCGTCCTGACGACTCCGTTCGAGGCAGTCGTAGGCCCGGTCGATGTGCGCCTGTTCGAGGTCGAAATCGGGGTGCTGAGCGGTCATACGGGTTCGTGAGGGGGTTGAGGAACTCTAACGACTACGCCCTCGGGTGGGTCGTACCGGACGAGGACAGTCGTACCAATCAGTCGCTGACTAGGGTCGACACCGATTCACCATGGCCGGCGGAACACCAGCAATCGTGGCCCTCGATGCCGCCCGGGTCGCGTACTCGGTCCACGAATTCCACAACGAGATCGCCCCCGGCGAACTCGGGTACGGCAAAGCCGCCGCCGCCGCACTGGGCGTGGACGAGGCTCGCGTCTTCAAGACGCTGTTGGTCACGCTGCACGGATCGAACACTGCGCAGGCCGTCGGCATCGTGCCGGTGTCGACGCAGTTGTCGCTCAAAGGCATCGCCCACGCCTTGGGCGCGAAGAAGGCCGAGATGCTCGATCGACGCGATGCCGAACGGCTCACGGGGTACGTGGTCGGCGGAATCAGTCCGTTCGGACAACGCAAAAAGTTGCCGACGGTGATCGACGAAACGTGCGAGTTGGCCGACACCATCTTCGTGTCGGGCGGACGACGCGGACTCGATATCGAGATCGAGCCGAGTGTTCTGATCGCGTTGTTGAACGCGGTGGTTGCGCCGATCGGCGCGTGAAAGTCAGTCGATCGAGCGGACGTCGCGGGCTTCGTCGCCCTTGCGGCCGGGTCCGACTTCGAACTCGACCTTCTGACCCTCTTGCAGGGTCTTGAAGCCCTTCGCCTGGATCTGTGAGAAGTGGACGAACACGTCGGGGCCGTCCTCGCGGGAGATGAACCCGTAACCCTTCTCTGCATTGAAGAACTTCACTGTGCCGATTGCCACGGCGGTACTCGTTTCTGTCTGGACCGGGCGACCTGCCCGACTCCCCCACCTTATGCGAAGAAAACTCTCATTACTCCGGGAAGGTACGGTCATCTCGTGGCATCGCGTTCGCCTGAGCCGACTTTGAATCATGACACCGATCCCGGGAGCTACGTCTTCCACCACGACATCCGCGTCCGGTTCGCCGAGACCGACGCCCTGGGCATCGTCCACCACAGCCGCTACCTGCCCTACTTGGAAGAGGCCCGCGTGGAGTACCTGCGGTCGATCGGACACCCGTACGGAGCCGAACGCCGCGACGGGGTCGACTACGCGGTACTCGAGGCCCAGGTGGCCTACCGCCAGCCCCTCCACTTCGACGACGTGGTGACCGTTCACCTGCGCGTCACCTCGGCCACCCGCGCCTCGTTCACCATCCAGTACCTGCTCACGGTCGATGGCGTGGTGACGTCCACCGCCACCACGGTGCACGCATGTGTCAACGACAAGGGTCGTCCGGTTCGCCTACCCGGCTGGCTGAGCGAGCTCGTCGCGCCGTTACGCTGACCCCATGCCTTGGGGTGACGATTCACTCGACGCTCGTCTGCACGGCACGCACATCGCCGATTCGGTGGTCGACCTCATCGGCGCCACGCCGTTGGTTCGCCTCCGCAAGATTTCGGAGAAGTACGACATCCCGTCGGTGCTCGCTATGAAGATGGAGACCACCAATCCCGGCGGCTCGGCCAAGGATCGCCCGGCCCTCGAGATGATCTTGGCCGCCGAACGCGACGGTCTCTTGCAACCCGGTGGCACGATCGTCGAGCCGACCAGTGGTAACACGGGCGTCGGTCTCGCCATCGTTGCGGCTCAACGTGGCTACACGTGCGTGTTCGTGATGACCGACAAGGTGGCACCCGAGAAGGTGTCGCTCCTGCGCGCGTACGGCGCCGAAGTGGTGGTGTGTCCGGTTGCGGTTCCGCCCGACGATCCGTCGAGTTACTACAAAGTGGCCGAACGACTCACGTACGAGCGCAACGCGTTTCGACCCAATCAGTACGCCAACCCTAACAACCCGATCGCGCACGTGAAGACCACCGGCCCCGAGATCTGGCAACAGACCGGCGGTCGTGTGACCTACTTCGTGGCCGGCGCCGGAACGTGTGGAACCATCACCGGTACCGCGCGATACCTGAGGCAACAGAACCCGAACGTGCGCATCGTCGCCGCCGATCCGGATGCTTCGGTGTTCTCGGGCGGTTCGGGTCGGCCGTATCTCGTGGAAGGTGTGGGCGAAGACTTCTATCCGGCCGCATGGGATCCCGACTTGTACGACGACGTGATTCCCGTGAGCGACGAGGAATCGTTCCTCATGGCTCGCGACGTGAGCCGCACCGAAGGAATCCTCATCGGAGGATCGGGCGGGCTCGCGGTGGCCGCCGCCATCAAGGTGGCCAAGAACGCCGATCCCAACGACATCATCGTGGTCCTCAATCCCGACTCCGGCCGCGGATATCTGTCGCGCGTCTTCGACGACGACTGGATGGCCAACTTCGGATTCCTGCGCGAATGCGATCAGTGCGTCGGTGCGGTGCTCGACACGCGCGGTGACACGCCGTCGCTTCTCTACGTCAATCCATCGAGCACGGTGCGTCAAGCCATCGATGTGATGCGAGCCAACGGTGTGAGCCAGTTGCCGGTGTGCAAGAACACGCCGCCGTTCGCGGCGGCCGAGGTGTCGGGGTCGGTCGACGAACTCGAGCTGATGGAAGCCATCTACGCCGATCCGTCCGTCATGAACACCGAGGTCGAAAAGGTCATGGGACCCAAGTTGCCCACCATCGGCGTGGGCCAGAAGGTCTCGAAGGCGGTCGAGATGCTCGATCGCGCACCGGCTCTGTTGGTGTTGTCGGGTGGTCGCCCGTTGAGCGTCATCACACGCACCGACCTTCTGCAGTACTTCGAAGTGGTGGCCAACGAGAACGAGGCGCGCCGTGGGTGATCTCGAAGCCGAGACCGGCTGGGGTTTCGAAACGCGCGCCATTCACGTGGGCCAGGATCCCGATCCGACCACCGGTGCCGTCGTCACCCCCATCACTCTCAGCACCACCTTCGCGCAGTCGAGTGTGGGCGAGCATAAAGGTTTCGAATACTCCCGCAGTGGTAATCCCACTCGTTCGGCTCTCGAAGCGTGCGTGGCCTCGCTCGAGAACGCCAAGCACGGCCTCGCCTTCGCGAGCGGTCTGGCCGCTGAAGACAATGTTCTGCGTCTCCTCCCTCCCGGTGGTCGCGTGCTGCTGGGCAACGATGCGTACGGCGGAACGTTCCGACTCATCGCCAAGGTGTGGTCGCCACTCGGCTTTCCGTGGAGCGCGGTCGACCTCACCGATGTCGCATCGCTGCGTGCCAACTGGCCGAGCGACACCTCGATCGTGTGGCTCGAGACGCCTACCAATCCATTGCTCACGTGCATCGACATCGCGGCCGTGTCCGAGGTTGCCCATGCCAACGGTGCAATCGTCGTCGTCGACAACACCTTCGCCACTCCGTACCTGCAACAGCCGCTCGATCACGGTGCCGACGTCGTCGTGCACTCGGCCACCAAGTACCTCGGCGGCCACAGCGATGTGGTCGGTGGCTTCCTCGCGCTGAACGACGATTCACTGGCCGAACGCCTGCGCTACACGCAAAATGCCGCCGGTGGCGTTCCGGCACCGTTCGACTGCTACTTGGTGCTGCGTGGTGTGAAGACTCTCGCCTTGCGCATGGATCGCCACTGCTCGAACGCCCGAGCGGTGGTCGATTTGTTGCTCGGCCACCCCGCGGTCGAGCGTGTGCTGTATCCGCAACTACCCGACCATCCGGGTCACGCCGCCGCCGCCAAGCAGATGAACGATTTCGGCGGCATGGTCAGCTTCACGTTGAAGGGCGGGGTCGAGGCGGGACTCACCATGGCCAAGAGCACGCGCATCTTCACGCTGGCCGAGTCGCTCGGGGCGGTCGAAAGCCTCATCGAACATCCCGGTCGCATGACGCACGCATCGGCGGCCGGATCGCCGCTGCAGGTCCCCGATTCGCTCATCCGCCTGAGCGTCGGCGTCGAATCAGCCCACGACTTGTGCGAAGACCTGCGGACGGCACTAGACCGTCTCTCATGAGTTCTGCCGCCCCGTCACCCATCCACGACAGCCCCACTCCGTTCGTGCGCGAGCACATCGAGCGGTACGTCGCAACCAACGGCGAGGACGGACACCTCTGGCGCGGTCTGCCCTGTTTGCTCGTGACCGTGAAAGGCAAGTCGTCGGGCAAGTGGACGCGCAGCGCCCTCATCTACGGACGCGACGGTGACGATCTCGTTCTCATCGCCTCCAAGGGCGGCGCGCCCGACAACCCGGTGTGGCTCGACAACATGCTCGCCTATCCCGAAGTTTGGTTGCAGGTGGCCGCCGATCAGTTCTGGGCCACCGCCCACGTGGTCGACGAACCGGCCGAACGTGCGCGCTTGTGGTCGATCATGAAGACGATCTTCCCGCAGTACGACGAATACGAAGCCAAAGCGGCGGCGCGTGTGATTCCGGTGGTGCGCCTCGTTCGGCGCGCCTGATCAGAGAACTGCTTCGATCAAGCGCGGGCCACGCTGGTTCATGGCCGACTGAAACGCGCTCGAGAATTCGGCGATGTCGTGCACTCGCACCGCCGAGACACCCATACCGCCCGCCAACTGCACCCAGTCGAGATCGGGGTTCGACAGATCGAACATCGACAGTGCCTTGTTGTCGCCCTCGCCCAGCAGATCGCGGGCACCCGTGCGTGAGAGTTCGATCTGAAGAATGGAGTACGCGCGGTTCGAGAAGATGATCGTGGTGACGTCGAGATTCTCCCGAGCCTGCGTCCACAACGACTGCACGGTGTACATCGCACCACCATCGCCGTGCAGACACACGACCTTGCGATCGGGGCATGCGACAGCGGCACCACCGGCGAGTGGCAGTCCCTGACCGATCGAGCCGCCGGTGAGCGACAGATGATCGTGCGGACGAGCGGTGGCCAGCGCCAGGCCCGGCCCCACGGCGTTGGTGGCCGCCTCGTCGGAAACGATCGCGTCATCGGGCAGATACCGCGCGATCACCTGACCGATCGTGAACTGGTTGAGCGGTCCGGTTGGTTCGTCGGGCAACACCAGGTCGACAACAACCGGTTTGGCCGAGAACTCGGCTGCCACCGCTTCGAGGGCACTCACACCGTCTTCGTGCGCGTGAGCCAAGTAGGTGATGGCTGCGCCCTCGGGAGTGCACCAACCCGGCTTGCCCGGGTACGCGAAGAACGAGACCGGCGGTTTCGACCCGACGATGATCAAGTGATCGACCGATGACAACGATTCGGCGAGTTGCTCGGCGAAGTACGGCAGTCGTTCGACGGCCACGCGGCCGACTCCGCGCGCCAGCCGCGGCGCGAACGTGTCGCACAACAACCGTGCCCCGGTAGCCGTGGCGATCCGACCGGCGGCGCGAAGTCCGCGATCGTTCAGCGCGTCACCTCGCATCAACACAGCGGCCCGTGATCCGGACGACCGGACTGCGGCGACCGCAGCCGCGACGGCGTCACTCGACACCTCGGCCGGGCCGATGGGCGTGAGCGCCGCAGCCGGCGACGCACCTTCGTTCCACGCCACATCGGCCGGAAGAATCAGGGTGGCGATCTGGCCCGGGTGTTGTCGAGCGGCCTGCACCGCGCGGGCCGCATCGGCGCCCACGGCTCGGGCGCTGACCGCCGAATGGACCCAACCCGAAACCGGTCGTGCGAAACCGACCACGTCGGATGCGAGTGGCGCGTCGTACTGCGCGTGAGTGATGGCGTGATCGCCCACCACGTTCACGATCGGTGAGGCGGCTCGTCGCGCATTGTGCAGATTGGCCAGACCGTTGGCGAGCCCAGGTCCGAGGTGCAGCAAGGTGACAGGCGGTTTGCCGGCCATCCGGGCGTAGCCGTCGGCCATGCCGGTGACCACTCCTTCGAACAGTCCGAGGACGGCCCGCATTCCGGGAACGCGGTCGAGGGCGGCCACGAAGTGCATCTCCGAGGTACCCGGGTTGGCGAAACACACGTCGACATCCGAAGCGACCAGTGTGCGCAACAGGGCTTCGGCGCCGTTCACGCGTCTCACGGTACTTCGCACCGTCGAGATCGAGTACATCCGTCGAGCCCGCTCGCGCCGGCTGGTTTCTACGGTGACGATCCGGAGGTCTTGCGATGACGATCACTGCTCGAAGTGCCATGGCGATCGTGGCCATCACACGGGACGAAGCCCGCGTGTGGAACGCCGGGATGGAGAAGGGGACGGCCCCACAACGGCTGCATCCTTCGAGCGATCTGGGCCAGCACCATCACGTGCGTCAGGCCCAGCACCACCGAGGCCACGACACCGATCACGACAACCTGCGCTTCTACGAGTCGATCGCCCAGGCGCTGGCCGATGCCAACGAGATACTGATCATCGGCCACGGCACGGGTAAGGCCGACCACATCGTGCGATTCACGCAGTTTCTCGAGCGCAAGCACCCGGCCACCGCGGCCAGGGTGGTGGGGGCCATGGATAGCAACTTGTACGCCATGACGGAGGCCCAGGTCCTGTCGGCGGCACGGGAGGGGTTCGATCACTTTCACACGTGGGGCTTCTGAAACCGGCGATTCCCCCCGATTTCGTTGTAGTCGGCTAGGTTTTCGAGCAGTGAAAGTTCGCCAGCGCGCCCCTCGGCACATACCCGATCTCGGTCAGGTCGTGAGCACGACCATCGCGATTCTCGAGGAATCGGGTGAGTCGGGCTTCCGGATCGAGTCGCTCATGGAGCGCACCGGCATCTCCAAGAGCTCCCTCTACATGGCCTTCGGGTCGCGTGACGGGCTCATCGCCGCCGCTCGCGCTCGTCAGTTCGAGGTCATGATTCGAGAGAGCATCGGGCCCATCCGCATGATCGCCGAGCAGGCCTCGTCCCGCGACGAACTGCGCAACAACCTGAGTCTCATCACGAACTTCGTGGCCGATCTGTCGCGCACCGCCCAGCGGGTGGAGCGGTGCGCCATCATCGCGGGCACCAAGGGCCGGCCCGAGTTCTCGAAGTGGCTGGCCGAAACCCAGACCCGACTGTCGACCGAATTCGCCGAGATCATCGGAGGCGCGCAGGCACGCGGATTCATCACCCGCAAGCATCCGGCGAGAATGATCGCCAACTTCATCCAGGCCACGACCCTCGGTCGCGTCATCGTCGGGTTCGATCTCGATGCCGGCCCCGACGAGCTGGCCCAGTGGACCGCCTTGGCAAACGACATCTACGACCAGATGCTCTTCGTCGACTGAGAATCGGCTCGCCTTCGACCGGGATTCGGCCGGTCGGGCAGACGTACCCGATCCCGAAAAAGTCCGAAAAAACCGCGCGATTCGGGCCGGGTATCCACCATCGGCCAGAAAGGCCGAACTAGGTTTTCGCCCATGAAGAAACGTGACCTCATCCAGGCAGTAGCACTCCACGCCGATGTCGACAACAAGACAGCGGGCAAGCTCGTCGAAGGAACCATCGACGTCATCTTGGCCACTGTTGCGAAGGGCGAGATCGTCAACATCTCCGGATTCGCCAAGTTTGCGAAGATCAAGCGCCCCGCGCGCATGGCTCGCAACCCAGCGACTGGAGAGCAGATCAGGGTGAAGGCCAAGACCGTCGCCAAGATCACGGCGCTCAAGGGCTTCAAGGACATCGCGCTCGGAGCTGCTCCTGCACCCAAGTTGAACACCAAGCGTTCGGCACCGGCCCCCACCAAGGCTGCGCCGAAGAAGGCTGTGAAGAAGGCCGCTCCGAAGAAGGCTGCCAAGAAGGCTTCGCCGAAGAAGACGGTCAAGAAGGCCGCTCCTCGTCAGGCCGCCAAGAAGCGTCGCTAATTCGTCTCCGCTCTCGAGCGGACTGACACGTCAGAAGACCCCATCGGTTTCCGGCGGGGTCTTCTGCATTTCCCGGCGCAGAACCTCCAACGAATGCGAGACGATCACGTGCGTGGCCTCATCACTCTTTCCGAGTCGCGCCGCAATTTCGCGAGTGGGCGAACCGTCGACGTAGCGCATCACGATCACGGTTCGCCTTTCGTCGTCGAGTAACGCGAGGAGTACCACGATCGTCTCGATGAGTTCACCATCCGGATCGTCGACCTCGGCGGCCCCCATCACGTCGTCCGGATCGGGATGGCCACGATGGCGCGCGTACCGCGCGACTCGCGCGTTCACCGAACGAACGAAGTGCGACCACGCCGAGGTGTCACCGTTCTGCAAGCGAACGATGAAGCCTCACGGCAGGATGGTGTCGAACAGGTCGCTGATGCGACCGCAGCTTGTTCATGATGATCACGTAGGTCTGAGACAACGTCTCTCTCCCTTGTTGACGGCGCGTCTCGTGACATGCCACCACTGTGATCTCAGAGAGAGTTCACTTGTGACTCACCCACCCGGCACCGGTGCGAGTGCGGAACGGGGGACTGACGAATTCAGCCGAAGCGGCCCTGCACGTAGTCGGCCGTACGGGAATCGACTGGATTGGTGAAGATCGTCGACGTGAGGCCGGCCTCGACCACGCGACCGGGCCCACCTTCCGACAAGAAAAAGGCGCAGTAGTCGGACACACGGGCCGCCTGCTGCATGTTGTGGGTCACGATGATGATGGTCATCGACTCGGACAACTGCACGATCGTTTCTTCGACACGCAGAGTGGAGCCCGGGTCGAGAGCCGAGCAGGGCTCGTCCATCAACAACACTTCGGGCTTCACCGCGAGCGCGCGGGCGATGCACAGACGCTGCTGCTGGCCACCCGACAGCGATCCGGCGCTGGCCTTCAAACGATCCTTGACTTCTTTCCAGAGTCCGGCGCGAACGAGGCAGTCCTCCAGCAGCATGTTCTTGTCGGAGACCTTGATGCGCGCCAGGCGCAGCCCAGCCAACACGTTGTCGGCGATCGACATCGACGGGAACGGGTTCGGCTTCTGGAACACCATGCCGACCTTCAAGCGAATCTCGGTGGCGTTGACTTCGGGCGCGTAGATGTCGCGACCGTCGAGGAGAACTTGGCCAGCGAAGGCCGACCCGGGGATGAACTCGTGCATTCGATTGAGCAGACGCAAGAAGGTGCTCTTACCGCAACCGGATGGTCCGATGAGACCCGTCACCGAACTCTTCGGAAACCGCAGCGACACGTCCTCGATCGCGAGGTGCTTACCGAACCAGGCGTGAGCCCCGATGGTCTCGAGACCCGAAGCACCCGATGGCAGCAGATTGCGCGAGTCGCGTCCGGTCTCGACCTCACGCATCGCACTACCGACACCAGAAGCGGTGACCGCTGTTCCCTCGAGCGGTGATTCGCTGGACATGATTCTCCCTTCGAAGGCCACAGCCTCCCCCAGCGACCTGAGTCGGCACCAGTCCGAACCCGAAGATTCGAACCGGTGCCGACTCGGCCGAGCAATCGATTACTTGGTGACGGTGACCTTCAGAGTGACGTTGGTGGTACCGACGGTCACGCGCACATCACATGTTCCGGCGCGGGTCCCACCGATGTTGGTCTTGTTGACGACGCGGCACACGTTTCCGCCCTTGGTGACTCGCAACGTCGGGACACCCGACAAGCCAGCAGCGTTCAGGAGGCTGGCGCCCGGGAGGGTCTGGTTGCGCTTCACGGTTGTGAGGGCCGGATTACCGAGCTGCGAGATACCCGCAGCACGACCCTGAGCGAACTTCAGCGTGTTGCCCGTCAACGCGGCGTAGCCGAGTGTCGGAGCCTGGGCCTTGGCGCAGGTGTTCAGGATGTAGTTGAAGAAGTCGCGGACCGAATCGTTCTTGGCCGAGTAGGTCTTGCGAGCAATACCCATGGCCAGAGCGGTGATCGGGTACGCATTCGGGACAGCGGTCGCGAAATCGGGCCTGATCCAGCCGGTGTTCTGATCGACGTTGCCAGCCGGCAACGCGGCCACGGCAGCTGCCGCCGAAATCGGGCTCGGAGCCACGTACGCACCGGCAGCGTTCTTCACGCTCGCGGCCTTCACGCCGTCTCCGAGGTTCTCCTTCTGGAACGACAATTCCACGTACGTGATGGAACCTTCGGTGGAGGCAACCTTGTTGGCCACACCATCGGATCCGGGAGCCGCGATCGATCCCGGGGGCGCACCAGCCGGCATGGCGTTGGCAAACGTTCCGCTCGGAGCCTTGGTCCAGACCGATGCGGCAGTTGCCGTCAGGTACTGGGCGAAGACGGTGGAAGTACCGGAACTATCGGCGCGGTACACCACGACGATGTTGTTGGACGGCAGGGTGATCGACGGGTTCTCGGCTGCGATCTCGGGGTGGTTCCAGGTGTTGATCTGGCCCGCGAAGATCTTGGCGATGGTGACCGGGCTCAACTGGAGAGTTCCGGTGAGGTTCGAGTTCTTGTAGGCGATGGCCACCGGACCCGCGATGAGCGGAACGTAGGTGAAGTCTGCCGGGGGCTTCTCGGCCGAACCGAACACCGCTTCGGTCGCCGCGAAGTCGGCCGTGCCGTTGATGAACGCAGTACGACCAGCGCCCGATCCGCCGCCGCCGTACGAAACCGTGTCACCAGACACGTCGTTGTATTCAGGGATGCATGCATCGAAGAGGTTCTTGATGAACGTGGATCCGGCGCCAGTCAAATTTTGATCCTTGGCGCTGACGATGGTTCCGCCCGTTCCGGCGATGGTGACCGCTGCGAACAGCGCAGCCACCGACTTCTGGCTCAATCTCACTGGAATCTCCTTTGTCCGTGATTGGTTGTTTCTGTTGACGGGACGCCACGAAAGTACGTAGGCGACATGACGGTCACCTGTTGTTCATGAGTCGTCGAAGCGACATCTCGGTGAACTCCGAGCGAACTCATCGACGGCTCCGACGGCGATCGGCTGACACTGCGCGGGCCAACGCGAAGAGAAGTGAAATCAGAACGAGTAGCACCATCGATGTTCCCCAGGCTCGGGTGACCGCATTGTCGGCACCGTTCTGGAAGAAGCTGAATGTGACGATGGGTAGCGATGCCAGGGGGCCGTCGAAGGGATTGCCTTTCGTCGCCAAGAAGATCTGCGCGGTCATCAGCAAAGGTGCCGTCTCTCCGGCCACACGCGCCACGCCGAGAATCGCCGAAGTGACCAAACCGCTCCGGACGGTCGGCAGCACGATTCGGAACACATTGCTGGCCTGCGTGGACCCGAGTGCGTAACCGGCGAAACGCAGCTCTTCGGGAACCAACTTCAACACTTCTTCGGCCGTACGGGCCACGGTGGGAATCATGAGGACCGCGAGTGCGAGTGCCCCAGCGAAACCCGAATACGACTTGTTGTAGATCACGAGAGTCGAATAGATGAACAGACCAGCGACGATCGACGGCACACCGCTCATGGCTTGCACGATGAAGCGCACGAGTTTGGTGAATCGGCCGCGGATCTCCGTGATGTACACACCGCTCAGGATTCCAAGCGGAACCGACACCGCGGTCGCGACGAGCACCATCACGCCCGTTCCGACGATGGCATGGGCAATTCCACCAGTTCCAAGTTCGGCGTCGGGGGCGGTGACCCGCATGTCGTCGGTAAGGAAGTTCCAGGAAATCGCTTCGTAACCACGCCGGACGACGGTGTAGAGAATCGACAACCACGGTGCCATCAGAATCAGGAAGGCTGAGCCGATGAGACTGGTGGCGACGTCATTGCGGGCGGCCACCGAACCGTGGCGGCCCGAACGGGCCACTGACACAGCGACCTGCAGCGGAATGGCGACCAGCGCGATACCAGCCAATCCAGCCAGTGGGCTGACCAACACGAGGAGGGCCGCGACCGCAACGACCGCGATGACGGTCGCGAAACGAGAGAACCGCTGTGCAGTTGTGAGCTTCCAAGGCTGCAGTGGCCGAACAGCCGAGGGTTGAGTCGTCACTGCGGTCACTTCGAAGCCTTTCGGACCGAACCGTTCACGATGGCGGTGGCGATGAGATTGACAATGAGGGTGACGATGAACAGCACGAACCCGCTGGCAAGCAATGCCTTCACTTCATACGGCGATGCCTCGCCGAACTTGAGCGCGATCATCGACGCGATGTTGCCGCTGCCGGTGAACAACATCTGCAGGTTGATCTTGAAGACGATGCTGACGACCAGATAGATGGCCACGGTTTCGCCGAGAGCACGACCCAGGCCGAGCATCGCCCCACCGATCACGCCGCTCCGTCCGAAGGGCAACACGATGTGGCGAATCGCCGACCAGCGTTCGCCACCCAACGCGCGCGCACCGTCGACCAACTCAGGCGGAGTTTGTGAGAACACCTCACGAGATACCGACGTGATGATCGGCGAGATCATCACCGCGAGAACAAGGCCTCCGATGAAGGGGCTGCCGTCGAAGAACGTTGCGTCGACACGAAACAGTGGGAACCAACCGAGGTATTCGTTGAGCGATTTGGCCCAGCCGATCGCGAGTGGCCGAAGCACGAAGAGGCCCCACAAGCCGTAGATCACCGAGGGGATGGCGGCCGCCAAATCGAGGACCGACACCAGAACGCGTCGTAATCCGGGCGGCGCGTAGAACTCGACGAACAACGCCGTACCAACCGACAGTGGCAGGGCGACCGCCACGGCGATCAATGACAGCACCAGACTCCCCACCAACATCGGGGCGATGCCGTACTTCGTGACTTCGCCTTCGGCTCCGGCGCCTTCCCACGTGGAGCCGGTGATGAATCCGAAGCCCATGTCGGAGAAGATCTCGAAGCCGCGGTACAGAAGGAATCCTGCGATGGAACCGAGAATCACGAGGGACGCCAGGGCGCCCGAGGTGACCACTCCGTGCAAAACCTTGTCGACCCGAGGTTTCTTGGTGACGACTTCGCGCTGTTCGACTGCCACGGCCACGGGGCGATCGTTGTCTGGTCAGATTGACCGAAACCTGACACCGAGTGACGAGAAGGTGAACAGTGGCTGGCGATTCGGAGACTTCCCCCTGGTCCGAAGACCACGACCCGATACCCACTCAAGCCGGAAACGGATTACATTCGTCCGTAGCGATCGAGGGAGCCGATGAGCACACGCCGAACCAAACCGTCGAGCAGTCGTGGCTACGGCGCGGCCTCCGATTTGATCCTGGCCGCCGTCGGTGAGGCCTTGGCGATGCAAGGTCCGGCCGCGGTCAACGTGGGCGAGATCTGCAGCCAACTCGGCGTGTCACCGAGTCTCGTCAACTACCACTTCGGGAGTCGCGAACGCCTCATGGCGTTGGCGGTGGTTCGCGAAGCCGAGAAGTTGGTCGAAGACATGGCTACTCTCACGTATGCACCGTGGGACAGCCCGGAAGATCAGTTGATCGCCCGCATCAAGTTCCGCATGGAGTGGACACAGAACCACCCCGGCATCGATTCGATGATGAACTACTCGCACATCATCGACCCAGTGGGCGAAATCCTGCAGGGTGAACTCGAAGCGCGCATCGCGGCCTTCACACTCGCGGACGCGACCGGTCTGCACACGTCCGTCTACGGCATGTATCTGGGTCGGGCGCTCGAGCGACCCGCTCACGAGCTCGGCCTCGAAGACGTTCCGGAGTTGGCGGCCATCACGGGCTTTCTGTCGCTCGGCTGCATCGGACTCGCCACGTGGATGACCGGTCAACACCCGGCCAGTCGTGCACTCGGTTTCGAGCGACCCGAAACCATGTTGTTTCTCGCCGACTCGTCGATCGAACGTCTGGTACGCACCGTGCGTACCGAGGTCGAAGAAATTCGCGAGCGGCGGGCCGGTCAGTACGGCAAGGTGTAAGAGTTCTCGAACTCGTCTTGTAGAACCGTCGCTACTGTCGACGTGGTGTCGACCGCGAGTTCTTCGTCGAGAATCCGTGTGCGGTACGACCAACCTTCGGGGAGAGTCAAGCGAGATCCGAGTGACGGCAACATCGCTTCGCTGATGCTCGGGTCGACCCCGATGCAAAGCGCCTGCATCACGTAAGCGACACCATCAGGATTCACGAGTTCGTACACCTGTTTGCCGGCGTCCCAGAAGAACACCGCCCCGCGATCGACTTTGCGTTCGGTGTACGGAGTGGCCTGAGGAGTGTTACCGAGATCGACCAAGGCGATGCGACGCATGGTGAGCCCGTTGAAGTCGCGCAGCACCGGCTCGACCGGCGCGACCTTGGTTCCGAGACCATCGAGAACCCAGTGACGCGGGCCGTTCAGTTTCACGAACAACGCACCCATCTCGCGTGCGATGTCGTCGGCCACGAGCGTCTGCCACAACTCCTGCGGGCAGTCGTTGAGCATCTGCGTGCCGTAGACCTCGGCCTGCAACTTCCCGTCACGAGCGAAGACGGCCAGGACCTCGCCGTAGCGAACTCCGCGCATGTTGTCGATGAGGCGAACCGGCTTGGTGGTCATGGGCCGACACTAATTGCACGCCCCCGGAACCCCGGCCAAGATGAGGCCATGGAACTTTCGGGGAAGCACGTTCTCGTCACCGGCGCCTCACGCGGAATCGGCGCCGCCATCGCCCGCTCATTCGCCGGCGCCGGCGCCCGGGTCACGGTGGTCGCTCGCACGGCCGGACCGCTGGAAGCCGTGGCGCGGGAAATCGGTGGCCGCGCCATCACCACGGACTTGTTCGATACCGCTCAGGTGGATGCCTTGATCGACCGCGTCGAGCGTGAAGTCGGGCCCATCGACGTGCTGGTGAACAACGCCGGCATGGAGACGACCAAGAGCATCTTCGACACCACGCGCACTGACGTGGACGAACTCCTCACCCTCAATCTGAACGTGCCGATCCATCTCTCTCGCGCCGCGCTGGCTCGCATGCGTGAACGCGGTCGCGGCCACATCGTCAACATCTCCTCGATGGCGGCCAACGGCGGCTTCGGCGGAATGAGCGTCTACTCGGCCAGCAAGGCCGGCCTCAGCCACTTCACGCGCATCGTTCGCCAAGACTTGAAAGGGCTCGACGTACGCGTCACGAATCTCGAAGTGGGCCCGGTGCCCACCGATCTTCTGGCCAATCTCACTCACCCACCGGCCGTGAAGTCGTTCGCACGTTTTCGCCGTATGGGCCTGATGCCCAACGTTGCGCCCGAACGTGTGGGAGCGGAGGCGGTGCGCGCGGTGCAGCGCAGTAAGCGGGCGGTGTGGTTGCCCAAGCGTGCATTCCTTTTCGGTTTCTTGGCTGGAGCACCGCAGCGAATTGCCGAACCCTTGATTCGCAACATCCGCTGATCGTCACGCCGTGTCGTCTTCTTCACTGCGTTCGCTCGTCGCCGTTCACGTCATCGCCAGTTGGTTCATGGTGGGAATGATCTGGACCATCCAGCTCGTCCACTATCCCCTCTTCGCCGACGTCGGTCCCGACTCGTACGTGGCGTTCCAGGCCGAGCACGTCGACCGCATCGGACCATTTCTGCTCGTGCCGTGGCTTCTCGAAGGCCTCACTCTGCTCGGCGTTCTGTGGCTGGCGTTCTTCGGTCATCGTCGTGACTTGCGAATGCCCGCAATCGTGGGCGCGGTGGCCATGGCCGTCGTGTTGGTCATCAGCGGCTTCTGGTCGGCGCCGGCTCATGGCGATCTGGCCGATGGCTTCGACCAGTCGGTGCACGACCGGCTGATGACCGCCAACCTCGTGCGTTCGATCGCCTGGACCGTGTGCGGTGTTGCCGCGACGTGGGTCCTGGTGCGCGTGTGGCCAGCGCGGGACGAGGACGCGTCGTGATCTTCCAATACTGGGGTGCCACTGACGACGAGATTCGGGGACCGGTTGTCGGCGACGATCTCGTTCCCGACGCACGCCTCATCGCTACTCGCTCGATCTCTTTGTCGGCCACACCCGACGGCGTCTTTCCTTGGTTGCGTCAGATGGGTTTCAAGCGGGCTGGCTGGTACAGCTACGACCTGATCGACAATCTCGGTCGTCGCAGCGCACGCTCGATCGAACCACGCTGGCAGAACGTGAACACCGGCGATCGAGTGCCGGCCGGGCCTCTCGACTTCGAGGCGGCATTGGTCGATCCGCCGCGGGCCTTCGTTCTGTGTCTCGGATCGCCTGGTGGCGGCGCGCGCCGGGTGCAGTTCTCCCTCGCTTACGAACTTCGCCCGGAGACCGGCGGCACGCGTCTCGTGACCCGAGTGCGGGCTCGCGTGAACCTGCCCGTGGGTCGTCTCGTCGAGCGGTTCGCCCTCGGACCCGGTGACGGCATCATGCTGCGCAAGCAGTTGCTCTCTCTCGCCGATCGGGTGGGGGAACCCCGAGGTTGAACCAACCCAGGTCGGGGAAACCGAGTGATCCCTGACAAAAGCGTCAGATTGGTCGTGATCCGGGCTCTTGCCTGGCATGAACGCCAAGCGCAGCGCCCGCCAGATGGTTGCCTCACTCGGATTCGCCATCATCAGTCTGTCCACGGTGGCCTGCCGGGTTCCCGATCCTCAGGTCGGTGATCGACGCATCGCGGAGACGTTCACCGTGCCCTCCGCCACGCTGTCGGGTCGGTACGGCACCGAATCCCATCAGTCCTACTCCGTGTTCACCCCGAATGGCTGGAAGAGCACTGATCAACGCAACCTCGTGGTCTTCTCGCACGGGGGAGCATGGAGTTTCGGTTCGGCTGCCGACCTGGAGCCGGTCGCGCTGGATCTGCTCGCTCGGGGCAGCGTGATCGTGTCGATCGAATATGAACTCGGCGTTTCCGCCTTCGAGCAAACCGCGGACATCGTGGCGGCCACCCGCTGGGCCCAGCGCAACGCCCGCGCACTCGGCGTCGATGCGGATCGTACGTTCCTGGCCGGTCACTCGGCCGGCGCACACCTGAGCGTTCTTGCTGCGGTCGCACCTTCGAACCTTCGCGGTGGTGACTTTCTCATCAAACCTGCTGGGGTCGTCGCGGTGGCTGGTCCCTATGGTGTGAACGACATCGATTACGACCCGTCGATTCTCGGTACCCGCGTCCAGGAGATCATCGCAACAGTGAACGATTGCGGAAGCAACACGTGCTCCGAATACCAACTCGACTCGATCGCTCCGGCCACCTACGTCGACGCCAGTGACCCCGCGGTCTACATGGTGGTTGGTGACCGTGACGAACTGGCTCCGGTCTCGCACGCATTGGCCATCGAAGCAGCCTTCGCCGCGATCGACGAGGGCGACCGCGCGTGGGTCGACGTGGTGGAGGGAGCCGGTCATCAGCCCGGATCTGGCGCCAATGCCGCGTTTCTCGACGTGTTCATCGCCACGGCCGGAACCTTCTGAGCGATGGCAACGCAACGATCACTCGCTCTCGACGGCATCCGTGGCTTGGCCTTGGCCTGTCCGATCGTCGTTCATCTAGGACTCGTGGGTTCCGACCGAGGGCTTTGGCTCGCCATCGGAATGTTCTTCACCTTGTCGGCGTTCCTGGTCACCGATCTTGCTCTTCGTGAGATCGAACGCACGGGAACGATCAGCATCAGTCGCTTCTGGCTCCGGCGGGTTCGCCGACTGTTACCGGCATCGCTACTCGTTCTCGCCCTCACAGTCACCGTCGCTGTTCTCATCGACTGGCCGGGCTTGTCGTCTCTACGGGGCGATGTTCTCTCCGCGCTCGTGTGGGGAGCCAACTGGGAACAACTGGAAGGCAGCGGTTACTGGGACGCCTTCACCCCCAGCCTCACGAATCACTTCTGGTCACTCTCGTTCGAGGAGCAGGTGTACGTCCTATTCCCCGTTCTCGTCGGTGGGCTCGTGCTGGCGAAGAAGCGGTTCGAGCTGCAGAATTCTCTGGCGCTGACATCAACCGTCATGATCGTGGTGTCGTGGTGGTTGCTCTGGACCATCGATGACGCATCGATCCTCTACCTCAGTTCGTTCACACGACTAGGCGAGATCGGCTTCGGCATGTTGGCGGCATGCCTGCATCACCGTCACCCCACCAGTCGTTCATTGGCTCGCACCGCTTCACTGGTGATCGTCGCCGCTCTCGCGGCCGCGACACCGTTCTGGATCTGGGCATCCGGCACGACGGTGGCTGGAGTGCGCTGGGGAATCACGGTGTCGACGCCGTTGATGGCCCTCGTCATCGCCATGCTATGGCGGCACCCATCATCGCTTCCGGCTCGCTTCTTCTCGCTCCGAGTGCCGGCTTGGCTGGGTCGCCGATCGTACGGCATCTACCTGTTGCATCTACCGATTATCGAGTTCACGGCGTTCCGGCTCCATCAAGAACGGCTCGCGTGGTGGGCCATGCTCACGGTGATCGGGGCGACGCTCGTCGCGGCTGGCGCCATGTTTCGCTGGTTCGAAGAGCCCCTGCGAACGGGGCGTTTCGTCCCGTCGAATCGCCGAGTCGTGATGAATCTCACCGTGGCTGCAGCCGTGTTGGCGGTCGCCACCCTCCCGGTCACTCGATCGAATTCGCGACTGTTGGAGATCGACGAACCGAGTGCTCCCCCGGCAACTGCGCCGGACAACAGCGGGGTGGAAGGCGACTCATCGACCGAGGTGGACGATCGGCCAGGTGTTCTCGTCGTTGGTGACTCCACTGCTTGGGTCACCGGGTCGGCTGTCGAGAAGGCCCTCGACCCCCTCGGCTACGACGTGCACGGCGTCCACATGGTCGGCTGTCCATTCGGAGGTGACGTCCGCATCAAGACGTCGGTGATGGGAGGGAAGGTCGGTATCAGGGAGTTGGGTGAAGAGGTTGGCTGCGACGAATGGTGGAACGAATTGCTCCCTCAATGGCTCGAGTCGCTGGTTCCAGACCACGTGATCGTCGTGGGCGGCTATGCGATGGCATGGGAGATCGACCCTGATGGCGATGACCGCTGGTGTCGTCTCGGCGACGGATCGGGTCGATGCGAAGTCTGGGCCGCCGCACGTCTGAAGGCGACCACCGATCGGATCGAGGAATCGAGCCCGAGCACTACGATCGTCTACACCTCGGCCGGTCACGTCGATCCGTGGGGCCCTCTCGACATTCCCTCGGAATCGATCGACGTGTTGAACGAGTTGATCTCGGCCGAGGTCGAGCGTGCGGGTCTCTCTCTCCTCGATCTGGGGTCGTGGCTCGACGATCACCTCGATCTGACCGTCGACGGGACTCATATCGGTCCCGACGGAGTGGAGGCGTTGACACCGTGGTTGGCTCGACGACTCCCACCGATCCTCGTCGAGAGTTGACCAGGCGACCTGCGATCTATCGTGGTCGCATGTCCACACCGGTCACCGCGCTCATGGCCGAACTGTCCGGCCACCTCTACATCGACGGCGAGTACCGCCCGAGCCGGGGTGAGAAGCGGGCCGTCATCGACCCGGCCACCGAATTGACGACCGGCGAGTTCGCGTTGGCCACGAACGCCGAAGTGGAATCAGCGGTGGTAGCCGCTCGCCGAGCGCAGCGCGAGTGGTGGAGCCTGAGTTCGCTCGAACGTGCCGACGCTCTGCACCGCGTGGCTGACGCCCTGATCGAACTGGCTCCCGTCATCGGCGAGTGTCTCACCCGCGAGATGGGCAAGCCATACCGCGAATCGAATTGGGAAGGTGGCGCGTCGGCCTCTTCGTTCCGCTACTACGCCGAGCTCGCCCGCCACGAGCAAGGTCGATTGGCTGGCTCGGCCATCGCTGGTCAGATGCAGATGGTGCTCAAGGAACCACTCGGCGTCATCGTGTCGATCGTTCCGTTCAACTTCCCGGTTCTGCTGTTCGGCTGGCAGGCCGCGGCATCACTGGCCGCCGGCAACGCGATCATCGTCAAGCCGTCCGATCTCACGCCGCTCACGTTGCTGGTTGCCATGAAGGCCTTCGCTCACCTGCCACCCGGACTCGTGCAGGTGATCACCGGTGATGCCGAAGCTGGACAAGCGCTGGTGGCGCACGAACACACTCATGGCATCGCGTTCACCGGCAGCGTTCCAGCCGCGCGCGCCGTCGCCCGCACCGCCGCCGAACGCTTCAAGCCCGTACTCGTGGAGGCGTCCGGCAACGATCCCTTCATCGTGATGCCGTCGGCTCCCATCGACGTGGTGGCTCGCGGAGCCGCCTTCGCGTCGTTCCTCAACTGCGGTCAGGTGTGCACATCGGCCGAACGGTTCTATGTACATGTCGATGTGTACGACGAATTCGTGGAAGCCTTCGCCGAGCAGGCTCGCTCGCTACGCGTGGGCAGTGGACTCGAAGCCGTCGACATGGGACCGTTGGCCGCCGCGCGTGAACGCGATCGGGTGGAGCGCATCGTCAATCGCGCCGTCGAACAGGGTGCGCGAGTCGTGTGTGGCGCGAAGCGGCCAGCCGATCGGAACAAAGGTTGGTTCTACGAACCCACCGTGCTCGAGGTGTCGGCCGATGCCGAGATCATGCACGGCGAGGCGTTCGGACCCATCGCGCCGATCTGTCGTGTGCGCAGTCTCGATGAAGCCATCGAGCGGGCCAACGACTCCGACGTTGGACTGGGCGCCAACATCTACACGTCGAACCTGCACGAGGCATTCCGGGCCGTGCACGAGATCGAGACCGGCATCGTGTGGGTGAACACGCCACTCAACGACAACGACGCGGTGCCATTCGGTGGGCGCAAGCTCACCGGCTCGGGCCGTGAACTTGGAGCCGAAGGTCTCGAGCAATTCCGCCGTTCCAAGATGGTGATGATCTCGCCGACCGCCGAATCGGACCCGGAGTGGTTCCCGTATCCCGACGAGGACGCGTTCGGAGTCTGATCAACCGGCGAGGAAGTCGACGATCGCTGGCGTGGCCGAGCGGTCCTGGAGCATGAACATGTGCCCGCCCGTGAACTCGCGGCACGACGCGTTGGGAAGTCGTTCGGCCAGACGCTGACAATTCTCGGGTGGAGCGATGCCGTCGGTGGCTCCGGCCGCAACCATCACCGGACACGAGATCGACGGCAGAAGATCGAACGCGTCGTGATGTCGACGCGCATTCATTTGAAGATCGAGCCCGCGCTTGGCTTCTCCGGTGAGCATCGGACGCGGCGCCGACAGGAGGAGTCGCGCCATCTCGTCGTTGGCCACGAACTCGGGGGTGAACCGCGTGTCGAGAACGGTCGGAAAGCGTTGGGCTCGCTCGTCATCCGACAGCGCGTACAACTCGTGCAGCGGGTACGACGAGCCTCCCGCTCCTCCACTGGAGGTGCAGGCCAACACCATTCGTTCGATTCGCTCCGGGATCCGAGCGGCCACGTGTTGGGCCACCATGCCACCGAAGCTGATGCCGAAGACACGGAACCGAGTCCACCCCACGTGGTCGACCAGCACGATCACGTCGTCGGCCAAGTCGGACATTGCGTACTCGTTCTCCGGAACACTGCTCTCACCCATACCTCGGTGGTCGAAGGCGAGAACCTGGAAACGCTTGGTGAACGGACCGAGCATCGGCACGATGTCGGCCAGCCGCGACCCCGAGCCATTGATGTAGAGAAGTCGCACGGACTGTTCGTCGCCGAACGAATCGAAGTGAAGTCTTCCCCACGGTCGATCGAGCGTCGGCACTGGGTTCTCTCAGTGGCTCGACGAACGGCCGACGCCGAGCGACAACGGTTCGGTCGACTTCACGAAACGCAACTTCAACTTTAGTGTGCCGAGCATGATGCCGGGCTGATGCAACCAGTCGTTTCCTTCGTCGTACTCGATGGTGTCGAGACGATCGAGCAACACACCCCAGGCGACTTGTTGTTCGATACGCGACAAATTCGCACCCGGACACACGCGCGGACCCGCCGAGAAGGCGAGATGGCGCGTGAGACCGTCGCGTTCGAGATCGAGATCGAAGGGGCATTCGAACTCGTCCCCGTCGACGTTGGCAGCGGCGAAACGCAAGTGCAGGAGGGACCCGGCGGGCACCGTCACACCTTGGAACACTTCGTCGCGTGAGGTCATGCGCGTCGAGAGCCCATGTGTTGGCGAGCGGAGACGCATCGCTTCTTCCGTGAACGCTTTCAACTTCGAACGATCGCGGCGCAGAAGCTGGAAAACATCGGGCTGCTCGCACAACAACTGCGCCTGCTCCTCGAGTGCGTACTGCGTGGTTTCGAGCGCGCCGATGATCATGGCGTGCACGATGCCTGCGATCTCCAGATCGGTGAGTTTGCGATCGAGTGCTTCGTAGTGGACGTCGCACAGGAAACTCACCATGTCGTCCTGCGGCTCGCGACGCTTGGCCCGCACGTGTTCGTAGATGTAGTCCTGGAAACCCTCCAGCCGGGCGAACATGTCCTTGGCTTGCTCGGGGCTGATTTCGTGCTTGAGTCCGGTGCCGTGAATGAAGGGAACCACGATGGCGTTACCCCATTCGGCCAACCGCGGGATGTCTTCGAACGGGAACCCGAGGATCGTCGCGAACACCCTCTGTGGTAACGGACGTGCGAACCGGGTGATGAACTCGACCGCTCCGTCGTCGATCCACTCGTCGAGCAGATCGTTGGCCACCTTCGTGATCATCTCGCGGTGACGCGGCGCACCGGTTCCGACCCACGGGTCGGTGAGTTCCTTGCGGTGCTTGATGTAGAGCTCTTGGGTGGGCCGCAGCGATACCATCGACGCCGTCATCAAGTTGCGCGACACCTCATACGCGCGCTCCGCGCTCAAGCCTTCATCGGCCCACTCCCCCACGCGCCGTTGCCCCATCACGATGAAGCGCTCGGGATCCTTCACCACGGTGGCGATGTCGGCGTGCTTAGTGAGAACGAACGCGTCGGTGTCGGGCCTGAGTCCACCACCCGGGATCCGCAACACCGGGGCATCCCGATGAAGGATCTCGTACATCTCGTACCAATGCTCTTGCGCGCCCGCACCGAATAGATCAACCGACTGAAGGTCGACCGGGCACTTCATGGGCCCGAGTTGGTGATTGACGTGCTTGGGGTGCGCACCCATCGTGGCGACTAGAGCACTCGATACACGTCGTAATGAACTTCGTTGGCTCCCGGCGCACCAATGGCCACTGCCTGGACGCCGTTCAACCACGAGTAGCGCTCGTCGCCTGCTTCGAACAATGGAGCGGTGATGATGCGCGGACCGGATTCACCCGGCGCCATCACGCCGAGATAGTGCATGTGAATCGACGCGCCGTCATCAGTGGTGATGAGGGCGCGAACATCGAGTTGCGCGGTGCCGTCGGCGCGCAGCGTCAACCAGTCGGCGCCGAGGTGGGCCACCGTTCCGTTGACTTTCGGACCCTTGGCGGTTCCGCCTTTGATTCCCACGATCACGCGTGTGCCGTTGGGGCCGTTAGGGATGACCACTGGCGCATCCAAGGTGGCGTGCAGATGGAACAGGAACTCGACGTTCAGGGCTGTGATGTCACTCATGGGCGAAGAGTAGTCGGCCCACCTGTCATCTGATTCGAGCCGAGGAACCGCTGGTCAAGCAGGATGGCGGCGAGGCTCGAACATCTTCACGACGAGGTCGAACAGTTCGGGAGAGGCTTTGGCCGGAGCCCCGCAATCGAACGGCGGCTGCGGGTCGTACTCGATGGCCAACTGCACGGCTCGAGCCATGTCGGCGCCGGCGAGGTCGGCCACCAGCGTCAAGCCCATGTCGATTCCGGCCGAAACACCCGCAGCGGTGATCACCTTGCCGACCCGCACGACGCGCGTGGACGTCGGCTTGGCACCGAGCGCCTCGAGTCGTGCGTAGGAAGCCCAATGAGTGGTGGCCTCCACCCCGTCGAGAACACCAGCCTGAGCGAGGAACAGAGCGCCGGTGCACACGCTCGTCGTCCATGCCGTGGTGGGGTGAACTTTCTTGATGAATTGCACAACCGGATCGTCCTCGTTGAGGTTCGCATCGCCGAATCCACCCGGCACGACCACCACGTCAAGATGATCGATGTCGGCGAATCGCCGTGCGGCGTGCATGGTCAACCGGCCGGTGTGATCGGTCACCGGGCCGATCTCATCCGCGATGAACGAAACGTCGAGACCCGGAACATCGACCAGGGCTTGAAATGGCCCGACGATGTCGAGCGCGGTGAAACTCGGGTAGAGGACGAGGCCGATCGTGGTCATGCCCGCGACGCTACTGAGTGCGCCGCCGGCGGTGGGTCGCCCCGGGTAGGAATCGAACCTACGACCTGCGGTTTAGGAAACCGCTAATCACGTATTTGGCGGATACTGCGAACCGTTCGGAAAGTTACCGAATAACGGGCGATCACCGTCGGTGAAAGCATCAATCAGTAGATCACCTCCAACGAATGCGCCACGCCATGACGCGCCTTTGCCACCGAATACTTCTGCACGATCGCCACGGCTACGCGGTGCGTTGATTCCAAACTTGAAAGACTGAATATCTGGTCGAAGACGTGTCGCAAAATCTGGATCATCGGTGGCAATTGACGCGACCAATGAACCATTTGAAACATTCATTGCCGCGAGAAGTTCTGATTCGGTGTCGACGATAACAATTGAGTCGACGGGGCCAAACGGTTCGCTGTGATGCAGTGACCAAGCTGTCGGTGGATTAAGCACGCAGGCTGGCGCTATATACGCCGACTGATCTTGACCCGAAACAAAATGTTGGGCGCCAAGTTCGCCGTGAATAAGTGGAATACCGCCGGTAGCGATCGCCTCATCATAACGTGCTCGCAGGTCATCGGCTTTTGCCCGCGAGATCAATGGACCAAAGTCGAAGTTAGGCAGCGGATCACTGCCAGATGCAACGGCAAACGGATTGCCAAATTGCAGCGATGCAATCACGTCGTGATAAGTCGCAAGAAAATCGGGCAGTAACTTTCGCTGAACGACGTAGCGCGGATATGCGGTGCACCGCTGCTTGGCATATTCGAAACCTTTTTTCAGATGACCAGCGAGCAACGGCCATTGCGAAAAGTTCCAAATACCCCAAGTATTGAGGCCCTCTTGTTCGAGAATATGGCGTCGGCGCAAATCAGCCAACATACTCGCCGCTTTGCGCCCATTTGAACGACCACCGACGAATGCGAGAGCGCCAAGTTGCGGCGAAGAAATAAGCGCCTCACTCAAATCTCCACCGACGCCAGAAATCAACGTGACCGGCAACCCTGCACGAGCCATCAGCGCGTGCGAAAGCGTGAGTGCGTGAAAGCCGCCTTGCGATGGCGTTTTGGCGATGACCGCGTTACCGGCAAGAAGTTGCGCCAACTCGGCGTGCACGAGCACGCTTAACGGATAATTCCATGAGGCGATGTTCGAAACAGGCCCGTGTAGTGGCGCGCGACCCTGCATCTGTCGTTCAATTTCTCCGAGATACCAATCAATGCCATCAACACAACGATCAACATCGGCGCACGCGATGCGCCATGGCTTGCCAATCTCCCACATCAATAACATGGCAATCGTGTCGCGATGCTCTCGCAACAACGTCACCGCATTATGAACGCGTTGCTGACGCTCACTGATCGAAACTTGTGACCACGTAACGTGTTGGCGACTTGCGTGCTCGACTGCCGCAACTGCGGTGTTGCGATCGACGCGCGGCGGGCCAGGAATAAATGTTGCATCAACGGCCACAGCATGTGGCCGAGTTTCACCAACGAAGCACCACTCGCCACCAAGCAAGTTGGCGATGCGATCAGTTTCAAAAGCCTCGGGCGCGATCAAGCGAGCACTTCGATAGACATCGTCCCAACTTGTTCCTGGTTTTTGTTGAAGAGTCATCTTGCGACATTACACGTGGTTCCGACGAATTGACTTGGTAGGGGGTAAAACTCAACCCTGGCGCTTCGAATCATCAACGTGAATGAGAAAGTATGACTCGCTACAAGCGTTGTGTTAGACGCGCCCCCGGTAGGAATCGAACTTCCGACTTGCGGTTAAGGAAACCGTTGCTCTTTCCACTGAGCTACGGAGGCAATCTGCGTCGCCGAGACTATCTGAGCCCCGAGTGGGGCCATCTGACCGTGAATCGACGGCTGATCAGATTATTTCGCAAAAAAGTGTCCGTCATCGGCTCGCCTGCAGATCTGTAGGGCATGAGAAACAACACCACAAACCCAGTCCGTCGGATCCTCTCCACCGTTGTGGTGGGCACAGCTGCAGCGCTCGCGCTCGCAGTCGCCCCGGTCCAGGCGTCAGCCAAGCCTTTTGTCCAGCCCGCGAGCTTTATCTCGGGTCGACTCGTCG
>Ga0194118_10000776_pt1 | contig 50933 bp, 60 predicted proteins | sample TA2MahsurfametaG_2_FD_148662 | JGI IMG/M metagenome (GOLD analysis project Ga0194118, IMG submission 148662) | Freshwater microbial communities from Lake Tanganyika, Tanzania - TA2015013 Mahale N5 surface | ecosystem: Environmental > Aquatic > Freshwater > Lake | place: Tanzania: Lake...
GGCATTGAGCACAGCGGGATCACGGCCATCGGCCAGGCGCACCTGGATCCCACTGGCGGTGGCGATGCGGGCGGCCGAGAGCTTGGTGGTCATGCCGCCTGTGCCCCAGCGGCCGCCGCCTTTGGCCGCGCCACTGAGTGCCTCGAGCTCCGCCAGGCTGTTCACCTCGGCGATCGGCCGCGCATCCGCGTCGCTGCGGGGGTCGCCGGAATACAGGCTGTCGATGTCGGTGAGCAACACCAGTTCATCGGCCTGCACCGCTTCGGCGACCAGCGCGGAGAGGGTGTCGTTATCCCCGAAGCGGAGCTCGTCGGTGGCGAGGGTGTCGTTTTCGTTGATTACGGGAGTGACGCCCCAAGCCAGCAGCTGCTCGAGCGTGCGGCAGGCGTTTTGGTAGCGCCTCCGGGAGGCCAGATCGCCACGGGTGAGCAACACCTGCGCCACGCATCGACCATGGCGGGCGAAGGCTTGGTCGTAGAGCGTCATCAGCCGGCCCTGGCCCACGGCGGCAGCGGCTTGCAGGCCCTCTAGTTCGCTGGGGCGCTGAGTGCGCCGGAGGGCGCTGCAGCCGAGCCCCACAGCGCCGCTGGTCACCAGCACCACCGGCTCCTGTCGCTCCCAAAGGCTGCAAAGGCTCGTCGCCAGGTCGGCGATTACCTCGTTGGTGGTGCGTCCACCGGCACCACGCAGCACGCTGGTGCCCACCTTGATGACCCGGCGCATCGTCATCTCAGCGGAGCGTTGCCCCCGCCAGCTCAGCCAGTCGCACCTCTAGCCGTTGCCAGTGGTCGTGCCGGCAGGGTTCGCCCTCGGGATTCACTGGTTTCACCAACACGGTGTAGAGGCCCAGACGATTGCCAGCCAGCACATCGGTGAATACCCGATCACCCACGATCGCCACCTGGCCATGGGGAAGATCCAGCTGTTCCAGCACGCGGCGTAGCGGACCGCGGCGGGGTTTGCCGGCACTGGTGGTGAAGTCAACCCCCAACCGCTCGGCCACGCCGCCGATGCGGCTGCGGGAGGGGTTGTTGCTGAATAGATGCAGCGGCAGGGTCTGTTGGGCGCGGCGCAGCCATGCCTCCACGGCCGGTGGCAGCTCACTGCCGTGTCTGGGCAGGAGGGTTCGATCCACATCCAGCACCAGGGCACGGATGCCCTGGGCCAGCAGCTGGTGGAGTGGGAGTTCCGCCAGGGTGCCAGGGGCCACCAGGTCGGGCTGGAGCAGTTGCGGCAGGGAAAGCTGCGTCACGGTGCTGGTGTAGGAGAGCTCAGCGCTCGCCGAGTTCGCGCTCGTCGAGTTCGGCCTCGATGCGCGGCTGCACCCGTTCAAACTCTTCGCCTTCCACGAGCACTCCCTCCCCGTTCTCCATGCGTGCCACCACGAAGAAGGGGTCGAGGGGGATGAACAGGCCATATTCCTGGCCTTCGGCGCGGAACTGGATCAGCATTTCGTAGAGGTCGGTTTCTTCGTCGTCGTCAGCGTCGATCTCCTCATCAAGCTCTTCCGGGTCGGGCTCCTCGAGTTCGCCGCTCACCGTGAGGGTGACGGCGGAACGCACCAGGGTGAGGTCGTGCTCCTGCAGCACCACATCGGCCACCGAAAGGATCGGCTCGGCCCCATCGAGTTCGTCGATCACCTCGTCGTCGCCGTCGTCATCAGCGGCGATGCGCACCAGGCACACCGGGGTGTCCACCGGGGTGAGCAGGGCGTAATCCTTGCCATCGAGCGGAATCAGCTGCTCAAGGAAGCAGAGCAGCTGACGGCCGTCGCCGTCGCGTACCAGCACGGTGGGCACATCACCCGCGCCGTTCATGCTGGGGCCGTCTGAGCTCATGGGTTGATCCTGTGTCTCTTCAGGATGCCTGGGCGTCGGCCCCGGAGCCAACGTCCGGGGCCGACGCTGCCACCGGCGCCGGCTCCGGACCCTCCAGCAACCACTGCTCCAGCAACAGTCCGGCGGCGGCGCTATCCAGGGCTCCGCTGCGGTCGCCGTGCAGGCCGTGCCGTTCCCCCGCAGCCCAGCTGCTGGCGTATTCATTCACCAGGGCAAGGGGCAGATCCAGGTGGCGGGCCAAGCGCTCGCCATAACGGCGGCAGTGCACGGCCTGATCGGTGGGTTGTTGCTGCGCGTCGAGGGGTAAGCCCACCACCAGGGCCGTGACGCGCCGCTGTTGCACCAGCCCTCGCACCAGCTCGAGATCCGCTGGATAACGCCCGCGCTTCAAGGCCGGCAGGCGGGTCACGATGAGTCCGAGTGGATCGCAACCGGCCAGGCCGATGCGCTTGCGGCCCACATCCAGAGCGAGCACGGATCGCGGGGCCGGTGCGACCACTCAGCGTCCCAGGGGTGTGGGGATGGGGCGTTGCCCTGGTTGCAGCCGGCCCCAGACCGCCTCCAGGCGCTGAGCCATCTGTGGATTTTGTTGGGGTGCGTGGCGCCGCCAGACGCTGCGGGCCATCACCACCTCCTCACCTTCTGGTGCCATGCCAAGGCTCTGAAGACAGTGGCTGCGCTCCTGATCGAGCACATCGCTGCGCACCAGCAGCTGCTCGGCATCGCCAGCACTGCGCTCCAGCAGGAGTTGTAGCGGCTCACCGAGAAGGTGCTGCCAGCCTGGATGCAGGCTCAATTCCACTTCGGGTAGGCCGCGGCTGCCTGGCCTCAGGCGCCTGGCGCCGGCCACGGCCTGCTGCCGGTTGCTGTCGAACAACATCAGGCTGGGTTGCTCGCTCTGATCGAGCAGGTCGTCGATGCGGCGATCGAGCAATTGGCGCAGCTGGGCGGGCATGGCCGCTTGCTCCAGTTGCCACATGGCTGCTGCATTGCGGCGATTGAGGGCGCGCAGTTGCAGATCAGCGGGCAGGTCCTGGTTGCGGGTTGCGTGGGCCGGTTCCCAGCGCCAAAGAGTTTCACGCCGTAGGGGCTGGAACCCCTGCTGACGCAGCAGGGCCAGGCGGTCGCTGTCGTTGGTGGAGGCGGTGGCGATCCAGCTGGCAGCCCCGCGGCTGCGTTGGATCGCTTCACGAACCAGGGCCGCTTCGATGGCCATGCGGCCAGCCTCGCCGGCGCTCAAGCTCGCCGCACTGCTGCGCAACTGGAGCAGCTGCCAGCAGCTGCCGCTGCGGTTGAGCCGTTGGCTGAGCAGCAATCCAAGCGGTTGCTGAGGCTCCCGGTAAGCCACCAGCACATCGGGAGCGAGCGGCGGGCGGGCCGTGAGGCTATTGAGGAGCCGCTCCGGCGCCTGCAGCAGCACCGCGCGCTGCAGAAGCGGCAGGAGATCACTGAAACAGGGGTCCTGAAGCAGGGGGAGATGCCAGCCCCGCAGGGGAACCAAATGCAGGCAGGGCGCCTGGGTGCCGGGCTGGGCTGGTGCTGCTGGAGACACGTTGCGCAGCCTGAGCTGGGCTTAAACCCATGTTATGGGCGCACCAGCACCAGCGGCGTGCGTTCGTTGGCATTGCCTGCCGGGTTGGGTTTGAGGGCCCGCATCAGCAGCTCCTCGTCACAACCGGGGCTTGAGGCGAGCACCTTCACCCGGCCGAGGTCGTTCACGTCCACCACCGCAACGGCGACGCCTAGCTCCGCGGCCAGTTGTTGGCACACCGCCGCGCTATCGGCCGGTCCCAGCACGATCGTCTGGTCGTAGGGGGGTGTGGTGCCGGTCACGTCGTCGATCAGGCGGGCTTGCTCGCCGGCCAGCCGGTAGAACCAACCCTTCGAGCCCACCAGCTTCAGGGCGGTGCCCAGCAGCCACGCGCACAGAACGCGGGCCGGCCCAACGTTGTCGATCAGGGTCTGCAGGCCGCAGGCAGTGGCCAGGGAGCTGGTGGGGTGGAACACCCGGCACAGCAGGCGAGCCAACGATGACGGCTGCAGGTTGGCGGGGTGGTTGTAGCGGCCCTGCATCACCGCCAGGGGGGTCTCGCCGATGGTGAGTACGTCACCCGGTTGGAGCACGGCGCCGGCGTAATGGCGCAGAACTTCGGCGGGATCGTCGAGGGTGCCGAGCAGATGGGTGCGGATCGGCAACACCGAGCAACGATCACCGCTGCGCCAATGCGCAGTGCCGGTTTGGGCTGCTGCGGGGCGGCGCAGGGGGATCAGCACGCCATCGCGTTGTTGGAGTCGGCCGAAGGGGCCGTAGTTGGTCCAGAGGATCTCCAGCCAGAGAGTGTCGAGCAGCTGGCGTAGGTCACTGCCTTCGGGGCCTGTGATCTCCAGGCTGATGTCGGCTTGGGTGGTTTTGCGGCCTTTCACGATGTAAGCGAACCAGTAGCCATCGGCTCTGGCCTCCTCATCGGGATGCTGTGGGGAGATCCGGCTCTGAATGGAGATCGCATCGAGAGCCGAGCGACCCAGCAGGGTGGGTTTCAGCTCGATCTCCGGCACGAACACCTCCATGCGCGGGTGAGGATTGGTGATGGCGATGCTGCCCTTCACCCTCAGGACGTTGTCGGCGCTGCGCTGCACTTTCCAGCCGCCGCTGCTGAGCCGCAGGGGAGAGGCGGGCCGCAGCCTGTGACGGGCCTCCAGCCACAACAACGCCAACCCAAAGATCAGGGCGGCGATCAACAACACAGCGAGCAGAGGAGGCAAAGCCAGCGCTTTGAGTTCTGCGGGAGCGTAGAGCTTGCCGCTGGAAATGCCGCTTAGCGTGGCGCCATCTCCACGGGAGGCCCGTGATGCGTAAGACCTTCGTTCTTGATACGAATGTGTTGCTGCACGACCCCCAGGCGCTCACCCGCTTTGAAGACAACGCGGTGGTGATCCCGATTGAGGTGGTCGAGGAGATCGATCGCTTCAAGCGCGATCCTTCGGAGAAAGGCCGCAACGCACGTCAGATCTCGCGGCTGCTCGATGCCCTGCGCGAGAAGGGCAACCTCGCCGATGGCGTGCCGATCGATGACGGCAGCGGCGGCACCCTCCAGGTGGTGTTCTGCCGCAGCGAAACGCTGGCTCAGCTGCCCCCCGAGCTCAAGGGCGGCAACGGCGACAACAACATCCTGGCGGTGGCGCTCGAGCAGTTGCGCTCCGGGCTGATCAGCGATCAGCCGCCAGTGGTGCTCGTCACCAAAGACACCAACCTGCGCATCAAGGCCGATGCTGTTGGGCTCACGGCGCAGGACTACACCACTGACAAGGTCGACATCGCCGACCTCTACCCCGGTGTCTGCGAGCTAATGGCCAGCGCCACGGCGATGGAGCAGCTCAAGAGCGAGGGCGTCCTGGCCCTGATGGAGCTCCCGGCTGCAGCTGGAGTGGTGTTGCAGGCCAATGAAGGCGTGACACTGGTGGATCAGGCCCAGCCGAACCACACCCTGCTGGCCCGATTCGATGCCGCCAGCCAGCGCCTGTTGCCACTGCAGCGCGCCGGCAAGGTGCGCCTCGGGAAGGTGGGGGCCCGCAACCGCGAGCAAACCTTTGCCTTGGATCTACTGCTGGATCCAGCCGTGCAGCTGCTCACCCTGGTGGGCAAGGCCGGTACCGGCAAAACCCTGCTCGCCCTGGCGGCCGGGCTGCACCAGGTGGCCGATGAACACCTCTACGAGCGGCTGCTGGTGACACGGCCGGTGATCTCCCTCGGCAAGGAGATCGGTTTTTTGCCGGGCAGCCTTGAGGAAAAGATGGGCCCCTGGATGCAGCCGATCATCGACAACCTCGATTTTCTGCTCGGCGGCGCCGATGCCGATGAGGGGCGCGGGCCCTCCCGCGGAGGATCAGCGGCAGGACGTCCCGGTTCCCAGCGCGGCAATCGCAGCAACTGGACCGACCTCAAGGGCATGGGCTTGCTTGAGGTGGAGGCCATCAGCTACATCCGCGGCCGCTCGATCCCGCGGCAATTCATGGTGGTGGATGAGGCCCAGAACCTCACACCCCATGAGGTGAAAACGATCGTGACTCGGGTGGGTGAAGGCACCAAGATCGTCTTCACCGGCGATCCCTATCAGATCGACAATCCCTATGTGGATGCCGAGAGCAACGGCCTCACCTGGCTGGTCGAGCGTTTCAAGGGCCAGCTGTTGGCCGGCCACGTGACCCTGATCCGCGGTGAGCGCAGCGAACTGGCGGAACTGGCGGCAAACCTGCTCTAGGGAGTGAACCGCTGCGGCTCAGACCATCCGCTCGGGCCGCACCCACTGGTCAAACTCTTCGCCGCTGATCTCGCCGAGCACAAGCGCCGCTTCCCGCAGGCTGAATCCGTGCTTGTGGGCATGTTTGGCGATGCCGCTCGCGCGGTCGTAGCCGATCGCGGGGGTGAGGGCGGTGACCAGCATCAGGCTCTGATTCAGCAAGCGCTCGATCCGCTGTTCGTTGGCGCGCAAGCCCTCGATGCAGTGCTCGCGGAAGCTGCTGCAGGCGCCGGCCAGAAGCTCGATGCTCTCGAGCACGTTGTGGGCGATCAGGGGCTTGAACACGTTCAGCTCGAAGTTGCCCTGGCTGGCCCCCATCTGCACGGCGGTGTTGTTGCCCATCACCTGCACGGCCACCATCGTGAGGCTCTCGCATTGGGTAGGGTTCACCTTGCCCGGCATGATCGAGCTGCCGGGCTCGTTTTCGGGAAGCACCAGTTCGCCGAGGCCGCAGCGGGGGCCGCTGCCGAGCCAACGGATGTCGTTGGCGATCTTCATCAAGCTGCCCGCCAGCACCGTCAGGGCGCCATGGGCGGCGGCCAACGCCTCATGGCCGGCCAGAGCCTGGAACTTGTTGGGGGCGCTGCTGAAGGCCGTGCCCAATCGCTCGCTCAGCCGAGCCGCCACAGCCTCCCCAAAGCCCTTGGGCGCATTCAGCCCGGTTCCCACCGCCGTGCCGCCGATCGCCAGCTCGCGCACCCGCGGCAGGCTGAGGCGGATCGCCTCCAGGGCCAGCTGGAGCTGGGCCACGTAGCCGCCAAACTCCTGGCCGAGGCTCAGTGGCACGGCATCTTGCAGGTGGGTGCGGCCGATCTTCACTAGACCCGCATAGCTGGTGGCTTTGGCCTGCAGCGCAGCTGCCAGCTGCTCTACCGCTGGGAGCAGCGTGTTTTCCAGCTCAAGCACCACGGCGATGTGCATCGCCGCCGGGAAGGTGTCGTTGCTCGATTGGCTGAGGTTCACATGGTCGTTGGGGTGCACGGGGCTCTTGCTGCCCAGCTCCCCGCCGAGGGCTTCGATCGCCCGGTTGGCGATCACCTCGTTGGCATTCATGTTGCTCTGGGTGCCGGAGCCCGTCTGCCACACCTTCAGCGGAAACTCCCCATCCAGCTCGCCGCGGGCCACCTGCTCTGCTGCGGCCACGATCGCCGCGCAGAGGCCGGCATCGAGCTTTCCGAGATCACGGTTGGCTTCGGCGCAGGCCGCTTTGAGCTGCCCGAAGGCGTGCACGATCGCCAGCGGCATGCGCTGGCCGAAGGGGAAGTTGGTGATCGAGCGCTGGGTCTGGGCGCCCCAGTAGTGCTCGGCGGGCACCGCAATGGCGCCCATGCTGTCGGTTTCGGTGCGTGTGCTCATCGGCCCGGCGGTGGAGAAGGGCCTCAGCGGGAGGCCACGATTTCGCTGTTCAGTTCGTTTACCTCGCGGCTGAGGCTGAGCTTCACATCGCCTTGGGGTTTGAGGCCTGTCACCTCGGTCAGGGCGGCATTGATGGCATCGATGCTCACTGGGCCCGCCTCATCGAGCACCGGTTTGCCCTCGGTGTTGAACACCACCACCTGCGGAATCACGCCTTTCCAATAGGTGGCGGGATCGGTGGGGCCGTGGGTGTCGCGGTTTTGGAGCGGGTCGGTGGAGAGCAGGATCAGCTCCACGCTGCGGCCCCAGAGGCGCTGCAATTCGTTGAACACCACCGCGTATTGCTTGCTGGCGGCGCTGTCATCGAGGAAGTAGCCCAGCACGATCGGGCGGTGCTCCGCCATGGCATCGGCCAGCGTGCTGCGGGGCGGCACCAGCGAGCCATTGCCGGCGTAGAGGGCGTAGATGTTGCCGTCGTAGCTGTTGGTGTCACGGGCAGCAATGGCTGCACCTGGTGCCATGCCAAGCGCCAGCAGTGCGGAGAGGACCAGGGCTGCCAGGGAGTTCAGCAACCGGGCCAGGAGGCCGGGCATCAAGACGACGAAAAGGCTGCGGCCATTGTGGCCCGCAGCGCTGTCGAATCATGGGGGGCGTTCCGCTGGGTTCAGCTGCGGCTGATGCTGCGGCCCATGCCCTGGAGGATGCCGCGTCCCACCAGGCCGATGGCCCTGCCGATCACCTGGGTGAGCACCACCACCACCAGATCGCCCAGCCGGCGGAAGAAGCTTTGCAGTTGCGGTGCGAGGGCGTCGCGAGCTTCTAGGCTCAGGGTGATTACCTGCTGACTCCAGCTCAGTTGACGCAGCTCCGCATCTCGCGGTTCGGTGAGCAACAGCGGCGTGATCGCTCCAGCCTGGAGCCGGTAGAGCAGCCGCCGGCTTTCGTAGAGCTGCACTGGCCTTTCGAACAGGCTGCCCCAGCGCTGTTGGGAGTTGAGCTGGTTGCGTAGACGCTCGAGATTTCGGGTGGCCAGCAGATCCGGCTGCAGCAGATAGCGGCGCAGCTCAGGCCAGTTGCTGCAGCAGCTGAGAATTTCGGCGCTGATCAGTTCAGCGCTGCGGATCAACCAATTGCTGATCAACAGCTCCAGATGCAGCAGCGCCTGGGGTTCATCGGGGGCCAGCAGCCGCCCCTCCACCACCAGCGGCTGCGCCTGCACCAGGGCCGCCAACATCGGCTGAGCCAGCGGCAGATCGGGGTCGAGGCTGCCGAGCTCACTGGCTTCGATCAGGCTGGCAGCCACAGGCAGCAGACCACCCTGCTGCGGCAGCTGGACATAGTCACCGGCCATGGCCCGTAGAGAGAGGCGGCGCAGTTCCGGTTGTTGCTGCAGCCAACGCTGCTCGAGCTCATCGCCGCGGAGCTGCTCATGCCGCATGCGGGTGACCAGCAGATCGAGCTGACTGATCAGTGCCTCGAGCAAATCCCGGCGGTGCTCTTCCGTGAGCCCCTCGAGGGCGAGGAGCTGTCCACTCTGATTGGACACACCCGCTGCAATGGCTGCCGTGAGCCGTTGCTGAATGGTCTGCCAAACGGCTTCGGCCGTGCGCTGGCGCAGGACGATTGCCACACCAGGAGGTGGGGCAGCGGAACCACCGGCTTGTGGCTGGCTCGGCTCCGGGAACGCCATGCTGATCGGGCCCCAGAGCCAGAGCAGAAGGCGCCGAGCAACGGCCAGTTCACGCCGCCGGCCCAAGAGCAACAGCCGGCTCAGACCACCATCGCAGTGCTCGAGCCAGTGCTGGCAGCGCTGCTGTTCGGCCTGGATCTGGATGAGGCCACTGCGCAGTAACCAAGCGCCGAAGCCGATCGGCTCCGGCGCGGGTGTGCTCGCCGCCAGGGGCCGCAGCTCCACCACCCGACCACCAGCGAGCAGCGTGGAGACAGCGGCCGGAATCTCCTGGGGATCGGCTTGCTGCAGCAGGCCCTCGCAGCGCAGGCGCAGTAGGTCTTCACTGATGTACGGGGTTTGGCCCGGGAGTAGCAGCAGTACGGGTGCTGGCTGCCAGCGCTCCTGCAGTTGCTCCACTTCACGCTGAAGGCTGCTGAAGGGCAGTTCAGCGCCGCTGCTCCAGATCACCAGCTTCACGCTGCCGCAGAGCTCTTCTGTGGTGTTGGCCAGGCTGTAGGTGGGCTCGAGCAGCCGGATCAGCCCTTCGCGCAGCAGCGGTTCGGCCAGGATCAGCAGTTGGGATGCGGCCTTGGCCTCAGGCACGTGCTCAAGCTGATGCACTCTGGCGCGCACGTTAACGGCCCTGGCGTGGGTTTCCAGCTCAGCGGGGCCGGCCGCTTAGATGCAGGGTGTAGCTCTCGATGGCGAAGCCGGTGTGATCCTCGATCTGGCGCAGCAGATCAGTCGGCAGCTCAACATCCAGATCTTGGATGGAGCCCGTGTTGAGGCAGGTGAGGTGGCTGTGGGGATCGCTGCGATAGCCGTACAGCCGGCCGCTGGCGCGATCCAGGCACTCGATCACACCAGCGCTCTGCAGTGCTTCGAGGTTCTGGTACACAGAGGTGTGGCCGATGTTGCGGCCCCTGGCATTCAATTTCTCGAAGATGTCGCGGGCGCTCAGGTGATCCTTCACGTCCCAGAGCAGCTCCAGCACCATGCGGCGCTGCCGAGACAGCCGCATGCCCAGATCACGGCAGCGGGTGATGGCACCCTCCAGGCCTGACTCGCCCAGGCGCGCTTCGCTGCTGTCTGTGGTGGTGGGTGTCGCCGCCAAGAGAGGCGTGAACGTCTTAACCCGTTATAGAACCCGTAGGCGAAGTGAGTGCGTCTTGTAAGCGTTCCGGACCAATCGCTTCCAACGCCTCCGCCAGGACCACCGTGCCGTCATACAGCGCACGTCCCACGATCACGCCTTCCACGCCAAGCGGTGCGATCGATAGCAACCAGAGGATGTCCTCCAGGGTGCCAATCCCGCCCGAGGCAATCACCGGGATGGAGCTGGCTTCGGCCATGGCCCGCAATGCGTCCAAGTTGGGGCCCGCCAGGGTGCCGTCGGTGGCGATATCGGTGCTGATGATTGCGGCGACTCCGCAGCCCTCAAAGCTTTTGGCCAGGTCGGTGGCCTTCACAGTGCTGGTTTCGATCCAGCCGCGGGTGGCCACCAGGCCGTCTTTGGCATCGATGCCCACTACCACCTTGCCGGGATGTCGCGAGGCCAGCTCCTTCACCAGCTCAGGCTTCTCGATCGCCACGGTGCCGAGGATCACCCGATCCAGGCCGCAGGCCAGCAGTTCTGCAGCGCGTTCGGCGCTGCGCACACCTCCGCCGAGTTGCACCGGAATGGAGAGGGCGGCGGTGATCGCCTTCACGGCCTGGTCGTTAATCGGCTGGCCTGTCTTGGCGCCATCGAGATCCACCAGGTGCAGTCGTTGGGCGCCCTGGCGCTGCCACTCGAGGGCCTGGGCCACCGGGTCGTCGTTAAAGCGCGTCACCTGGTCGTAGTCGCCCTGATGCAGGCGCACGCAGTGGCCGTCGAGCAGGTCGATGGCGGGAATGATCTGCATGACGGCCTGCCGGCTCAACGACTGCCAGCCAGGCTGCCAGAGGCTGCGATCGCGGAGCTCCTGCAGGGGGACCAGCAGGCGACAGCTGCGATCGAGCACGGCCTCGAGACGCACGGCGCGATCAGCGCCTTTGCCTTGCTCCCCAAGCAGCTGAAAATGGCGATAGCCCTGGGTCCGTTCGCGGCTGGCGGGCTGGGCTGTCCAGCGTTGCGGCAACTTCATAGCTGCCCCGCCAGGCCGTAGGGCTCCTGATCTGCGGGGTCGGTGATGCCCAGTTCGCTGCGCCATTGGCTTACGGGTTTCTCCCAGCCCTCCTCCCAGCGCGCCGCCACAAGGCAATCGGCCTGCCGGGCGATGGCATGGCCATGGCTCACGGCGCGGCTGATGCCCTCGAACCGTTCCAGCTGCAAGCGGAAGCTGGCCAGCTGGCCGGCGCTGGTGAGCAGCACATAAGCGGGGAAGCCGATCTGGGCAGCCGTAACGGCCAACACCCCGCTTTCGCCTTCGGGTTCCGTGCCGAAACCACAGATCACATGATGGATGTCGTGGGTGGTGGCCACCCGTTGGGTGAGCCATTGGGCTTCTGTGGTGATTGCACGGGGGCGGAAGAACTCAGGGTCATAGCCGAGGTTGGTGATCAAGCGGGCATAGCGTTCGCCAAGGCTGCCCTCGGGTAAGCGGCTCAGCTGGTCGAGATCGGGTTGCAGCGGTGGGTAGCGCTCGTCCATCAGTGCCGCTCCCCCGGGTACGGCGCGAAAGCGTCGAATGCAGTCGCCCATCTGCGGACTGTCGATGAAGCTGTCCACCAGATCGGCCACGCTGCTCAGATCGCCGCCGCTGCGGCCGATCGCCGCCAGCAGCTTCAGGTTGTTGAGCGCCCGCAGCACCTCGTTGAAGCGTCCCATCCGGCCTTGGCTTGCAGGGCCCCAGTGTGCTGCGACAACGCTTGAATGGCCGCCAGTTCGATTGGCGCTGGCGTGAAGATCCTCGTGATGGGCGGAACCCGCTTTGTGGGTAAGCCCCTGGTGGCTCAGCTGCTGGCCGAGGGGCACGCGCTCACGCTCTTCACCCGCGGGAAGAATCCGGTGCCGGCCGGGGTGGAGCATCTCTGCGGCGACCGCAGCACCGCCGATGGTTTGTCGGTGCTGCAGGGCCGCAGCTTTGACGTGATCGTGGACAGCTCAGGCCGCACGCTCGATGACAGCCGCGCCGTGATTGAGCGCACCGGTGCCCCCAGCCATCGGTTTGTGTACGTGAGCTCGGCAGGCGTCTACGCCGACAGCGAGCTCTGGCCCCTCAGCGAGCACTCCCCCACCGATCCCCAGAGCCGCCACAGCGGCAAGCTGGATACGGAGGCTTGGCTCAGCGCTGAGAAGATCCCGTTCACCAGCTTCCGTCCCACTTACATCGTGGGCGCCGGCAACTACAACCCCGTGGAGAGCTGGTTCTTCGATCGGATTGTGCATGGCCGGCCGGTGCCTCTGCCGGGCGATGGCAGCACGATCACGCAGCTGGGGCATGTAAACGATCTGGCCACCGCCATGGCCCTGAGCATTGGGGTGGATGCCGCCGCCAACCGCATCTACAACTGCAGCAGCGTGCAGGGCATCACCTTTAAGGGTCTGGTGGCGGCTGCAGCACGGGCCTGCGGTAAGGATCCCGCTGCGGTGGAGATCCGCAGCTTCGATCCTTCCGGGCTCGATAAGAAAGCGCGCAAGGCGTTTCCGCTTCGTTTGGCCCACTTCCTCACGGATGTGACCCGCGTGCAGCGGGAGCTGGCCTGGACGCCGGCCTTCAGCGTTGAGCAAGCCATGGCCGACAGCTATTCCAACGACTACGCCCAGCGGATGCCCACCAGCCCTGATTTCAGCAGCGATGAGGCCTTGATCGGCTGAGCCGGATCAAGCCTTGCGCATGTAGCCCCAGGCGGAACTGAGGGCGAGCAGCAGAGAGGGCCAGAACAGCCAGAACCCCAGGTTGTGCAGGCCCTCGGCGATCGCAGGCCCCCAGCTGCTCGGCCAGAGCAACAGCAGCAAGGAGGCGAACTGCAGGATCGTTTTGGCCTTGCCGCTCTTGGAGGCGGGGCCACCACTGCCTTGGCCGGCGCGCCAGCCAGAGATCAGTAGCTCCCGGGCCAGCAGCAGCCAGATCGCCCAGAGGGGCAGGCTCTGCTGCGCCCCCAGCCAAAGCAGGGGCGCCAGGATCAGGATCTTGTCGGTGAGGGGATCGAGGCGTGCCCCCCACACGGAGCCTCCGCCGGCGCGCCGCGCCAGCCATCCGTCGGCGGCGTCACTGAGGCCGCCCAGCAGCAGCAGCCACCAGGCCAGGCCGGCGTGGCCGCCACTGAGCGCCACGATCAGAGGAAGACCAACCACCGCCCGCCCCACGGTGAGGCCATCGGCGAGGCGTCGTTGCAGCTTCATGGCGGGTCACAATGGCGCCAGTCCTGAGCCTGCCATGGTCGTCGAACGCCGCGTTTCCGAAGTGATGACCACCCCGGTGCGCAGTGTCTCCACCACCACACCCCTTCAGGAGGCGGTGCAGCTGATGAGTGAGCACCACATCAGCGGACTGCCGGTGGTGGATGCCAATGGTGCGCTGGTGGGTGAACTCACCGAGCAGGACCTGATGGTGCGCGAGAGCGGCTTCGATGCCGGCCCCTACGTGATGCTCCTGGATGCGGTGATCTATCTCCGTAACCCGCTCAACTGGGATAAGGAAGTGCATCAGGTGCTCGGCAGCACCGTGGGTGAGGTAATGAGCAAAACCCCCCACCACTGCGATGCCGATCTTTCGCTTCCCGCAGCGGCCAAGTTGCTCCACGAGCGCAGCACCCAGCGCCTGTTTGTGCTCGATGCAGCCAAGCAGCCCGTTGGCGTGCTCACCCGCGGTGATGTGGTGCGCGCCCTGGCCAGCGCCTGAGTGCTGCCTTACGGCAGTGGTGGCGGTGTGAGTGGTGGCAGCAACGGTGGTGGCGGCGGTGCACCTTTTGGCATCGTCCCTGGCTGTTGATTGATGCCTGGAATCAGGGCATCAGCCTGAGGCAGTGCTGGCTCCAGGCCAGGGTCGGCGCTGGTGGCGTCGGGGTTGGCTGGCAGATCCTGCCCTTCCTGCAGTAGCAGCGGCGGCGGTAGATCCGGGGCCAGCGGTGCCACCTCTTCGCTGCTGGCCGCGGCTTCCTCGCTGAGCTGCAATTCGCGCAGGGCCATCGGGTCGGCGGTGATCGGTGGCTCTCGCAGGGGCGAGCGCAAACCCTCGCGTTTCGGGGATCGCTGGCCCTTCGGTTCCCAGATCAGGCGCGCGAGCGGTTCAACGCCCTGCTCCATCAGCCTGTTGAAGCCGGCCAAAGCCCGATCGAAGATCTGGGTGCCCAGCGATTGGCCGCAGTCCAGAGGATTGGAGCAGCCCCTGCTGGCTGTTTGCCTGGCAAAGGTCTCCATCAGGTTCCCCTGCAGGGGAATGGACCGCTGACTCAGTCGCAGCAGGTAGGGCACGTGCACAAAGCTGGTGGCGCCGCCGCTGATCCAGTTGGCGTCGTCCTGGCTGAAGCCCTTGACCCCGGGAATGATCAGCCGGCTCTTCGAGGCATGGTCCGGCAGGTAAGCGGCCCGCAGGCCGCGTCTGCGGGCGAGGTCTTTGGTCTGCTCGAGGGTGAGCCCATCTCGGCTCATCAACACCTCCACCCGCCCATCGGGCCTGAGGCCCATCACCATGCGAATGCGGGGCAAGTAGTAGCGGATCTGCTGCCCCATCGAAATGCTGTAAGCACCCCGGTAGCTGGAGGGAGGTTTCTCTAGATCGTTGTAAACGCTGTGCAGGCCGCCGATGAAGCTGTCGTAGCGGGCAGCCCGCTCCGGGGTGAGTTCCCCGTAGCCGAATTCCGCCTGGCCGTTATGGCGGATGCCGATGAAGGCCCGCTGCCTGGCGGCGGTGCGATTCCGGCCTCGCCAGACCCTTTGGCCCAACTTGATATCGCCCAGGGGAACAGTGATCTCCTGGCCGCTGTTGGTGACGTGACGCTCGTACATCGGCCCCGACACGTAGGCCAGAGCGGCGCTGTCTTCGAAGGCATCCTGTTCGCGGTCCCAGCCCTCGAGCAGATCAAGCTGCACCTGGCGAGGGTCGAAATCGAGGGCGTAGACCTCGTCGTTGGGGAGGTAGCGAAAGGCCTCGCCGCTGGCTGCCGGCTGAATCTGCTCCAGCCCTGTGCGCTGCTCCGGCAGGGGGGGAGCAATCGCCACCAGAAAGGCCAGGCCCGCCAGGGGAACTCCGATGGTGAGCCAGCGCTTGCGCTGCCACTGCGGCCTGGGATCCGCCCGCCGGGCGGTGGAGGGTGGCGGCGGTGCTGTGTCCAGGTGGCGGCGGGCCCGTTGCTGCAAATCTACGGGCAATGCGCTGGCTGGTTTTGCCTCAGGGCAAGGCCAAAACGCTCTGCTCAGCGATCACCCAGCGCTGGTGATCGGCTGATACGGCATAGCCGCCGGTGAGGCTGCCGAAGGCCGGCAGCAACAGCTGTCGCTGGGGTTTGTGCAACGCAAAGCAGGGCAACCGGAGCCGATCGCTGCCATGGCCCAGCACCGCCACTGGATGCACATGGCCGGCCACATTCAGCAGCGCTGGATCGGCAGGAGTGCAGGGTTCATGGCTCAGCCAGAGCGGGCCGTAGCGGCAGGCGGGGTTTGCTTTAAGTCCCTCAAACCAGCTGCCCTGGTCGTGGTTGCCTCCGATCAGCTCGAGCGGACAACCCAGCAACTCGGGCAGGGCCCTGATCTTCTCGCGCAGTTCTGCGGTCAGCCCGAAGCGGCTGTGGATCAGATCGCCCAGCACTACCACCCGCAGGGGCTGCAGCTGGGCAGCGAGCTCCAGCAGGGCGTTGAGGTTGCTCAGGTCGCCATCACTCGGCAGGGGGATGCCGCTGGCCTGGAAACTTTCCGCCTTGCCGAGATGGAGATCGGCCACCAGCAGCAGGCCGGTATCGGCCTGCCAGAGGGCCCGCTGCGGCAGCAACTCCAGTTCGCTGCCCTGCCAGCTCAGGCGCGCGTGGTTAGAGATCAACGCTGGCCCATCACCGTTTGATAGGCCGGTCGCTCCTGGGTGGCGGCGATCGTGGCCTGCACGTGGGGGTAGGGGCTCAGGTCGATCTGGGGGAAGAAGATCGGCAGGTAGGCCAGATAGGCGTTCACGGCGCAATCGGCCACGCTCCAGCGATTACCCATCAGCGGTCCCTCGGCCAAACGCGTGTCGAGCACCGCCATCAGCCTGGGGAACTCACGCTCGCGGTTGGAGGGCACAAATAGAGCTGTGGCAAGGGTGGCGTTGGCAAACAGCACCCATTGCTGCGCAAGGGCGCGCTCGGCGGCAGTGCCGCATTCGCCGCCGTAGCGCTCCGCCAGATACAGCAGGATCGCGCCGCTTTCAAACAGCTGTAGACGGCCACCCGGCAGGGCTGCATCGTCATCCACCAGGGCCGGCACCTTGCCAAAGGGGTTGATCTGCAGGAACGGCTCAGCGCGGTGTTCGCCGGCCTCCATGTCCAGCAGCTGCCAGTGATAGGGGATGCCTTTCTCCTCCATGTACCAGCGGGGCATGGAGGCGCGGGAGCGGGCGCCGCCGTAGAGGGTGAGAGCCATCGATCCGTTGCATTTGCAACTCAGCCGGTCAGTATCAGGTGTGTGAGGCCAGGCCGCGGCGCCTCTGCATCAATGGCATCACACTGGTGTTGAGCCCTCAGTGGTGCCTGTGTCATCGTCCGTGCCGCCGTCGTCGCCCCGTGACAACGCGGCCCTGCTGCGTCTCGCGCCATTTCTGGTGGGGCAGGCGCGCCGTGGGGTGGTCGGCAGTAGCCGGTACGCCCGCACGTTGCGTGATGCGATCCGGCTCGCCGCTCAAGACCCCCAGCGCCGGCCCGTGCTGATCAGCGGTGAACCCGGGCTGGAGAAGGACAACCTCGCGGCGCTCATCCATTACGGCTCGCCGCTGCGCCAGCAGCTGATGCTTCGCCTTGATGGCGCGCTACTCAAAGCAGATGGCGCTGACCTGTTCGGCAGTGCATCCGACGGCGGCGAGCCGGCCCTTCTGGAGCTGCTGGGCGAAGGCTCTCTCCTGATCGACAAGTTGGATCAGGTGCCTCCACCCCTGCAGCAGCGTTTGTTGGTGTTGGCCCAAAGCGGTAGTTGGTGGCCTGCGGGTGTGGCTTCTGATGACCCATCAGCGCTGGCTCGACACTTCGCGGGCCGCGTGTTCTTCACCGCTGAGGCGAGCGTTCCCGCCTTTGATCGCTGCTGCAGCCAGATCCGCGTGCCTCCCTTGCGGGTGCGGCGCCAGGATCTGGGGGAGTGGGTGCGCTACGGCGTGCGTCAGCGCAGCCGCAAGCTCGGCTGGCCGAGCCCACCGCAGGTGCCCGAGGCGGTGGTGAAGCGCCTGCAGAGCTACGACTTCCCCAGCAACCTGCGGGAGCTGGAAACGCTGATCTACCGCGCACTCCAGCAGGTGCGCCGTCAGGAACAGGGTGCAGCCCCCCAAGAGATGTCCTGGCCGGCGGTGTTGCCCGACGATGTGTTTTGGACGGCGCCACGGCAGCAGCGCTTCCGGTTCGACATCTGGCGCTGGAAGCCTCAGCTGAGGGAGTGGATGCGCGCGCCATGGCTCTGGAACGGCGTGCTGTTTGGTCTGGTGAGCTGGCTGTTTGTGCTGGTGAACCTATGGCTCTGGTTTGGGCCGCAGGAGCGCAGCCACAACGGTGCCCTCAACCTCTTCTGGGCCTGGTGGTGGCCGCTGATCCTGCTCGGTTTTCCGTTGGTGGGTCGCCTGTGGTGCTCGATCTGCCCGTTCATGGTGTGGGGTGAGATCACGCAGCGCCTGGCCCAGCGCCTTGGTTGGCAGCCCCAGCGCTGGCCCAGGGGCGATAGCGATGCCTGGGCATCGCCCTTGCTGGCGGCCGGCTTTGCCTTGATCCTGCTCTGGGAGGAGCTCTGCAATTTGCAGAACACCGCCTGGCTGAGCAGTTGCTTGCTGCTGCTGATCACGGCCGGCGCGGTGATCGGCTCGCTGCGCTTTGAGAAGCGCTTCTGGTGCCGTTACCTCTGCCCGGTGGGCGGCATGAATGGTTTGTTCGCCAAGCTCTCGGTGCTGGAGCTGCGGGCGCAGGTGGGCACCTGCAGCGGCAGTTGCAGCACCTATGCCTGCTTCAAGGGCGGACCGGCGGATGGTGAAGGCATGGCCACAGCCGGTTGTCCGCTCGGCACCCATCCGGCCCACCTGAGCGATAACCGCAACTGTGTGTTGTGTCTCACCTGCGCGCAGGCCTGCCCGCATCGTTCGGTGCAGCTATCGCTACGGCCCCCTGCCGCGGACATCCAGCGGGAGATGAGCCTGCCTGTGGCCGAGCCCGCTCTGCTGTTGGTGCTGGCGGGTGATGTGTGCCTGCACCACTGGCAGCGCCTCTTGGGCTGGAGTGCCCTGGCGCCGGCAAGCCTTGTGGAAGGCCCCTGGCTTCCGCGGCTCGCTGCCGCCCTGCTGGCGCTGGCCCTGCCATCGGCGCTGTTTTTGCTGGCGCGTCTGTGGTTTTCGCTTGAGCGGCTCACCCGCACCCTCTATGGCCTGTTGCCGCTGGTGTGGGCGTTGCTCCTGGCCCGGCATCTGCCGATCGGCATGGCTGAAGCCGGCCAGCTCTTGCCTGTGTCTGGTTGGCGCTCGGCGCCGAGCTGGCAGGCCGATCCCCACGTGATTGCCTTCTGCCAGAGCGCGGCGGTGCTGTTGGGATTGGCTTGGGCCTGGGTGCTGCTTCGCAGGCAGCTCGCCAATTCCCGCATGGCCTGGGTCAGCGCCTCGGCTCTGGCGCTGGTGCTGGCTGGGGTCGGGCGTTGGCTGGTGGCGGTCCCGTTCGCCTGAAGTTCTGAGCCGGACCCTGCCAACAACCTGAGCTGATCCGGGCCACGTGACGCACCTGCCGCGCCTCGCCCAGATACAGCCAAGCCCAGTGGCCGTCCGTCAGCGGCCAGAGGCGGCGCTGGTAGAGCCGCGGCGCACCCTCAAAACGATCGAGAGCCGCGAGTTGCTGAGCTGCAACGCGGAACAGCTCCCCCTCGATGGTGTCGCCGTTGTTCTCGCTAGCCACGGCCATCGGAAACGGTCCCAGGTCGTAGAGCGCCAGCCCCTGCAGCCGGGCGTTTCCGAGCCAATCGGCGTTCTGCAGTTGCCCGTGATGGGCCATGCCGCGCTTGAGGCTGCCGTACACAAACAGCAGCAGGTCAGAATCAGCGCCCTTGCCGGCCTGCTCCATGACGATTGCCCTCCTGATTGCTCTGGCTGGTTCGCTTGGCCTGATGGCTGTGATTGTGCGTCGCCTCGAGCGCTCCTGATCGTTCCTGGGCCTGACTGCAGAGAATGTCCAGCACCGCATCGGCATTCACGGTGCGGATCACGCCGCTGTCGATGCAGGCGATCTGAAAGAGGGAGTTGGCGCTGCAGCGTGCCCCGCCTTCGGCGTGGATGACCTGCCCCACCCACCAGTCGGCCTGGGCCTGCACGGCCACCAGGTCGCCCACCCGCACCGCCAGAAACCGGGGTTCATTCACAGGCCCACCAACCCGTCTTGCATGCTAGGCCAAATGTACTAGCACCTGTTTCGTGAGGGTGTCTTGTGTTCGGGTGGTCGGGGTTGGGTTTCGTGCGCAGATTGTGAGCAGTGACGCCATGTGCCCGTGCTGCGTTCCCGTCTTCTCCAGATCGCTCCCGCCCTTGCTCTGGGGCTGAACCTCCAGGGGTATGCCGCGCCCACCGTCCAGGTTCTGAACAACAACCTCACCCAAGCTGAGGTTGTTGCTGCTCAAAGGGGTTGGTGCAGTGCGCTGCTCAAGATCAGCGCCGCCTACGCCAGTGGTGGTTTCAGCAAGGCCAAGGCCACGGCTGAAGCGGTGATCGATCAGGCCTATGCCTATCAGTACGGACCGGTGGCGTTCAAGCCCACCCTTGCCTCTGGATCGCAGACCTTCCGCCCCACCCGTGCCGGTGCTCTGGCCTATTTCGTTGGTGGCAACCCCGTCTTCCCGAACGACGAGGGCTTTGCTCTCAAGCCTTGGCGTTCTTGCGAAGTGATCAATCAGGTGATTCAGCTCAATGGCGGCTATGCCACCACCATGGGCAACGTTCGCTTTGTTGATGCTTCCGGCAAAACCACCACGGTCGATAAGACCTGGTCGTTCATGAAGGAGCCCGACGGTTCAACCAGGATCGTGTTGCACCACTCATCGCTGCCCTTCGGGAGCTGAGCACATTTGCGCATGCACGGCCGCGACCGAGGCCGTTAAGACAGGTTCAGACCCGACGAGACCGCTCATCCAACGAGGCCTCAGGGGCAAGGGGGCGCACACCACGCCCCCTTCTTCATGACTCAATACGGCAGGGTGAAACCCGACTGCATGCTCTTGAAATCGAGCATCACCCAGGTGAGCCACACCACCAGGGCGATCACGCCCGATACGGCAGCAACGCGGGCGCCGATGCGCAGCGCCAGTTCCATCAGGCTGATCTCTTTCACGGGCTGCAGAACACTCCATCTCACTATGGGCCGCGGCCTTGCGGGCTGTGGCGCCGCTCTGATGGCCCTGCTCGTGCTGGCGCCGCTGCAGGCCGCACCCCTGGTGGATTGCCCGCTCCCGGTGCGTGAGCAGATCGACGGCCTCTATCGCTGGCAGTTGCAGCGGCAGGAGCAACCCGGATCCCTGGCGATCGCCACGCAGCGGCAGCGGTTCACCCCGCAGCTCTATCGGCTGTTGGAGAGGGCCGATGCGCTCACGCCGGCTGATGGTCGCTTCATTGACTTCGACCCCTTCAGTGGCACGCAAGTGAGCACCTTCAGCGCTGTTGTGCTCGGCTGTGTTCCCGCAAAAGCTGAGGCTGTGGTGGCCCTGGTGGCTGTGCAGGCCGGATTGACGGGACGCACAACCGGAGCTCCCCAGCAGCTGCGCTATGTGCTGAGCCCTGATGGCGCGGCTGGTTGGCGTATTGCTGACATCATCTACTCCTCGGAGCCGCCGTTTCGGCTCAGTACCTATTTGAAGCAGCTGTTAGAGGGCCTGTGATGACGGGGAACACCTTGCCGGTGGCGTTGGTGCAGCTCTGCGCCGGTGAGGATCCGGCGGCGAATCGCTGCCATGCCGAGGACTGGCTGGAGCAGGCCATGCGGGTGCCCTCAGGGGTGGAGAGGCCCCGATTGCTGATGCTGCCGGAGGTGTGGAATGCGCCTTACGCCGCTGATCGCTTTGCGGCCTTCGCCGAGCCCATCCCTGATCCGGGTGTTCAGCTTGTTGAGGGGCCCTCTGAGGCTCTGGCGATGGTGGCGCGGTTTGCCCGTCGCCACGGTGTGGCGGTGATCGCCGGTTCGATCCCAGAGCAGGGCAGGGATGGACGCACCTACAACACCGCCACGCTGATCAATCCAGAGGGTGTGCTGCTGGCCAAGCACCGCAAGCTGCATCTGTTCGATGTGGATGTGCCAGGGGGCATCTGCTTCCGTGAATCTGACAGCCTCAGCGCCGGCGACGCCCTCACCGTGCTCAGCGGCGAACAGGATCCCCTGGCTACCGGCTTGGTGGAGCCGCCCAATCTCGGCCTGCTGATCTGTTACGACATCCGCTTCCCGGAACTGGCGCTGCTGATGCAGCAACGCCACGGCTGCAGCCTGTTGGCCTGCCCCGCTGCGTTCAACACCACCACGGGCCCAGGCCACTGGCATCTGGTGATGCGGGCCCGGGCCCTGGATGCCCAGTGCTTCCTGCTGGCCTGCTCCAGTGCCAGGCCCGAGGGCAACGGCTATCCCAGCTATGGCCACTCGTTGGTGGTGGATCCCTGGGGTGCCGTGATCGCCGAAGCCGGCGAGGGCGAGCAGGTGCTGCACGCGGTGCTCGATCTCAGCCAGGTGGCCACAGCGCGCCGAGCGATCCCCACCAGCATTCAGCGCCGCCATGACGTCTACCAACTCCGCCACAGCCCTTCGTGAACGGGGCTTCATGAAGGGCGATTGCGCTGGGTGAAGAGCGGTGTCGATCGCGCTGCAGCGATTGCCAGTGACCTGCGGCGGGTGCATCGTGATGGCAACGGGATTCGGAGGCTCCATTGATGGACGACACCCCCCCTGAGCAGCTGACAGGAGCGCGCTGACGATCCGGCCCCTGCTCCAACACTCTCAACGGATCTCAGATGTCCCCCGTGCGCGAACCATTCGCGCCGTTCACCGCACCGCCTGAGGTGCCCCGGACCCAGCGGGACGTCTCCCTAGACACCTGGCCCCAGGTGCCAGCGCCGGCAGCTCCGCCCCACAACTGAAGAGCAAAAACCCTGATCCCAGATCAGGGGTGTTCTCAAGCATCACGATTGCAACGCTGGCCCCGATCCGCGGGCAGATCAGCCGAGCAGGCAAAGGCCCGGGGCTCATGCTCCGGGCTTTGTTGTGTTCGAGCCCGCTGTGTTGTAAGGATGACGCCACCTGCTGGAGACGATCCTTCCTTGTTGTCGAGCATGCGTGTTGCGATCGCCCTGGCACTGCTCGTGCCACTGCCCCTTGGGGCAGCAGCCCAGGACCTTTCGGCCTTCACGCTTCAAGCGCAGCGCTGCGGAACATCCGGATCGGCGCCGCTCTGCAGGGCTGCCCTTGAACAATCACATCGGCTCAAGAGCTGGGCCGAAGGCCGCAAGCTCTGGCGTTGCTACACGGCACTGCTGGGGGCAGAAGCCGGGATGATCGCCGCGGCGTTCCAGCCATCGAGCCAGAGCGATCCCATCGCTGGTTTGCGAGAGGTGAGCACGGTCTGTGGCCAATGACTGATGCATGGCTCATGACTAGAACGTGGACATTGCTTGATCGCGCATGCCACTGATTGAGGCCTACACCTCTGCCTGGACAAGGGCCTTTGATTACGAAGGTCGCTCCACCCGCGCGGAGTTCTGGTGGTTTGTGATCGCCAACTTGATCGTGAGTGCCCTGGTGGCGGTGCTGATCTCACGGCTTCAGGGCCTCTACACCCTGGCAAGTCTTGTGGTGGGTGTGCCGTTGGCGGTGCGGCGGTTGCGGGACGCAGGTAAGGCTTGGCAGTGGTTGTTCCATGCCTTGATCCCGATCGTTGGTTCGATCTGGCTGATCGTTCTTTACTGCCAGCCCTCAATCGCTGCCTGAGGCAGGCGAGGCAGGGTGAACACTCCGCTCAGCAAAGACACGCCGGTTGCCAGCTGACGCAGCGGCAGGCCGAACATCAGGCTCGCTAGGTCGATGGCAATGGTGGCGACCACGAAAGCGGAACGGGCGTAAGCCCACTGTAACGAAAGATTGCGCGCTTGTTAAGGACCGTCTCGGCGGCGGCGATCAGCGGGGTGCCACTTCAGGTTTGTGGAACAGACCGTCGAGGTAGTGGCGCACCACCGGCCTGTCCTGGCAGCCCTGCTGGAAGAGGAAGCCCGCCAGGGCGGACTGCATCAGGCGGTATTGGTCCCACTGGGGGTGTTGCTCGATGAACCCCACCATCGAGTCGAACAGGTCTGCAGGGAACTGGTTTTCAACGCTCACGTGGGTCTTCATCGCATCCGGAACCTGCTCCAACCTCACCTCTGGCGTTTGCCCACCCATCAGCGCACGAGTAAGGCCCTGCGGTCAAAAGCGCTGTTTAGCCCATCGGCGCGTTGATCCCACGTCAAGACCCACTGCAGCGGAGCGGTTCTGCGCGCCAGCAATGGGCGGAGCGGCATCGGCCTCTTCCCTTCGCCAGCTCTGTCAAGGGGAGGAGCGTTTTCCTGAAGACGGGCTCATTTCTCTGCGCTCTAGTGGCTTCTGGGTCCTCCGGCCTGGGGAAAACATGTGGGAAAGGCTTGTAAGCCTGCGGATGGATTCGCTCTTCAGGGCTGCTGATCAGTCCAGCCAGCTGCCCAAGCAATGGCGATCACCGCCAGCCACGCTTCCGGCCGTCTCAGCCCCCCAGCGGCCGTTAGCGTCGCTGCTTGCGGTTCAGCAAGTGGTTAGGCAGCGATCAGCGATTCGCCACGGCGATGCAGCTCGCGGGCGTACTCGGTCCAAGTGCCTTGGCCCCAGTAGCGGAAACAGCTCGTTTCGAGCAGGAGCAGGTGCAGCAATGCTTCTTGATAGGGCGCTGTCTGGGTAATCGATGGGTCTTGGGCCACCAGGGGATCAAACCGCTGATGGAAGTGAGCGCTGAGCTGTTGCATCGGCTCCAGCACGTTGTCGTAGCCCTCCACCCAGCTCAGGTTGTTGGTCCATGAGGCCCCTTCCATCGAGAAGTCGGGATCGCTCGCCTTCAAGCTGGTGATGGCGGCTTTGAGCGCGGCAGGCCCGCTGCTGTTGCCCAGCTGTTGCCAGAGGCGATGCTGCTGCACCGCTTGGATGGCGGGGACATCCCCCTCCCGCACGCCAGCGGCCTCCAACCGCTCGAGGTACTCCGTGCCATTCATGGCCACGGTGCCGGTGTGCTCCCGCAGCTTGTGAAAGGCCTGGATGTAGGCCGACGGGAACTCATTCATCATCACGCCGCCGTTTTCGCCATCGGCGATCTGGCTCACCAGCGCAGGGATGCTGCGCTCACCCAACGGTTGCCTTCCCAGGCCGAGCGCCTCGTAGCAGGGCTGCATCTGGCCCACGAGTTTGGTATCAGACCCCTGGGTTTTGATCAGAGCCGTGATGCTCACCGTTTCGCCAGTGGAGCTGCGGGCCTCAAGGCGATTGGGCACGTAGCGCTGTTCGTTGCTCAGACCCGAACCATCGAGGTTTTCCACGCTGTGCTCCTGCACCAGGAGCCAGCGATACCCGCATTCTTTGAGCGCCTTCACGAACGCGAACAGAGTGTCGGGATGGTTGGGCAGGTGCATCTCCGGCGGCGAGAAGCCTCGGACGCGTTGCAGGGCATCCCCGCCGAACAGGTCCGCGAACTGGTGTTGCCAGGCCTGAATCTGCAACCTCAGATCGGGAATCGGCGTGGATGGCGCCACGGCATGTCCCCAGAAACTGCCCAGCCACTCCACGTGGGGCTGCATGGCTGGATCGCAGGCCAAAAAGCGCAGGGCATCGAGGATGTCGCTGCGACCCATCTGCTCAAACCCCCAGAGCAGCGTGCCGGAGTAATCGAGCATGATCCGCGGATCGCAGCCCTCGGCGATCAGCTGCGGAATCAGGTCCGCCATGCGCCGATAGCAGTGCGCGAACGGTTCGGCGTTGTGGTGATCCCCCTCGCCTGGATGCTCCAGCATGAATTGGAGATGAGAGATCAGCTCACCGCCAGCTCCCGCTGGAATCGTGGGCTGATGCATGTGCAGCGCACAGGCAAAACAGGATTGGATCTGCTCGAGATCTCTTCGGTGATGTCCTTGATGTGAGGGCATGCTCTGCTGCATCAAGGAGAGCAACTCGGCCTCCCGGCCAGCGATCGGGGGAAGCACAGCAGTCAGCATCAAGCCCCGCTGTAGCGCCGCTGGCGTCGTTTGGTGCTTAACGCCGCACTGCTCTCCAGATCCACCAGGCCACAACGGCCACAACCACCCAGGGCAGCAAGCTGCGCAGGAGCACGATGGCGCCCAGCAACACCAAAGCCGATACCGCCGCCCGTTTGGTGAGGGCTTTGGCCTCGTCGGTCATGTACTGCCAGCGGGGAATCAAGGCCATGGGTAGCGCTGCAAGCGTGCTCTTCCACTTTGGTTAGCTTCAGCCCCTCGCAGCGTTCAAGCTCAGAGCGTCTTTCGCACCCGCTTCACCGCCAGTGCTGCTTCTGTGGAACTCACCGCGGCCAGGAGCAGCAGACCAATTAGGCCCACCAATTGGTTTTGGCTTTCGGTGCTGGGATCAGCGTTCTGTCCGAGAACCGCGCCGGCCACAAACCAGGCGGTCGCCAGGAATGAGGTGGTCCAGTAGGCCTTCCAGCGGCGTTGGTAAAGGTAGCCGGCCCCAAGGCCAGGAACAACATTGAGCAGTGCCGCCACCCAGCCGGCGGATGCTGCGAGCACCTGCTCGCGGGTCGGAGTGGGGGCGTTCATGGGCGTTTCTGGTTCACGGCGTAAAGCACGGCTCCGCCGGCCACCACGCTCAGGAGCCCTGTGCTGATCAGGAAGCCGGTGAGCATCAGTAGCCCCAGGAACGAGCCCAGGAGCGACATCTTCACGCGCAGCAGTTTCGATTTGATCACCAGCACCAGCAGAAGCATCACCGTGGCCTTCAGCCCGGCGATCTTGGCGGCGCTGATCGGACACAACGGATTGAGTAGAAGCATGACCCTGACTGCTGCTTGCTCACTCTGTCGGAGTGGATGGGCTGCTGCGTGCCCTCGCCCACCACGCCGGTGAATCCGTCAGGCTGGGATCAACAGCGAATGGATGGATGTTGAGAGTGCTGTGCAGCGCGGCTGCGGCGGTGGTGCTGCTTCTGGCTGGTGCGCTGCCGGTGTGGGCTGAATTTGTGCTGCCACCCCTGCCCTACGCGCCTGATGCTTTGGAGCCGGCGATTGACGCCACCACCATGACCATCCACCACGACAGGCATCACGCTGCCTACGTGGCCAACCTCAATGGGCAGATCAAGGCCAACCCGTCGTTGGCCAAGCTCAGTCTTGATGCCTTGCAGGGGCAGATCTCGCGCTTTCCGGTGGCGGTGCGCAACAACGGCGGCGGCCACTGGAATCACAGCCAGTTCTGGGCGGTGATGGCGCCACCAGGCCAGGGCGGTGAGCCCGCGCCCGAGCTGTTGCAAGCGATCAACGCCAGCTTTGGCTCGCTTGAGGCGATGCAAACCCAGTTCAGCCAGGCGGCAGCAGCTCGCTTCGGCTCGGGATGGGCCTGGTTGATCCGAACCGCGGACGGAAGCATGGCGATCACCAGCACCGCCAACCAGGACAACCCCCTGATGGATCTACCGGAAATCGAGCGCGGCACGCCCCTTCTCGGCCTCGATGTGTGGGAGCACGCCTACTACCTTAATTACCAAAACCGCCGGCCCGACTACATCAGCGCCTGGTGGGATCTGGTGAACTGGAACGAAGTGAACACACGTTTCAGCGCAGCCGCATGACCGGAAACCTTCAGGCGATCGGCTTCCTGTTCACCTGGGTGCTCGGCTGGGGAATCGGTGGCTCCCTGATCGATGCCGGGCTGATCAACGCTGGCGTGTATTCCCTGGAGTCGGGCCAGATCGGCACCGGCATCACCTTTGCGCTCTGGACGCTGCTCTGGGGCGCTGCGGGCGTTTGGCTCTATCGCTACTGGACCAAAGGCGCAGCCGACTGAGCTCGATCAGCCCGGCAGCGCGCAAAGCAGGGGCATCGGCAGCCGGTAGGTGCGCCAGTCGCCGTTGGCGGCGCACACTTCCACACCGATCCATTGCTGCTGGGGCTCAGCGGTGATCTGCTCGAGCCAGGCCACCGCATCGGTGATCGCTTCATCCAGGCTGCCGTAGCAATCATCGAGGTGCTGATGGGGTTCGCAGCAGGCATCGATCAGGCGATAGATCCGTTGCAGTGCCATTCCCGCATCCATTCACTCGAACGGCCATCCTGATCAGCGCGCGGCCTGTTGTGCGGTGTTCGCTCACACTCTTTTCAGCATCGCTTCGGGAATCTTCAACCTTGCTGGAAGCTGAAACTCTCGAGGGTGCGCCCGCCTTCAAGGCTGCTGTCCACGATCGATAAGCCCTTCACGCCGCCATCAGCGATGAACCAGCGGTCGTTGCGAAGGGCGTTGAACACTTCACGCGCCTGCTCGAGCGACTGAAACTCCCCCACCGCGGCGGTGCCCCAGGCGTCGTGGCTGTTCACGATGTAAGTCATGGCAGGACGGTGGCGTGCAATCCCGAAAACGCAAGAGAATCATCCCATCGCCGCAGTTCAGATCTAATCTTTTTGCAGTTGATCCGTTTTGGGTGAGGATTCTCCCGATCGCTTTGGCCGCCGGTGTGAGCGTGGTGCCATCGCTGCTGTCGATTCAGCCCGTTTCTGCGCAGACCAGGATCCCGAAACTGCCTGGCTACAACGATTGCCCGCTGGGTTATGTGAATGATCTCAAGCAGCATTGCGTTTCACCGATCAACTACGAGGTCCAGCCCACCAATGGCCAACCCTGCCCCTCGGGTTGGATGAATATTGGAGCGGGTTACTGCAAGAAGAAAACGCTCGGCATCTTCTGATCGCCTGTGCCATGGCGGGGGCCTGAAAGGTCGGCATCATGAGGCGACTGCTTTGAGGAGCGATGCGCCGTTGTTCCGCACTCACCCTCGTGGGGATCACGCTGGCTCTGGCTGGTTGCGGCCAGGGCCAGAACGGCAAGCCGTTGGCTTCCAAGGGCTCCGAAGCGATCAAGATTGAACTTGATCTGAAGGATCCCGCCAAGAGTTTTGCGGTGCTCCGCGAAGACGATCGGCGTCAGCTGTTCAAGGTGGGCTATGGACGCCTTGGTGTGACCTGCCCTGGAACGCGCTTTGAAGAGGGCTACACCCCTCTCGGACGCTTCAGGGTGAATGCGATCCTCACGCAGAAGCGATTTGAGATGGAGCCTGCGCTGATTGCTCAGTCGGGCAAAACAGAAGAAGAGCTCAAGTCCACCCTGTTCAAGAACATGAACTCCATCGACTTCAGCGGCGATGGAGAAGCCGGTGAATACGGCATTGGCTATGTGAGCCTGGCCCCTGTGAACAGCGTGAAGCAGCCGTTTGCCTTCAATCGCTACGACGGCACCTTTCGCTGGTACAGCTTTGCCCTTCACGGCAGCAACAACGACCAACGCATCGGTCAGCAGGTGACAGGCGGCTGCATCAACCTGGCCCAGCCGGCGCTGCAGGCCGTGCTCAACACGGTGAAGCTGGGTGATGAGGTGGTGATCACAGCCAATGGGCCCTGCACCCCTTGAGCTGCGGTTGGTGTCCCATTCATTCGCGCCGCTGAACAGCTGGGAAGGCGCTCTTTGGCTTTTGCCATTGATCCCGAAGCTTGTCTGCTGATCTCACTGGAATCTCCCTGCCCTGCTGACAGTGAAGGGCAAGCCTTAACGCTCCTGCGCCATGCCCATCGTGATTCAGAGCCGCGGCGTGGATGAAACGGTGTGGATCTGTGAGGTGAGGAGGCGGAGCCGGGTTCACGCCGTTCTTACGGCTCGTGCAAAAGCCCAGATCACCGGGCGGATTTATCGGCTGGTGGATGAACGGGGTGTTGAGCTGGAGCGGGTTCAGTCAAGGCCCGGGCGTTCAGGGAGCAAGCTGGCATCCGAGGTGGACGGTTCCGTCATCGAGTAGGCGACCGAGCCGCTGCAGGGTGGCTTGCTCCTCGCGCGTGCAGCCGTTGGCCCCGCCGCTGCTGGCCTACCTGCAGTGCCCTGGTCTGCTGGCAGCAGTTCGCCTCCACCTACGTGGCCTCGCTGCATTTTCCTTTTCCGTTGTTTTTTGCCTATGGGGCGGGCTTCTACGAGCTCATCGGCAGCTGGCTGGTGGTGCTGGGCTTTTTGACCCCCTTAGGCGCTTTGGCGCTGACGTGCACCATGGCGATAGCGGCGTTGCAGCACATCCTCACCGCAGGTCACAACATCTATGTGTTGGAGCTGGTGGTCCTTTATCTGGGGGGCAGCCTCGCGATCATGCTGGTGGGGCCCGGTTGCTGTTCGTTTGATTCCGGGCTGGTTCCTGCCCTGTTCGCAGCGCCGCAAACCCGTGTCGCAACGGTCAATCCTGTGCCCGTGACCGATGCGTGAACCTCCAGCCTTCCCGGCATCGGCTTGGCCGATTGCTTCGGGGTGGCTATGAACGGATTGAGCATGCCGTGATGAGGGTGTGCTCTGGGGAGATGCTGCTCTCAGGGTTTTTTGAACATTCACCCTGGGAGTGTCCCCATGCCCACTGCAGGGGTGCAGTAGGGTGAAGCCGATTCAACGATCACTCTTCAGCAGGTTTCTTCTCCAGGCGGCGGGTTCTAAGGATTTCACCACTCGGCCAGCGACTTTCTTCAGGGCATTCAACGAATCGGGTTCATACCTTTAACGCATTACATGACTATTTACGTGGGTAACCTTTCCTTCGATGCCGAAGTAGAGGACCTTCAGAGCCTGTTCGCCGAGTATGGAGCTGTGCGCAAGTGCAGCTTGCCCCTCGATCGCGACACCGGCCGCAAGCGTGGTTTCGCTTTTGTTGAGATGGCCAGCAAAGCCGACGAGCAGAAAGCGATCGACGACCTCCAGAACGTGGAGTGGATGGGCCGCATGATCCGTGTGAACAAAGCTGAGCCCCGTCCCGCTGGTGGCGGCGGCGGTGGTGGCAACCGCTGGTGAGCCTCTGACCGGTGCGGTCTTAGATCGCTGCTCGGAACCGTCCCTCAGGGGCGGTTTTTTAGTGGCGTGATGCCCATCAGTTGCCCGGCATACTCTTCGGCGAACGAGGCTTGGAGTTGCCAGGCGCGCAAGAGGGTTTTGGCCACCTCGCGCAGCTGCTCGATGTCATCGCAGCTGTCAATCGAACGCTCGTGCATCGCGATCGCAAATTGGCGGCTGAGAGAGGGCTGTTCCACGGCTGACTGAGATGTGACAACACATTAAGCGCTGCACGGCTCTGCTGTGGTGGGCATGAAAAAACCCCGGTGTCGGCCGGGGTTCAGAGGGGGAATCCGTGTGAATGAGCGTGATGGCTCAGCCGATCACTCTTCTTCGGTGCCGCCTGCGGGGATCAGCTTGATCTGTTTGCGACCCAGTTTGATTTCAAATTCATCGCCGGGCTTGAGATCCAGCATGGCGGTGTAGGCCTTGCCGATCAGCAGGTTGCCATTGCCTTGCACGGTGGCGGTGTAGCTCAGCTTGCGACCACCTTTGCCGCGGCCAACGCCGTCGTTGCCAAGGCTCAGACCTTTGGCTTCCAGCAGTGCTTCATAGAAGGCGGTGAAATTCAGTCGCTCACCACCATCTTTCTTGGTGCTCACATAGCCGCAGCTACGAACCAGGTCGGATTTGGAGACGTCGCCAAGTTCCTTGACTTTGGCTAGCAGTTCAGAACCGGTGAGCATGGAGAGGAATTGAATCTCCGGAACAATAACGCTCAGCCCGTGCTGCTGCATCCCCTCGCTTCCAATTCAGCCGGTGTTTTGCGTGCGGTTTTCATCACTCCGGCACTGGTGGCTTCTGCTTGCGCATCGCTGAGCGTTATCCGGAATGCCCTGTTCTTTGTTCGCTTCAGCCAGGAGGTGGAGTTGCCTCTGCTACATCGCTAGCTGCGATCAGATGGAGTGCAGCGTTGTTGGACTCATCAATCCGCTTGATTCGTGGTGGGCATGCCAGTTCGGCCACACCATCAACGCGAGCAGGTTCAGGTGGGCCATGGCCCGGCCGATCGAGAGAACGGCCAAACCGATGCAGAGGGGGCAGTGCATGACGCTCATGCGGCAAGCCTTACTCAGCCAGCTGCTGCAGGTGGGATTTCTGCGGAAACTTCATGCAGCAACAGTTTTGAGCTGGTCTTGCCAGCCTGAAGCTCTTTCCACGTGCCATGGCCTCCTTTCTGCGCATCCAGCCCGTGGCGCCCAGTGAGATTCCCTGCATCACGGACTGGGCACGGCGTGAGAGGTGACGGATCGGCCCATGGATGGCGGAGAGTAAAGAGGCGGCTGAGTCCTGTGTTCAGCGGCGGATCGGCACCACCGTCATCCCGACAGGTACCAGCGCAATCAGGGCCAGCTTGATGTGCTGAATCCCGAAGGGAATGCCGATGATCGTGATGAAACAGGCCAGGGCCGAGGTGAGGTGGCCGATGGCCAGCCACCAGCCCGCCAGCAGAAACCAGATCACGTTGCCCAACAGTCCGAGGGTGCCGGTACCCAGGTCGCCGCGGCCGTGCAACTCGCGCCGATTCACCGCCTCCTGACCGAAGGGCCAGAGCGAAAAGGCTCCGATCACGAAGCAGGAGCGCGCCCAGGGCAACCCCACGATCGTGAGCGCGCAGACCAGTCCTGCCAGCCACCAGCCCAGGGCCATCACCAGGCCGCCGAGCACCACCCAGAGGATGTTGAGAAGTGCGCTCACCATCTGCTCACTCTGATGTGGATGGCGTTCACAGGGCTTCAGCCCGTTGCGCTTCGTTGATCAACCGCTGCACACGATCCAGTAGTGATTCATTGCTCAGGCGATTGTTCAAGCGTTCCACGAGCAGTGGGAATGCCAGCGGACCCGGACGGGCGATCCGCTCCACTCTCCAGGTGCAACTTTGCATGCGCTCGAGCGCGGCCTGCAGTCGTTCGCATTCCAGCTGCTCCTCCAATACCTCGCGCCGGGCCTGCTCCAGCAGCAAGCTGCCAGGTTCGTGTTTTTGGAATACGTCAAACAGAAGGGCGGCGCTGATCTGCAGCTGGCCGCCTGTTTTGTTCTGTCCAGGCATCGCCTGGCTGATGAGCCCGCTCACCTGGGCAATGGCGCGGAACCGCCGCCGGCAGAGCTCGGAGAAGTTGAGGGCCTGCTCCAGATCGCTCGCCAGGTTGTTGATCTCCAAGAGATCATCGCCATGGAGATCGAGCAGCTCCTCAAACGGGTAGGCCTTTGGCGCTAGCAGCTCAAAGCCGTAGTCGTTCACCGACACCGTGATCGTGCTGGCGCGATGGCGGGCCAGGCGCCAGGCCCAGAGGAAGCCGATGCCCTCATGCACAAAGCGCCCTTCAAAGGGATAAACAAACAGATGGCTGCCTTCGCGGCTGCGGCAGATTTCCACCAGCAGTTGATCGCTGCGGGGCAGGCCTGAAAGATTCGCCTGCCGTTGCAGCAGGGGCTCCAGCGCCTGGAGCTCCAGCGTATCCAGCCTGGATTCGCCATCGATGGCCCGGGCGCAGCGATCCACCTCATCGCGCAGATGGCGGCTGAGCAGATCCGAAAGCGCCATCTGCCCTCCGGCCCAGGCCGGCACCGTGGAGCTTTTTTTGCTGGTGGCTTTCACCTGGGCTGTCATCTCGCGCAGCCGCACGAACTCCAGCTGCCGGCCGGCGAAGAAAAACACATCACCGGGTTTGAGCCGGCCGATGAAGGCCTCCTCCACGTGGCCAATCACGGCGCCGCGCACAAACCGCACGGTTACGGATCGATCGGCCGTGATCGTGCCGATGTTGAAGCGATGCAGCCGAGCGATCGTTTTGTCGACCACCCGGTAGACATCACCGTCGCGCACGAGCTTGTGGTAGCGGGGATAGGCGCCCAGGCACTCGCCGCCATGCTCGAGAAAGGTGAGGCACCATTGCCACTGGGCATCGCTGAGTTGGCGGAAGCTCCAGCAGCTGCGCACCGTCTCCAACTCCTGTTCCGGATGTAGGCCGGGCCCGCAGGCGAGGCTGGTGAGGTGTTGCAGCAGCACATCGAGCGGTAGCTGCGGCGGCCGGCGGTGTTCCACCAGTCCGTTCTCCAGCCCGCGTCGCATGGCGCTCACCTCTAGGAGCTCGAGCGCATTGGTGGGCATGAACAGCACCTGGGAGGTGCCCCCCGGGCAGTGGGCGCTGCGGCCGGCCCGTTGCAGCAGACGGGCCAGGTTTTTGGCGCTGCCGATCTGCACCACCCGCTCCACGGGCTGGAAGTCGACCCCCAGATCCAGGGAGCTGGTGCACACCACCCAGCGCAACTCGCCAGCCTTCACCCGCGCTTCGATCGCTTCACGTTCGGCCCGGTCGATGGCGCTGTGATGGAGCGCCAGGGCGTCCTCCATCTCCGGGCAGGCAAAGCGCAGGCACTGGTGCCAGCGTTCGGCCTGGTTGCGGGTGTTGGTGAACAGCAACGTGCTCACCGCTGGATCCAGTCCGGCCACCAGCTCTTCGTACATGCGCAGCCCCAGGTGACCGCCCCAGGGGAAGCCGTCGATGCTCTCCGGCAGCAGGCTGCGGATCGCTGTGGCTCGCTGGATTTCGGAGGTGATGATCCGGGGGGTGCCTGCGGCCATCCCGAGGGCGGCTCGGGCGGCTTCCTCAAGGTTGCCGATGGTGGCGCTGATCGCCCACGTGCGCAGTTGAGGTCGCTGCCACCGCAACCAGCTCAGGCAGAGCTCCGTTTGGCTGCCTCGCTTGCTGCCCATCAGCTCATGCCATTCATCGAGCACCACCGCCTGCAGCTGGGCGAACAGCTCGGGTGCCTTGGCGTTGGCCAGGAGCACGCTCAGCGATTCGGGGGTGGTGATCAGGATCTCGGGCGGGGTGCGTAGTTGTTTGCTGCGCTCATAGGTGGCGGTGTCGCCATTGCGAATTGCCACCCGCAACGGCCAGCCCATGGCGCTGATCGGTTGCTCGATCGCCAGGGCTAGATCGCGGCTAAGGGCCCGTAGCGGTGTGATCACCAGCAGGCGCAGGCCGCGGGTTTTTGGGTCGTTTTGCTGCGCCGCCAGCATTTCTGCGATCGGGCCCATCACGGCGGCGTAGGTCTTGCCGGAGCCGGTGGGCACCTGCAGCAGGCCGCTTTCGCCTGCCAGATACGCCTGCCAGCATTGCCGCTGGAAGGCCATCGGGTTCCAGCCCTGTTGGGTGAACCAGGCCTCGATCGGTGCGAGAGGAGTGCTCATGCCAGCTGCTCCATCAGCGCCCGGGCGCTGGCCAGGCTGTCGGCTTCGCTGGCCGGTTTGTCGCTGCGCCAGCGGCTGATGCGCGGGAAGCGCACTGCGAAGCCGCACTTGTGGCGTTTCGAGGCTTGGATGCCTTCAAAGGCCAGCTCGAACACCTGCAGTGGCTCCACCGCACGCACCGGCCCGAAGCGCTCGGTGGTGTGAGCGCGGATCCAGCGGTCTAGCTGGCGGATTTCGCCATCGTCGAGTCCGTAGTAGGCCTTGGCGAAGGTCACCAACGCGCCCTCGTCGTTCCAGAGGCCAAAGCTGTAGTCGGTGTACAGGTTGGCGCGCTTGCCGCTGCCGGCCTGGGCGTAGAGCAGCACGGCATCCAGCCGCAGCGGCTCGAGCTTGTGCTTCCACCAGTGGCCGCGTTTGCGCCCCACCAGATAGGGCGAGTCGAGGGCTTTGAGCATCAGCCCTTCAGCTCGCTTTGCACGTGCTTGGTCTCGCACCGCATCTAGCTCACTCCAGCGTTGGAGGGTCTGCGTGGCCGAGAGGCGAAGGCGCCCTGTGGTTGCGGTGTCTGGTTGCTGCACCCAGCTCTGATGCAGCTGCTCCAACAGCTCGCGCCGCTGCTCTAAGGGCTGCTGACGCAGATCCGCGCCCTGATGTTCAAGTAGGTCGTAGGCCACAAACGCTGCGGGACAGTCGCGCTGCAGGCTGCGGCTCGGAGCCTTGCGCCCCAGCCGTCGCTGCAGGCTGGCGAAGGATTCCGGCGTTTCGGCGTCGCTATGCCAGACGATCACCTCTCCATCCAGCGCCGTTCCCTGGGGCAATTCCTCCGCCAGGGCGATGAGCTCGGGGAAGGCCTCATTGATCAGTTCTTCGCCGCGGCTCCAGAGGCTGCAACCGCCGGCGCGATGAATCAATTGACCGCGGATGCCATCCCATTTCCACTCCAGCTGCCAGCTCTCGGGAGACGTGTGCTCCAGCTGGCCAGGCTCCAGCGGGCTGGCCAGGAAAAAGGGATAGGGCCGGGCGGAGCAATCCTCGCCATGGCCGGCTGCGGCGGTGAGCGCGGTGAACGCTTCTCCACTTGGGCTGAACCCACCCATCAGCCGGTGCGCCACCAACGCCTCATCGAGCTCTGCGCTGCGGGCCAGCGCCCGGGTGACCAGCCCGGTGGAGACGCCCACGCGGAAGCCTCCGCTGAGCAGCTTGTTCACCAGCAGCAGTTGATCCGCCGGCAGGCTGCGCCAACAGGCCTGCACCGCTTGGGCTTGTTCATCTCCCTGCAGGGCGGCGAGTGCTGGGAGTCGCTCATCCATCCACTGGGCCAGAGGTTGCTCGAGGCCTGAGCTGCTGGATTGGGGATCGCTTTGGTGATCCGGGCGTTGCTGCCACACCAAGGCCACCGTTTCGGCTGAATCACCCACCTGGGTATGGCAGGCCTCAAACAACCATTCCGGCAGGCCTGTGGAGGCCAGGCAGATCTCCCTTAGCCGCCGCCCGGTGATCAAGCGCTTGCGCCGTTTGCCCAGCAGCAGCGCCAGGGCCCAGGCAGCATCAGCGGGAGGCACGCTCCGGAAGTAGGTCTCCAGGGCCTCGAGTTTGGCGCTGGTGCTGCTGGTGCCATCCAGCTGACGGAAGAGGGCAGCGAAGGCTTGCATCAGTTCTCTGCAGAGCTCGCCGCGATCCCGGCACCGTCGCTGTCTGCCGTTGGGGCGTCGTCGTCGAAGCGTTCGGCCTCGAAGTGCCCCTCCAGCGGCTCGGCGCTGATGCCCTCCACCTCCTGCAGGTAGCGCGCCAACACGTTGCTCTGGCCGTGGGTCACATACACCTGTTGGGCCTGGCTTTCCCGCACGCTCTGCAGCAGTCCGGCCCAGTCGGCGTGGTCGCTCATCACGAAACCGCGGCCATAGCCGCGCCGTCTGCGGGCGCCGCGCACAGCCATCCAGCCGCTCACGAAGCCGTTCTGGGCTTTGGCGAAGCGCCCCAGCCCGCGGCTGCGATGGGCCGCCGGTGGAGCGATCAGCAGCCGGCCGCTCAAGTCGGCATTGCGTTCCAGCTCAGCCAATGGCCGGGTGGGAGGCATCGCTACGCCCGCCTGCCGGTAAGGCGCCATCAGCCGCTCCACGGCGCCATGCAGCAGCACCTCGTCGCTCACCCCGAGGCGATGCAGCTCCGCCAGCACCCGCTGTGCCTTACCGAAGGCATAGGCGAACAGCACCGAGGGGCGATCTGGTGCGCTACGCCACCACTGCAGAATCTCCGCTGCGATGTCGGCGCCGCTCTTCCAGCGGTAGATCGGCAGCCCGAAGGTGGCTTCGCTGATCAGCACATCCGCCTGCACCGGTTCGAAAGGAGCACAGCTGGGATCGGCGCAGCGTTTGTAGTCGCCGCTCACCAGCCAGCTTTCGCCGCCGGCCTCCAGCCGGATCTGGGCACTGCCGAGCACATGACCCGCCGAATGGAACGACACGCGCGCTTCGCCGATTCGGTGCAGCTGGCCGTACTCCACCGGCAGCAGTTTGATCTCCGCGCCGAGCCGTTCCCGCAGGATCCCCTCACTGGCGGCAATCGCCCAGTATTCGCCGCAGCCCGGGCGGGCGTGATCGGCATGGGCGTGGGTGATCAGCGCCCGCGGCACGGGGCGCCAGGGATCGATCCAGGCCCGCGCCGCTGGGCAGTAGAGCCCCTCGGGGCTGAGCTGCAGCAGGCCGCCTGGGGCGAGGGGCATCGGCGGTGGGGCTTGTGGAGCGTGGTTAGCGCTGAATCATGACCAGCCGCGTTGCAGCTCTGCGTCAGCCCGTTGACGTCCGCGGGCAGCGTTTCTAGCCAGGGGGTGATTCTTCCGGCTGCAAGCCATGGCGCTGAACGATTTCCGCGATGAGCTCGCCGCGACTGCCGCGGCTCTGGCGACGCCCGGCACAGGGTTGCTGGCGGCGGATGAATCCACCGGCACGATCGGCAAGCGCTTCGATGCCATTGGCCTGGAGAACAGCGAGGAGCACCGGCGCGCCTACCGCAGCCTGTTGGCCACCACCGAGGGCCTGAGCGAGCACATCTCCGGCGTGATCCTCTACGAGGAAACCCTGTTTCAAGACAGCACGGCCGAGGCCGGGAGCGCCCCGATCGTGGAGTTGTTCCAGAAGCAGGGCATCGTTCCCGGCATCAAGGTGGATCAGGGGGTGGAACCTCTTGCCGGTGGTGTGACCGGGGAGAGCTGGTGCACCGGTCTGAAGGGGCTGGCGGAGCGGGCCGCGCGCTACTACGCCCGGGGCGCGCGGTTTGCCAAATGGCGGGCGGTGTTGCAGATCAGTGGCAACGGGGCCCCCTCGGAGTTGGCGGTGCGTGAGAACGCCTGGGGCCTGGCCCGCTATGCCCGCACGGTGCAGGAGCAGGGGCTGGTGCCGATCGTGGAGCCGGAGATCCTGATGGATGGCGATCACGACATCACCACCACGGCCTCGGTGCAGGAATGGGTGCTGCGAACCACCTACGAAGCCCTGGCGATCAATGGCGTGTTTCTGGAGGGCAGCCTGCTCAAACCCTCGATGACCTGTCCCGGAGCCGCCTGCTCCCAGCAGGCCAGCGCCGAGGAGGTGGGGGAATTCACGGTGCGCACCCTCAGCCGCACGGTTCCTGCTGCGGTGCCGGCGATTCTCTTTCTCAGCGGTGGTCTGAGCGAGGAGGACGCCAGCCTCTGCCTCAATGCCATCAATCAGGTGGCTGCCCAGGGCTATGCCCCGTGGCACCTGGGCTTCTCCTACGGCCGCGCGTTGCAGCACTCCTGCATCAAGCACTGGGGTGGCAACGATCAGGTGGCTGGCCAGGCGGCGCTGATGGCTCGGGCCCGCGCTAACGGGGCCGCCAGCCGCGGGGCTTACGAGCCCGGCTCGGAGCCATCGGATGACACCAGCCTGTTTGTGGCCAACTACAGCTACTAGCGGCTCATCTCCAGCATCTTCTGGATCGGTGCCAGGGCCCGCTGCCGCATCGCCTCATCGAGTTCGATCGCTGGGGCCATGTCGTTGAGGCACTGCCACAGCTTCTCGAGCGTGTTGAGCCGCATGTAGGGGCAGGCGTTGCAGCTGCAGCCGTCGGCACCCGGAACCTCATAGAACTCCTTGCCGGGCACGGCCTTGCGCATCTGGTGCAGGATTCCGGGTTCGGTGAGCACGATGAAACCGCTGGCCTCACAAGCTTCGGCGCGGCGCAACAACGAGCTGGTGGAGCCGATGAAATCGGCGTGATCGAGCAGGTGTTGCTGGCATTCCGGGTGGGCCAGCACCTCGGCCCCTGGGTGCTCGAGCTTGAGCTGCAGCAGCGCCTGCTCGCTGAAGGTTTCGTGCACGATGCAGCTGCCGGGCCAGAGGGTGAGCTCGCGGCCGCTCTGGCGTTGCACCCAGCGGCCGAGGTTCTGATCCGGCGCAAACAGGATCGGCCGATCCGCGGGCAGCTGCTTCACCAGATCCACCGCGTTGCTGCTGGTGCAGATCAAATCGCTCTGAGCCTTCACCGCCGCTGAGCAATTGATGTAGCTCACCACCAGGTGATCGGGGTGACTGGCCCGGAAGGCCGCGAAGGCATCCGCTGGGCAGGCATCGGCGAGGGTGCAGCCGGCTTCGAGATCAGGCAGCAACACGGTTTTCTCCGGGCTGAGGATCTTGGCCACCTCGGCCATGAAGTGCACCCCGCAGAACACGATCACCTCGGCGTCGGTGGCGGCGGCTTTGCGGGAGAGCTCGAGCGAATCACCGATGAAATCGGCGATGTCCTGAATCTCGGGCTCTTGGTAGTAGTGCGCCAGGATCACGGCCTTGCGCTGGCGCTTGAGCTCAGCAATCGCAGCCGGCAGCTGCGCGTGGGGCGGACAACCGTCGCTGGTGTTCTGGGCAGCCGCGAAAACCAAGGGTCTGGCCCTACCTGGTGCAGGATGGCGGCAGCCTAGGCACTCGTTTGGCAGAGCTCCGCATCGCCATCGCCGGAGATCTGCACGGGCAATGGGACAGCGTTGATGAGCAGCTTCTCGAGCTGTTGGCGCCAGATGCGTTGCTGGTGGTGGGAGACCTCAGCGATGGTCAGCCCAGGATTCCCGCCCGGCTCGCGCGGCTTCCCTTGCCGCTGGCCTGCGTGCTCGGTAACCACGACACCGGCCGTGATGCCAGCGGCCGCACCCTCCAGCGTCAGCTCGATGCCCTCGGTGAGCGTCACTGCGGCTGGGGGCTTAGGGAGCTCCATCCACCGGGGCTGGCTGTGGTGGGCGGCAGGCCCGCCAGTGCCGGCGGCGGCTTTCACCTGAACCAGGCGGCCCTGGCGGCGTTCGGGCCGGTCAGCTTGCAGGAGTCGGCAGCACGGATCAGTGCCGCTGCGCTCAAGGCCGATCCAGCCCTGCCGTTGATTCTGCTGGCGCATTGCGGTCCCAGTGGCCTGGGCAGTCATGCCTCGGATCCCTGCGGTCGGGATTGGAAACCTCCTGCCTGCGACTGGGGCGATCAGGATCTGGCCCTAGCCATCGACCAGATCCGTCAGCACCGCCCGCTGCCGCTGGTGGTGTTTGGCCATATGCATCACCACCTCAAGCGAGGCCAGGGGGAGCGGCTCAGCTTCAGCTGTGATCGCACCGGCACCGCCTATCTCAATACGGCGTTCGTTCCCCGCCACAGCCACGACGAGCAGGGCATGGCCCTGCGCCACTTCAGCTGGGTGGAAATGCGCGACGGCGAGCTCACCGAAATCAGCCACCGTTGGTATGGCCCCGATGGCACCCTTCGCTACCGCCACACGCTGTTGCGGGCGGCTGAGCTTCAACCTTGCTGATTTACGCCTGCGTGAGCGGCCATGGCTTCGGCCATGGATCGCGGGTGGCCGCAGTGCTCACGGCGCTCCACGCCCAGCAACCCAGCTGGCGGATCGTGCTCTCCACCCCGCTCGCTCCAGCTTTTCTGCAGCTCGCCTTCGGTGCGGTGCCGTTTAAGCACCGCCCTTGCCGCTGGGATGTGGGCGTGATTCAGGCCGATGCCCTCGGCGCCGATGCCGATGCCACCCTGGCCGCGCTCACGCAGCTCGAGCAGCAGCTGCCCGCTCAGATCGAGCGGGAGGCTCGCTGGCTGGCTGCTCAACGCCAACCGGTGCTCGTGCTGGGGGATGTGGCACCGGCGGCGGCGGCCTTGGCCTCAGCGGCCGGAGCACCGCTGGTTTGGCTTGCCAATTTTGGATGGGATGCCATCTATCGGCCAATGGGTGACGCGTTCCAGCCCTGGGCTGATCGGGCCCTGAGCGCCTATCGCCAGGGAACGGCCCTGATCCGATGCCCCTTGTCGATGCCGATGGATTGGGGGTTGCCAGCCACCGCTGTGGGGCTCACCGCGGGTCGCCCGCGTCATCGGCCTGAGCGGTTGCGGGAGCAGCTGCAACTCAGCGCTGCTCCGGAGCACACCGTTCTGGTGGGATTTGGTGGCTTGGGCCTCAGCCTGGCGCCGGAGCTGTTGAGCCATTGGCCAGGGCATCACTTTCTGGTGAGTGATGCCGCCGTTGCCCAGGCCGCCAGCAATGCCAGTTTGATTCCACCGGAGTTGCGCCCCCTGGAGCTGATGCCCCTCTGCAGCCGGATCATCACCAAACCGGGCTACAGCACCTTCTGCGAAGCCCTGACGGCTGGACTTGGCATTCACCTGGTGCGTCGTGAGGGGTTTGCGGAGGCGCCCGTGCTGGAGCACGCGCTGCAGCACCATGGTTGGCATCGCTTTCTCAGTCGCGATCAACTGGAGCAAGGCGATTGGCAGCTGGATCAGCCGTTGTTGCCGCCCCTCGCTGAGCCCCTGCCGTGCGATGGCGCTGAACAGGCAGCAGCTGTGCTGATTGCTACAGCCCGCGGCAAAGATGTGGCCAAAAGCATCGCTAATAAAGGGCGTGCCCTTGATTACTAATCCCTGTTGAGGTCAGTGATCTGAATGCGTCAAGACGACTTGTGTTCTCTGTAGACGGTTATTGCGGTGGCACCACTGCATTTCCCATGCACGGGTTTGTGAGTCAAAATGGCCGCAATTGATCTTTATTGTTTTCTGCGCTTCTAATTCAGGGTTCATCGTTTTGTGTTGGTTCGCCGCTGTCTCTCCTGCGCATCAGCGAACAGCTCTGCTTTCTGATTAGAGAGTCTGTGGCTCACATTGCCCGATGGTTGTCTCCTTGATGGCCTGAAGGTTTGTTGTTTGTCATTGGAATCGGTTTGTTAGCAAACGTTCTGTTTTTGCATACTTATCGCTCTCCTGTTCTGATGGCGGGGCTTGCGGCTGCGGCATCGGCCTGTCTGTTTCAAGCGCCTGTTCGAGCTGAGGCATCGGCGGCCAGCCTGATCGAGCCGCTGCGGATGTCGGCACCGATGCAGATGACTGAGCAGTCACCGGTGTTGGCCTCTCGCCCCTCGGGCTTCGGTGATTCCGTTCGGCCCCGCTCACAGCTGGCCTTGTTGACCGGCACCGATGGTCTTTCTGCTCTCGAGGGCGTCTTTCGTTACGCGCTCACCCCTGAGCGACGTGCATTGCTCAACACCATCCGCTATGCCGAGGGCACCTGGGCCCGCGGCGAAGACGTGGGCTACCGAATCATGTTTGGTGGAGGCCTGATGCCTGGCCTCGATCGCCATCCCGATCGGGTGATTTCCACTGGCCGTTACGCCAGTGCGGCCGCTGGTGCCTACCAGTTCATGCCGTTCACCTGGGCACTTGCCAGCCGCAGCCTTCAGCTTCAGGGGTTTGGGCCTGAGGCGCAGGATCAGGCGGCTCTGTTTCTGATTCAGCGCCGTGGGGCGTTGCACCTGGCGGATCTGGGCCTGTTCACGCCCCATCTGGCCGCCAAACTGGCACCCGAATGGGCCTCCTTCCCCACCCTCGCCGGCCACAGCTATTACGGCCAGCCGGTGAAGCGCTACGCAGCGTTGAAGGCCTTCTATGAGGCCAGCCTCCAGGAGCTGCGGGCCCTCGCCGGTGCCGCTACAGCAGTGGCACAGCAGCCCAGCTGCGAGCCTGCGGATTCGTTGAGCTGTCGCCTCGAACAATTAGAGCGGGTTGGCCCCCGCAGCCTGTCTCAAAAGCTCTGATCCTTCAGGTTTCACTGTCCTTGAGGCGTTGCTTGCCCACGGTGTTCTGAGCAATCAGATAGGCCACGGCAATGGCACCAACGAAACCGAGTGCATTGCGCACCAACGGCAGGACGTCAGGGGTGCGGGTGATGATCGGCGCCACGCCGAACACGCCGAACAGAATCACCCAGAGCGGTGAGAGCAGCAGCACCCAGGCCCACTCCACCGTGTGCTCCGGCTTGCGGGGGTAGGCGGCGAAGCCCACGATCAGTCCCCCCAGTACCGAGGTGGCCAGCGTCAGCAGCCACTGCTCCTGGGGAAGGCCTGGCACCACCTGGCAGCCGCCGATTTCGAGGCACCCCTTCACCGTGTGCAGCGAATCGAGGATCGCGGCGTCTTGGCCGTGATCACGCACGTAATACACGTTGCCGAAGCGCGTCTGTAGCTCCACCCAGTAAGTGCGGGGCATCAGAGCAAACAGTGCATCGCCCACGTTGAAGTTGAGCAGGTTGCCGCCGCGCTCATCGGCGATCAGCAGCAGGCTGCGCTCATCTAGGCCCCAGAAGTCTTTGACGGCGCGGCCGGGCGTCCGGTCGTACTGGGTGAGCACCCGCAGCTTCCAGCCGCTCACCGCTTCGAAATCGTTGAGCTCGGCTTCCAGTGCCGTGCGCTGGGTGTCCGTGAGGATCTTGGCCAGATCGATCACCGGGGTCGGGTGATCGGGCAGCAGGTCGGGGTTGTCGTAGGCCAGGGCCGGGCCGGCGCCGAACCCCAGCAGCAGCGCCAGGCTGAGGGCTGCTCCCGCAAGCCAGCTCATCACTCTCTTCATGGCGCCTGCTTCAGTGGCGAGCATTCTCCCTGAGCCCTTCATCCCGCCGTGACCTCCAGCGCCGCGCGCTCACATCCCGCTCCGCCCTGGCTGGCGGATCGTCTGCAGGCCGCTGGTGGTTCGGTGCCCTTTCGCACCTACATGCAGTGGGCCCTCCACGACCCCGAACACGGCGCCTATGGCAGTGGCCGCTTGCAGGTGGGTCCCCGCGGCGATTTCGCCACCTCCCCATCCCTCGGTCCTGATTTCGCTGCCCTGCTGGCGCCACAGCTTGCCCAGTGGCTGGAGCAGCAACCAGCCGATCAGCCCTTGGCTCTGGTGGAGGCCGGTCCTGGCGAGGGGGATCTAGCTCTGCAGCTTGCGGAGCAGCTGGCGGCGGGTTGGCCCCATCTGGCTGCTCGCACCACGCTGCTGCTGATCGAGCCCAATGCCGGCATGGCCGAGCGGCAGCGGCGTCGCTTGACGGAGGCACCACTGCCCTGCCGCTGGCTCAGCGCCGAGGCGTTGGCTGCTGAACCGGTGGCTGGAGTGCTGCTGGCCCATGAAGTGCTCGATGCCCTGGCGGTGGAGCGCATCGAGTGGGACGGAGCTCTCTGGCGCCGCCAACGGGTGGGCTTACACGAGGATCCGGCCGCTGGGCCCTCGCTGCGGCTCGAGCCCGGCGAGCCCCTGGAGCCTGAAGCCACCGAGCAACTCGCGCCGTTGGGTCTTTGCCCTCCAGGCTCTCAGCGGTCACCGGGCTGGTGCACGGAACTGCATCCGGAGCTCGGCCCCTGGCTGCAGCAGGCAGCAGCAGGGTTGCGCTCGGGTGTGTTGCTGGTGATCGATTACGCCCACGAGGCTTGGCGCTACTACGCCCCGCAGCGCAGCAACGGCACCCTGATGGCCTACCGGCGCCAACAGGCCAGCGACGATCCGCTTCAGCAGCCGGGCCACTGGGATCTCACGGCCCACCTTTGCTTAGAGAGCCTGGAAGCTGCGGCAACCGCACATGGCTGGCAGCCCCTCGGGCAGCGGCGCCAGGGGGAAGCCCTGCTGGCGCTTGGTTTGGCTCAACGGCTGCATGCGTTGCAGCGGCAGCCTGCTGGCGAACTGGCAAATCTGTTGGCGCGCCGTGAGGCTTTGCTGCGGCTGGTGGATCCCCACACCCTCGGTGATTTCCGTTGGGTGGCTTTTGCAAGGGACGACGCCACCGCCGCACCGATCAACAGCGCTTTGTTTCTGAACGATCCACCGCTGGGCTGAGCGCTGCATCCTGCGGGGGTGCGGCTCATAGAGTGATCTCCATGGATCAGAGGAACGCTTCTCCTGCTGATCTGCTGCGGGAGCGGCTCACCCACGGCCGCGGGCGGATCGCGTTGATTGTAGCCACCACCACTGTGTGGATCATGGATCTGTTGCTGGCCCATCGCCTCGAACAGGATCAGGTGATTGCGCCGGCGTTTAAGGGCCTGGTGGCCAGCGTGGAGCGCGCCGGCACGGTGCTGTTTGTGGTGGTCACCCTGGGGCTCGTGGTGGCCTTACTGCGGGGCCATCGCAAACCCCTGTTTCGCTGGGGGCTTGTGTATCTCTGCTTCTCTGTGCTGCAGGTGATCGCCAATGTCTTCGCGATGATTTTCACCGCTGGCCATCACAAAGGCGGTGGGTTGGCCAGCCTCTGGGATGTGGGCGCGGTGTACATGGAGAGCGTGCTGGTGTTCATGTTCATTTACGTCTTTCTCGATGTGAGCACACCTGGTGGGGCCTTTGTCTGGCCCAGTCGCGAAGGCGAAGCGCCGCCTTTTCCTCACTTGATTGACTATTTGTTTATCTCGCTCAATGTGAATTCCACCTACGGCCCCACCAGCGAGGCGCTGATTTCCAGGCCCGCCAAGTTGGTAATGGCTCTGCAGGTGTTGCTGGCGATCCTGATCCTCACGGTGTTGATCGCTCGAGCGGTGAGCTCGATTGCTTGATCGGCGCCGCCCTCAGCGGCAGCGCTCCAGAGCGGCGAGCACCTGATCAGCCATCACGTCGCTGCGGATCTCAACCTGGCCGAGCGCCGTAGGCAGCACAAAGCGCACGCAGCCTTCGCGCACCTTCTTATCGCCCTGGAGGCACTCGAGCACGGATGCCGGCTGCAGATCCGGCCAGGTGAGCGGCAAGCCGGCCGCTGCAATCACGTCCCGCTGGCGGCGTTGATCTTCGGCGCTCCAGAGGCCCAGCTCCAGGGCCAGTTCACCGGCGGCCACCATGCCGATGGCCACGGCTTCGCCGTGCAAATAGGTGCCATAGCCGCAGAGGGCTTCCACCACGTGGCCGAGCGTGTGGCCGTAATTGAGAATCGCCCGCAGGCCGCCCTCCCGTTCGTCGGCGGCCACCACCTTCGCCTTGGCGGCAGCGGAACGCTCGAGCACGCTCTGCAGCAACTCGGAGGGCAGGGTTTGCATGGAGGCCAGTCGCTCGCCGGCAGTGTCCAGTTCCTGGAACAGTTCGGCATCGCCGATGACTCCGTACTTGATCACCTCGGCCATCCCCGCTCGGAACTCCCGTTCCGGCAGGGTTTTGAGCGTGTCTGGATCGATCAGCACCAGGCGCGGCTGATGGAAGGCGCCGATCAGGTTTTTGCCGCCTGGGTGATTCACCCCGGTTTTGCCGCCGATCGAGGCATCCACCATGGCCAGCAGGGTGGTGGGCACCTGCACTACCGCAATGCCGCGAAGCCAGGTGGCGGCGGCAAACCCTGCCATGTCGCCCACCACACCGCCTCCGAGGGCCACGATCAGGGAGCCGCGCTCGAGCTTGCGCGCAAAGGCGGCGTCGTGGATCTGGGCCACGGTGGCCGGGGTTTTCTGATCTTCACCCGCTTCGATCACCAGCAGGCTGGCGCTGAAGCCGGCCGCCTCCAGGCTGGCCATGGCGGAGGCGCCGTAGTGATCGTCCACCACGGGGTTGGTCACCACCAGCACCTTGGTGCCGGCCTTGATGCCCTGGGCTCGAATCTGGTTGCCAAGGTTGTTCAGAGCACCGCGGCCGATCAGCACCGGGTAGGGGTTGGCGCTGAGTGCCACCTCGATGGTGCGGATCGCGGCGGCTATGGCGCTCATGGAACAACGCTGTTGTCGCCTGAGGCTATCGGCCGTTCAGCCCGTTAGGAGCACCTCCAGTAGCGCCTCGCCGTAGCGCTCCAGCTTGGCGCTGCCGATACCGCTCACACCACTCATTTCCTCCAGGGAGCTGGGCCGTGCGGCCGCCAGTTCGATCAGGGTGCGGTCGTGGAACACCACATAGGGCGGAACGCCCTGGCGGCTGGCCTGCTCCCGCCGCCAGCTCTTCAGCGCCGCCAGTAGGGGATCGTCCGGCTCGAGGCTTGCCGCGGCGCTGTTGTTCCCGGAGGTTCTAGTGCGTGATCGCTGCTCCTTGGCCGGTGGCGGCAACGCCAGCTCCAAGGTTTGCTCGCCCCGCAGCAGCGGCTGCACCAGCTCCGGGGCGCCAAAGCAAAGGCCACCTTTTGCTTCCTCCGGCGACTGCAGGGCGCCCAGGCTCACAAGCTGCCGCAGCAGCGCCCGCCATTGGCCGCGATCGAGCTCCTTGCCGATCCCATAAACGCTCAATTGGTTGTGGTTTTGGCTGCGGATCCGTTCGGTGTTCCCGCCGAGCAGCACATCCACCACATGGGCCGCTCCGAAGCGTTGCCCCGTTCGATAGACCGCTGAGAGCGCCTTCTGGGCGGCCACGCGGCAGTCGCTCCGCTGTTTGGGCTCGAGGCAGCCGTCGCAGTTGCCGCAGCGTTCCGGCAGTGTTTCGCCGAAGTGGCGAAGCAGCACCTGGCGGCGGCAGTCGCTGGCTTCGCTGTAGGCGATCAGGGCCTCGAGCTTGCCGTGCTCGATCCGCTTCTGCTCTTCAGGGGCGCTGGAGTCGTCGATGAAGCGGCGCAGTTGGGGGATATCGCCGGGGCTGCGGGTCATCCAGGCTACTGCCGGCAGGCCATCGCGGCCTGCTCGGCCCGTTTCCTGGTAATAGGCCTCCAGGCTCTTGGGCAGATCCACGTGGGCCACGAAGCGCACATCGGGCTTGTCGATGCCCATGCCGAAGGCGATGGTGGCCACCACCACCACGCCACTGCCCAGCCGGAAGCGCTGTAGGGCCTTGCGCCGCTGCTCCGCCTCCATGCCGGCGTGGTAGCCGATGGCGTCGTAGCCGGCGGCCTTGAGCTCAGCGGCCAGGCGATCCACGCGGCTGCGGGAGCGGGCGTACACGATCCCGGATTCCCCCCGGTGCTCCGCCAGGAACTGCAGCAACTGTTGGCTGCCGCTCTGCTTGTGGCGCAGCAGATAGCGGATGTTCGGTCGATCGAAGCTGGCCAGGAACACCTCGCCTTGCTGCAGCCCGAGGCGCTCGCGGATATCCGCCTGGGTGCGCGGATCGGCGGTGGCGGTCAGTGCCAGGCGCGGCACCTGCGGGAATCGCTCCGCTAGCTGATCGAGCTGGCGGTATTCAGGGCGGAAGTCGTGCCCCCATTGGGAGACGCAGTGCGCCTCATCGATGGCGAACAGAGCGATTGCCGGCTGGGCTGATCCCAGGCGCTCCAGCAGATCGCCACTCAGCAATCGCTCGGGCGAAACATACAAGAGGTCGAGTGATCCAGCCTCCAACTGGCGCCACACCCCACTCGCCTCCTCCGCTTCCAGACCGGAATGCAACGCCGCTGCAGCAATGCCCAATTGCTGCAGGGCCTCCACCTGGTCTTGCATCAGGGCGATCAGCGGCGAAATCACCACCGCCAGGCCAGGTCTGCACAGCGCCGGCACTTGATAGCAGAGGGATTTGCCGCCGCCGGTGGGCATCAGCACCAGCCCCGAGCCCCCGGCGATTACGTGCCGCACGATCGCCTCCTGGGGCCCGCGGAAGCTGGCGTACCCGAACACCCGTTGCAGCACCTCGAGCGGATCGGCGATGTCCGCAGTCGGGGTGATCGACATCAGGCGACTGGCTGATTGAGAAGGATCTCCCACAATGGCGCGATCACGGCTGGCTGCATGTCTGAGCCTTCCCCTCGCACCGGCAACGCAACCGCAACGGCCTGGGGCTTTCTCGCGCCGGGGCTGGTGCTGATCGCCCTCTCGGTGTTGATCCCCGCGGCGATGGCTTTGGTGATGAGCTTCACCCAGAGCGGCTTGGATGTGAGCGAGCCGCTGCGATTTGTGGGGCTGGCCAACATCCTGCGGCTGCTGGCCGATCCGATGTTCTTCAAGGTGCTCGGCACCACGCTGCTTTATCTCGTGGGTGTGGTGCCGCCGGTGGTGCTCGGCTCGCTTGCTCTGGCTGTGCTGGTGAATCGCTCGCTGCCGGGGATCCACTGGTTCCGCGCCGCCTTCTACACGCCGGTGCTGGTGTCGATCGTGGTGGCCGCCATCGCCTTCCGCTGGCTCTATGCCGAAACCGGGCTGATCAACGGGTGGTTGAGCGCGCTCACGCGCGACGGGTGGCTGAGCGTGCTCATGCCCAATGGTTTTCAGCCCATCGGCTTCCTCACTAACCCCGTGCTGGCGCTGCCCTCGGTGATGGTGGTGACCCTCTGGAAGGGACTCGGCTACTACATGGTGATCTTCCTGGCCGGCCTTCAGGGGATCAGCGCTGATCTCTATGAAGCGGCCGAGCTGGATGGCAGTGAGGGCTGGCGTAAACACCTCGACATCACCCTGCCGCTGCTGCGTCCCTACGTGACGTTGGTGGCGGTGATTTCAGCGATCGCAGCCACCAAGGTGTTTGAGGAGGTGTATCTGATGACGCAGGGCGGGCCTGCTGATGCCACTAAAACCCTTGTGTATTACGTGTACGACCAGGCCTTCGCTGAGCTGGAGATCAGCTACGCCTGCACGGTGGGGCTGGCGCTGTTTGTGATTGTGCTGCTGCTCAGTCTTATCCGCTTCGCCTTTGCCGGCGATAAAGGTTTCAGCTGAGCCCAAGCGCTTCCGCCCAGCCCCTGCGGATGCGACATTGAGCCATTGAGCACACCTGCGCATGGGCGCTGCCAGTTCAGTTGGAATCGTGGGCGGCGGTCAGCTGGCCTGGATGCTGGCTGAGGCTGCCCGTCGCCGCGGCGTGGAGCTGCACGTGCAGACCCCCGGCGCCCACGACCCTGCTGTGGCCTTGGGTGCCAGCGTGGTGCAGGCCGATGTGCGCGATGTGCAGGCCACCCGGGAGCTGGCCAGCCGTTGCAGTGCCATCAGTTTTGAAAACGAATGGGTGGACCTCGAGGGGCTGGCGCCGCTGGCCTCCGATGGCGTGTGCTTTCTGCCCAATCTCGATGCCCTCGGACCATTGGTCTGCAAGCGCAGCCAGAGGGAATTGCTGAATCGCTTCAACCTCCCATCGCCGGCCTGGTTTCCCCTGCAACAGGTGAATGAGCCAGAGGATCCCTCCGCCGATGAGCACGATCAGGCGGATGAGCAGGAACAAGCCAAAGCTGAGGAGCCACCGCTTCTTCCCCAGGGGTTTGCGTACCCCCTGATGGCCAAGGCCGCCAGCGGCGGTTACGACGGCAAGGGCACGGCGGTGCTGCGCAGCGATGCCGACCTCGAGGATCTGCTGCAACGCGTGGATCCTCAAACCTGGATCGTTGAGGAGTTCGTTAGCTTTGAGCTGGAGCTGGCGGTGGTGGCCGCCCGAGATCAATCGGGGGATGTGGTGTGTCTGCCGGTAGTGCAGACCCATCAACATCAGCAGGTGTGCGACTGGGTTTTCGCCCCCTTTGAAGCGAGCCACGCCCTGCAGCAATCGGTGCGCAACATGGCTGCCTCGCTGCTCACCTCGCTCAATTACGTGGGGGTGCTCTCGATCGAGTTTTTCTATGGCCCCCGCGGCTTGATGATCAATGAGCTGGCGCCTCGCACCCACAACTCCGGCCACTATTCGATTGAGGCCTGCGACCAGAGCCAATTCGATTTGCAGCTCAGCTGTGTGGCCGGTGAGCGGGTTGCTGAACCCGCCTTGGTGGCACCGGGAGCCCTGATGGTGAATTTGCTGGGGTTTGAGGAGCGCAACGGCGATGACCCTGCGGCTCAGTATCACGACCAGCGCCAGGCCCTCACCAACCTGGCGGACGCCCATCTGCACTGGTATGGGAAGGCCGGTTCGTCTGTGGGTCGCAAGCTGGGCCACGTGACCGTGCTGCTGCGCCAAAGCGACCCTGAAGCGCGCCGCCAGGAGGCGATGCAACGCCTCGATCAAGTGCGGCAGATCTGGCCGTTGCCACCCGCTCAGGCGGTCTAGGATTTCCTCGGACTGCTGTGTTGGTGACTGCCTTCTACAGTTTTCTGATCTGACTCCCTTTTCGACTTGGGGCGTCTGTCGCGACAGTGCCGTAGACCGGCCTCGTAGCCGGAAACGAATCTTCGCTTTGACTCCCCTTCTGGTTTATCCAGGTCGGAATCTGGGGCAGAACGGCACAGCGGTTCACCCC
>Ga0194118_10000779_pt1 | contig 50683 bp, 35 predicted proteins | sample TA2MahsurfametaG_2_FD_148662 | JGI IMG/M metagenome (GOLD analysis project Ga0194118, IMG submission 148662) | Freshwater microbial communities from Lake Tanganyika, Tanzania - TA2015013 Mahale N5 surface | ecosystem: Environmental > Aquatic > Freshwater > Lake | place: Tanzania: Lake...
GTCGGCCGGGGCGGCGACGTCGTCCGGCTGAGTGCGCGGCGGCGTGGCGTGCAGCCGGCGGGTGCCCGTCATGGCGCGGGCGCGTCAGTCGGCGAACATCTCGCGGAGCATCTCCAGGACCTTGCGCAGCACATCGACCGGCAATGACCCGGCGATGCGCTGGATGCGGAGCCGATCGACGGTCCTGAGCTGGTCGACGACCACGTGACCTCGGACGCCTCGGTAGGAGCACGGCACCCGGAAGGGACACGGGAAGTCGCCCGAGGTCAGGGGTACGACCGTCACCGTTCGGCAGGTGTCGTTGAGGTCGTCCGGCGACACGATCAGCCATGGACGCGGCTTCTGGATCTCGCCGCCCACGGAACCCTGAAGCGTCGCAAAGACAATGTCCCCCCGCCTCGGAGATCGGGTCATTCCCACCTCCAGTGGTCGCGCTCCCACTTGGTCTCGGTCATGTCGAGGATCTCGGGCAACGGTTCCTCGCCGCGCCCGGCGGAAGGTCGGACGGAAGTTCGCGTGGAAACCGCGGCGCGGTGACGGTCCCCCCACCCGCGCGCCCGCCCCTCACTTCATCCGCGCGTAATCGTTGTACCCCGCGGCCCCCGACGCGTAGAACGTCGACTCGTCCCACGCCGCAAGCCCAGCGCCGCGCGCGATGCGCTCGGGCAGGTCGGGGTTCGAGATGGCGAGCTTGCCGAACGCCACCGCGTCCGCGAGGCCGCGGTCGAGGTCGTGCTGCGCGGCGGCCACGTCCCGTCCGTAGCCGTTCATCACCACCGGTCCGCCAAACTCGCGCTTCATCTCCTGCGCGAGCGCGAGGTCGAACGGACCCTCCCAGCCGCGCTCGCCCCAGAAGTGGTTGAAGAGATGCAGGTACGCGCATCCCGCACGGCCAAGTTCGCGCGCGGCGCGCACGTAGACCTCGCGGTCGTCGTCGGCGGGCGGAAGGTCGGTCACGCTTCCCATCGGCGAGAGGCGCACGCCGACGCGCGCATAGCCGAACGCCTCGGCGGCCGCGTGCGTCGCCTCAAGCAGCAGCCGCAGGCGATTCTCGACGCTGCCGCCCCAGGCGTCGTCCCGGCGGTTCAGGCTGCCGGAGAGGAATTGGTTGATCAGGTAGCTGTTCGCCGCGTGCACCTCGACACCGTCGAAGCCCGCGGCCTTTGCGTTGCGCGCGGCGTGCGCATAGTCCTCGACGACGCGCGGCATCTCGTCGGTGCGCAGCGCGCGCGGCAGGGTCGCCGGAACGCGCTCACGCGTGCCGTCGGCGCGCACGAGCGTGATCATGGCCTTCGACGCGACCGCCGCGCTCGACACCGGCGCCCCGCCGCCGGGCTGGTACTCGCAGTGGCTCACGCGGCCGACGTGCCAGAGCTGCAGGAAGATGCGCCCGCCCGCCGCGTGCACGCGATCGGTGACGATGCGCCACCCGGCCACCTGCTCGGGCGTGCGGACGCCCGGAGTGTTCGGGTAGCCCTTGCCCTCCTCGGTGATCCAGGTCGCCTCGGCGATCAGCAGCCCATACGACGCGCGCTGCGCGTAGTGCTCGGCCTGCAGCTCACCCGGCAGGTCACCGGGCTGGGACGCCCGCTGGCGCGTGAGCGGTGCCATGAACACGCGGTTCGGGCAGCGAAGGCCGCGGAGGTCGATGGGATCAAGGAGCGAGGGCATGCGCCCACCTCCGCTCACCACTTCAGGTTCATCGCGCCCTGGTACTCGGCGAGCGGGCGGATGATGCGGTTGTTCTGGTGCTGCTCCATGATGTGCGCGCACCAGCCGGTGATGCGGGCCGCCACGAAGATGGGCGTGTACTGCGGCACCGGGATGCCCATGATGAAGTAGGTCATGCCGCAGGGGAAGTCCACGTTGGGGTGGATGTTCTTGTCGCGCAGCATGATCGCCTGCACCTGGTCGCCCATGTCGAACCACTTCTTCGCGCTCGGGCCCATCTGCTCGGCGAGCTTGAGGCCCCAGCGGCGCAGGATGCCCGCGCGGTGGTCGCCGTTCTTGTAGACGCGGTGGCCGAAGCCCATCAGCTTGCGCTTCTCGGCGAAGGCGCGCTGCATCCAGGCATCGATGGTCATCGTGCCGCCCGCGCAGTCGCGGTCGATGTCCTTCAGCATCTCCATCGCCATCTCGTTGGCGCCGCCGTGCAGCGGGCCCTTGAGGGCGCCGATGCCGCCGCACACCGCGCTGTGCATGTCGCTCTCGGTGCTGGCGATGCAGCGGCAGGTGAAGGTGCTGGCGTTGAAGTCGTGCTCCGCGTAGAGGATCAGGCTGACGTCCATGATCCGCGCCTCCAGCTCCGACGGCTTCTTGCCGGTCATCAGCCACATCAGGTTGGCGGCGTGGCCGAGCGAGTTGTCGGGCTCGAGCACGGGCTTGCCCTCGATGGTGCGCTGGATGGCGCCGATCAGGGTGGGGATCTTGGCGAGGAGGCGCTTCGACTTGCGCAGCTCGGCGTCGGGCGCGTTCGACTCGCACTCGGCGTCGTGGTGGCCGAGGATGCTCACGCCGGTGCGCAGCAGGCTCATCGGGTGCGCGGCGGGGGCGGCCTTCGTGACGGCGACCAGCTGCTCGATCACGGCCTTGTCGACCGCGCGCATGCCCTTGATCTCCCTGTCGAACGCGGCCAGCTCGGCGTCGGTCGGCTTGTGGCCCACCAGCACCAGGTGCGCGACGCCCTCGAAGGTGGCCTTCTCCGCCAGGTCGGCGATCTCGTAGCCGCGGTAGATCAGCTCGGTCTGCGTCACCGCGCACACCTTGGTCTCGCCGATCACCTGGTTCGCGAGTCCGCGCGTGTCGACGGGCTTGGCGGTGGGGACGGGCGTCGGGGTGGCGGTGGCCATGGAGCGGACCTCTTTGGGGCAAAAACGGGTGCGAAACGCGAAGAGACGGGATCGTAGCGAAGGCAGGCCGCCGACTGAACAGGCAAGTAGGATCGGGAGCGCATGACACGGCCTGCTTCGCGATCGTCCGCCCGTCGATTCGCCGTTATCGGGGCACTTGGATGCGCCCTCGGCCTGCTTGCGGGCTGCGGCGGCCCGCCCGTGGTCGGCGGCGGCCGCGAAGCGGCCCCGCCGTCCCCCATGGATGCAATCGCCCCCGAGAGCGCCGTCCGCGATACCGCGCTTTGGCTGGCAGGCCACTACTCGAGCGCCGCACAGGCCGCCGCCGACCCGTCGTACTTCGACGTGCGCCTCCACATCGTGCCCATCTGGCCGGACCGGACCGATGGCCCGTGGCTCTACGTGGAGCAGGCGATGGCCACCGCGCAGGACAAGCCGTACCGCCAGCGCATCTACCGGGTGCTCGCGCTCCCGGGCAACCGCGCCGAGAGCGTGGTGTACGAGCTGCCCGGCGACCCCCTTGCATGGGCCGGCGCATGGCGCGAGCCTTCGCGCATGAACGCACTCGACCCGGCGCTCCTCGTTGCCCGCGCAGGCTGCAGCGTGATGCTCGGCTACGCAGGCCCGGGCACGCTCAAGGGCGGCACCAAGGGAAGCGACTGCGGCAGCCAGCTGCGCGGCGCCGCCTACGCCACCAGCGACGTGACCGTCACGGCCACCGAGCTCAACAGCTGGGACCGCGGCTTCGATGCCGCCGGCGCGCAGGTGTGGGGCGCGGTGAAGGGGCCGTACCGCTTCGTGAAGGAACAGGCCGCTCCGGCCGCACCCGCGCCGCCCGACGCCCCGCCGGCGCCGGGCGACGAGGCAGCCACCGCCGCACCCAGCAGCGAGGGCGCCAAGTGACTGCCATCACCCCGCACCCGGGCCGGCGCCTGCGCGACGCGTGGGAGCGCGGCACCGTGATGGTGCCGGGTGCGTTCAACGCGCTCGTCGCTCGTGCCGTGGCGCAGGCCGGCTTCGAGGCCTGCTACATCTCCGGCGGCGCCACCGCCAACGTCGCGGGCTATCCCGACATCGGGCTCATCACCCTGACCGAGATGTGCCGCACCATCCGCGAGATCGCCGACGCGTCGAAGCTGCCCGTGATCGCCGACGCGGACACCGGCTACGGCGAGGTCGAGTGCTGCATCCGCACCGTCGTCGAGTACGAGCGCGCCGGCGCCGCGGCACTGCACGTCGAGGACCAGGTGTTCCCCAAGCGCTGCGGCCACCTCGACGGAAAGGACCTTGTCCCCGCCGCCGCGATGGCCGAGAAGGTGGCTGCCATGGCGCAGTACCGCCTGAGCCAGGACTTCGTGATCATCGCGCGCACCGATGCACGCCACGTCACGGGCTTCGACGACGCGGTGCGGCGCGCCAACCTCTACCGCGAGTCGGGCGCGGACATGATCTTCCCCGAGGGGCTGCAGACCGAGCAGGAGTTCGCCGACTTCGCGAAGGCGTCCCCCGGCCCGCTGCTGGCCAACATGACCGAGTTCGGCAAGACGCCGGACATCCCCGCGGCGCGCTTCCAGGAGCTCGGCTACCGCGTGGTGATCTACCCGCTCAGCATGATGCGCCTGGCGATGGGCGAGGTGGCGCGCGGGCTGGCGGCGCTGCGCCGCGACGGCAGCGTGCGCGAGTCGCTCCCGCGCATGCAGACGCGCAAGGAGCTCTACGACCTGCTCGGCTACCTGCCCGGCGAGCAGTGGAACTTCCCGAACGACCGCTGAGCGGCGTGCGTCAGTTGACCACCACCTCGTAGCCGAACTGCGACGGGTCGGAGGGGCTGCGCGTCCACTGGATGCCCACGTCGTTGGGGCGCAGGTTCCTGGTGCGCAGCATGGGCGGCGTCGGGTGCTCGGCCTCGAGCTTCTTCTGCTTGCTTCCCTTGGGCGGCTTCTGCGCGACGAGCTCCAGCGTCACCGCCGCCGAGTTGACGGCGTCGTCGGGCACCGTGAAGTTGGCGTCGTCCTTGGCGTCCATCTTCATCGCGTACCCGTGCGACCCGGCCGTGTACTGGAACTTCACCTCGCGCATGGCGGCCTTGAGCTCCTCGAGGTTGGCCGGGCGCATGCCCTTCTGCCACACCTCGCGGAGCCCCTCGGCCAGGAACTCCAGGCGGCCGCGCGCGGCCACGTACGCGCCGGGGCGCAGGTCGGTGGCGTACTTCCTCCATCGCGCCTCGAACTCGGCCACCTCGGCATCGGAGTCGAGGCTGTAGCTCTGCTTCAGGGCGTCGAGCGGCTTGGTGCCGCCGTTGAGGCGCTTGAGCATGTCCCGGAACATGGGCTCGTACCGGCCGTCCTCGGCATACACCAGGAAGTGCACCATCGACCAGCTCTGCGGGTACTGGATGGCCGCGGTGCCGCTCATGTTCTGCACGTTGCCGTTCCAGCGCGCGCTGTCCATGAGCAGCAGGTCTCGGAACGGGATGTACTTTCCCTGCTCGACGGCCGCGCGCACCGAATCCACCGCCTGCGGGCTGGCCTGCCCGACGACCACGCGCGTGCCCTCGACCACCGACTCGCCGAAGAACTCCGCGAGGCCCTCGTTGAGCCAGGGCGGCAGCTCGTTGCCGAAGAACGCGTAGGCGAACTGGTGGAAGCCCTCGTGCTGCACCACGTGGTGCACGCGCTGCCGCGGAAGGCCCTCCACCCAGAATGCCAGGCCGGCGCCGCGCGGGGACACGAAGAACATGCCGCCCGAGCCCGTGCCGTTGATGCCGAACTGCGTCCGGAGCGTGTCGAGATAGTCCTGCTGCCTCGCGAACATCAGGACGTTGGGGTACTCGGGCGATCGGCGGCGCAGGCCCGTGGTGCTGACGAGCCGCCGCGCAAACTCGTCGTACATGATGTCGAGGTGGTCGGCGTAGGCCTTGGTGTCCGCCGCCGGCAGGTCGCTCCGGATCGAGTAGTAGCGGCTGGTGGGGAGCTTGCGTCCGAGCGGCGGCGCGGTCCGGTCCCACCAGGTGCCGACGGCCTGCTGGCCGGGGCGCCCGCCCCCGCGCGAGTACTGAGCGGACGCTTCCACCGCGGGGGCGAGGGCGGCAAGGGAGGCCAGCAGCAGGATGGCGAGGCGGACGGTCGGCATGACCGATCCGAGTCTAGGGGTGCGTGGCGGCCATTCCGAAGCTCCCTCGCATCGGTTCTCGGCATCGTCATGGACAAACTCGGGCCGCACGCGCGGCTTTACCGGAACCAGCGTTCCGCCAATCGCCAACCAACCGAAAAATCGGGTGGCACTGACTTGCAATCCGCCCATCCGCTGGCATACTCACCCTAACCCTTTGATCGGAAGAAGGGAGCCGTGAAAAGGGCCAGCAACCACCCTGGTGGTTCCAAGGTTTGGTTTGAGTCGGAAGAAAGGGTCCGACTCGACCTTCTAAGGGACACTGGGAAAAGGGAACTCTTGGTGTTCTGGTCACCTCTGGTGATCACCATTCAGCCACCGGGTCGTGTTGCGAGGGTATGAGGGAAAGGAAGGTCGGCCGCGAACCGTGAAAAGGGCGCGGCCGAACTTCTTTTTGCCGACTGCTTCCTCCGGAACGGGCCCGCCGGGCGATCCGTATACTCGCGGATCCGCGGTCCTTCCCGGCCTGATCGGGGGCCCGCGGGCGACCCAGGAGTGCAGACTGCGATGACCCCGACCCCGACCACGATCGGCCGCCGCGCCGTCCGCACGCTTGCCATCGGTGCCGCGCTCGTCGCCGCCGCGACGGCCGTGGCGCAGCAGCCGACCACTGCGACCCCCGAATCAACCGCGCCCCGGGCCACCGACGCTCCCAAGACCGAGGCGCCGCAGGCGGCTCCCGCGCGCCGAGCCGCTGATTCGCCGGAAGCCCGCAAGGCCGCCATCGCGGCGCTTGACGCCCGCTACGTGATGTCTCCGAGCGTGGCCGATGACTTCGGCCTGCGCATCGTCTGGCAGACCGAGCCGCTCGCCACAAAGGGCGCCGGCGGGCAGGTGGTGGTGCCGGGTTCGGACAGCTACTGGTTCGGGGACAGCGCCGGCAGCGTGGTGCGCATCCGCCGCGACAACGGCGAGACCGTCTGGCGCGCGTCCACCAACCAGGGCATCGAGCGGATGCTCACCATCGAGCACCTGCCGAACGGGCGCCTCGACAATGTCTACGTGCTCACGGAGATGGCCTCGATCACGCTCGATGCAGGTACCGGCAACCTCATCCGCCGGAGCCGCTTCGCGCACCTGCCATCGGCCACCCCCGCGGTGTTCGGCCCCGCCTTCATCTACGGCACGGGCACCGGGCTTGCCAGCTGGTTCCAGTACGGCACGGGCTACAACTGGCGCGCCACCACCCTCGGTGGCCGCGTCATCGCGCCGGTCACCGTGTCGGGGCAGGTGGCGATGGTCGGCTCCACCAACGGCACCGTCCATGCCATGGACGCCGCCACCGCCGGCGTGCTCTGGACCCGCCGCCTGTCCGCGGGCGTCGAGGCGCCGATCGCCATCGGCAGCGAGGCGTGCTACGTGGCCAGCCGCGACCAGAGCCTCTGGGCCTTCGACCTCGACCGCGGCCGCGTGCTGTGGCAGTACTTCACGCAGTCCCCGCTCCTGCACCCGCCGGCCGCCATCGGCGACGGCGTCTACCTGCAGATCCCGGGCGAGGGCCTCGTGGCGTTCAACCCGCTGCCCGGGGAGAAGCCCGAGGGCGAGGTCCGCTGGAAGAGCAAGGCCGCCGGCGACGTCATCGGACGCATGGGCACCGAGCTCCTCTGCTGGGACGCGGGGGACCGCGCCCTGTCGGCGGTCGACGCAGGCACCGGCCGCATCGTCCGCACCGCGCGGCTGCCCAAGGCCGAGGTGATCCGCCTCACGTCGCCGATGGACGGCGACCTCGTGGTGATGAGCAAGGAAGGCGCCGTCCAGCGCATCGAGTCGCTGGGCAAGTCGCAGTCCGTGGGTGCCTCGGCCTCCGTCTCGCAGAACGCGCCGTGAGCGCCGTGGCCGCCGATCCGAGGATCAGGCGCGCGCTCGTCTCGGTGAGCGACAAGTCGGGCGTGGCGGATTTCGCGCGCGGGCTCGCGGCCCTCGGCACAGAGATCGTCTCGACGGGCGGCACCGCGGCGGCGCTCGCCGCGGCGGGCGTGCCCGTGATCCCCATCGAGGACGTGACCGGCTTCCCCGAGATGATGGACGGGCGCGTGAAGACGCTGCACCCGCGCGTGCACGGCGGACTGCTCGGAGTGCGGTCGAACGCCGAGCACCTCGCGGCCATGGAGGCGCACGGCATCCGCCCGATCGACCTTGTCTGCGTCAACCTGTACCCCTTCGAGGCCACGGTCGCGAAGCCCGGCATCGCCGAGCACGAGGCGATCGAGAACATCGACATCGGCGGCCCGTCGATGCTGCGCAGCGCGGCGAAGAACTTCGAGAGCGTCACGGTGGTGACCGACCCGGCGCAGTACCCGCGCGTGCTGGAATCGATGCGAGCCAACGCCGGCGCCACCACGCTGGACCTGCGGCGCGAGTTCGCGCAGGCCGTGTTCGCGCGCACGGCCGCGTACGACGGCGCCATCGCGCGCTGGATGGACGGGCACCGGGCAGGCGGCGACGCACAGCACGCGGAGCACGCGGGCGCGCACTTCCCGCCGCACGTCTCGCTGCGCCTTGAGCTGGCCGACGAGCTCCGCTACGGCGAGAACCCGCACCAGCGCGGCGCGGTCTACGCCGATCCGTCGGCGACGGGCCCGAGCGTGGTGCGCGCGCGGCTCCTCCATGGCAAGCCGCTCTCGTACAACAACCTGCTGGACGCGGGCGCGGCCCTGGAACTGGTGCAGGACCTTGCAACGCAGCGCGCGGGCGCATGCGCCTGCGCGGTGATCAAGCACACGAATCCCTGCGGCGCCGCGCTGGCCGACGACGTGCTCGCGAGCTTCGAGCGCGCGTGGGCCGGCGATCCGCTCGCGGCGTTCGGCGGCATCGTGGCGTTCAGCCGCGAGGTGGACGCGGCCACCGCCGAGGCGATGGCCGCGGGCGAGCGGTTCCTCGAGGTGGTGATCGCGCCGGGCTACGCCCCGAAGGCGCTCGAGGCGCTGCGGGCACGGTGGAAGAACGCGCGGCTCCTGGCCGTCGGCGAGCTGGGGGCACCGGCGGGCGGGCTCTCGTGGCGCAGCGTGCCGGGGGGCATGCTCGCGCAGGACCGCGACGCGCTGCCGATCGATGCCGCGACGTTCACGCATGCGGCGGGCCCCGCGCCCGATGCCGCGATGCGTGCCGATGCGGGCGTCCTCTTCACGGTGGCCAAGCACCTCAAGTCGAACGCGGTGTGCATCGGCGCGGGAGGCCGCCTGTTCGGGGCGGGCGCGGGGCAGATGGACCGCGTGGCCAGCTGCCGCAACGCGGTGGAGAAGGCGCGCGCGGCGATGGCCGCCATGCCCTCGGGGCAGGCCGCGGTGGCGGCAAGCGACGCGTTCTTCCCGTTCGCGGACGGGCCGACGCTCCTCGCGGACGCCGGCGTGCGCTGCATCGTGCACCCGGGCGGCAGCAAGCGCGACCCGGAAACCTTCGACCTCTGCAATGCCCGGGGCATCACCTGCCTGCTGACCGGATCGCGGCACTTCCGTCACTGACGGGAATTCCGCTCCTGGTTACTTTGGCACCAATTTGGCCTACACTTTCCCTCCCATGAAGCTCGACCACCCGACGCTGCCGGTGCTCAAGGCCGCCTTCCCGGACGTGAAGTTTCTGGCGGCGGAGTTCCGCGGCCAGACCACCGTGATCGTGCCGCGCGAGCGCCTGAAGGACGTCTGCCGCCTGCTGCGCGACGACCCGCAGTGCTCGTACGAGTTCCTCGCGGACGTGACGGCGGTCGACTACCTGAACTACCCCGCGCCGCAGCCCGGCCGCTTCGGGGTCGTGTACTGCCTTGCCAGCCACGCCAAGGACCGGCGCCTGACGCTGAAGGTGTGGATGAATCCCTCGGTCGACACCGCCGGCACCGAGCCCGACCCGGAACTGGTGGTCGACACCGTCAGCGACGTGTGGCCGACCGCCGAGTGGCTCGAGCGCGAGGTGTTCGACATGTTCGGGATCCGCTTCCGCGGTCACCCCGACCTGCGCCGGATCCTGATGTGGAAGGACTTCCCCGGCCACCCGCTGCGCAAGGACTACCCGCTGCGCGGCCGGGGCGAGCGCGAGATGCACCGCGTGATGCCGCGCGAGTCGGCCTGAGCAGGCATTCCCGAACCCACGATGCCGCGGCGCCGGCGGCGCCCGGCCGGAGGCAGTGATCGATGCGCGTCCTCGTCCTCGGTGCAGGCATGGTGGGTAGCGTGGCCGCGGCGGACCTTGCCGCCACGCCGGGCTTCGACGTCACCGTCGCGGACATGGGCGCCGCATCGCTCGAGCGCGCCGGGCGCCGCTCCGGCGGCCGCGTCCGCACGCTGCGCGCCGATGCCGGCTCGCGCACCAAGGCCGCCGCGCTCGTGCGCCGCACCAAGGCCGACCTCGTCCTCGGCGCGCTGCCGAGCCGCTTCGGGTTCGAGGTGATGGAGGGCGTGATCGGCTGCCGCGTGCCGTACGTGGACATCAGCTTCATGCCCGAGGACTTCCGCGAGCACGACCGGCTGGCGCGCAAGGCGGGCGTGCCCGTGGTCGCCGACTGCGGCGTGGCGCCGGGCATGAGCAACATGCTCGCCGGCTGGGCCGCACGCACGCTCGACCGCTGCGACACCATCGAGATCCTGGTGGGCGGGCTGCCGCGCACGCGCCACTGGCCGTGGCAGTACAAGGCGCCGTTCAGCCACCATGACGTGATCGAGGAGTACGTGCGGCCCTCGCGCATCGTCGAGGGCGGCCGCATCGTGGTGAAGGAGGCGCTGAGCGAGCCGGAGCTGGTGACCATGCCCGGCGTCGGCACGCTGGAGGCCTTCTACACCGACGGGCTGCGGAGCCTCGCGGACACCCTGAAGGTGCCGAACATGCGCGAGAAGACGATGCGCTGGCCCGGCCACGCCGAGCTCATGCGCACCCTCCGCCACCTCGGGCTCTTCTCGCACGAACCCGTGCAGGTGGCCGGGGCGCGCGTGCGGCCGATCGACCTGACCGCGAAGCTCCTCTTCCCGCACTGGACCTACGAGGAAGGCGAGGGGGACATCACGGTGATGACCGTTCGCGCCTGGGGCACCCGCGACGGCCGCGCCGTGCGGCTCGCATGGACGCTGCACGACGAGCTCGACGCCGCGACCGGCTTCCCGAGCATGAGCCGCACCACCGCCTTCCCCGCCACCAGCGTGCTGCGCCTGATCGCGGCGGGCAAGGTGTCGAAGCCCGGCGTGCATGCGCCCGAGGCGCTCGCCGCCATGCCGGGCGTGCTCGATGCCGTCATCGCCGACCAGCGCGCGCGCGGCGTGCGCTACCAGGCGTGGATGGAGGAGGACGCCAAGGCGGGGAAGAAGCCCAGGCGCGCGCCTTCCTCGCGCGGACGCTGACCATGGAGACGCGCGAGCACCTTGGCCTCAAGGAGCTCGCGTCCGCGTGGCTCCTCTCGATGGGCTGCCGGGCCGTGGCGCACGAGGTGCCCTGCCCCGTGGCACGCTTCCGCGTGGACGCCGCCGGCTGGTCCGAGCACGACTGGCGCGACGGCATCGATTCCGCCGCGCACGGCTCGGTGTTCGCGGCCGAGCGCAGCGGCGCCGCGGTGCGCGCGCCCAAGACCGTCGTCGTCGAATGCAAGGCCTCGCGCGCGGACTTCCTGCGCGACGACCTGCGCGTCGACGACCTCCTCGCGGAGCGCGACCGGCTGCTCGCGCGCAAGGCGGAGATCGAGCGCGAGCTGATCCCCGTGCACGAGCCGCACCTGCGCTCAGCGGGCGATGCGCTCTTCGAGCAGGAGGCGAGCTGGGACTTCGGGCGAAGCCGCCTGCTTCCCTACCGGCGCGTGCTGCGCCAGCTGGCGAAGGTCGAGGAACGACTGCACGGCCAGACCAAGTTCAACCTGATCGCGCGCTGGCGGCTTGCCGACGAGCTGTGGATCCTGGCGGCGACGGACGTGGTGCGCCGGCGCGAGGTGCCCGCGGGCTGGGGCCTGGCCGAGTGCAATCCCGCGCTCCTGCGCCGCGGCATCGGGCATGCGCTCCGGATAGGGACGCTGCCGCTGCGGGTGGTGGTGCCCGCACCGAGGCACGCAAGCCCCGACCACCGACGTGCGCGGCTCCTGCGCAACATCGCGGTGGCGCTCACGAAGGCTCAGTTCGGCCGCGTCACGGAGCCAGGCGGGGTCGATGCACCCTCGGAATCGGATGCGGGGTCCGACGCAACGTCACCGTCGGACGCCGCGACGGGCGCCCCCACGATCGGGAAGTCGCGTTCCGGCGAGCACCCGTCGTCGGAGCCGTCGAACGCCATCGAGTAGAGCTGGTACCCGAGCGGGCAGCCGGCGCCTTCCACGGTGCGGTAGATGATGCCGAGCGATCTCGGGGGAAGCGCCGGCAGGTGCGCCGGGACGAGCTCGGCGAGCGTGGCCGGCAGCCGATCGTTCGCGCGCCGGAATTCCTCGACGGCAAGCACGCATGCGACGGCGAAGTCGGCAAGGCGCATGGACTCCAGTCCCGGGACCCAGCGCCGCGTCCACGCCACGTACGCCCCCGCAACGGGCGGCAGCGTCCCCGAGAGGGACGCGGACGGCGCCGGCGCATCCCAGCGCGCCGAACGGGCCTCGATGAGCAGGTCCGCGGGAAGCGCATCGAGCGAGGCCGCCCACTCGCGCTCGAAGTCGAAGGCGAACGCGGAGGGATCGTCGACCACGGGCGACCCGGGACCCCAGCGGAGGCCGATGCCGTTGTGGTAGGCGCGGGTCCGCACCCATGGGAACACGCGCCAGCGCAGGACCGCAGGGTCGCCGAAGGCGCGGATGAGCTCCTCCTGGAAGTAGCGCGTCTCGAGTGCCACGATCGACTCGGGCGTGAAGCGGCACGCCAGGTTGTGCGCCACGGCCTGCCGCGCGATGCGGAGCGCCTCGTCGCCCCCGGGAAGCCTGCACACCTGCGCAAGGTGCTCGAGGAGCTGCGCCGCACCGACCACGTGGCCCGCGTAGAGGAACGGGCGCAGCATGCCCCTCACGGAGGACAGCGTGGCGAGCGCGCGAAAGGCCCGCGCCGCCTCGGCCGGCTGCATCCGCGCGCAGGCATCGAGCATCCAGAGCGCAGCCAGATTGCTCGCACGGCGCTGCCCCTCCTGCAACGCGTCCATCCGCGCCATCACCCGCGGCACGAGCATGTTGCCGGACACCGGATAGTCCGCGATGCGGATCGCCGGCGCATCGCCGAGGCGCTCGAGCACCTCAACCAGCCCGGCTTCGCGCGCCCCGGGAAGGAACTGTGCGGCGATCCGGGTGCGGACCTCGAGGGGCGGCAGGCTGCTTCCCTGCTCCGGCAGTCGGCTCGAACGGAACCACCAGAACTGCTGAGAGCTGTCGAGTTCCCTGAGAAGATCCGACCCCTTGAGCGATGCGCACTTCGCGTCGAACTCGGTGAGCGCATCGATGGCATTCGCGCCGGGCACGTTGGCGCCGGCTGGTTCGGTGGCGGCGAGGAGTTCCGATGCGGGCGGCAGCGATTCCGCCGCGGCGCCTGCGGCCGCGGCCATCCCGCGGAGGCGAAGTTCCCACCACACCGCCGGGATGCTCAACACCAGCACCATCCCTGCGGTGATGGCGGCCGACCACGTGGCGGCGGTGCGGACGCGCCGGCGCGTGAGCCACGGGTCCGCGGCCACCTGCGCGCCCGGGCCTGGCAGGAAGCGAAGCAGTCCGTCGGAGCCCGCGGCGCAGTGCGAGGCATGCACCGACACGTCCGTGACCCGTGCGCACTCCGGGCACGTGACGCGGAACTCCGCACCCACGGGGAGGCCGGCGAGCGGGTACCCGCACTGCGGGCACGCGGCCCCTCGGCCGAGGATCCGCCGGACGGCCAGGCGCAGGAGCAGGTCGCGCACGATGAGTGCACCCAGGCCGAGCGTGCACAGCATGGCAACGATGGTCCAGGCGATGTGGGCGATCGAAGGCACCTCACGGGCCACGGCCCCCGAGATGCGCACCTCAGCCATGAGGATGCCGGCGAGCACCGCCGCGTTGACCAGGAAGCGCATCGCGCGGCGCCACGGGCTGGCGGTCGCGTTGCGCACGAAGATCCGGCACTCGTCGTCCGAGAACGGGTCGAGTTCGGGGAATGCCCGGTAGACGGTGCGCGCGATCAGTCGCATGGTGCGGGCCTCGTGGCGGCCGAAGCACCCCGGGCGGGACTCGAACCCTCAACCTGCCGCTTAGAAGGCGGCTGCTCTATCCAGTTGAGCTACCGGGGCGGACGGCCGAAGTCTAGCGGTGCGCGGAATCGGATTGAATTTCGGCCGAATTCGGCCGGCGGTTCCGCAGACGTCCTTATGTTGGTCCCATCCCGCGAGGGAGAGGCCGAAACACGCAAGGACGGCCAGAAAGGACGATGAACGATGGAACCCACGATCGGATCGGGATGGAAGGCCGCCGCGCTGTCGGCGGCCGCGCTCGGGTGCATGTCCGTGGCGCAGGACAACGGACCGGGCGTACTGGAGCCCTGCGGCCAGCGGCTGGAGGACCCCTGCCCGGCCCTGGTGGACCGGCGGTGCGACCAGGACGGCGCGGCGCTTCCCTGCGGCTGCGCATGCGGCGAGGGATGGTGGTCGCGACGCATGGTCTCGAGCGCCTTGCTTCCGTCGGTGCCATGGAATACGGGGCCGCAGGCCTACACCGTCAACCTCACCACGTGGCGGTGGAGTGGCTCCGCGGCTGCCTACGCCGGCCACGCGGAGGCCTGCATCGACCTCACAGGGTTCAGCTCGCTGTGGCACGCGGGGTCGCTGACGAAGTCGGCCTCCGCATCGCACTCGAGCGTGGAACGCGAGGAGTGGTTGGGCACGGGCGCGCCGTGCCCGCGGCTCGTGCACGTGGCCGCGATGGGCGGCGCGGTGATCGAGCTTTCGCTTGCCTGCTCAGCCGCACCGGGCACCGCGGCCAGCGGCTCGGTCTCGGTGGCAGGCGCGTGCCGGGGACCGGGGAAAGCCTCGGCGCAGCTTCAGAGCAAGACCGTGAACGGTACGGCCGCCTACCTCCAGTCGTCGCAAAAGGTGACGGCGGAAGGCAAGCTCGGGACATCGATCGACGACGACGGCTTCGGCATCGATGGCCGCATCTCCCGGCTGGTGGACTGGAAGCTCGAGGGTGCCGGCGTGGTGACCGGGTCCGCCGCCTACGTGGTCATGCCCGACCGGACGTACTGCGCGTTCACCAACCGTGCCATCACCCTGCACTCGAGCGGATCGGTGGCGGTGAGCATCGGCGCGACCGTCGATGACAACGGCTCGGCGGGCGTGACCGCCTACGGCTTCGTCTCCCTGAGGGTGATCTGACCATGCCACACCAGCAACATGCGATGCACGGAAACCTCGGCTTCCATGGCACGGACGGCCCCCGCACGAGAGCCCGCGACGCCGCGCGTGCACGTCATGCGGCGCGGGGGGGCGCACGCAGGTGCGCGCTGCTTGCGGGTGCGGTCGCCGCGGCGGTGGCGCTGCAAGGCGGTTGGCAGGACCAAGGCACGGGAGCGGGGTCGGCCGAAGCGCCGCCCCCGGTGCCGGGGCAAGGGAAGGCTGCGGCCGGGCGCATGGACGCGGCCGACCGAGTGCGCGCGGCGGTGGAACGCGAGGCGGCGCGCCTGCGCGAGACGCTCGATGCCGCGGAAGCGGGGCAGGACCTGCGATCGCTCGCGCGTCGCCGGCTGACCGTGGATGCCGCCCTGGTGCCGCTCCACCTGGTGCGCGACGCGATGGAGATGACCATGGGAGGGGTCGATGCCGACCTCCTCCGGTTCCTCCGCGCGGAGTGGCGCAGCGAGCCTCCGCACGCGCGATGGTCGCATGCGGGCGCCGCGGCGCGTGCGCGGGCCTCGCTGGCCGCGGCACTCGGCATGGACGGTGCGGGAACGCTGCGTCTCCGCGCCCGCGTGGCGCTGCTGCAATGGACCGGCACGGAGGCACCGCCCGCCGTGGACTGGGAGATCGAGGGTCGCATGTCGCCCGCGGGGCCGGCGGTGACGGCCCGATGCCTGCGCGTGATTCCCGCAAGCGACCCGGAGCACGTCGGCTTCCCGCTTCCGTCTGCGGGCTTCACGCTGCACTGGGACCGCGACGGTGCGCGCTACGACGACGGCGCAGGCAACCGGCATGCGGAGCGCTGGGCGGCGGATGCAGCGTTCATCAACCCGTCGGACCTCTATGCGGTGTTCGACGGCCTGCGCGCGGAGCGTTCGGGTGACCGCAACTGCAGGTCCGCGGCAACTGCCGCAGACGAGGCACCGTCCGCGGCCACCGAATCGGTCCGCACCATGGAGCGAGCGGACGGCTCGCCGCTGCGCACGGAGCGCTGGTCGTGGGACGGTTCGAGGCTTGCATCGGTGTCATGGTCGCAGCACGCGCTGGCGGTGGTGCACCAGGCTCCGCAGGCGGCGGAGATCGTCACGGATGCGGGCGACGGAAACGTTTCGCGCACGCCGCACCGACCGACGTCCATGATGGCCGTTCCGCCCATCGAGGCCGTGCTCCAGGCCGAGAACGCGCCGGGAACGTCGATGACCTTCGAGATGACGGTCGACGGCGAGCCTTGGGCGCAGGGGCGCATCGAGGTGCTGCCGCCGTCGGACCCGTGGCCGGAGGATCCACACTCCGGCGCAGAGGCGGGGAACCTGACGCGGGCCATCGGCATGGCGCTTGAGTCAGGGGCGCCCGCGAACCTCGCGCTCGCCGCGGACATGGCGGAGGCATACCTCCTCGCGGCCGAGGCGCCGCACGTGCAGCGATGCGCGGAGCGGGAACTGCTGGCTCGGCGCATGCACGCGGCGGGACACGCCGATGCCGCGCGAATGCTGCTGTCGTCACGCTGGCTGCGCGACCTGCGCGCCGGCGAGGCGCCGGCTGCGGTCGAGCGCTGGTGCAAGGCGCTCGACCGCCCCTTCGCTTCGCTCCTGGGCGAGGCCGCAGGCATCACGGGATGCGCGGACGAGGCATCGGGAAGCCGCGCGGAGGAGGCGCCTTGCGACCTCGCTGCGGCGGGTTCCGGGTGCGAACCGCTCGCGCGTTGCGTGCTCGACGCGGTGCGGCAGACGGCCATGGACGGGGCGAGCGACCGCGCGCTGCGCGTGGCACTGTGCGAGGCGTGCGCGCGCGGCGAGCTGCCGGCACTTGATGGTGCCGCCTGCAGCGCGATCGGCGCGGAACTGCGCAATGCCCTGCGCAACGGCCTTGCCGTGCCACTGGCGGCGGATGACGGGACACCGATCGATCGTGCGCGTGTGCTGGTGCACCGCACGTGCGAGGCGGCGGCTCGCCCGGTTGTGGGCCCGGACCTGCGCGACTCGATGCGGCAAGGGTGGGGCGTGATCTCGGCCGCCGCGCTGGCGGCCCTTCGCGATGCGTCGCAGCCCGATGCCGTGGAGGATGCGCGACGCATGCTCAAGGCAACGGAGGCCATCCTCGGCAACCGTTTCTACCCTGCGCTCGATGCGCTGTCGGTGCGCGAACCACCGGGCCGCGGAACCATGCGCGACGCACTTGCGGTGCGGATCCAGGCGGCGCTGGCGACGGAGGCCCGCCGCGGCGAGACGGTGGCCCGGCTGCTCGGTCCCGCGGTGGAGGCCGACCGATCCCGCTCAAGCGCCCAGCGCATCGCCGAGGCCGCGGTGGCAGCCGTCATGGAAGAATACCTCCGCTGGGCACGCGGGCCCGGAACGGCGGCACCGTAAAGAGTGGCAATGGCCGGATGGCTCGCCAGTGCGCCCGCCATCCGGCCCGTTGCCTTCCCGCCGCCCTTCTCGTTACGGCGGGGCCCACACGTGTTCCGCGACTCGCGAAACTCCGGCAGGCGGCCCGGAGCGAGCCACCTGCACGCAGAGGGTCGAATCCCGCGGCGCGGGCGACAAGGAAACCGCTCTGAGTTCCGGTGCCGTCGGGGCCGAGAACCGCCTGCCGCACACGCCCGCGGCGTCGCTGCGTTCGGCTGCGCTCAGGCCACCGGCAGTGCGCGCAGGAGCGTGATCCGCCCGATCGGCACCCACTCCGCCACCAGCACGTCGCCGTTGGACAGCCAGATGGCGTCGTGCGGATGCACGAACATCCCGGGGATGAACTGCTCGCGAGGCGCTCCGCGCAGCGAACTCGGATGCCCGTCGCACAGCTGCACCACCGGGGCATTCGCCCCGTCGAGGATGGTGACGACGCTCTCGAGGTCCGGCACCAGCATCCGGTCGCCGCGGACCTTCATGTCGCAGGGCATGCGCATGCCCGTGGTCACGAAGCCGAGGTGCTTGCCGTCGAGCGACAGGTACTGGATCCGTCGGTTGCCGCGGTCGGCCACCGCCAGCGACGGTTCCCCGGTAAAGGCGGTGCCGCGCAGGTCGACGGTCATGCCGTGCGGGCAGGACACCTGGCCCGGGTCCTTCCCGGGCCGCGCCACGATGCGCTTCCACTTGCCGTCGGCGTCGTAGGCGTGGATGAAGCTGGCGCCGTAGCCGTCGCCGACGAAGAGCAGGCCGTCGGGCCCGAAGGCCACGTTGGTGGGACACCACTGCTCGGGCTTCTCGTAGGCACCGCTCTCGATGGGGCAATCGGCGGCCCAGACGACGGTGCCGTCGAGCCGCGTCTTCACCACCTTGCGGCGGCCGGTGTCGCAGTGGTAGAGGAACTCACCGCCTGGCTCGGCGCGCAGGTCCAGCCCGTGCGCGCCGCCGGCGAACTCGGAGCCGAAGCTGCGCAGGAACGTTCCGTCCTTTGAGTAGACGTACACGGCATCGCGCCGCTTGCTGGAGGGGTGCACGGTGTGCGCCACGTAGATGTTCCCGGCCGCATCCTGCGCCACGCCATGGGTGTCGCCGAAGGCCCCGTCCGAAGGGGGGACCAGCCAGTCGTGCAGCACCTCGAATCGCGCCGAGCCCGAACCCACCACGGGTCGCGCGGCGGGCGCGGCGGAGGGCGGAGCCTTCGTTGCGTCCTGCGGCAGCGGCCCCGAGGGCGCTCGACGGCCAGCCAACGCAGCACCGGCAAGGCCCGCGGCTCCGAGGCCGGCGGCGGATGCGAGGAACGATCGACGTGACTGGTGCATGGTGCTCCTTGCGGCGCGCGTGGCGCAGGCGTGCGCGGCAGCCGGCCGGTTCAGGGGGTGATCGGCGGGCCTTCGGTGGTTGACGTGCCCGGCACGCCCTGCCCCACCACGATGTCGACGCCGGGGCGCGAGGCACGGAACGCGTCGATGCCCGCGGCGGTGACCTTGGTCTCGAACACGTACACGCGTCGCAGGTGCGGCAGCTTGGCGAGCATGGTGAAGATGCGGTCGGTCGCGCCGCTTCCCACCAGGTTGACGGTCTCGGCGTCCAGCGTGCGCGACAGCAGCGCGGTGATCCCGACATCCGTGAGCTGCGTGTTGTCGACGCGCACCGATCGCACCGCGGGCATCTGCGGCAGCTGCATCATGCCGGCGTCCGTGACCGATGCCCGCGCGAGCGAGAGCTCCTCGATGCGAGGCGCCAGCGGCACGAGCGCGGCGAGCGCCGCATCGTCCACGCCCTTGCCACCCGGCACGCTGACGACGAAGGTCGACGCGCCCGCCGCCACCGGCACGGCGTTGATGCCCTTGTCGCGCAGCGCGGCGGCCTCGGCCACCTCCTGCGTGCCGAGCGGCGCAAGCCCGGCGGCATACGCGCCGGTACCGGGCCGGACCTCGCGCCCGGCATCGCCCGCGCGGCGCTCCGCCGTGCGCCCGGCGGCCGGCGACGCCGTTTCCGGCATCACCACGCCGTCGGCGATCCAGGTGCGGAGCACCTCGAGGTCCGATGCCTTCAGGCGATCGCCCTCCGGGGGCATTGACTCATCATCCTCGGCCGGAAGAAGGCAGCGCTCGATGAGCAGGCTGTGCGCCGGGTCGCCGGGCTGCGCGATCCAGACGCCGTCATCGTTCTTGCTCACGAGCGACTCGCGGACGTCCATCTGCAGGCCGCCCTTGCGCTTGCCGTTGCCGTGGCACTCGTAGCAGCGCGACTCCAGGAGCGGCAGCACCTTGGAGGTGTAGAAGGTCATGCGCGCGTCGCCCTCGGCCGCCGCGGGCGCCGCGGCATCACCCGAAGCGCTCGCTGCCGGTGCTGCACCGCCGCCGTCGCCGGGTGAGCCCGTGCCGCCGAAGGCATCGACGATCGGCTCGAGCACGTGGTTGGTGCCCCACACCATGTTGCCGCCGAGGTGGCCGACCCACGCCACCAGCACCGTGACGGCGACGAGCGCCCCCCGGACGGCGGGCGTGGCGTTCACCGCGCGCTCCCGGTCCGGTCCCGCCGCGCGCGACGCCATCCATGCAAGCCCTGCGAGGGCCATCGTCGCAAGCACCCCGAGCCAGCGGTGCCAGAAGAGATCTTCACCCGAGCCGTTTTCCGACGAAAAGACCCAGCCCGTGGCGCTTGCGCCCGCCGCCCCGAGCGCGGCGATCCACAGCGCGACGGGCGTGAAGGGGGACGCGTCCTGCCTGCGCTGCACCGCGCGGAAGGCCTCCACCAGGAACGCCGCGGCCACCAGGCCGATCGGCAGGTGCACCGCCAGCGGGTGCAGCCGACCGAATGCCTCCATGAAGGGCGCGAGCGCATCGGCAAGGATTGGCGGGAACGGCATGCCCGAAGCCTACCGACCGAGGGGTACTTTGTTGCGCATGGAAGGTTCCCGCACCATCCTGCACGCGGACCTTGACGCCTTCTTCGCCTCCGTGGAGCAGCTCGACGACGCCTCGCTGCGCGGACGGCCGGTCCTGGTGGGCGGGCGGGCGGGGCGCGGCGTGGTGGCGGCGGCCAGCTACGAGGCGCGGGCCTTCGGCTGCCGCAGCGCCATGCCGATGTCACGGGCACTCGCGCTGTGCCCGCACGCGTGCGTGGCCCGGCCGCGCTTCGCGCGGTACGCCGAGCTCAGCGACCGATTCATGTCCATCCTCGGGCGGTACTCGCCGCTCGTGGAGGCGCTGAGCGTCGACGAGGCCTTCATCGACGCCACCGGCAGCAGGCTGCTGCACGGCAACGGCGAGGACATCGCGCGGGGAATCAGGGCCGCCACGCACGCGGAGCTCGGCCTCACCGCCAGCGTCGGCGTGGGGCCGAACAAGTTCGTGGCCAAGCTCGCAAGCGACATGCGCAAGCCCGACGGGCTGACGGCCTGCCCCGCGGACGGACTCGCGGAGTGGCTCTCGCCGCTCGGCATCGAGCGGATGTGGGGGGTCGGGCCCAGGACGCTTCCGCAGTTCACGGCGGCGGGCATCAGGACCTTCGGCGACCTGCAGCGCATGCCCGAGGACGCCGTGCGGCGCGTGCTCGGCGACCACGCCGTGGCGATGCGCGAGCGCGCGTTCGGCCGCGACGACCGGCCGGTGGAGCCCGAGCACGAACGCAAGGGCGTCGGCCACGAGACGACGTTTCCCGAGGACGTCCACGACCCCGAGGAGGCCGTTGCCGCGCTGCATGGCCTGGCGGAGGGCGCATGCCGCCGCCTGCGCGAGTCGGGCGGCCTGGCGCGATGCGTGACCGTCAAGATCCGGTCGGCCGCCTTCGAAACCATCACCCGCAGCCGCACGCTCGAGATGCCGACCGATGGCACGCTGGAAGTGCTGCGCGTGGCCAAGGACCTGTTCCGGGCATGGGCCGCGCAGGGCTTCGAGCCGCTGCGCCTCGTCGGCGTGCGCCTCGACCGCATCGATGCCGCGGAGGCCCCGGTGCAGGCGAGCCTCTTCCCCGACGCGAACGCCGAGCGCGAGCGCACGCTCGACCGCGTGGCGGATGCCATCAGCCGCAAGCACGGGCCCGGCACCATCGGGCGCGGCGCGCGGCCGCGGCCCGGCGCATGAACGACGAACGCGGCGCCCACACTTCGGAAGGCACCGCGCTGCGTGCGGTTGGGTGAGATGTGCTCGCGCCGTCAGCTGGCTTCGGCGCGCGGGTGCGCCTTGTCGTAGCCGTCGCGCAGGCGCCCGCTGGTGAGGTGGGTGTAGACCTGCGTGGAGCTGAGCGACTGGTGCCCGAGCAGCTCCTGGACGGCGCGGAGATCGGCTCCGTTGTCGAGGAGGTGCGTGGCGAAGCTGTGGCGGATGGTGTGCGGGGAGATGTCCGGGTCGAGGTTGGCCTCGACGAGGTACTTGGCCACCTTGCGGCGCACCGAGCGGCTGGACAGGCGGCCGCCGTTCTTGTTGACGAACAGCGGGTCATCCGGGCCGAGGCGCTTGCCGCGCGACTGCGCGTCGGCATCCACCATTCCCAGGTAGTGGCGCAGCGCCTTCAGCGCGTGGCTCCCGAGCGGCACGCGGCGCTCGCGCCGGCCCTTGCCGCGGATGATGATCTCCTCGCCGGTGTCGTTCAGGTCGCCGCGGTTGATGGCCACGACCTCGGACACGCGGATGCCCGTGGAGTACAGCGTCTCGAGGATCGCGCGGTCGCGGGCGCCGAGCACCTCGGTGTCGTCCGGCGCCGAGAGCAGGCGCTCGATCTGCTCGACCGAGATCGCCTTGGGCAGCCGCTTCGCCTGCTTGGGCGTGCGGATGAGCACCATCGGGTTGGTCGCGGCGAGGCCCTTGCGCTCCATCCACTTGTGGAAGCTGCGCAGGGTGGCGATCTTGCGGGCCATGGTGGCGGCGGAGTACTTCTGCTCGCCCAGCTTGGCCAGGAACTCGCGGATCAGCTCGACGTCGCACTTGAGGATGCGGCCGGTGACGGTGTCGGTGCCGATGCTGCGGGCATCGAGCGACTTGCGCTCGCGGTCGAGGTCGACCTTGATGCCCGACTTCGACTCGATGAACTCGACGAACTGGCGAAGGTCCAGCCCGTAGCAGCGGCCCGTGTACGGGCTGAAGTGCCGCTCGTCGGTCAGGTAGTTGAGGAACTGCTGGATGAGTGCAAGCGTCGCGGTGTCGTTCATGGCCCTTGGCCTCCGTGGTTCGAGATGCCCGGTTTCCTTATCGGAGACTCCCGTCCCTGATCTGAAGCCGAACCGACCCGTAAGCGGCGGGAATTCGGACGTTGCCGGGGAGACGGTGCGATTCCGGGAACCGAGAGTCCACCAATCGTTACGCAGCAACCGACCAAAGAGTGCGACCGTCCGCAAATTTCGTGCTGACAGTGACTTAGACCACGCGGATTGCAAGGTTATTGGACATATTACCACCCCCTTCATGCCTTGTCCGGAACTTCCTACAATCGCTCCTCTGTCTTTCGCCACCCCATCTTGGGACCCTGACCGCACCTCGCTGATTGCGTAGCTCAGTTGGTAGAGCAAGCGGCTTTTAACCGCTAGGTCCTGGGTTCGAGTCCCAGCGCAATCACTCGATCGCCATCGCCCGCGCATGCACAGCGCGGTGAATCTCGGAACACGGATGTTCGTACTCCACCTGAACTGGACCAACGGATCGCTTCATGTCTGGGGCGAGGACTCCGCGCGCTTCGCGCCGCAGGGCGAGGACCCGATCCCTGCCGGGACGCACCCCTACGCGATGGACCGCGACGCGCTGCGCAGCGCGCTGGCGCCGGCGCTCGAGCGGGCGCGCGCGGCGGCGGCGGGCGACGGGCGCGTGGGCGGCGAGGACACCGTCTCCGAGGGCGCGGTGCCCATCCTGCTGCCGTTCTGCGAGACGCCGCGCGGCCACTTCCCTGCCCCGAGCGACCGGCTCGCGTCGGTCGACGAGGTCGCGGGCTTCGGCATCGAGCCGGAGGAGGTGCTGGCGCCGCTCGAGGTGCCCGCGGTCAAGCTCGACGCACGCACCGCGCTGGCGCTGCTGCGGCTCCTGCCCACCGAGGCGTCGTCCCCGGAGTTCGCATGGGGCCACGATGCCCGCTGGTGGGGCGCGGTCGGCGCCTTCACGCAGCACCTCGTGCGCGACCAGCGCGTGATCCCCACCGTCGCGCAGGAGCGCTCGGGCGCCATGCACGCCGCATGGCGGCCATGGCTCCACGATGCCCCGAACCATGCGCGCTTCTCGGCACTCGTGCGCAGCGTGCCGGCGGTGGTGCGCGCCGCGGAGGGCGCGGGCTCCCCGGCGGCGCTCCTCGAGCAGTCGATGGGCTCGCTCGTCGACCGCGCGATGCGCGACGTGCTGGAGGCCGAGACCTACGCCGACGCCATCGACGGGCGCGACCCCGACAAGGATCCGCACGTGGCGTGGCTTGCGGGGCTCCTCGGCGGCGGATGCGAGGTCAAGCAGCCCGCGTCCGTCGAGTCGAGCATCGTGCGCACCGCGCGCCAGTGGATCGCCAACCTCGAGGACGTCGGCGAGGGCCGGCAGATGCGGCTCCTGCTGCAACTCCTCGAACCGCCCTCGGAACTGCTGGGCGGGCCGGATGGCCACGAGGACGACCACCCGTGGCGGCTGACGTTCTCGCTGGTGTCGGCGGACGTGCCGCCGATCGTGGTGGACGCCGAGGCGCTCTGGAACCGCGCCGCGGGCGGTCGCGCGGGCCGCGGCCGCAGCCCCCAGGAGACGCAGCAGCTCTGCGACCTCCTGCTGCAGGAACTCGGGCGCGCCAGCAGGCTGTACCCGAAGATCGAGGACGCGCTCGACGAGGGCGCACCCACGGGCATGGAGCTGAAGACCAACGAGGCCTACCAGTTCCTCCGCGACTTCCGTCCGGTGCTCCAGGAGGCCGGCTTCGAGGTGCTTGCGCCGGACTGGTGGGGCCAGACCGCAAACCGCGTCGGCGCCAGGCTCCTCATCGAGAGCGACCAGGCGCCCGCGGAGGGCGGCGGGTCGGGCGGTGGCGGCGGCGTCGGCCTGCACAGCCTGGTGAACTACAGCTGGCAGATCGCGCTCGGCGACACGCCGCTCACGCTCGAGGCGTTCCAGGCGCTCGCCAAGAAGGGCATGCCTCTGGTGCGGATCAACGGGCGCTGGGTTGAGATCCGGCCCGAGGACCTCGAGCGCGGCGTGAAGTTCCTGAAGCAGAACGCGGGCGGGCAGGCCACGCTGGTCGAGGCGCTGCGCCTTGCGCACGTGGATGCCGCCGACGGCGCGCTGCCCGTGCTGGGGCTCGACACCAAGGGATGGGTGGCCGAGGTGTTCGGCCCGGCCGACCAGGTCGAGAAGATGGCCATGCTCGAGCAGCCCGGGCGATTCCAGGGGACGCTGCGGCCCTACCAGCGCGCGGGCGTCAGCTGGCTGGCGTTCCTCGAGCGCTACGGCATGGGCGCCTGCCTCGCCGACGACATGGGCCTCGGCAAGACCATCCAGCTCATCGCGCTCCTGCAGTCGGAGCGCCAGGCGGCGGTGGAGGGCGATCGCATCGGGCCGACGCTCCTGGTGGCGCCGATGAGCGTGCTCGGCAACTGGCACCGCGAGCTGACCCGGTTCGCGCCGGAACTGACGGTGAACGTGCACCATGGCCTGGAGCGCCCGCAGGGTGACCGCTTCCTGCACCTGGCGCAGCGCGCCGACGTGGTGGTGACCACCTACGCGCTGGTGACCCGCGACAAGGACCTGCTGCAGCAGGTGGAATGGCGGCGCGTGGTGCTCGACGAGGCGCAGCACATCAAGAACCCGCCCACCAAGCAGACCGCCGCCATCCGGTCGCTCAACACGAAGTTCCGCATCGCGCTCACGGGCACGCCCGTGGAGAACCGGCTCACGGAACTGTGGTCGATCATGGAGTTCTGCTGCCCCGGGTACCTGGGCACGCAGAACGACTTCCGCCGGCGCTTCGCGCTGCCGGTGGAGCGGCACAAGGACCGCCGGCAGGCAGACCGCCTCCGGCAGCTGGTGCGGCCCTTCATCCTGCGGCGGCTCAAGACGGACCCGACCGTCATCAGCGACCTGCCGCCGCTCGTCGAGACGCGCCAGCAGATCCCGCTGACCCCCGAGCAGGCCTCGCTCTACGAGCAGGTGGTCAACGACATGCTCAAGCGCGTCGACCAAGCCGAGGGCATCCGCCGGCGCGGCCTGGTGCTCAGCGCGCTGGTGAAGCTCAAGCAGATCTGCAACCACCCCGCGCACTTCCTGCGCGAGGGCATGCCGGCGGCCGCGTCCGCGGCCGCGGCCGCGGACGAGGACGGCGAGGATCCTTCCGTCGAGAAGGACCGCCCCATCACCCTGGCCAAGGGCGTGGAGCGCGCGTCGCGGCTCAGTGACCGCAGCGGCAAGAGCATCCGGCTCATGGAGATGCTCGAGGAGCTCACCAGCGCCGGTGACCGTGCGCTGATCTTCACGCAGTACCGGCAGATGGGACACCTGCTGGTGCAGATGATCCGGCAGGAGCGGGACATCGAGGCGCTGTTCCTCCATGGCGGCACCCCGCAGGCCAAGCGCGAGCAGCTGGTGCAGCGCTTCCAGGGCGAGGACCCGGCGGCGCCGATCTTCATCCTCAGCCTGAAGGCCGGCGGCGTGGGCCTCAACCTCACCGCCGCCAACCACGTCTTCCACTACGACCGATGGTGGAACCCCGCGGTGGAGAACCAGGCCACCGACCGCGCATTCCGCATCGGCCAGCTGCGCACGGTGAACGTCCACAAGATGATCACCGTGGGGACGCTCGAGGAGCGAATCGACCAGATGATCGAGCAGAAGACCGAGCTGGCGAGCCAGATCATCGGCAGCGGCGAGCAGTGGCTGACCGAGCTGAACACGTCCCAGCTGCGCGACCTGCTGTCGCTGCGCGGCAACGCGCTGGAGGACTTCAAGTGAGCAACGAGGGCTTCAGCATCCGGCCGTCGCAGCGCAAGCTCGAGCAGCCGCGCCGCGTGCGCCACGGCATCAAGTTCCGGCGCAAGCTGGGGCTGGACGGACTGCCCTGGCACGCCGCCGCGTTCGTCCGCGCCGTCGAGGAGGGCATCCGGCCGGATGCCAAGGTGCTGGGCATGGAGTACGCCCTCGCCGGGCAGGTGGCCAACTACGCGGTGTCGCCGGGCGTGGTGGAGGCCGCCGTGCAGGGGCGCGGGCTGAAGCCGTACCAGGCGCGCATCACGGTGAGGCCGCTGACCCGCGAGGAATGGGACCGCGTGATCTCGCGCATGGCCTCCGAGGCCGTGTACGCGGCGCGGCTCCTCACCGGCGAGGTGCCCGAGTCCATCGAATCCTGCTTCGCGGAGGCGGGTCGACACCTCCTGCCCGCCGAGGGCGACGGCGTGCAGACGCAGTGCGACTGCGGCCTGGAGCAGCCGTGCAAGCACGTTGCGGCTGCGGCCTACCTGCTGGCCGAGCGGATCGAGGTGGACCCCGTGGTGCTGTTCGCGTTCCGGGGACTCGAGGGCGAGATGCTGCTCGAGCGCCTGCAGGAGCAGCGCACGCTGCAGACATCGGGCATCTCGCAGGCGCACGCCACCGCGGCCGAGGAGGACACCGCCGGGCTGCCGCCGCTGGAGCAGTGCGCTGCGGACTTCTGGCGCCCGGGAAGCGCGCTCGACGAGGCGGAGGCCGCGCCGATGCCGGACCACGTCCCGCATGCGCTGCTGCGCCGCATGGGCCCGAGCCCCATGGGCGGAAAGTTCCCGATGGTGGGCCTGCTTGCGAGCATCTACGACAGCGTTCGCACCCGAAACGCGGAGTGACGGGCGGCGAAGGCGGGGATGTCGGCGATGCGGGGGCGCACCCAGGAACGCGCGTGGGCGGTCGCCTGGCTGCCGGCCCGGCTCAGGCCTGCGTGTCCCGGCGGTAGACGATCCGGAGGCGGTTGCCGGGGGGCAGGTACTCGACGGAGGTCATGTAGGCACGCATCAGCATGATGCCGCGGCCCGAGGGGATCTCGATGTTCTCCTCGGCGGTCGGGTCGGGCACGGAGCCGGGGTCGAACCCCTCGCCCTGGTCGATCACCTCGATGCACACCCCGCCGGCGTCGATCGCGCACTCGACGGTGACCTGCTTGGACGGGTCTCCGCGGTTGCCGTGGCGGAAGCCGTTGACGAGGGCTTCCTCGAGCGCAAGCCGGATGGCGAACGCCGCGGCCTCGCCGAACCCGTGGCTGCCGAGGGCCTCGGCGACCTCCGACTGGAGACGCTCCACCGAATCGCGCTCCTCATGGAGCACCCAGGTCCGCTGGAAGCGGCCGTGGCCAGGTGAAGGGGCACCGTGCGCCTGCGATGACACTCGTTCAGCCCGGCGTTGCGAGGCTCGCCTTGGCGGCGGCCAGGTCCTTCTCGATGCGCAGCACCCGGTTCAGCTTGGTGATCTCGAAGATCTGCAGGATCTGCGGGCTGATGTCGCACAGGCGCAGGTGCCCGTCCTTGGCCTTGACCCGGTTCATCACCGTGAGCAGCGTGCCCAGCGCGGCCGACGACAGGTGGTCGACGCCCTTGAACGACACCACGATGCGCGGCCGCGAACTGTCGTCGACGAGCTTCGTCAGCTCGTTGCCGATCGCCCGGATGACCACCTCGTCGATGACGTGCTTCTCGGTGAACTCGACACGGGTGCACTCGGGGTCGTGGTGCACCTTGACGTAGCTCTGCTGTGCCATTGCCGAAAGTGTACCCCTGTGCGCGCGGCGCCCGGCCGGCACCAAGCAAAGCGCCGGGAGCCCGAAGGCTCCCGGCGCGGGAGGTCATGCGAACGGGTGCGTCGGGCTCAGTACCCGGCGCCCGGCCCGATCTGCTGGCGCAGGCCGGGGAACAGCGCGTCTTCCTGCTCCTGCTGGATGATGATCTCCGGACGGATCAGCAGCAGCAGCGTCGCCTCGGTCTTCGAGGTGATGCGGTTGGTGAAGAAGCGGTTGACCACCGGGATCTTGGAGAGGAGCGGGACGCCCACCTCGATCTCGAGCTCGGTGACCTGGCGCTGGCCGCCGAGCAGGATGGTGCCCTTGTCGGGCACGGTGACCGTGGTGTTGATCTGGGTGCCGGTGACCTGGGGCAGCTGGATGGTGCCCTCGAAGTTGGCCGCGCGGCCGCCGCCGCCGCCCGCGCCGCCGCCGCCGCCGGCGGCACCGGTCACCGTCTGGTCGGTGAACTTCGCGTTCTGGTTGAGGCCGAACAGCACCGTCATGGTGACGTAGCGGCGGTCGCCGGAGATGCATGCCTCGATGTCGAGGACGAAGCCCTCGAGCAGGTTGCTGATGACCGGCGAGAACGCACCCGAGTTGTCGCCCGTGACCGGCACCAGGTTGGAGATGTAGGCGATGACCTTGGCCACGCTGATCCAGGACCGCTGGCAGTTGTAGAGCGTGAGCCGGGGCGCGGTGAGCACCACGTTGCGCTGGTCCGCCTGCGTGGCCGTGATCAGCAGGTCGACCTGCACGTCGTCGAGGTAGGTGAATCCGGTGGTCAGCACCGGGTTGGCCACCGCCGCGAGGCCAAACGGGTTGAGGCCCGACGCCGCCAGCGTGTTGATGAGGGGCAGTCCCTCCTGCTGCACGTTGACCGGCGTGATCTCGCCCTGCTGCACGCCCACCGGCTCCACGGGGACGCCCGAGGCATAGGTGAGCCCCGTGCCGAAGCCCGGGGGAATGCCCGCGCCGCCGCCCGTCGGGAAGCCCGTCTGCCCGACGGCAGCGTTGGTGCCCGCCTGCCCTTGAGTGCCCCAGATCACGGGGTTCTTCAGGCGGCCGGCGGCGTTGGCGCCGGTCGGCGTGGTGCCCTGGCCACCCTGCTGGTAGAAGAAGTCGCGCAGCTGGAAGTTCGGGTCGACCGCCTTTGCCGCGGACCACATGCGGTCGTTGGAGTTGAAGTACAGGTCGAAGTCGATGCCGATCTGCTCGAACCAGTCCATCGAGATCTGAACCAGGCGGCCCTCGATGTTGACCTGCAGCGCACGGATGGCGCGCAACTGATCGAGCAGCCCCTCGATATCGCGGTGCGCCGAGGGCGACGCCGTGACGATCAGGTTGCGGTTGAACTCGGCGATGCGGTCAGTGCCCTCGCCGCGCTCTTCCCAGTTGGCATCCACCTGGTCGTAGATCAGCTGCTTGAGCTGGTCCATGTACTCCTGCGGGTCGCCGCGGTCCGGGGCCTCGCCGGGCTGGCCAAACGGCGCACCGCCGCCGCCGCCGCCACCGCCGCCGCCACCGCCGCCGCCGCCGCCGCCGCCGCCGAATCCGCCGCCGCCGCCGCCACCGCCACCGCCGCCGCCGCCTTGGTTGCCCTGCTGCACGGCCTGGTTGAGGTTGAACTCGGGGGCGTTGTCGAAGTCAGGCGCGCGGAACAGGAGGTCGCGCACGTCGTAGACAAAGGTCACCTGCTTCTTCTGCACGCCGGCCTTCGTGGTGATCACCACGATGCCGTCCTGCACGTCGAAGGCCAGGGGTTCCGAAGGCGGCTGGTCGCCGTTCTTCGAGACCACGGTCTCGAGGACGCGCTTCAGCGCCGACTCCATGTTGGTGCTGCCGAGGTCGAGGTTGACCGCGGTCTGCTCGGGCTCGAGCCCGGCTTCCTTCAGCTGCGCCCAGTCGACCAGGAAGTCGATCTTGGTCTGGTTCTTGAAGTAGTCCGCGGCCTGCTCGAGCGTCGGGCCGCTCGCGAACGGCACCGGCAGCGACGTGGTGCGCACCTTGTTCCAGGTGGGGACGTTTGCCTCGGCCTCGCGGTATCCGCTCGCGCCGTAGTCGGGCTCGCGGACGCGGCGGTCGCTCAGCTCCTGCCAGTCCTCGGGGTAGACCACGAGCGCGTTGGTCGAGCGCGGGCCGGGGCCCGAGATGTTGACGCGCGGGGGCACGGTCGCCTCGAGCGACTCGTCCTCGAGGCGCGAGAACCCGTAGGCACGGCGCTTCTGCGTCTCGGCGAAGCGCACGTACATCTCGGTGGTGTGCAGCGCATCGCGCAGGGTCAGCGCGGCGGAGTTGTTGGGGTCGAGCGCCAGCGCGCTGTCGAGCACCTGCAGGGCCTCCGCGTACTTCTGCTGCATCTGCAGCTTGCGCACGTTGAGGAGGATCTCGTTGACGCGCTTGGCGCGGTTCTCCTCCTCGGTGCGCTGGGAAGAGGCGCTCTGCTCGCCCTGTGCGGCACGTGCCTGCTGGTCCTGCGCCATCTTGTGCTGGCGCGACTCCTCGCTGATCTGGTCGACCAGCTTCTCGGCATCGGCGGACATCCGCTCGTACTCGGCGGCGCCGAGCACGTTGCGCGCGAGGTCGAGCCGGGTGCGCGCGGTCACCGCGGCGAGCTTCGCCTGGTCGTAGTCCTGCTGCGCGAGCAGCGACTGCGCACGCTTGATGTCGGCGTCGTACTGCGCGGTTGCCTGCTGGCGGCGCACCTCTCGGTCGCCGGACACGGTGCTGATGACGGTGCCGCCCTCGAGCATGGCCTGCGCACGCGCGCGCTCGCGCGTGGCTTCCTCGTCGCCCGGGAGGAACTGGAGGAGGGTCGCCCAGCCGTTGGCGGCCTGCGCCCACTCGCCCTTCTTCATGGCGGCCTGCGCGGCCGCGCGGATCTGCTCGGGATCGACGCGCACGGGCGCGTCTTCCTCGGCGGCCTTCTTGGCAGGAGCCTTCTTGGCGGCCGGCTTCTTCGGGGCGGGCTTCTTGGGTGCCGGCGGCGGCTCGGCGGCGGGTTCCTCGGGCTCGTCCTGCGACGGTTCGTCCATCGCAGGCTCGTCCATCGGCTCTTCGGCGGGCGGCTCGTCGCCGGAGGGTTCATCCTGCGTTGGCTCGTCCGACTGCAGCGCAACCGGCATGGCCAGCGCGGGCGCGGCGGGGAGAACCGCCACGATGCCGAACACGCCGGCCACGAGCGTCGTCTGCAGGGCGCGGGACGAGCTCACGAACAGCGTGCTCACGGGACGGACGGAACCGATCAACTCTTCACGGGGCATGTCTGCTCCTGTCAACAACACAACCGCCGCTCCGCGGCGGAACCTGGCCACTCGACTTCTTCGGGCCCGGAGGCCCGAAGGATCGCCCCGCCTGCGGAAAATCGGCATGGGCCGGACCGCCCGCGGGGCCGTGAGGCTACCCACGGCCCGGGAAGCGTGCAACGAAGGGGTTCAGGGAGTGGAAAACCCGTCTGCTGCGATGGCGCCGACGGCAGGCGGGTAGACTCGGACCCCCGATGAAGACCTCCCAGTCCTCCCGGACGTGCCGGCTTGCGCTCGAAGACGGCACGGTGTTCCGCGGCTCCGCGTTTGGCCTCTGTACGGATGGCGCGACGGCCGGCGGCGAGGTCGTCTTCAACACCGCCATGTGCGGGTACCAGGAGGCGATCACCGACCCGTCCTACACGGGGCAGATCCTCACCATGACCGCGCCGGAGATGGGCAACTACGGCGTGGCCGCGGAGGACGTGGAGAGTGCCTCTGCCGCGGTCAAGGGCTTCATCGTGCGCGAAGCGGTGCTTGAGCCGAGCAACCACCGCGCCGAGAAGGGCCTTTCGGAGTGGCTCGCGGCATCGAACGTCATCGGGCTGACCGGGATCGACACGCGCGCGCTCGTGCGCATCCTGCGGATCAAGGGCGCGCTTCGCGGGGTGCTGTTCGTCGGCGATGCGAAGGCGGACGCCGATCTCGTGCAGATGGCGAAGGACCTGCCCTCGATGGCCGGGCAGAACCTCGCCGGCTGCGTGAGCCCTGCGGCCGGCAGCGCCTGGAGCGAGGGCCTCGGCGAGTGGACGCTGCGCGGGCAGCCGCGCGCGGGTCGCACATTTAGGGTGGTGGCGCTCGACTGCGGCGCCAAGCGCAACATCTACCGAAACCTCGCCGAGCGCGGCTGCGACATCGAGGTCGTGCCGCACGACCTGAGCGCCGCGGAGATCCGCGCGCGCCGCCCGGACGGGCTCTTCATCTCCAACGGCCCGGGCGACCCAGCGGCCGTCGAGCGGACCATCGCGACGCTGCGCGAGATCGCGGGCGAGGTGCCGACCTTCGGCATCTGCCTCGGGCACCAGCTGCTGGCGCTGGCGCTCGGCGCGAAGACGTGGAAGCTGAAGTTCGGCCACCGCGGCGCCAACCAGCCGGTGCGCAACCTCATGACCGGCCGCGTGGAGATCACCAGCCAGAACCACGGCTTCTGCGTCGACGAGGCCTCGCTGCGCGCCGTGGGCGGCGAGCCGACGCACGTGCACCTCAACGACGGCACGCTGGCCGGGTTCCGGCACACGGCCAAGCCGATCTTCAGCGTGCAGTACCACCCCGAGGCCTCGCCCGGGCCGCACGACAGCGCGTACCTCTTCGACTGCTTCGTGTCGATGATGGAGTCGCGCCGGCCGGTGACCGCCGCGGACATGGACGCGGCGCAGCGCGCGCTCGCGGCCGTGTGACGTGCTGCCGATGACGCTGTTCGCTTCCAGCGACCGAACCGCATGCCTGCTCGCGCAGGTGGCGGTGGAGCGATCCGTCGACCGTTACCCCGACGGGCTGACCTACGGCGTGCCCGCGGCGCTCGCCGACCTGCGCGCGGGCGAGCGCGTGCGGGTGCCGCTCGGGCGCGGCGACGCACTGACGGAGGGAATGGTGGTGCGCACGCTGCCGGCCGACGCGTCGGGCGCCCCGCCCGCGGCGAGGCTCAAGTTCGTGGAGTCGCGCGTCGGCGGCGCACCGCCGATGCCCTCGCAGCTCGTCGAGCTTGCGCAGTGGATCTCGGGCTACTACGTGTGCCCGGTGGGGATGACGCTGGCATCCATGACGCCTGGCGCCGTGAAGCGCGGCGTGGGCAGCGTGACGCGCACGTTCATCGACCTGGCGCCCGGGTGGGAGGACCTGCTCGGCGCCGCCGGGCGCGTGACCGCGCAGCAGCGGCGGGTGACGGAGGCGCTTCGCGACGCAGCCGGCGCCGAGCGCCCGATGGACGTGCGCGACCTCGCCGCCCGTGCGGAGCTCGGGACCAACGAGCCCATCAAGCGGCTCGTGAAGGCCGGCGTGCTGCGCGAGGAGCGGCGGACGTCGATCGAGGCCGAGTGGCGCGCCGAGCGCGGCGGCGCCGGGCCGGCGCCCGAGCTGACGGCGGCGCAGCGCACGGTGGTGGACGCGATCGGCGCGACGCTGGGGGGCGGATTCGCGCAGCACCTCCTCTTCGGCGTCACGGGCGCGGGCAAGACCGAGGTGTACATGCGCCTCATCGCGCAGACGCTCGCTGCGGGCCGCACGGCGCTCGTCCTGGTGCCCGAGATCGCGCTGACGCCGCAGACGGGCGGGCGCCTGCTCGCGCGCTTCCCCGAGGAACGCGTGGCCATCCTGCACAGCGGCCTGACGGCCGCGCAGCGCAACCAGCAGTGGAACCTGGTGGCCGACGGGAAGGTTCGGCTCGTGATGGGCGCGCGCAGCGCGGTGTTCGCGCCGATCCCCGACGGGCAGCTGGGGCTGGTGGTGGTCGACGAGGAGCACGACCAGAGCTACAAGCAGGACCAGATGCCGCGCTACCACGGGCGCGACGTGGCGATCCGCCGGGCGCAGCTTGCGCAGTGCCCGGTGGTGCTCGGGAGCGCGACGCCGAGCCTCGAGAGCTGGTTCAACGCGACCGAGCGGAAGACGAGCGCGCTGCACGTGCTGCGCGAGCGCGCGCCCGGGCTCCGCCTCCCGCACGTGGAGGTGGTGGACTTCGTGGAGGAGCGCAGGCGGTTCCCCGACCAGCGCGTGCACCTGCTCGGGCCGCGGCTCTCGGGTGCGGTGCAGGAGACGCTCGACGGCGGCGGGCAGGTGCTGATCCTCCTCAACAGGCGCGGCTACGCCAACTGGATCGCGTGCGCCGACCAGCGCTGCGGGTGGATCATGCGCTGCGACCGCTGCGACGCGGGCATGATCTGCCACAGGCTGCCCGCGGGCGGTGGCGCCGCAGGCCAGTACGTGCGCTGCCACCACTGCCAGGGAGAGCAGCGGCTCCCGAGGCAGTGCCCGAAGTGCGCGCGGCAGGTGACGGTGTTCGGGCTGGGCGTGCAGCGGGTCGAGGAGGAGCTTGCGCGCCTCCATCCGTCGCTGGTGCCCGGCAGCACGATGCTGCGGATCGACGCCGACAGCATGCAGGACGCGGCGGACTTCCATGACGCGCTCGGGAAGTTCGGGCGCGGCGAGGTGCGGCTCCTCGTCGGCACGCAGATGATCGCCAAGGGCCTCGACTTCCCGGGCGTACGGCTCGTGGGAGTGGTCAGCGCGGACACCGCGCTCAACCTGCCGGACTTCCGAGCGACCGAGCGCACGTTCCAGCTGGTGAGCCAGGTGAGCGGCCGCTGCGGGCGCGGCGCCGATGCCGGGCGCGCCATCGTGCAGACCTTCCAGCCCGAGGCCCCGGCGATCCGCCTCGCCGCGGCGCATGACTACGAGTCGTTCGCGCGCGAGGAGCTGGCGATGCGGGCGCGCTTCGGGCTTCCGCCGTCGACGCGCATGGCGCGCGTCGTCGTGCGCGACGAGGGCGAGGAGCGCGCGCGCGAGCTGTCCGAGGCGCTGGCGCGCGACCTCTCCGCGGCGGCGAACGGCGCGGCGGGCGGCGGCGGGGTCACGGTCACCGGGCCCATGCCCTGCCCCATCGCACGCATCGCCGATCGCTGGCGGATGCAGGTGGAAGTGGTGGCGCCCGGGCCCGGGCCGCTGGGCAGATTCCTCACATCCGCCCGAAATGCCGGAATCCTCCGTCCGGGCGAGACTTATGCCGTGGACGTGGACCCCGTCGCCTTGATGTAGCGGCCCGGAAACCCCTACAATCGGTGGGCTTTCGGCCCCGTGCGCGCGCCGCGCCAGCCAGAGCCAGGAGCGCGCCACCCACCATGTCCGACACCTCGGGCCACGGCCACCGCCGGATTGCACCGCTCGCCTCCACCGGCCGCGCGGTGAACGCATGGTCGCCGGAGTACGTCGAGGCGATGCACGCCGCGTGGAAGAAGGACCCCGCCTCGGTCAGCGAGTCGTGGAACCAGTTCTTCCTCGGGTTCGAGCTGGGGCTCGAGCGGCCCGCCGCGGCCGCCGAGGGCGGCACCGCGGACGCAGGGCAGTCGAAGGTCGACGCGCTCATCGAGGCGTATCGCAGGCTCGGGCACCTCGGCGCGTCGCTCGACCCGCTCGGCACGGTCCGCCCGATGCCCAAGGAGCTCGCGCTCAGCGAGTTCGGCCTGACCGGCACGGACCTCACGCGCGCGTTCGACTGCGGGACGCTCCCCATCGGGCCGCGTGCCACGCTCGGCGACATCGTGGACTTCCTGCAGCGCGCGTACTGCGGACCGATCGGCGCGGAGTTCGGCTACATCGGCTGCCCGCGGCGACGCGCGTGGATCGCCGCGCGCGTCGAGGCCGCCGTGTCGGCGCGGTTCGACGCCGCCGCGAAGGAGCGCATGCTCGCGAAGGTGATCGCGGCCGATGGCTTCGAGAACTTCCTCGCGACGCGCTTCATCGGCAAGAAGCGGTTCGGCCTTGAGGGCGGCGAGTCGCTCCTCGTGGTGCTCGACGAGGTGCTCGGGACGGCCGCTGCAACCGGCGCGGGCGAGTGCGTGCTCGGCATGGCGCACCGCGGCCGCCTGAACTTGCTGCACAACGTCGCCTCCAAGCCGGCCGAGATGATCTTCACCGAGTTCGAGGAATCGTGGGCGCAGCACTTCTCGAACGGCGGCGGCGACGTGAAGTACCACCAGGGCTTCACGGGCGACTATGCGACCGCCTCGGGCGCGGCGGTGCGGGTCTCGCTCTGCGCCAACCCGAGCCACCTCGAGTTCGTGGCGCCCGTGGCGCTCGGCCGTGCGCGTGCGCGGCAGGAGCGGGTGGCGCGCACGCTTGCCGAGGGCCGCAAGGCGGTGCTCCCCGTGCTGATCCACGGCGATGCGGCGCTGCCCGGCCAGGGCGTGGTGGCCGAGACGATGAACATGGCCGGCCTCGAGGGCTATGACGTCGGCGGCACGGTCCACGTGGTCATCAACAACCAGGTGGGGTTCACGACCGACAGCCGCGACAGCTACGCGGGCCCGTACTGCACCAACGTGGCCCGCGTGGCCGAGAGCCCGGTGTTCCATGTCAACGGCGGCGATCCCGAGGCGTGCGCCGCGGTCGCCCGCATCGCGGCCGAGTGGCGCACCGAGTTCGGCGAGGACGCGTTCGTCGACATGTGGTGCTGGCGCAAGAACGGGCACAACGAGACGGACGAGCCGAACTTCACGCAGCCCCTCCTCTACCGCCGCGTGCGCGCGGCGAAGCCCGTCGCGGCGCGCTACGCCGAGCGGCTGGCGTCGGAGGGCGTGATCGCGGCCGACGGGCTCGAGACGCGCTCGAAGGCGCTGTTCGCGGCGCTCGACGCCGCGCAGGCGCGGGCCAAGGAGAAGCCGGTCGAGCCCGGGCATGCCCCGTTCGCGGGGGCGTGGAAGGGCCTCAAGGGAACGTGGAGCGACGAGCCGGTCGAGACCGGCGTGGCGGCGCGCGCGCTCAAGGCGCTCGCGGCGCAGCTTGCCGCGGTGCCCGAGGGCTTCGCGGCCCACAAGACGGCCGCCAAGGGCGTGCAGGCACGCCTGATCGAGTCGGACGGCCCCGTCGACTGGGCGCTCGCCGAGCTGCTGGCATATGCCACGCTCGTCGAGGAGGGCGACACGGTGCGCATCACGGGCCAGGACGTGAAGCGCGGCACCTTCAGCCACCGCCACGCGGCGCTCTTCAACCAGGAGACCGGCGAGGAGTGGTGCCCGCTCCGCCACCTCAAGGGCGCGAAAGGCCGGTTCGAGATCTTCAACTCGCCGCTGACGGAGTGCGCGTGCGTCGGCTTCGAGTACGGCTACTCGCTCGTCGACCCGAAGGCGCTCGTCATCTGGGAGGGCCAGTTCGGCGACTTCGCCAACGGCGCGCAGGTGATCTTCGACCAGTTCATGGCCGCGGCCGAGGCCAAGTGGTTCCGCTCGTCGGGGCTGACGCTGTTCCTGCCGCACGGCTACGAGGGCCAGGGCCCCGAGCACTCGAGCGCACGCATGGAGCGCTTCCTGCAGCTGGCTGCCGAGGAGAACATCCAGGTCGTCTACCCGTCGACCACGGCGCAGGTGTTCCACGTGCTGCGCCGGCAGCAGCGGCGCGGGTTCCGCAAGCCGCTCGTGGTGATGACCCCCAAGAGCATGCTGCGCCTGCCCGCCGCGCAGAGCCCGCTGCCGGAGTTCGCGCACGGGCACTTCCAGGCGGTGATCGGCGACCCCGCGAAGCCGGACCCGTCCAAGGTCCGGCGCGTGGTGTTCTGCACCGGCAAGCTGTTCCACGAGCTCAATGCCGCACGCAACGAGTCCGGCAACGGCTCGGTGGCGCTGGTGCGCATCGAGCAGCTGACGCCGTTCCCGGCCGAGGACGTGAAGGCGCAGCTGGCCAGGTACAAGGGCGCGTCGGTGACGTGGGCGCAGGAAGAGCCGGGGAACATGGGCGCGTGGTCGTCCATGCTGCAGGAGTTCCTGCGCGAGACGGGCAAGGCTCCCGCGTACGCAGGACGGCCGGCGCAGGCAAGCCCTGCGGTGGGCAGCCTGAAGCAGCACGGCAAGGAGCAGGCCAAGGTGGTGGCCGCGGCGCTCGGCGCTGCGGCGGCGCCGGCCGACGAGAAGTCCGCGGGCCGAAGCCGCGGCGAGAAGGCGCGCTGACGCGCCACGGAGAAGGCAATGGTTGACATCGTCGTACCCAGCCCAGGCGAATCGATCACCGAGGTCACCCTCGGGCAGTGGCACAAGCACGACGGCGAGTGGGTCGAGACCGACGAGGTGCTCGTCGACATCGAGAGCGACAAGGCCACCCTCGAGGTGCGTGCGCCCGCGGCGGGCGTGCTGCGCGTGAAGGTGAAGTCCGGCGCCGAGCAGAAGGTCGGCGCGGCGATCGCGGCGATCGACACGGCAGCGGCCAGGCCCGCGGGCGCCGGCGCGCCGGCGGCGACACCCGCGAAGGCCGCGCCGCGCGCGGAGCCGAAGCCGGCGGTGGCCGCCCCGGCACCGGCCGCGGAGGCATCGCCCGCCGAGGGCCGCAAGGCATCGTCGCTCGCGAGGAAGGTCGCCGCCGACAAGGGCGTCGACCTCGCGCGCGTTGAGGGCAGCGGCACGGCCGGGCGCATCGTCGTGGCGGATGTCGAGCGCGCCGCGAGCGCAGTGAGCAGCATCGCGAATCCCGTGAAGCCGGTCGCCCCCGCGCCGCCGGCCCTGCCGGTGGTGGCCGGCGCGACGCGCGGCGTGCGCCGCGAGCGCATGCCCAAGATCCGCCAGCGGATCGCCGAGCGCCTCGTCGATGCCCAGCACACCGCGGCGATGCTCACGACCTTCAACGAGTGCGACATGACCGAGGTCATGCGCCTCCGCGCCGAGCACAAGGAGAGCTTCGAGAAGCACCACGGCGTGGGCCTCGGGTTCATGAGCTTCTTCGTGAAGGCCGCGTGCAGCGCGCTGAAGCGCTTCCAGAAGGTGAACGCGTACATCGCCGGCGACGATGTCGAGTACCACGACTACGCCGACGTGTCGATCGCCGTCGGCACCGAGCGCGGCCTGGTGGTGCCGGTGCTGCGCAACGCCGAGGGGATGTCGTTCGCGCAGGTCGAGCTGGCGATCCGCAACTTCGCGGTCCGCGCCCGCGACGGCAAGCTGTCGGTCGACGAGATGACCGGCGGCACCTTCACCATCACCAACGGCGGCATCTACGGCAGCCTGATGTCGACGCCCATCCTCAATGCGCCGCAGAGCGCGATCCTGGGGATGCACGCCATCAAGAAGCGGCCCATCGAGGACCCGCGCAACCCGGGCCAGATCGCGCTGCGGCCGATGATGTACCTGGCGCTCAGCTACGACCACCGCATCATCGACGGTGCCGAGGCGGTGAGCTTCCTGGTGCACATCAAGGACTGCATCGAGAAGCCGGAACGGCTGCTGCTGGACTGACGGAAATCCGTTCCTGGTTCGTTTGGCACCAATTGATCTCTCTGGAGAAATCAGGAAGGTGATTCGGCTGCGCGCGTGATGCGCAGCGCGGCGCCCTGGACGCCTCCGCGAACGGCGGTGGCCTCAGTCGCTCGGACAAGTTGCACGCGATGGGCGCATCTGCGGCGAGGCGCGCGCGGCCGGGGCGTGCAACAACTCGCTTGATGAGGCCACCACCGTTCGCTGTCGGCTCGGGGTGCCGAACGAACCAGGAGCGGATTTCCTACTTCAGGCGCTTGAGCATGTCGGCCACGGCAGCCTCCAGCTGGGCGTCGCGGCCGGAGGTCTCGTCCTCGGGCGTCTGCGGGACGACGAGGTCGGGCATCGCGCCGTTCTTCTCCATGTCGGTGCCGTCGGGCAGGTACCAGCCGCGGAAGGGGGTGCGCACGGTGGTGCCGTCGATGAGCGTCGTGCCGCCCGTCGAGATGACGCCGCCGTAGGTCTGCTGGCCGACCAGCGTGCCGCGCTTCAGCGTCTTGAACGCATGCGAGATGATCTCGGCGTTCGAGAAGCTCTTCTCGTTGCACAGCATGTTGATGGGCAGCGAGTAGCGCTGGATGAAGAGCCGGTCCACCGGGTAGTGCCACTTTCGGCTCGGGTCCGCGCCGCGCGGGACGGTGTACGCGTGCGGCGTGACCATGATGGACGAGAGCAGGCGGTCGGCAGTGGATCCGCCGCCGTTGTTGCGCACGTCGATGATGAGGCCGTCCTTGCCATGCGCCTGGGCGTAGAGGTCGCGCTCGTAGACGTCGAGCGAGGCCTGGTCCATGGCGGCGATGTGGATGTAGCCGAGCCGGCCGCCGGAGAGGCGGTCGACGGTCTCGCGCGCCTCGCGGAGCGTGTCCTGGTACGTCAGCTCGCGGATCTCGCCGCCCGCGGACGGGACGAGGATGAGGTCGAGCTCCATGCGCGGCTGGCCGGCGGCCGGCGAGCGCATGACGCGCACAACCGTCTCGCGGCCTGCGGTGCCGCGGAACAGGCCCTCGATGGTGGACGTGGGCGTGACGGCCTCGCCGTTCACCGCGACGATGACGTCGCCTGCGGCGAGCGGCGTCTGGCCCTTGGTGGCCGGGCCGTCCGGCAGGATCTCCTCGACGCGGAACCCGCCGTCGGCGGGCACGGTGCGTGCGCCGAGGCGACCGGTGCCGAGGCGCATGCCCGCGGCATCGCCGCCCGGGCTGCGCACGCCGAGGTGGCTTGCGTTCAGCTCGCCGAGGAATCGGTTGGCGACGTAGTCGAACTCCTCGTCGGTGCGCGCGTTGGCCGCGAGCTTCGCCCACTTGGCGGAGAGCTTCGGCCAGTCGCAGCCGTTCATGGTGGGGTTGTAGAAGATGGTTCCCATCACGCGCGCCATCTCGCCGAACTTCTGCGCGCTCTGCGCGGCGAGGTCGATCTCCACCGTGTCGCTCAGCTCGACGGGCTTGGAGTCCCCGGCGGGGAGGTTGACGATGTTGGCCGCACCGCGGCCGACGACCACGAGCTTGTCGCCCATGGGCGTCATCTGCTGGATGCTGCCGCCTGCGCCGAGCTTCTTCGACTCGCCTCCCGACCAAGCCACGCTGCTGAGCCCGGCTGCCTCGCCTGAACCGCCCATGAAGTAGACGCGGTCACCGGCCGGCGAGAGCTCGAGCTGCATCTCGTCACCCGGCAACGAGGTCAGGCGGCGCAGGCGGAGGTAGGCATCGTCGAGATCGAGCTTCTGCGGCTTGTCTTCCTTCTTGGGCTCGTCCTTCTTGGGCTCGTCCTTCTTGGGCTCGTCGTTCTTGGTCTCTGGCTTCCTCGCGCGCTCGCCGGCCTTCTTCTTGGCGGCCTCGCCGGCGTCCTTGAAGTACTGGTCGAGCTCGAAGCGCTGCATGCCCTCGAGTTCCTTGTCGAGGAACACCAGGTAGATGTCCGCCTCGTTGTCGACGCGGGCGCTCGCGAACGCGAGCACCTTGTTGTCGGCGCTGAAGCGGGGGTTGGCATCGGGGTCCGGGTGGCGCGACACATTCACCGGCGCGACGCTGCCGTCCGACGGCACGATCCAGATGTCGCTGTTGAAGTCGTCGTCGTCCTGGCGGAAGGCGATGAACCTGCCGTCGGGGCTCCAGTGCCAGTCGATGTCGGTGTCGAAGCCGTTGCGCAGTTCCTTCTCCTCGCCGGTGGCAACGTCGCGGACGACGAGGGCCCGGTGGTCGCGGCGGTAAGCGACCTTCTTGCCGTCGGGCGACGGGCTCGGCACGCGCTCGCTGACGTCTAGCTGCGCGATGAAGGGCTTCACCTCGACCTTCACGGCATCGGCCCAGCGCGCCCCCTCGTCCTTCTTGTCCTCCTTCTTGTCCTCCTTCTTCTCGTCCTTCCTGGCATCCTCGGGCTTGGCGTCCTTGGCGGCGCCCTCCGGCGCGGCGGCCGGAGCCGGCGTGGCGGCCGGAGCCGGCGTGGCGGCCGGAGCCGGCGTGGCGGCCGGAGCCGCGGGGGCGGCCGGATCCGCGGGGGCGGCCGGATCCGCGGGGGCGGCCGGATCCGCGGGGGCGGCCGGATCCGCGGGGGCGGCCGCCGGTGCCTCGGCGGGCTTCGCCGGTTCCGGCGCCGGCTTCGGCTCCTCCTTCTTCGGGTTCGTCTTCTCCTTGAAGGCGGACCGGATCTCGCCGCGCGTCTGCGTCACGGCGGCCTCGAAGATCGAGTCGTTCCCGTCCGAGTCGCTCGAGAAGAGGAGCTTCGAGCCGTCCGGCATCCACGCGATGTCGCGCTCGCGCGCCGGCGTGCGGGTGACGCGCACGAACGGCGAACGCTCGTCGGTGCCCTTCACGTAGACGTCGCCGAAGGCCACCATCGCCATCGTCTTGCCGTCCGGCGAGAGCTGCGCCTCGGTCACGTCGCGGCCCATGTTGCGGGGGCGCATGCGGTCGGCCTCGTCCTCGGTGCCCTGCACAGGCACGCGCACGGGCTGCGCGCCGGGTGCGGCCAGGTCGAGCTTCCACAGGCCGTCCCACACGGTGAAGAGCGCGGTGCGCCCGTCCGCGGAGACCGCGAGCTCGCGGACGTCGTCGTCGAAGGCGGTGAGCTGCGTGCCGCCTTCCGCCGGCGCGGCCGCGAACGGCTTGCGCCAGAGGTTGACGCTGCGGCCGTTGCCTCGGTCGGTCAGGTACACGATGTCGCCGCCCGCGGGGAACGCCCAGCCGTCGTTGCCCTTCCAGTCGGTGTGGCGCATGAACCTGCCCGTGGCGCGGTCGAGGCTCCACACGTCGCGCTGGTCGGGACCCTGGTACGCGCGGCGCAGCCAGGCGCTGCCGCCGCGCTCCATGAGCACGGTCTTGCCGTCGCGCGTGGCGAGCGGGTGGCTTGCGAAGGCGTCGCAGGCGCGCTCCACGGAGCCGCCCGCCAGCGGCACCATGTACGGCCGCGACGCGCGGTAGAGGTCGTTCTCGCGCGACGACTCGAAGTACGCGACCGGCCGACCGGACGCATCGACGCCCGTCGCGGAGAGGATGTTGGCCGAGTCGCCGAACGTGAGCTGGCGCACGTCGCTGCCGTCACTCCTCATGATGAAGAGGTTGCGGCCGCCGTCGCGGTCGCTGTCGAAGACGATCGACGCGCCGTCCGGGCTGAACGCGGCACGGCCCTCGTTCGACGGCACGCCGGTGAGCCGGATCGCGCCGCCGCCGGTGATCGGGCACTTCCACAGGTCGCCGCGCCAGCTGAACACGGCCACGTTGCCGTCGGGGCTGAGGGCCGGGTAGCGCGGAAGGTCCACGGCGCCGGCGAGGCTCGGGAGCGAGAGGAAGGCGGACAGGGCGGCTGAAATCGTGGTCTTCACGGAGGAATCCTCGGTGGCATGGGGACGCGCGATCGACCGGGAATACCGGCTATCCGCGGGTCCTGCGCCTGGACAACCCGTAGTTCACGGCCCCGGAAGCAATTGCGCAAGTCGGCGGGCGCCCCGCCGGCCCCGGAACCGCGGCGGAACAACCGGAATTCGTGGCCCGGGAACTTGCCACCGAACCCGGTGAATCGGACGTTCTTGGCTGCAGGCCGGTGCCGCCGCGAGGCACCGCTCGGGTGGGCGTCGTGTGCCCGCTGCCTGGAGGACAAGCCGTCGCGGCGGCGAACCGACGCCACGCCGCGTGCGTACCCCGCATCGTGTGGCAATCCCGCCGATGGCGGGAGGGATGGATGCGCCATGAGTGACTCGCTCCCGAAGCCCCTTGCCTCGATCAACGCGCTGCGCGCGCACCTGAAGCTGCTTGAACGCGGCGTCAACACCGCGAGGGACCGCCGCACGGGACCGCCGCCGGTGGCTGCGCAGCCCGCGATCCAGCCCGTGCGCAAGGAAGCACCCCGGCCGATGCACCAGGCCCAGGCCATGCAGGCGGCGCGCGCGATCGGCAGCGGCAAGCCGAAGGCCAAGCCGAAGAGCTCCGCCGACTTCAGCGAGTTCTTCCAGGACATCCAGCGCCGCGCGGCGGGCTGACGCGGCACGCCGTCGGCGCTCGCGAGGGAAGCGGACGCCGTGCCGCCGGGGATCTACGATCCCCGTGATGCGCACCGAATCGCTGTCCTTCCTCCGCACGCTCCTCGACACCCCCAGCCCGTCCGGGTTCGAACGCGACGGCCAGCGCCGGTGGCTGGACTACGTGCGCGCCAACGGCGCCACCCGCACCTGGAACGACGCCTACGGCAACTGCTTCGCCGAGCTGGCGCCCTCGGCGGCGCCGGCCGCGGGAGCAAGGCCCTTCACCGTGGCGATCTGCGGCCACGCCGACGAGATCGGCCTCATGGTGAACCACGTCGACTCGAACGGGTTCGTCTACTGCAAGCAGATCGGCGGCATCGACCCGGCGTCCATCGTCGGGAAGCGGCTGCAGTTGCGCAGCTCCGTGCCGGGCGTCACCGAGCCGGTGATCGGCCTGATCGGCGCCACGGCCATCCACCTGCAGGATCGCAGCGGAGACCCGAAGGTGCGCAAGCTGCACGAGCTTTTCGTGGACATCGGCGCCAAGGACGAGGCCGCGGCACGCGCGCGGCTGAACATCGGCGACCCGGGCACCTTCCTCGACTCGAGCATGATGCTCTCCGACGAGCTCATCGTGGCGCGCGCGCTCGACAACCGGATCGGCACCTGGGTGGCGGCGGAGGCGCTGCGGCTCTGCGCCCAGCACGCCGAGCGCCACGTGCGGGTGGTGGCCGTGAGCACGGTGCAGGAGGAGGTGGGCCTCCACGGAGCGCAGATGGTGGCCGAGAGCCTGCGCCCGGACGTGGCGCTGGTGACCGACGTCGGCCATGCGACCGACAGCCCAGGCATCACGCACGCGCAGCACGGGCACTTCAAGATGGGCGCCGGGCCGAAGATCGCCATCGGCAGCGCCATGCAGCCCGAGGTGGTGGAGCGGCTCCTGAAGACGGCCGAGCGGCTCACCATCCCCCTGCAGCGCGGGGCGGTTCCGGGTTCGAGCGGCACCGACACGGACTCGATCTTCCTTGCCGCCGGCGGCATCCCCTGCGGGCTGGTGAGCTTCCCGATCCGCTACATGCACACCACCGTCGAGATGGGGCACCTTCGCGACCTCGAGCAGATCGCGCAGGTGTTTGCCGGCTTCTGCGAGGGGCTCACGGGACACGAGCGCTTCGCGCCCACGCTCTGAGGGCCGTGCGAGGTGGCGGGCGACGACCCTGATATCCTCCGGCGGCCCCGACAGAAACCGCCTTTGATCCAGTTCCTCTCCATCGCCTTCCGCAACATGAAGACGGTTGGGACGATCTGCCCGAGCTCGCCGATGCTCGCGCGGGCGCTCGCCCAGTCGGTCATCGAGACCAGCTCGCCCAAGCGGGTCCTGGAGGTCGGCCCCGGCACCGGGCCGATGACCAAGGAGATCCTCCGGGCGCTGCGGCCGGGCGACGAGTTCGACGTGGTGGAGCTGAGCAGCGAGTTCTGCCACGAGCTGGAGGCCCGGATCCTTGCCCCGTGGCGCCGCCGGTCGCCCGGCGTGCGCATCACGCTCCACAATGCGGCCATCCAGGAGGCGGACCTCGACGCGGCGTCGTACGACTGCGTGGTCTGCGGCCTTCCGTTCAACAACTTCGACCACGAGCTGGTGGAGTCCATCATGCGCCGCATGCTGGAGCTCCTGCGCCCGGGCGGCGAGCTGTCGTACTTCTGCTACCTCGGCGCCAAGACCATGAAGAGCACCGTCATCGACGAGGCCGGGCGCCGCAACCTTCGCGCCATCAAGCGCCTCGAGGACGAGCTGCACCTGACCCACTCGGGGTCGCGCGAGGTGGTGCTGGCGAACTTCCCCCCTGCTGAGGTGCGTCGGCTGCGCAAGCCGTGAGCGCCGGTCCCGCGTGAAGGAAGTCCAGGACCATTTCTTCAAGCTGGCCAAGGAGGAGGGCTACCGCGCGCGAAGCGCGTACAAGCTCACCGAGATCGATGATCGCTTCAAGCTGCTGCGGCCCGGGGCGAGGGTGCTCGACCTCGGCGCCTGCCCTGGCAGCTGGATGCAGGTGGCGGCCCGCCGCGTGGGAGAGCGCGGCCTGGTGGTGGGCATCGACCTGAAGCCGATCGAGCGGCGCGGGCTTGCGGGCCACGTCGTCGCGCTGCAGGGCGACATCAACGAGCTCACGCGCGAGACGCTGCCGGAGCGCATGGAGGGGCGGCTCTTCGACGCGGTGGTGAGCGACATGGGCCCCGACACCAGCGGCGTGCCGATGGCCGACAGCGCGCGCAGCGTGCAGCTCTGCCACGCGATGCTCGACCGCCTGCCGTTCCTCCTGCGCACCGGCGGGCACGCCGCGATGAAGGTGTACGAGGGCGCCGAGTACCCCGCCCTGCTCCAGCGGGCCAAGGCGATGTTCGACGAGGCCCGCGGCTTCAAGCCGAAGGCGAGCCGCGCGGAGAGCGTGGAGATGTTCATCGTGTGCCGCGGCTACCGGGGCCCGGCGAAGGATGCGGCGCCGGAACGCGACCCGTCGCTCCCGACCCGCGCGCCGAGCAAGGGCTGGGGCACCGCCGGCGGCGCCTAGCGCGAGGCGACCTTCGGGTCCTTCGGCTTGGCGGGCCGGCGGTCGTAGGGGACGCCGAGGTACTGGAGCGTCTCGTCCACCACGTCGCGTACCACCGGACCTGCGATGGAGCCGCCGAAGTGGCCCTTGCGCTTGTCGGGGTCGTCGATGATGCAGAGGACCACGATGCGGGGGTTCTCGAGCGGCGCCGCCGCGAGGAAGCTGGCAATGTATCGGTCGCGGTCATAGCCGCGCTGGCCGGGGACCGCAAGCTCGGCGGTGCCGGTCTTCCCGTACATCTGGTAGTGCTCGCTCTTGGCCTTGCGGGCGGTGCCTTCCTCGACCACGCCGGTCATGGCGTCCTTCGCCTCGGCAAGGACGTCCGGAGTGATCAGCTGCTTGGACCCCGGCAGCCAGTCGTCGCTTCCCGAGGTGCCGCGAGGCAGCACCAGCCGGGGCTGCACCATGGTGCCGTCCTTGCGGGCGAAGGCGCTGAAGGCGCGCACCATCTGCACGGGCGTGACCGCGATCTCGTGGCCCATGGCGACCGATGTCTGCGTGTAGTTGCTCCACTTGGCGGGCCGGGTGACGATGCCCGAGCTCTCGCCGGAGATGCCGATGCCGACCTTCTGCCCGAACCCGAAGTCGGACACCATCTGCCGAAGGTCCTGGTGCTTGAGGCGCATGGCCACGCAGGCCATGCCCCCGTTGAGGCTCTTGACGAGCACCGTCTTCCACGACACCGGCCCGGGGTACTTCACGTCGTGGATGGTGCGCCCGAAGCCCGTGACGAACGGTCCGTTGGGAAGCGGGATGATCTCCGACGGCTTGGCGGCCCCGAGCTGGGTGGCACGGGCCCACACGAAGCTCTTGAAGGTGGAGCCGGGCTCGTAGGGGTCGGTGACGTTTCGGTTTCGGCCGAGCGAGGGGTGGATCTTGCGCGCCGGATCGCGGGTTGCTTCCTTCCAGCCCGGCCGCTCCTGCAGGAAGTCCGCCATGGCGAGGATGTCGCCGGTGCCCGTGTCCATCACGATCAGGCGCCCGCCGCCGGCGTTGACCTCCTCGACCATGTGACCGAGGTGCCGCTCGGCGATCTCCTGCACCGCGAGGTCGAGCGAGAGACGCACGTCCTGGCCGGGATCGCCGGGGACATAGTCATCGCGGTTGATCCAGAGCGTGCGGCCGAATGCGTCGCGCAGCGCCTTGACGCGCCCGTCGACGGGGCGGAGTTCCTTGTCGAAGGCGAACTCGACGCCCGCCTGGCCCGCGTGCTCGAAGCCGACCTTGCCGATGAGCTGGCCTGCGAGACCGCCCGCGGGGTAGTCGCGCACGAGCCGCGACTCGAGGCCCACGCCGTCGAGGTCGAGGGTTCGGATGGCATCGAGCTGCTGCTCGTCGATCTCCTGCGAGAGCACCACGTAGCGGCGCTCGGCGTTGGCCTTCAGGAGCTCGTGGATGGCCTGCGGCGGCTGGCGCAGCACCTTGGAAAGCTCGATGGCCGCATCGCGGAACGGGTCGCACTCGGCGACCGCGGTCGGGTCCTTCTTGGCGGCGTCCTTGGCCAGGTCCCAGCCGCGCTCGTAGATGAAGGCGGGGTCGCAGAACAGCCGGTATCCCACCAGGCTCATCGCAAGCGGCCGGCCGCGGGCGTCCAGCACCTCGCCGCGACGCGCCACTTCCTTGCGGAGGCTGGTCCGCCAGCCGGCGGCGGCATCGAGCTGCGCGGGCGGCGCGACCTTCAGCTGCGCGACGCGGAGCACGGTGAGCGAGAGGCCCACGGCGAGGCAGGCCACGATGCCGCGCGTCCATCGACGCGTGAGCTCGGCCTGCCGCAAGGGCGCGATGCCGTCGGCGGCGGGCACCGCGGCGGGGGAGCACGATGGCTGGACGGGGTCACCGTCGGTCACGCGAATCTGCCTTCGGCTTCGGGGCGTTGGGCTTGGCAGGAGCGGGGATCTTGGTCGCCGCGGGCTTGCCGGCCGGGGACTTCGACCCGACTGCCGCCTCGGGCTCGGTCGATGCCTGCTGGATGGGCGCGAGGTCGATGCCGCGACGCTCGGCGGCGGCGCGGATGTCGGCCGGATCGCTCAGGCGGGCCACCTCGGCGCGCAGGCGCCAGCGCGCGCGCTCCTGCTCGACGATGCGGTTGTGCGTGCGCGAGATCTCGTTGGACACCTCGTACCGCTGCTGCCGGAGGGCGAGCAGCGCCAGACCCATGGCCCCGAGGGCCACGACCACGACAAGGAGCTTGGCGAAGAGTCGCATGCTGGCGCATCCATGCGCCGGGGCCGTGCGCGGCCCCGGTCAGGCGATCACTTGCGGACGGGGATCCGGATGGTCTGGCCGGGCTTGAGGCCCGAAGGATCCTTGATGCCGTTGTGCTGGAGCAGCTCGGCCACCTTCACGCCCTGCTTGCGGGCGATGGCGTACGGGGTGTCGCCCTTCTGAACCTTGTAGGTGCGGGCGGCGACCTTCAACTCGGGAGCGGGGGCGGGCACGTTGCCGGCGGGGACGCCGGCGGCGGCCACGGCCGTGGCGCCCGGGCGCAGCACGTCGATGGGCGGGATGCGGAGCTCGGCACCGAGCTTCAGGCGTGCGGCATCAGGGGCAACGGCCTTGTTGTAGTCCTGCAGCTTCTCCGCGAGCGAGCCGTCGCCGTACTCTGCCTTGGCGATCTTCCAGTAGTTGTCGCCCTGCTGGATCTTGCGGAAGCGAACGGGGGTGCCGTCGGTCACCGCCACCTCGATTGGCATCGGACCGGGCACGGGCTCGACGAAGGCAACGGCATCGGGGAGCGCGCTCACGCCGTCGGCCGAGAGGTCCGCGGCGCCGGAAGGAGGCTGCGGCGCGTCCTCGAGGGCCACCATGCCGACGGCCTCGAGCTGCACCGACTGGTCGGGTGCGGCGGGCTCGTCCTGGACGACGCTCGCAGGGTCGTAGCGCTGGGCCGCGAAATGGTCGGAGACCAGGATCCCGACGAAGAGCATGAGACCGAACCCGATCACCAGGGCAAGCTTGTTCTCGCGCGTCATGACGCCACCTTTGGCCGATGCCAGCCGAAATTCGCCTTTCGCGGACGGCCGACCGTGGCCACCGCTTTCCGTGTCATCGGCAGCGCGGCTCGGATTGCATCAGCCGGGACGACGGATTCCGCCGGTCACGCCGCCGGGCGGTCGGCGGCACGCGCAAGACGGAACGCGCGGAACTTGGCGCTTCGGGCGCGGCGGTTGCCGGCCACCTCCGCATCGGAGGGCTCGGCAGGCTTGCGGGTGAGGCGTTCCCCCAGCCCATCGGCCTCCCACGCGGCCATGGCGTGCTTGACCTCCCGGTCCTCGAGGCTGTGGAAGGAGATGATGCCGAGCCGGGCCCCCGGCGCCAGCCAGCCGGGCGCGCCTGCCACCGCTGCGCGGGCGCCCTGCTCCATGGCGGACAGGAGGCCCCGGAGCGCGCCAAGCTCGTCGTTCACCAGGATCCGCAGCGCCATGAAGGTGCGCGTGGCGGGGTGCATCCGGCTCTGGCGGGCCTTGGCGCCATAGGCAGCAACCACCGCGACCGCCAGCTGCTGGGTGGTCCGGATGGGTTCGCGGAGGCGTCGGTCTGCCACCACCCGGGCGATGCGCCGGGCGAAGGGGTCCTCGCCGAGGCGGAAGATGGAATCCGCCAGCTCGCGTTCGGGCAGGCGGGCGAGGAGCTCGGCCGCCGTCTCGCCGCGCGAGGCGTCCAGGCGCATGTCGAGGGGCGCGTCCGCCTGGAAGCTGAAGCCGCGCGCCGGGTCATCCATCTGCGTGCTGGCGAACCCGAGGTCCGCGAGCGCGCAGTCGGCGCGCCAGCCGAGGGCTGCGGTCGCCCGGTCGGCGAGGGCGAAGGTCCCATGGTGAAGATGCGGCACTGCGCCCGCGGCCGTGCGCACTCGATCCGCTGCAAAGGCGAGGTTCTCGGCATCGAGGTCGCAGAGCAGGATTCGTCCCGTGGGCCCGACCGCCCGAGCCATGGCCTCGGCATGGCCGCCGCGCCCCGCGGTGAGGTCGATGGCG